>Ga0326728_10023590_pt1 | contig 11254 bp, 5 predicted proteins | sample MB3enrmetagenome_FD_207602 | JGI IMG/M metagenome (GOLD analysis project Ga0326728, IMG submission 207602) | Lab enriched peat soil microbial communities from McLean, Ithaca, NY, United States - MB31MN | ecosystem: Environmental > Terrestrial > Soil > Wetlands > Peat | place: USA: New York... | reverse complement strand
ATTTGTGATCCACGGTGTTTTTGAAGTAGCCGGTGCTCAGGATGTGCTGCTCCTTGGCGTGAATCTCCACGCCGGCTCGCAGGTCTTGCGTGGTGGGCATGAGCAGGTTGCGGTCGGCGTCCACGGAGAACCAGTCAAAGCTCGGATCGAGCTGGAGGATGAATTGGCTTTCGCCCTCGTGCGCGGCGGGGTACGAAGCCGGGTGCGAGAACTCGGCGTAGCAGTACAATCCGCTCACGCCGCGCTCCATCGCGCAGCGTAATTCAATGTCCATGAGGCCGCTGTTCACGCCCTTGACGGCGACCTCCGCGCGTTCGCCGCCGTTCTTCGCCGGGTCAATGGTCACCGAGGAGGTCACGGTGCCGGTCGGCATCTGTTGCCAGGACGGGATCGGGCTGCCGGCTGGCGTCGGCGGCGAGTGGAGCGCATCCGACCCGTTGGAGATCGAAGGGCGCAACGTTTCGAGGCCGTGAAAAATGACCGACAGCAAACTGCCGTTCTTCTTGTTGATGGCAGCCTTGACGATGCCGTTGTCCATCGTCCAAGTGTCGCCGTTGTCGGTGATGGTCACGGGGACGTTGACCACAGGTTTGGCGACTGCCGGCACGGCGGCGTTCAGCGGCGGCACGGCCAGAGCCATGGAAATAAGCAGAGACGCAAGGAGGCCGCGCGGGGCGGCGGACAGGAATGTCTTCATGGGAGTTACTTAGGGGTTAAGGTTGTGGGTTGTTTCGATCAGGTTGGTTTGCAGATCGCTCGAACTCATAAGGCTATTTGTTAAAAGACGGCAGACCTGACCAGACGGTTACATGCAATTCGATCCCCCTAAAAGGCAAACCCTCACCAAAACACCCTCACCAAAAAAACCGGCGTCCCATTTTTCCGGCACGCCTCGGCCAGAGCGGCCGCGTTTTTTACCACGAGATCCGACGCATGGGGGGCGGTTTGCAACGCATATTTGATTTAAAGCCATTGACACAAGTGGTGCCGGAGGCGGGACTCGAACCCGCACGCCATTTTACTGGCCCAGGATTTTAAGTCCTGTGCGTCTGCCATTTCGCCACTCCGGCAGGTCTGCGGCCACGGTGGCCGCCGCCGGGGCATCGTGCCAGAAGCAGCCGCCCCAGCGCAAGACCGGCGAAATGGCCCCAATCCTCTTCTCCGGCGCCCGCGAAACATTCCGGGGAGGACATGCGCCCTCGCATGTCGCAGCCGGCGCCCTCGCCGGCAGCTTTTCGCCGTGGCACGCGCCTGGCGGATTCATCCTGAATCCAGCGGTTGAGATTGAAGGTTCCGTTCTCCGTGCTCGCGCCTTCCTGTTCAAAATTCCTGCGCTCCCATCACCAATGCGTCTTGCGTTTTCGTCCCGGGACAAGTAAGGTTTCAACATTCGCGTTCAGGAGATCAAAGCGGCGGTGCAATCCCTCACCCTTGAGGAGCGGGCGGAAGTCGCGGCCTGTCTTCATTCGTGGAATGACGATGAGTGGGACGAACAGATGAAACGCGATTTGGCCTCCGGTAAACTCGACAAGATTCTGGCACAGGTGGACGCGGACATTGCGGAAAACAAAACGGGTGGCATGCCGTGATTTCGCGGACGCATGGGCAGTTTTGGGAGTGCTTCGACGCGCTGCCGGGGGACATCCAACGGATTGCGAGAGAGAAGTATCGCCTGTGGGGACAAGACTGTTTTCATCCATCGCTCCATTTCAAACCATTGAGGGATGATGTTTGGCCGGTCAGGATCAACCAGATTACCGGGCTTTGGGCCGGCGCAAGGGAGCGTTGATTGTCTGGTTCTGGATCGGCACCCACGCTGAATACGACAGGCTCGTCAAACACGCATCATTCTGATCCAAGCTTCCCCGCCCAGCCATACTTGTCGAAGTCCTTCGGGCTGGTCCCGGCTGGGCGCAAAAACCGGCTGGTGCGGTTTTCCCGCAGTCTGAGCCAGAAATTCACTATGCGGTTCTCCCCCCACACCCTGGGCAATCTCCTTCACCGGACCCGGCTCAAGATGGCGGCGTCCATGCTGCATTGAGAGCATGATGGCGGCGGAATCGGGTTTGTTGCGGAAATTCACGGAGTTGGCGTTTGATGAGTCGGCGGAAATGCGCTGGCAGGAATCCCGGCCAGCGGAAGCGGACAACATTGATGTGGGGCCGGCGACAGAAACGGATTCGCAAGGCGATTTGATTGAAGCGTCGGGGGATCCGTTTTAATTGCTGAGAATAAAGCCTCTCGGCTTTACCTCGGCCAAGCGGTTAAACATGATTGTAAAACCACCTGGGACCGAGTTCTTGTGCGGCTTCAATGATCCCGCCTCAAGCACACAATTCACTTGATAATTTGAACCCAAGATTCATCAAACTTGAGGGTTTGCAAAATGGCTTCTTTGTCCAATTCCGGCGGCTTCCTAATTCTAATTGCGAGCCGATCTTCGGGAACGTCCTCAATAATTGTGAACTGCGAACCGTGCGGCTGCCAAGTGAACCTGTGGATTTGTGTTTTGTCGGTTATTGTGGGGAGTGTAATGCCTCAGTGACGTCGGGGAAAAAGGTAGGGCGGGCACTCCGCTGCCCGCCGCGGCGCGCACGGAGTGCGCGCCCTACCATCCATGACCGACGCATTACAGGGAGTTGACTTTTCCGTTCATGCCGGGCATATTCTGGTTAAGTCGGACTGGAAATCTCCGGTCGGCGCTGGGCTTCTGGGTTTCCCGGAGGCCCTTCGCATTTTCAGGGAACCACTTTCAATCCCCAGTCTTTTGTTTCGCCCGACGGCTTTCGGCGGAGCTTCTTTGCCACAATTTCGTAGGCCCGGTTCGCCTGATCCGGTCGGAGCACCTTGATGCCGATAGGACGCGCCACCAAATCGGCAATCTGCAAACCGGTCGAGTTCGACGCCTTGGGAATCATCACCAGTTCAAACGGTAACCGTTGGTTCAGCGCGTTTGACCCGGCGCAAATCCTGCGAAACGCCAATTCAAGTTGGTTGTCCTCCTTCTCCCCACGCTTTTCCACGATGATGTGCGTGATGTTGCCCGCCTGCCCGCGACTGGTGAGTTCCAAGTAAATTCGTTCCAGTCCGAACTGCAAGGCCAGGTCGTAAGGATTGGCCGGCAAGGAATACTGCTTGCAATACTCCAGCTTGCGGATGACGGCTGCCACAAGTTGAAATGACGCCTCGTCCACCAACTTGTTCACCCCGGCGAGGAACTCTGTCCGCCTGGCCGGATCGAAAAGGAAGCCGTAATTTTTGTTCGGCTTCCGAATCTCATGCTCGTGCAGCACCTGTTCGTCGTGACCCCAAAAACGAAACTTCAAATGCTGCAACGCCGGGCCAATCCGTTCGACGTAATCCTTTTTCGCGAACAGACAGAAGGCCAGGACAAAGATGGGATAGCCAGGGTCAACTCGCGCCAGCCCGTGGTCGCCGCTCTCGTCCACAAAGACCAAGTAATCGCCAAAGTTGTCGGCATTGGGCCAGTTCACTTCTTCTCCTTCGGTTTCCTCGTCTTTTTCAGGCCTCACGGGATCTCATCAACTTGGATGGAGCGATGCCCGAAACCCTGGTTTGGACAAGGCCAATCCAAGTTTCGCTGCATTGCGCGCAGAAATCTTTTTGCCTGCAACCGCCGCGTCAATCGTTGCCTCAATGACGCACATTGCCTCCGTTATTCGCCCGTCAGTTCCTCGCAGGTCTAATTCCGCGACCGCCGAAAGCAACTTGGCACGAAGTTCCAGGAATTTCTTTTTAAACTCTTTTTGCGTTTTCATAAATCACACATTTGTTGACCAAGAGACCTGAACCAAAACCCGCTCCGTTTTCTTAAAGCTCAATGCTCCAGATAGCGGATTCTGATAAATTTCATGAAACGGAGACTGCTGAAAATTCTTGACTACAAAAAGAAAAAATCGGTCGGTCAATACGCCGGCCGTCTCGTATTCTTTCGGCGTCAAGGCGAGACTTCCTGCCCGCTCCCTTAAGCCTTTGACCTCAACCGCCAGAAAGTCTGTGCGCCCACAGCCTGAAAGACGAAAATCATAACCACAGCCGAGCCGAGTTGTGTTCTCCAATTGGAATCCCTTGAACTCTGGCAAGCCGGAATGCACCGACTCGAAGTATTGCTCCGCTGCCAATCCCGTCGTCAGCCGCTTTACAAAGAATGATTCGGCATCTCCTTTCTTTCCCTTTGCACGCAGCTCGCTCAAGACATTTTCGTCATAACCAAGGAAGGATTGGATCAGCCCGGTGAATGTCCCCAGATCAAGGTCTTTGTATTCCTCGAAGATATTCACGCAATAATCTCGTCGCTGCCTCTTGTGCCAGCCCTTGCGTCGGTTTGACAACAGCGGGTCAAATTCGTCGCGATAATTTTTCACTGATGCCGGCTTTGAGCCAAGCGCGTAGCCAACGACGTTGAAGGCTTCAGCGAAACTTCTAAAGCCTAGCCTTTTCAATCCAGCGGCATCGTATTTGGAAAGATACAAACCCGCCAATATCAACTTTTCTCGCGTCGAAATCTTTTGCGGGTCAAGGTTCATTTTCTGCCTGCATCCTACTCAAACAGCACCAGAACGCAATTTCAAAACTCGATTTGCCACCTTTGAATCGTCTTTCAATTCATGCTCCCAAACCCGCAGCACACGCCAGCCAGCCTGGCGCAACAGGCGGGTTGTTGCCCTGTCCCTCGCGGCGTTTCGGGAAATCTTAGCCTTCCAATATCGGCGGTTGTCATGAGGCATCCGACAGTGTCGGCGGCAGCCGTGCCAGAAGCAGCCGTCCACAAAGACGGCGAGGCGCTGTTTCGGAAAGATGAAGTCGGGCTTCCCTGGCATTGGATAGTGCCTGCGCCAGCCTGTGATTCCGTGGGCGCGAAGGATTGAGGCCAGCTTCAGTTCCGTGGTTTCGTTGCCTTTTGACCGAACGGCAGCCATGACCTGCGAGCGTTTGCGTTTTGAAAAGATGTCGGCCATTGATGCTGGAGATCAATTTGCCGGGATGATTGCGATTTTGAAATTTCCGTGCAAGGTAAAAGGCGTCCTCGAACCGCCGTTGCCGCGAGCGTGCATTGGGTCCGTTTGGGTAATCGTCAGCTTTTGGGCCGGTTGATATAGGCGTTTCGGCGCGACACTCGGGAATCGCGCTTTCGGCGAAGCCCTGCCCTGGTGGTGATGGCATTGGCCGCAGTGTTGCGGGGGCAGTGGGGCGCAATCCTGCGGACAATGACGACACGACCAGGCACTTGTCGGGGTGGAGGGTTCGCGTGTTGGCATTCGGCTTGGCCTTCTGCATTTAGCAAGCCGGATGACGACACGGGAACGAACCGCGGGGAAAATGCCTTTCCAGACGCACAGGACTTTAGCAAGTATTTTTGGGTCTGTTTTTGGTCTGTGCTACTTGTTGTGCTACTTTTGGGGTCGGAACCTCGGCCCTTTGCGACAGAGCGAAAACAGGCATGAACCGATACAACCTATTCATTATGAATGGTTTGTGAGTGTGGCAAGTGATGGTGTGCAACGGGTTAAAACAGGTAAAAGTGAATTTTTAAGTCCTGTGCGTCTGCCATTTCGCCACTCCGGCGGGCGGGCTTCGCCATCGCGATGCGGGGTTCTCCCTGCCATTTTATTGACCGCCCGTGGTGAGGTGGAGCAGTTGTTCCGGGTTGATCTGAGTTTTCGGAGCAAATGAATTGCCGGCCATGTAATCGAGCAGGCTACGACGCATCTGCCGGCCCACCGGGTCGCCGCTCAAATCTCCGGTCAGATCAAAGCCGCACACGATGATCTTCGCCTGGCCGATTTTCGCTTCGATGACCAGGCCCAAAGGGCGGGCCGTTACCCAGTCATCAATGACCCGCACTATCGGGACGAGTTGTTTTGGCAGATCATCCAGCCGCAACGCGCCCGCGCGGTGAACCAGGTACCACCATTGCCAGTCGCTGGAGAAGTCCGTTGGAAATTCAGCCAGCGCCGGATGCCTCGGGTCGCAAAGGAGGCCGAGCGTGGTCGGCGGCTGGCGTTGCGTCCAGGCTGTGTTCCAGAAGATGCTGGAAAAGCCAAGCAGCACCGGGGCGCGGTCGAAGTTGCAAATGGACTTTGGCGGCAGTGTCAGCAACACCTTGCCGCCCGACTGCATGTGCTGCCAAGCCTGTTGGTCCAATCGCGAAGTGATCAGCACGTCCTTCGGCGATGCCGCGACAACCTGGGCCGGATAAACCCACACATCCCAGTCGTTCTCCGCGATCTTGGCGCCGCCCGCGGTCCGTTGAATGGTCACCGTCAATTTGTAGCGCGCGGGCGTTCTGGCATTTTTCAAATCCACGCTGACGGCGCCGAGCGGGATGCCGTTGTCCACCGGCATGTCCTTCGTTTCGAGGTTGCCGCCGGCGAGCGTCCAGCGGTTGTCCGCCTCCAGCTTCCAGGAGGCCGCGGCGGCCTTCAGGGGCGCGGCGCCAAAATGCGCGACTTCAATTTGGGCATGCAGCGTTTCCCCGGCGGTGAAGACCCGCTTGGGCAGCCGCGCGAGGGGCACGGTGGCGTTGCAGAAGCGGCTGTATTGCGCCGCCGTGACATATCCCTTTTCTCCCCAAAACGGGTCCAGCACGCCGACCAGCGCCGTGCCCTGCCCGGGGAAATCGTGCAGGTCGAGCAACTCAAATCCTCCCATGCCGCGGGTGCGCAACGCGGATTCGATGTCTTCCTTGTAACAGATGGTCTGCAATTTGCCGGAGGCCAGCAGGAATGGTCGCGCCAGCCGCGCCAGGCCGTTGGCCGCGAGGGTGTCGTGGAAAATCTCGAAATTTTTCGGCTTGAGGCAGCCGGTATATTTGGGGATTTCGGCGAAATTGGGATAGACGCACCACTGGCCGATTTCATGGCTGATCACCGGGACGTTTCGCCCTGAAATGTAGCCGTGGTAATCGGTGGCCGTTTCCGGCGGCTGGGAGTTGATGCGGGACTGGAGCCCTTCGCCCCAATGTTGGATGCGCGGATCGGAGGTGAGGTGGAACTGGTTCTCGGGAAGTTGCGGCCAGCCCGAACCGGCGGTCCAAAGCCGGCGCGAATCCAGCGACCTGTAATGCGCGACGTACTTGGCCAGGAAGGCGCTGTAATTCCGTCCGCCCGGCTCGTTGCCTTGGGGCATCAGGACAAACGAGGGGTGGTTGCCGTAGTACTTCAGGATGCGGTCGGTCTCGTCATACACCCACTGGTCCACCGGCTTGCCGTCGCCAATCGTCGCGCCCTGGTTGACCCAGCAAGTCTCAACCTGCAAATACATGCCCAGTTGGTCCGCCGCCTGGAAGGCCGCTTCCGGCGGGCAATAGGAGTGAAAGCGAAGCAAATTCAGCCCCCAGGATTTTGCCACGCCGATGATGCGCTTCCATTCGCCCACCTCCGTCGGCGGATGGCCGGTCTTCGGAAAAACGCAGCATTCGAGCGTGCCGCGGAAAAATGTCTTGCGACCGTTGATGGTGAACTGCGTGCCGTCGGTGGAGATTTCACGGAGACCGAAGCTCACGGTACGGCTGTCGCCGCCGTCCAGGACAACTTTCAAAAGAGACAGCGCCGGAGAGAATTCATCCCAGGTCTTCGCCTTGGCCCCCAGGTGCAAGACAGCTTCAAAGGCGCCGCCATTGGTTTCCCACGCCACCTCCACTTGTTGGTTCCGGCCTTCGCTTTCGAGCCGCACCATGCCGCGGCCGGATTGCCCGCTGGCGTTGCCAATTTTTCCTTTCACCGTCGCCGACTTCGTTGCCACAAGCGGATAAACCTGCAGGTCTTCGATCCAGACCAGCGGCGTGGCGCGCAATTCGATTTTGCCGACGATGCCGTTCCAGTTGCCCTGCGTGTGATCGCTGATGGCGTGGGAATTCTCGCCGATATTGATGATCAACCGATTGTCCACGCGCACGGTCAGCGTGTGGGTTCCGGGCGTGATTTGGCCGAGGTCGTATTCGTGCGGTGTCGAAAGGCTGGCGTTCGTGCCGACGAACTTGCCATCCAGCCAAACGCGCGTTTCCCAGTGCGCCCGTTCCAAAGAGAGCGCCACTCGCTTGCCGGTCCAATCATTTGGAATCTTAAGGTCGCGCTGGAACCAGGCCGCGCCGGCGTAGGATTTGTCCGGCTGGAGCCAGAACGGCACCTTGACGTTGCCCGGCTGGCGGTATTTGGCGTACTCGGGCGCGGTGAACCAGGACCGGTCAAAAATGCTGCCAGTCCAACGAGTGTTGATGGAGATGTCATCGCCGATGCCCTGCTCCGGCAGCGAGCCGGGCAACCGGATCACGCCCGTCAACTTGTTGGTGAACCACTGTTCGCGGATGCCGGCGTCGGCGCGGTCGAGTTGAAACCGCCATTGGCCTGCCAGCGAAAGGGTCTGCGCTCGCGCATCCAAGCCGCCCATGGCGGCCCCCGCAATTAAACAGAGGATCAGTCTTTTCATGATTTGAAGGTCAGTTCAACATGGGTCGCAGTTTTTGGAACTGATGGCATACTAACGAAAGCCAGCCTGGGGCGCCACTTTATGATGTAAAAGAAAATGACCACCATTTAAGATCGCTGCCATGAACAAACCCGGGACAGTTCGCGTCTGGACGGAAACGGCAACGATTCCGACCTGGCTGCCCGCGCCGCCGGACAAGAACCCCATGTTCCTGGAGAAGCGAGTTTATCAGGGAAGCAGCGGCAAGGTGTACCCGCTCCCATTCACGGATCGCATCGCGGAAGAGCCGGTGGAGCGAAAATGGAAGGCCATTTGGATCGAGAATGAATTCATTCGGGCGCTGATCCTGCCGGAACTGGGCGGGCGCGTTCACGCGATTCAGGACAAGACCAACGGCTACGACCTGATTTACCATCAGCAGGTGATCAAACCCGCGCTCGTCGGTCTGGCCGGACCGTGGGTTTCCGGAGGCATCGAATTCAACTGGCCGCAACACCATCGTCCTGCGACATTTCTGCCGGTGGATACCCAAATTGAGGAACAGAGCGACGGCTCCAAAACGATTTGGTGCGGCGACCACGACCCGATGTTGCGCATGAAAGGAATGCACGGCCTCTGCCTGCATCCGGGCAAGAGTTATGTGGAATTGAAAGCGCGGATTTATAATCGCACGCCTTGGACGCAGACTTTTCTCTGGTGGGTGAATGTGGCCGCGCGGGTGCATGAGGCGTATCAGAGCTTTTTCCCACCGGACGTTGATTACGTCGCCGACCATGCGCGCCGTTCCATGAGCGAGTATCCACTGGCGCAGGGTTTCTACTACGGTATAGATTACGCCAAACGCGGGAAGGAGGGAATTCCCGCGAACGAACGGCCGGCCCGGTTTGTGCCCCCGCATTGCGCTGGTTCAAAGTTCCAAAGCGGGAACTCGGAAATGCCGCGTTACGCCGCGAACGATCTTTCATACTACGCCAACATCCCCGTGCCAACCTCGTATATGGCCATGGGCAGCCGGGAGGACTTCTGCGGCGGCTACGATTACAAGGCTCAGGCCGGCATCGTCCACCTGGCCAGCCACCACATCTCTCCCGGCAAAAAGCAATGGACGTGGGGCAATCATGAATTCGGCTACGCCTGGGATCGCAATCTGACCGAACCCGAGGCCAAGAACCAATGCGGCCCGTACATCGAAATCATGGCGGGCGTCTATACCGACAACCAGCCCGACTTCAGCTTTCTCAAGCCCGGCGAGACGAAAACCTGGAGCCAGTATTGGTATCCCATCCAGAAGATCGGCCCGCCGCAGCACGCGAATTTGGATGCCGCGGTCAGTTTGCAATTGCATCCAAGACGATTCCGGTTTGGCGTCAGCGTTACCCGCGCCATTCCCGCGGCGGTCATTCGGCTGGAAAGACTTGGAAGCCAAATCGGCTTTACGGAATGGCGTGCGGACCTGGCGCCGGGCAAACCGCTGGTGGTGGACCGGTTGCAAGCGCGCAAGCCATGGAAGACCGGCCATACCACGCTTCGAGTTCTCGACCGCGATGGAACAGAGATCCTCACTTACTCGCCAAAGCCGCGCGGGAAAGGCAAAGTGCCGCCCCCCGCCACCGAACCGCCCGCGCCGGAGTTCATCGCCAGTAAAGACGAACTGTTCCTCACCGGATTACATTTGGAACAATATCGTCACGCCATCCGCTGCCCGACTATCTACTGGCGCGAAGCTCTGCAGCGCGACCCGCTGGATTCGCGTTGCAACAACGCAATGGGGCTTTGGCATTTGCGGCGGGGCTAATTTGCGGACGCGGAGAACCATTTTCGCCGGGCCATCGAACGGCTCACCCGCCGCAACCCCAATCCTCGCGACGGTGAAGCCTTTTACAACCTCGGCATCTGCCTGCGTTATCTGAACCGCGAGGATGAGGCCTACGACGCTCTTTACAAATCCGTCTGGAATCAGGCCTGGGTTGCGGCCGGCTGCCAAGCACTCGCGGAAATTGATTGCTCGCGGGAGAACTGGCCCTCCGCCTGGGAACATCTGCACCAGGCGCTGCGTCACGACACCGGCAATCTGCGCGCCCGCAATCTCCTCGTCATGGTGCTGCGGATGCTCGGGCGGGCGGAGGAAGCCGGTTCGCTCTTGCGCGAAACCCTTGCGCTCGACCCGTTGGATTGGTGGGCGCGGTTGTTGCATCAGGAGCCCCTCCACTGCGATTTGCAAACGCGGCTGGACATCGCTCATGATCTGGCGCGCGCCGGATTTGTCATCTGTGCAATCGCCGCGCTGAATACCAGGCCGGCCCCCGACGGAGATTGGCCAAGGCAAAGCCTCGGAGCTGCGCCGCTGGTGGAATACACACTGGGCTGGCTTTGGGAGAAGCAGGGCGATAAGAAGACCGCGGCGCAGCATTTCCAACGCGCCGCCTCGCTGTCGCCGGACTATTGCTTCCCGTCGCGCCTGGAGGAGATCGCCGTTTTCGAAAGCGCGATGCGGGCCAACCCGCGCGATGCCAGGGCGCCCTACTATTTGGGAAATTTGCTTTACGACCGCCGCCGCCACGACGAGGCCATCCGGCTTTGGGAAAAATCCGCCCGGCTCGATCCAGGTTTCTCGGTTGTCTGGCGCAATCTGGGCATCGGTTGTTTCAACATCCGTCACGACGCCGCCAAGGCGCGCGCCCTTTATGACCAGGCATTTCGACTCAACCCCGCCGATGCCAGGCTGCTCTACGAACGCGACCAGCTTTGGAAACGGCTCGGCGAAACACCCGTGAAACGTCTGCGGGAACTGAAAGAACATCCCGTG
>Ga0326728_10023589_pt1 | contig 11254 bp, 7 predicted proteins | sample MB3enrmetagenome_FD_207602 | JGI IMG/M metagenome (GOLD analysis project Ga0326728, IMG submission 207602) | Lab enriched peat soil microbial communities from McLean, Ithaca, NY, United States - MB31MN | ecosystem: Environmental > Terrestrial > Soil > Wetlands > Peat | place: USA: New York... | reverse complement strand
TTCGAAATCCTGCATCGCACCACCTACATTTACGCTTCGCCGGTGCGCGACAGTTTCAACGAGGCGCGGCTCCAGCCGTTTTCCGACGCGCTACAGAATGTGGATTCGTTCCTGTTGAAGGTGCTGCCGGCGGCGCGCCTGCATCATCGTCGCGATTTCTATTCCAACATCATCCATCACTTTGAAATTCTGGAGCCCCACACGCATTTGCAGATTGAAAGCCGGCTGCAAATTACCACCCGGCCGCGCGTGTTGCCGGGGCCGGAGGCCGCGCCGTGGCCGCTGGACCGCATTGGTGAAGCGGTGCGTGAACCGCGCGTGTTCGATTTCCTGCAGGCCAGCCATTATGTGGAGCTTTCGCCGGAAGTCTGGCGTCTGGCGCTGGACGCCACCGTGGGCCTGACCGATACCTGGCAGGCGGCGCTGGCCTTGTTGCGTTTCATCCACACGCATTTCCAGTACGAGTCGCTGTCCACCACCGTACACACGCACATGCGGGATGTCCTGCGCGAACGCCGCGGCGTATGCCAGGACTTTGCCCATGTCATGATCGGACTGTGCCGGTCGCTGAAAATTCCCGCGCTGTACGTCAGCGGCTATCTGGCCACCGAGGTCGCCAGCGCCACCCACGCCTGGGTGGAGGTGCTCGTGCCGGGCGCGGGCTGGCTGGGTTTGGACCCCACGCATAACCGGCCCGCCGACGAAACGTATGTCAAAATTGCGGTGGGCCGCGATTACGCCGATGTGCCGCCCGTCGCCGGCAACTACAAGGGGACCACCGAACGAAAACTCGAGGTCAAAGTGGAGATCCGGCAGTTGGAATAGCTTATGCGTTTCATCATTTTGGGATGAAAGACAGGGGCAAAGAAGAGGAAACCCTTCATGCCGCCTGGACCACGGAGAAATGGTTGCCCATCACGCGCGAAGCGTAATCAAGGCACGCATGCACGTCGGCGCGCGTGAGCTTGGGATATTCCTCCAGCACATCCTCGATGGAATCGCCGGCGGCGAGAAATTCCAAAACCGTTTGGACCGTGATGCGTGTGCCGCGAACCACCGGTCGCCCGTTGCAAACGTCCGCTTTGATGGAAATGCGTTCCGACATGGTTTTACCCTATCACGAATGACCAAAAAGCAAAAGCAAATCCGAATTCCGGAAGGGCAACGCGGCGCGTGGCTCATCCTGGCGTAGCGGCGTCTCGGCAGCGCCGCAAAATAGTCATGGCTCTTTTCCGGGATTCATTTTGGGTTGGACGACAGGGGCATTTGGCGGTTGAATTTCCGCCAGCGAATCAATGAGTGATTTTCTAAAATGCGCGTGTCCGCATTGCGGGCAATCTATTGAATACCCGGCGGAAGGCACGGGGCAAACTGTCCCATGTCCAACTTGCCAGAAACCTTTTGTTTTGATGCCCCCACATCCACCGGTGAGTTCTGGTTCAATTGTGAACTCGCCAACACAGATTCAGGAGGAATCACAGGCGCGGAGATCTGCGATTAAAAAACTATCTGCACTTACAGCAGAAACCATCAGAGTTAAATCATCGACGGGCAATACCCCGTTACATTTAGCGGCAAAGAATGGAAATATTGACTTAATACCAAGTGATCTTTTGAGTGAAGAATTATTCATGGATAAAAACCGTGAAGGAAACACGCCGCTGCATATTGCGGCAAAGCACGGAAATTTCTTTCAAGTTCCACGCCAGTTCTTGACCGAAAAGACAGTCACAATTCCCAACAGCTCATGGACTACTGGTTCGGGCTATGAAGCTCATGGCCCAACTGCCTTGTATGTTGCCGCAGTCAGCGGATATGTGGATCAAATTCCAAGAGAGTTTTTCATGCCAAAGTTTTTGCTAATTGAAACCACAGGCTACAAGAACACATTATTGGAATTGCTAGTTAAGAGCAAACGGCTTGATTTATTGCCCGAAAATTACGCCAATTCTGAAATGTGGAATAGGCGGAATGTCAGCGGTTTAACCCCGCTCGAAATTTTGGAACATTTAATCGAACAAGAAGCACAATTCGACATTTTGAAGGCTGAACAAGAGCAGCGTGATCGCGAACGGGCGGCTTGGAGACCTCCCCGTTTCTCTGGACCAACGCAAACTGATGTTTCAAAATTATTACCGATTTTCCTTGATGAATCGCTTCGCTCGATAAAAATACAATCTTCAGACCTGACCAAGACCTATGTAGTAAACTTATTGGACTATACTTGCACTTGTCCATTATGTATCGAAGTCCATTCCGATGTTCCGCAGCGTGATTTTGGAAGGCTTTGCAAACATATTATTATTGCTTTAAGGCGCTACAATCTTGTGCGAAATCTACCTCCGATTGCTCGCGCTATAGCAGAAAATGGCTCTCCAGATGCCGCGTTTGGTGTTTATCCGGGACGCTTTGCGAACGACCTGAACGGAAATCCCATTTACATCACCGGCAAAAATTATGATGGTTGGCTCAATGTCTTTGCTTTGTGGCGCCGCGGCGGCGTGAATTATTACCGCTTTGGTTTTAACGTCAAAACCAGAGGCTGGACTTTCAAAAATAGAGAAGGTGTGAATAGCTACCGAATAATTTCGAGCGATAACAGGATATGGACCGCCAAACCAAATGTTGACGAAACAATTTTGTATTAAGTTGCAGCCATCCGCGCGGTTGCTTTGGGCGGCACCGTGGCCACCGTGTGTTTACCGGACGTCGGGTTTCAGGGGCTTGTGCCAAAGCTGGTCTAGCAATTTGCCGACAGGTTTTGTGGTTGGCTGCCGGTTGTTAGGTTTGGTATAACTTAAAAAACATGGACACCGATATGCCAAGCACGCTTCAAAACAAAATCAAAGCCATTGACGCTGAAGTCGTGCGATTACACTACAAATGGAAACACTGTAAACAGGTTTTTGGCAGCGATAAGAAAGTGAAATTGTTAAACGAAGCTGCGCCAAGATTTTTCGGCTATCTCTGGAATTTAATGCTGTTTGATATTGTTCTTTCCATCGCCAGACTGACAGACCCACCTAAAACAAGAGTTAAGTCAATCAACAAAGAGAATCTGTCGTTTGATAATCTCATGTTAGAAATCAAAGATGCAAGCCTGCGAAGCCAGGTTTCACAACAGATTTTAGCGCTCAAAATGAAAATGAAAGCCGTCAAAACTTGGCGTGACGAGACAATAGCGCACAAGGACCTCTTGAGGCAGATGAAGGAAATCCCTTTGCCGACGATTCAGGTTTCAGAAATCACAGATGCGCTTGCTCTGATTCGTGGAATTATGAATGTTTTCCACCGGCAATTTAATTCGCAGACGGTTGTGTATGAGATCTGTTTTAAACATGATCCGGGAGACGGAAAATCACTGATGTATTACTTGAAATACGGGTTCGATGCATTCAAAGAAGATTGCAGCCGGCCAGATATTTGGTCCCGCAGAGACCACGAAATTACTAAATGGTTGGAAGATTGAACTTGAGTCTGTCAGTTTCGGTTGCAGAGATAAAAAGGGAGGCAGTGTTTAATTCAAAATGCCGCGCGGGCACGGTGTTTTTCCTCACTGACGATGGTTGTTTGGTTTCCAATAATCACGTGGTCAATGATCCGGCGAAGGTTCGTTTGGTCATGAGCGCAAAACCAAATGAAGAAGGCAGAATGAAGAATGAAGAAACAAAGCGGCAACCACTGTGACGGTCGGTTTTCCCGACATCGGTTTGCTGCCGCGGTTTATTCCAGTCCGTTGCGCACGAGGCGAACGTAGTTGAAGATTCGGATGACATCGCCCTGCGGGCCGCGACCATGGGGGAACATGGCGGGATTCCCGGACTTGGGGTCGCTGCGCTGCGCGCCCGCCCCGTGAACGTCAACGTAGTGGTATTCACCAGAAGTGCCAGCTTGCAGGCCCGCGCCCGGCGGCCCGCCGTCACCGGGACCGGGGCCAAAACCACCACCCGGTTCCGGTGGCCCGCCCGCCATTCCCCGGGGCGACATCCAGCCCGCCGCGCGTCCGAAGGCCAAATACATGGCCGCGCCTCCGCCCATGCCCCCGGCGTGCGTCGTCGCCGACCAGTAGAACGGATAGTCGGTCTGATGCGCTTCGTTGTCAAAGGAAGTGCAGTTGAACAGCGGATCAATCGCGGGCGACTGGGTCGTATCGGGCGACCGCGTGTAGTCCACGATGCTTTGTAACTCCTTCACGCTGGGCAGCCGCCAATCGTCGTGGCCGAGGAATTTTTCCGCGTTTTTCCTTTGCACCCACGCCAGCGCCTCCTGCCAGTTCATGCCTTTGCCGCTGTCCGACTTTGACCAAATGAGACCGGTCGCGCGATCGGTGATGGTGCCGTCGCCGTTGTCGTGGAAATCATTTTTGCCGTAACCCGGATTGCCGCGCACGCAGAGGACGAAGAAAGTTTTCTCCATGCGGCCGCCCGGCATGAACAGGTCGTAGCCTTTGATGCGGCCATCGGCGAAGTTGACGCCAAACAGCTTGTCGAATCCGTGCGCTCCCCGGCCGACATACTTGGTGCCCGATGCGTATTGGGAATCAATGACCCGTTCGCCGGCGCGCGGATCGCCGTAGGCAAACTTGAAAAACTTCGTATCAATGAAGGGCGTCAGTTTTGAGGTGTCATTGCCGCCTGGGCCGCTGGGATCGGTGCCTCGCGCGTCGAAAAGCGAATACAATTCCTTGATCGTCGGCAGCCGCCAGTCGTCGAATCCGCCAAATTTTGCGGCGTTGAGCTTTGCCGGAAGCGCCTGGGCCTGGCGCAGCGTCAGCTTGTCGCGCCGCGTGAGCGAGCCATCGCCGTCGGTGTCGGGGCTGCGTTGCCAGGTCAGGCCGGTGAGATTGTCGTGAACCGTCAAACCGTCGGCGCCCAGTGTATAACTGGCCGGATGATTGTGGAATTGCGCGTCCTGGCCGTAAAAAGGCTGTCCCGGTTTCGGCGGGGCGATTTCATTGCGATTGTCGTAACACTTCGTCTGGCCCGTATCAACAATGGTGTAGGTTTGGGCCGCACCGAGGGTGGTCGTTGAAGACGCCGCAAGCAGGAAGGAAAGAAAGCTTCGGTTTAGGATGTTCACGCTGGCATTTTATGCCAAGCAACCTTAAGGAAGCATGAAGCAAAGAAAACTCTCCGCGTCGGTGTCCGCGCCAGCCCCGGGTGATTTTCGCATGAATCGAGCGCATTTGCTTGACTTGCGCCGGAAAAAGGCCATTTAACCACCCGAAATGATGGTGATTTCATGAGCCTTTTCCGACGCAAATCGGCCGCCGCGTTGCAGGCCGAAGCGCAATCCGACCATAGCCTCAAACGCGCGCTGGGGCCGGTCAATCTTACCTCGCTGGGCATCGGCGCCATCATCGGCGCGGGAATTTTTGTGCTCACCGGCCACGCGGCGGCGCAATGCGCGGGACCGGGCATCGTTCTTTCCTTCATCCTTTCGGGTGTGGTCTGCGCTTTCGCCGGACTCTGCTACGCCGAATTTGCCGCGATGATTCCGCTGTCCGGCTCCGCCTATACTTACGGCTACGCCACGCTCGGGGAATTTGTCGCGTGGATCATCGGCTGGAATTTGATTCTCGAATATCTGTTCGCCGCCGGAACGGTGGCCGTGGGCTGGTCGGGTTACGTCGTTTCGTTTTTGAAGGACTTGCACATCGTCATTCCGCCCGCCTTTACCGGCGCGCCTTATGAACACGTCACGCAATCCGGTCTGCATTGGTGGAACGTCTGGAAGTTGTTCGCGCACGGCTGGACGAGCACCGGCGCGGTCCTGAATGTCCCGGCCATGCTCGTGGTCGTGGTCATCACCATTCTCCTCATCGTCGGCATCAAGGAATCGGCCACGTTTAACAACGTCATCGTCGCGCTGAAACTTGCGGTTATTTTTACGTTCATCGGCGTCGGTGCCGCCTGCATCAACCAGGCGAACTGGCATCCGTTTGTGCCGCCCACGGACGCCGCCGGCAACTTCGGCTGGCTCGGCGTGGTTCACGGTGCGGCGGTCATTTTCTTTGCCTACATCGGATTCGACGCTGTTTCCACCGCGGCGCAGGAAGCGAAAAATCCGCAGCGCGACATGCCCATCGGCCTGCTCGGCTCGCTGGGCATCTGCACCATTCTCTACATCGCCGTCTCGCTCGTGCTCACGGGAATCGTCAACTACAAGCAGTTGAATGTTCCCGCGCCCATTGCGGTGGCCGTCAGCACGCTGGGGCCGTCGCTGGCCTGGCTGGAATACTTCATAAAAATCGGCGCAATTGCCGGGCTCTCGTCCGTGATTCTCGTGTTGTTGCTGGGGCAGGCGAGAATTTTTTACTCGATGTCGCGCGACGGTTTGCTGCCCGCGGTTTTCAGCGTCGTGCATCCAAAATTCAAGACGCCGTGGCTGGCTCAATTCGTCATTGGCGTCCTCGCCATGCTCATTGCCGGATTGTTTCCCATCGGGCTCCTCGGTGAACTGGTTTCCATCGGCACGCTGCTGGCGTTTTCAATTGTGTGCGTCGGCGTGTTTGTTCTGCGGTTCACGGACCCCGGCCTCGCCCGGCCTTTTCGCGTGCCCTGTTTCTGGTTTGTGGCTCCCGCTGGAATCGCTTCCTGCGTTTTTCTGATGGTGGTCGGACTGCCGGCCGACACCTGGGCGCGGCTGATTGTGTGGATTGCCATCGGCGTGGCGATTTATTTTGCATACGGCTACCGGAATTCCAAGCTGGGCCGCTCCGGAAAGTGACGGAAGGGACCAAAAGGACGGAAGGGACCAGCAGGGCAAATCGTAAATTCATTTGACATTGGGGCGCTTCTTACCTACCGTTCGGTAGGTTTACCAACATGCCGAGGCCCCTCATTCATCCGCATTCGGACACACGCCGGCAATTGCTGCGGGCGGGGCTCAAGCATTTTGCCAACAGCGGCTACGCGGCCACGTCGGTGCAGGACATCGTGGACGATGCGCAGCTTTCCAAGCCGGCGCTGTATTATCATTTCAAGGACAAGGCCGGGCTGTTCCAGGCGCTGGTGCATGAGGCGCACGAGGAGCGGTACCGCATCCTGCTCGCCGCCGCGGAGAAGGGGGGCGGCATCCGCGCCCAGTTGGAGGCGATTCTGGCGGGGCTGTTCCGATATCTCCGCGAGAACCGGGAACTGATGCGGCTGTCGTTCGCCACCATGTTCGCGGCACCGGGCGAGGCGCCGGAGGACGCGGACTGCGCCGAGAAATGCCAGCGCAATTTTGAATTCATCCACTCGCTGCTGAAGCAGGCGCAGAAAAACGGCGAGCTCGACCGGCGCTTTAAAAGCCTGGAACTGGCCTACGGATTTTACGGGCTGGCAAATTTTTACGTCGTGGGCCATCTTGTCTGCAAGGATTGCGAGCCGGACGATTCGGCTGCCCGGCAGATTGTGAAATTATTTCTGGCCGGCGCGGCGGCCCGACCGCCCGCGAACCCCGTCAAACCTGCAACCAAAAGGAGAAGGCATGCGTAAAGTCATCATTGGAGTCATAATTGTTTTGGCGGTCTTGGCGGTTCTGGGCGTCGTCAAGTTCCTGCAAATCAAGACGCTTCTGGCGAGCCCCTTGCCCGCGGAGAGCGCGACCATTTCCAGCGCCGTGGTGCATGAGGAGACGTGGCCCGAGACCTTGTCCGCGGTCGGTTCGGTGAACGCAGCGCAGGGCGTGATGGTGGCCCCGGAAATTGCGGGCACGGTCAGCGAGATTGATTTTGAAAGCGGCGCGGCGGTCAAGCAGGGTGACCTGCTGCTGAGAATGGACACTTCGTCCGAGGAAGCTCAATTACGGGCGGCCGAGGCGCAGGCGGATTTCGCCAAGATCAACGCCGGGCGGCAGAGCCAGTTGCGCTCGGACAAAACCGTTTCACAATCCGAAGCGGACCAGGCCGACGCGACTTGGAAGGAGGCCGCAGCCAACGTGGACAACATCCGCGCCATCATCGAAAAGAAGACCATCCGCGCTCCTTTTTCCGGGAAACTGGGCCTCCGGTTGGTGAACCTTGGCGAGCAATTGGACGTGGGCAAGCCCATCGTTTCCTTGCAGGCGCTGACGCCCATCTTCCTGGATTTTTCCCTGCCCCAGCAGGATTTTGCCGCGCTCCGGACCGGGCTCAAGGTTGAGGCCGTGGCCGACGCCTATCCCACCAACCACTTCGAGGGCGAAATCATGGCCATCAATCCCGACCTCGACGCGGTGACGCGCAGCGTGCGGGTGCGGGCGCGGTTTGAGAACAAGGATGAACTGCTCCGCGCCGGCATGTTTGCGCGCGCCACCGTCATTCTGCCGCAGGAAGACCATGTGCTCGTGATTCCGTCCACCGCCATCTTGAGCGCGCCCTACGGCGATTCCGTGTACATCATCAACGGTTCAACCAATCTGGTGGTGCAAGCCACGCTGGTCCGGACCGGGCGCTCGCGCGGCGATTTCATCAGCGTGGAAAGCGGACTCAAGGCCGGCGACCGCGTCGCGGCGGACGGCGTGTTCAAGCTGCACAACGGCTTGAACGTCCAAATCAACAACGATCTGTCGCCTGTTCCCTCGCAAAACCCCGTTCCGCCGAACAGCTAAATCCCAAGGCCAGGACGCGAAGCTGAATGAAATCCTTTACCGACATCTTCATCCGCCGCCCGGTGCTGGCGGTGGTGGTCAGCCTGCTGATTTTGCTGGCGGGCTTGCAGGCGATCCGTTCGCTGAACGTGCGGCAATATCCGCTCAGTGAAAACGCGACGATTACGGTGAGCACGGTTTATGTGGGGGCGAGCGCAAATCTGGTGCGCGGCTTTGTCACCGAGCCTTTGGAGCGATCCATCGCCGCGGCGGACGGCATTGACTACATGGAATCGGCCAGCAGTCTGGGGCTGTCCACCATCACGATTCACCTGCGGTTGAATTACGATTCCAAAAAGGCGCTGGCCGAAATCAGTTCGCGGGTGGACCAGGTCCGCAACGATCTTCCGCCCGAGGCGGAAATTCCCACGCTGGCCATCGCCACTGCGGATTCGCAGTTTGCCTCCTGCTACCTGAGTTTTTCCTCGCAAATTCTGGAGGCGAATCAAATCACCGATTACCTGACGCGCGTGGTGCAGCCGCGGCTTTCGGCGCTGGAAGGCGTGCAAAAGGCGGACATCCTGGGCGGGCGCACTTTTGCGATGCGCGTGTGGCTGAAGCCCGACCGCCTGGCCGCGTACAACATCAGCCCCAACGAAGTCCGCCTGGTGCTTGCCGCCAACAACTTTCTTTCCGCCATCGGCCACACCAAAGGTTCGCTGGTGCAGGTGAATTTGACGGCGAACACGGACTTGCGCTCGGTGGAGGAATTCAAAAACCTGGTGGTGCGCCAGAACGGCGACCAACTGGTGCGGTTGAGTGACATCGCCGACGTGGTGCTCGGGGCAGAGGATTATGACAGCGAAGTGCGCTTCAGCGGCGAGCGCGCGGTGTTCATGGGCATCTGGGCCCTGCCCAATGCCAACTCGCTCGATGTGGTCAAGGAAGTGCGCAAGGAAATGGCCGCTATTCAGAAGGAACTTCCCAATGGGCTTACGGCGCGGGTGGCTTACGACGCCACTCAGTATATTTCCGACGCGCTGAGGGAAGTGGAGAAGACGCTCATCATGACGCTGGCAATCGTCTCCGTGGTGATCTTCCTGTTCCTCGGCTCTTTCCGGTCGGTGCTGATTCCGCTGATTGCGATTCCGCTCTCGCTGATTGGGGCGGTGTTCCTCATGCAGATATTCGGGTTCACGCTGAACCTGCTGACGCTGCTGGCAATTGTACTGGCGGTGGGTCTGGTGGTGGATGACGCCATCGTGGTGGTGGAGAACGTGGAACGCCATGTGCGCGAGGGCAGGAAGCCGCGGCAAGCGGCCCTGATGGGCGCGCGCGAGCTGGTGGGGCCGGTCATCGCCATGACGGTCACACTGGCGGCGGTCTATGCGCCCATTGCGTTTCAGGGCGGGCTCACCGGGTCGCTGTTCCGCGAGTTTGCCCTGACGCTCGCGGGCGCGGTGTTCATTTCCGGCATCGTTGCGCTGACGCTTTCGCCGGTGATGGCCTCGGTGCTGTTGAACCACGACCGCGAGGAGCATGGCCTGGCGGGGCGCATCAACCGCGATTTTGACCGGTTGAGGAATTTTTACGGACGGGTGCTGGACTGGACGCTGGCGCGGCGGCCAATGGTTTATACGATCTGGATCGGGCTGACGTTGCTGATCGTGCCCATGTTCAAGATGGCCTGGGCGGCCAAGGAACCCGCGCCCATGGAAGACCAGGGGGTCATCTTTGGCGTGGTGGATACGCCGCCCGACGCGACGATTGAGCAGGTCAGTTATTACGCCGACGAGGCCGGCAAGATGTTTATGAAGGTGCCGGAAAGGGCGCAGGTGTTCCAATTGACCCAGCCTCAGATGGGCTTTGGCGGCCTGGTGACAAAGCCATGGGGCCAGCGGAAGCGGAGCGTTTTCCAGATTCTGCCGGGCGTGCAGGCCCAGGTGAACAGCATTCCGGGCATCCGCATGTTCATGGTCACGCCGCCGCCGCTGCCGACCGGCGGCGAAAATTTTCCGGTGAATTTGATCCTGTCGTCAACGGTTGAGCCGGAGCAAATCCTCGAGTTTGCGCAGAAGCTTCAGCAGAAGTGCGCCACCAACGGGATGTTCGCCTTTCCGCCGCAGATTGACACCAAGGTGGACCAGCCGGAGGTGGAACTGGTGATTGACCGCGACAAGGTGGCGGCGCTGGGCCTGGACATGCAGAGCGTGGGCTCGGATTTGTCGGCGCTGGTGGGCGGCAATTATGTGAACCGGTTCGACTTTTCCGGCCGCAGCTACAAGGTGATCCCGCAGCTTCAGCGCGGCTCGCGCCTGAACGCCGCACAATTGGAAAACACCTACGTTCGCGGCCCCGCCAACCAGATGATTCCGGTGAGCACGTTCGCCCGTTTGGAAAAACACACCACGCCGCGCGCGTTAAACCGGTTTCAGCAGTTGAATTCCGTCAAGATCAGCGGCGTGGCCATCGTGCCGCTGGAACAGGCGCTGTCTTTTCTCGAAGGCGAATGCAAACGGATGCTGCCCACCGGCTACAAGCTGGATTACACCGGCGATTCGCGGTTTCAGCGCGTGGAAGGCAACAAGTTTCTGCCCGCGTTCATGCTGGCCGTGGTGCTCATCATCCTGGTGCTGGCCGCCCTGTTTAACAGCTTCCGCGACCCGTTCATCATCATCCTGGGCTCGGTGCCGCTGGCCTT
>Ga0326728_10023588_pt1 | contig 11254 bp, 13 predicted proteins | sample MB3enrmetagenome_FD_207602 | JGI IMG/M metagenome (GOLD analysis project Ga0326728, IMG submission 207602) | Lab enriched peat soil microbial communities from McLean, Ithaca, NY, United States - MB31MN | ecosystem: Environmental > Terrestrial > Soil > Wetlands > Peat | place: USA: New York... | reverse complement strand
TTCGTGCAGAGAATAGGTTTCTTTTCCGAGGATCATCCTCAGCTTGAGTATGGGGGCCGGCAAGGAAGGGGGGCCAGGTGCGGTCTGCGAACGGGCACCTATCGAGCACATACCCAACGCAAGCAGCACGATCAGAATTCTCGATCGCATTCCGTCGTCCAGAACACCTTAGCAAATAGACTACCACGCGCTGGTTCCAAAAGGTTTTTCGGAAGGTCTGCACGAACTAGCCGGGACCGTGGTTTTCTTGAGACCCCTGCGACCAAGCGCCGCTCGCAGCTTCGATTTTTGCAAGCCAGCCAGCGCCTTCACGTGGCAAAATAGCGCGCATGACAACCTTCGCAAAGAACTGCAAATCGTCCGTAATCCCTGCGCTGCGCTACCGCAATGCCAAAGCCATGATCGATTGGCTCTGCCAAGCCTTTGGCTTCGAGAAGCAGGCCGTCTACGAAGCGCCCGGCGGCATTGTGATGCATGCCCAACTGACTTTCGGCAACGGCATGATCATGATCGGCTCGGTGGAGAATCAGTCGCTGGCCGCGAAATTCTTCAAGCAGCCCGACGAAATCGGCGGCGCGGAGACCCAATCCTCTTGCCTCGTCGTTTCGGACATCGATGGGATCTACGCCAGCGCCAAACGCGCCGGCGCGAAAATGCTGATGGATATGGAAGAGAGGCCCTTTGGCGGCAAGGCCTTCACCTGCAGCGACCCCGAGGGCCATATCTGGTATGTGGGCAGCTACGATCCCTGGGAACCGCCGCCCGCCTGAGCCGCTACAGCTGATCCTCGGTCTGGCCCTCAGCCCAACGATAACGTCGTCCCCGTCCCCGAGCGAAAGCGTTCCCAGCCGCGCCGGTAATCCGCGACGAGATAGAGAGAACCTGTGGCGAAGACCACGTCTTCGGGCGCGGCCAGTTGCAAGGCGCGCTCGAGGGCGGCGGCCGGATCGCTCACGATTTCGCAGTTGGGCGCGAGATGCCGCGTCATGTGCGCGAGCGTCTCGGCCTTGAGGGCGCGCGCTTGGCGCGGCTCGGTGAGAATCACGCTCGCGGCGCGCGGAAACAGGACACCGCAAATCTCATCGATCGATTTGTCGCGCAGGGTTCCGTAGACCAGATGAATCGCCGCGCCGGGGAAATGCTCGTCCCAAAACGCCGCGAGCTCCCGCGCGCCCGCCGGGTTGTGCGTCCCGTCGATGTAAACAGCGGGCCGCTCGCCCAGGCATTCGAGTCTTCCCGGCCAGCGAACCTCGGCGATGCCGCGCGCGATCGCCGCATCGTCGGTGGGAAATCCGCGCTCGGCGAGCAGACGCGCCGCTGCCAGAGCCGCCACGGCGTTGCGCGCCTGAAATCGTCCCGCGAGCGGCACGGTCAATTCGATGGCTCGTCGCGATTCCCTGTCCACAACCTCGAGGTGTGTTCCCCTGGCAGGGCGCTCCGTCCGCAGATTCTTCACCTCGAATCGCTCGTCAATTTCCAACAGCCGCGCGCCTTGTTCTTTCGCCCGCGCGCGAATCACGTCGCGCGCCACGGGATGTTCCGCCGCGCTCACTACCCACACGCCGGGCTTGATGATGCCGGCCTTTTCGCTGGCGATTTCTTCGATCGAATGGCCGAGATAATTCTCGTGGTCGAAGGCAATCTGCGTGATGACGGCGACTTCCGGCAAGAGAACGTTGGTCGCATCCAGTCGTCCGCCCATCCCCACTTCAAACACGGCAAACTCCGCTCGCGGCGAGCGCTCCCGGTGAACCACACGCCCCTCAGCCCCGGCCCCGCCGGGTCGCGCGAAATAATCGAACGCCATCGCCGTCAGGCACTCGAAGAACGTCGGATGCGCCGCGAGCCGCCCCTGCGCCAGCAGCTCTTCGATTGCCGCGCGGATGCGATCGAACGCCGTGGCAAATTCTTCGTCGATGATTTCGCGGCCGCCAATCCGGATTCGCTCGTTGATTTTTTCCAGATGCGGCGAGGTGAAGAGGCCGGTCTGCAATCCCGCCGCACCGAGAATCGAAGCGAGCATCGCGGCGGTCGAGCCCTTTCCGTTGGTTCCGGCGATATGCGCGGTGGGATAGGCGCGTTCCGGATGTGACAATCGTTCCGCGAGAATGCCGATGTTCGCGAGATCGAATTTCGCGACGCGCGCCTGTTGCGGCGACGCCAGTTCGCGGCCGAGTGACAGCAAGTACCGCACGGCGTCGTCGTAGGTCACGGGAGAAGGCTCGTGGGCTTCAGCCGATGAAAAAGTCGAGCGCCGAGCCGATGTAGGCCTTCAACTCCTTGCGTGGCACGACGGCGTCGAGAAACCCGTGTTCCAGCAGGAATTCCGCGCGCTGGAATCCTTCCGGCAATTTCTGGCGGATGGTCTGCTCGATCACGCGCGGCCCGGCAAATCCGATCAGCGCGCCGGGCTCCGCGATGTTCAGGTCGCCGAGCATCGCGTAGCTCGCCGTGACGCCGCCGGTGGTCGGATCGGTCAGCACGGAAATGTACGGCAGCTTCTCGTCATCCAGGCGCGCCAGCGCCGCGGCCACCTTCGCCAACTGCATCAGGCTGATCGTGCCTTCCATCATCCGCGCCCCGCCCGAGCACGACACGACGACCAGCGGAATCCGCTGCGCGATGCAGCGCTCGATCGCCCGCGTCACTTTTTCCCCTACCACGGCCCCCATCGAGCCGCCGATAAAGCCGAACTCCATCGAACAACAGATCACCGCGCGGCCGTTCAGCAAGCCTTCGCCGGTGAGAATGGCGTCCTGCATTCCCAGTTTGCGTTGCGACTCGCGCAGCCGCGCCGCGTAAGGCCGCGTGTCCGTGAATTTCAGCGGGTCGCTCGACGCGAGTTGCGCGTCGTGCTCCACCCAACGCCCGTCAAACAGCAACTCGAGCCGCCGCTTCGCGCCAAGCCGGTAGTGATGCCCGCACTTGGGACACATATTCCAGTGCGCTTCGAGGTCCTTCTTCCAGATGATTGCGCGGCAACTCTCGCACTTCATCCACAGACCTTCGGTCTTCACTTTCCGCTCGTCCGGAGGCACCGGCTGCTCGATCGCTTTTTTCTCCCGCTTGAACCAGGCCATTTAGTAGTCAATCCCCCGCTGCGCGAGAATTCCCTTCGTGTACGGATGTTTCACCTCGCGCATCTCCGTCACCACGTCCGCCAGCTCCATGAGTTTCGGATGCGCGTTTCGCCCCGTGCAGATCACGTGCACGCGCTCGGGCCGCGCCGCGAGCGCCGCCGCCACCCGCTCGGCGTCGAGCATTTTATAGCTGATCACGTAGTTGATCTCGTCGAAGACCACCAGATCGTACCGCCCGCTGCCCATCTGCGTCTTGCCGTATTCCCAGGCCTCTTCACACAACCGCACGTCTTCCGGGTCGAGCTCCGCTCCGCCCACCTTCACGAAGCCGCGCCCCATCGGCCGGATCTCGAATCGCTCATCGCCCAACAGCTTCGCCGCGTCGAGCTCGCCGTAGTGCCACGAGCCCTTGATGAACTGCACCATCAGCACGCGCAGTCCCTGGCCCACGGCCCGGAACGCCGTCCCCAGCGCGCAGGTCGTCTTTCCCTTGCCCGGGCCGGTGTAAACGATCAGCAGTCCCTTGTCGTCTGGCATGGAGGTCCCGCGCGCACTCCCCGGGCGGGGTCAAGACGGAAGGAAGAAGCATAGCACGGCCGCGGGGCGGCGGTCAGGCCGGCTCATATCGGATGGTCTACTAGAAGCGAGCAGGACGTGAATCTAGTCCCCGGTCCTTAGTCATAGCCCCGATGAGCTGGCGCATGCTGACGCCTGCTGTTCTTGTCCTGGTACATGAGCGCGTCCGCCTTTGCCAGCAGGTCCTCGACCGGCGATTGGATGCTCGCCCCGCACGGCACGATGCCGATGCTGAGCGAAAGGGCATGCTTCCGATCGGGTTGCAAGTTGAGCGCTTCGATCTTTTGTTTGAGGTGCGCCCGCAAGGCCGCCTCGCTCGGCTCCGACGTCCCAACGGCAAGCACGACAAACTCGTCCCCGCCGATTCGGGCCAGGATGTCACACTGCCGAAAGGAAGAACGAAGGACGCCCGCGGCCTCGATAATCGTGTTGTTCCCCTCTGCATGCCCAAAGGTGTCGTTTATCTCTTTCAAGCGATCGATGTCGAGAAAGAGCAGCAGGCAAGACGAATGATTCCTTCTGCTCACCTTCATCTGCTGTTCGGCGAGCAACAGAAAACCTCTGCGGTTGTGCACGCCGGTGAGGTCATCACGCAGGGAAAGACTGTGCAGCTCCACCTGCATGTTGTGGCGCTCGATAGCGTAATGGAGGATTCTTCGGAGTTGGCGGCCGTCTATTTGGCCCTTGATGAGGTAATCGAGCGCGCCCTCCCGGATTGCTTCAGTTCCGAGTTCTTCATTTTGGGGCCCGGTGATGACAACCACACTCGCCTCCTCGGCAAAAGGAGCGATTCGCCGCAAGGTCTGCAGACCGGTTTCATCCGGGAGTCCCAGGTCAAGCAAGATCAGTTGGTTTGCACAGCCCTCGGAAAGATTGCGCAAGCCGTCTCGAAGCGACGCAACATGTTTCAGCGCGAAATCGTCTGCCCCGCCCTCTTTCAGCATCTCTGCGACCAGGCGGGCATCTCCGGGATTGTCTTCCACCAGGAGCACGCGGATCTTGTCTTCGGCCATTTGTTATGCCTCTCGCGTTGGTCTTACGATCCTGATCCGCACGTCCCCGATGCCGCTGTCGCTCTTCGATTCGCGGGGATCATCTTCGATCCGCGGAACATCGATCTTTTCTTCCATTATTCTGCAATCTTCGGGGGCAGTTTCACGATGTGCACCCAGAAGTGCTCGATGGATTTCACCACGGCGACAAATTTCACCAGATCCACCGGCTTCGTGACGTAGCAATTCGTGTGCAGGTCGTACGCCTTCAAGATGTCTTCTTCCGCTCGAGAGCTGGTCACAACCACCACGGGGATTCTCCGGAGTTCCGGGTCCGCCTTGACCTCGGCCAGAACCTCCCGGCCGTCCTTTCGCGGCAGGTTCAGGTCCAGCAAGACGAGGTCCGGCTGGCGTACCTGCCCGTATTTCCCTTGTCTGCGCAAGAAGGCCATCGCCTGTTCTCCGTCGGACACCGTGCTGAGACGGTTGAGCAGTTTCCCGTCGCGAAATGCCTCCTGGGTCAGCCTGATGTCGCCGGGGTTGTCCTCCACCAGCAGGATGTCAACCGGTTCCGCGTGCTCTGAGCCCATTTCCATGTGTCACCCCTTTCATAGGTAGACTGAAATAAAAAGTGGAGCCCTTTCCTAGTTCCGATTCCACCCAGATTCGCCCGCCATGCCGTTCCACGATCTTCTTGGTGATGGCCAGTCCCATACCCGTTCCCGCGTATTCAGCGCGAGTATGGAGACGCTGGAAGAGCAAGAAGATTCGCTCGGCATACCTGAGGTCGATCCCGATGCCGTTATCGCGCACGGAAAATCGCCATTCACCCTCGATTTGCTCCGCAGAGATGTGCACGTGAGGCGGTTCCGAGCCGCGAAACTTGAGGGCGTTCGCCACCAGGTTCTGAAACACCTGCCCCAATTGCGTATGGTCTCCCCGCACCGGCGGTAGGGGATCGTGGGTCACCTGGCCGCCGGTCTCTTCCAACGATTTCCGCAGGTTCGCTAGTACCGTTTTCAGGGTCTTTTCGCAGTCCACGGCGGCAAACTCTCTGGCCCGTGTTCCGACATGGGAGTATTCCAAGAGGTCATTCACGAGCACTTGCATGCGCCGCGCCCCGTCCACCGCATAGCCGATAAACTCATCCGCCTCGGAACCGAGCTTGCTTTGGTAACGCTCGGCCAGAAGTTGCGTGAAGCTCGCCACCATGCGCAGCGGCTCCTGAAGATCGTGCGAAGCGACGTAGGCGAACTGCTGGAGTTCCGCGTTTGAGCGCGCCAATTCTTCGTCTCGACGGGCCAGTTCGTCTTCTGCCCGCTTGCGTTCCGTGAAGTCCCGGGCCACCTTCGACGCTCCTACGAGGTTGCCGAGCGTGTCGAATATCGGTGAAATGGTTACTGACACGGCGATATTTCGCCCGTCTTTCCGCCGCCGCACGGCGTCGTACGTGCTGATCTCCCCTCGTTTCATACGCCCCAGAATATCGGATGCCTCATCTTCCGTCCCCGGGGGGAGCAGCATGGTGATTGGCTTTCCGATGGCCTCCTCTGCGGAATAGCCGAAGATTCGTTCCGCGCTCTTGTTCCAACTGGTGATAGTGCCGTCCAGCATCTTCCCGATGATTGCGTCGCCCGATGAGTTCACGAGAGCGGCCAGATGGAACCTGAGGGCCTCGCGGGTGTCGCGCTCGGCAAGGTTGCGGATGAGGCTGAGAACCAGTGTTCGCTGTCCTGTCTCGAGCGGGCTGAGCATGACGTCAACCGGGAACTCTCTGCCGTCTTTGTGTCTGCCGCTGAGTTCAAGCCCCGCATCCATGGCCCGGCGCCGAGGGGCTTGGTTGTAGTGGAGGCGGTGCCCCACATGCGCGTGGCGCAATCGTTCAGGAATCAGCGTCTCAATGGGTTGGCCGCGCAGTTCATCGGGACTGTACCCAAACAGTTTCTCCACTTGCGCGTTGACCCGCACGATACAGCCCCTCTCGTCGGCAAGCACAACGGCGTCCGGAAGAGCCTCGAACAAAGCCTCAAACGCGCCGGGGCTCTCTTGAAACGCTTCGTCGGTCCTTCCATGCGCACTTAAGCTCGGGTTCATGGGCGTCTGCGGCGCTCACCAGTAATGGCCAGTAACAAACCGGCTGTAACTAGACCTGGGAATGCACAACAGGAAGGGGGAGATGCAACTTCTTAGACAGTCTTGTCCTGTAGAGGACATCCGTCAAGGCCCGACTGCCAAGCTGACGCGCTTAAGTAATCAGCTGCATTGCGGTATTCCGCGGACCGAATGCGTAAGAGAATCGGAATGATTTGTATCCTCATACCTTCGATCGTCCGCAAACCGATGATGGGATTCCCCGCGGTTCCGGTGGGAAATGTCACCCGCGTGACGGCGCACTCGGAAATCATCCGCTCAAACGACTGTCGAGCGTACCGCAATCTACCCCGTGGCAGCCTGCTCCTGCTTCAGCGTGCTGGGATATGCTTCACCCGGCGATGGCGTCGGCTTCGGGCAGGGCGCCTCGCGTGCGCTCGCGCGCGGCGAAGTCCCGTAGCGCGGTTTCAAGATCGCTGACGGTGAAATCCGGCCAGCGTTTCGGCAGGAACACGAATTCGGCGAACGCGCATTCCCACAGCAGAAAATCCGAAAGGCGTTGCTCTCCTCCCGTGCGAATCAGCAAATCCACTTCGGTCGAGCCGCCCCGCAGGACTTCGGCGAGTACGTCGCTGAAAGAATCCTGCGAGAGGCGCGTGACCTTGTAGAAGCGGCAGGCAGCCTGGTAGATGGCCTCGCGCGACGAGTAATCAATCGCCAGACGAAGATGCAGCCGCATTCCCTCGCGCGTTGCCGTTTCGGCGTCCGCAATGGCCTGGCGCAGCGCCGACGGAAGCCGGTCGCGCCGCCCGATAATGCTCAAGCGCACGCCCTCCGCAACGCAATGAGCGGTTTCCTCGATCAGGTATTCGTGCAGCACGCTCAGAATCCCCTGCACTTCATCCGCGGGACGCTGCCAGTTCGCGGAGGAGAGGGCGAAGAGAGTGAGCGTGTGAATGCCGAGCCGCGGTGCGGAGGCAATCACGCGGCGCGCCGCTTCGGCGCCGGCGCGATGTCCGGCCGTGCGCGGCAGCCCGCGGGAGGTGGCCCACCGCCCGTTGCCGTCCGAGATGATGGCGACGTGGATTCCGCGAGGCATCGGCGCCGCCGTAACGTGCGCGGTTTGAGGAATTGTGATTGGATAAGGGACCGAGTGTTGCGTGCTCATCGTTTGATTCTTTCCCCGCCGCTTGTCTTGCCGCAAACCTTCGTCGTCAATCCCAAACAGGAACTCTCAGCGCTCTCCCTCGCGCGTGGCGCGGATCAGCGCTTCCATGTGATCGAGGTAGCGCTCGAGTGCGCGCCGCCCCGTCGGGGTCAGCCGGTATTCCGTCTTCGGGGTCCGCCCGTCGAACGATTTCGTGCAGGCGATGTAAGCCGCGTCTTCGAGCTTCCGCGCGTGGACGCTCAGGTTGCCGTCCGTGGTCTTCAGTAGCGATTTCAGTTCGTTGAACGTGAGCGAGCGGTTCGCCGCAAGCGCGCTTACGATCCCCAGCCGGATTCGCTCGTGGATGAGCCGATCGAGATCGGTGGGCAGCGCCCCTCCGGGAGTGCTGCGCATCCGCGCCGCAAACGGTTCGCGCCCTTTCGCGGACGCGGGACGCTCCTGCCTTGTTGGTGATGACCGAGCCATAACTTGTTCTCTAGCCTCCGTAACGCAGGGCGATCCACAGCCCAAATACGATGTGAGTCACGCCAAATCCCGCTGCGAGAAACAGATTCCCCAAACTCGCCGGCGCCACGAGCGCCCCGGCGCCCAGCGCGAGCAGGCAAATCCCCATCACCGGCACCACCCGCACCGAGAACGCTCCACCGGTCACGATGGCCGTGCCGTAGAGCAGCAGCCACAGGCCGGGCAGAATCGCAATGTCCCCGGAACGAATTAGCGCCGCCGTGAGCAGCGCTCCGACGGCGATGGGCGGCGCAAAGCTAAGCAGGAATCTGCGGCCCGGCCCCGAAAGCATTTTGGAATCGGCGCGATGCGCTTTCGTAACGGCGGTGGAGGCGCCGATGGCAACAGCGACGAAAGCCTCAATCAGCCAGACCGTAAGCCACGCGCGCACCGAGTTCTGCCGCGACGCCGCCACCGCGGCGGCGATGGCCGTGACGCCCATCGCCGTGCCTCCCCATCCGGGCACGGCGGTGAACTCCGCGGAGCTCCGCATGGTTTCGCGGATGTAGCGCAGGTGCTCCGCGGCGCGGGCATCAATCGGGATGGGTTCGCCGGCTTTGGAGCGAATCGGATCGACGGCCATGCGCAACAGCCTAGCCGATGGAGCAATTGTTGTCAAGTTCTTTGTGACGTAAAGTACACGGCTTGAACACTGGCCGCAGCCGGCGCTCGATGCGGCGGAAAATGCTGCCCTGGCGTTTTGGCGCGCGCTTACTTCGGATAAGGGTGGCCGGCGAGGATGGCGAAGGCGCGGTAGAGTTGCTCGGCCAGCATGGCGCGGGCGAGTTCGTGGGAGAAGGTCAGCGGAGAGAGGGACAGCTTCGTTGTCGCGCGCCGGCGGATGGCTTCCGGGAAACCTTCCGCATCGCCGCAGAGGAATACCAATTCTCGGGCGCCGCGATCGCGCAAATCCCCCAGCCACTTGGCGAACGATTCCGAGCTGAGCTGCTTGCCCGCGGCGTCGAGGAGAACGACAGTCGCGCCGGACTCGAATTCCAGTTTGCGCGCGGCCGACGCCGAGCCTTCACGCAGCTCGATGGCTTCGATCGGCGCGAAGCGGCGAATGCGCACGAGATAATCCTCGACCAGCGAGCGAATTTCCGCGCGCCGCGTCTTCCCGAGAAAAATCAAACGGATGCGCATTGTCCTGCTTTGACGCGGCGGCGGCCGTTGCGACGAGCAAGGCCGCGTGCCGTTAGCGCGGCTACGACTTCAGCGCGTAGGAACGATAGAGCGTGTCCCGCTGCGCGGGCGTGTAGCCGGCGTCGAAGATGATGCGGCGCAGCTCGGATTCATTCGTGCGGTTGCGCACGCCGGCGGCGAAAACGACATTTTCTTCGATGAGGACGCTGCCGACGTCATCACCGCCGAACTGCAAACCGAGCTGGCAAATCTTGATGCCCGGGGTGAGCCAGCTCGACTGGATGTGATCGATGTTGTCGAGCACGATGCGGCTGATGGCGAGCGTCTTAAGATAATCGAAGGCGGTCGCTTCGGGAACTTTCTTGCCGAGCGGCGTATTCTCGGGCGCGAAAATCCAAGGGATGAACGCGGTGAAGCCGCCGGTGTCTTCCTGAATGCGGCGGATGCGCTCGAGATGGTTCACGCGGTGGCGAAACTCTTCGCCGCAGCCGAACATCATCGTCGCGGTCGTGCGCAAGCCGAGGGCGTGCGCGGTGCGGTGCATCTGTTCCCATTCATCCGCCGTGCACTTCAGGCGCGAGATGCGCGCGCGAACTTCGTCATCCAGGATTTCGGCGCCGCCGCCGGGGATGGAATCGAGACCGGCGTCCATCAGGTGCGCGATGGTGTCACGCACGGAGAGATCGGAGACTTCCGCGATGCACAGAATTTCCGGCGCCGAAAAACAGTGCAGGTGCACTTGCGGGAAACGCTGCTTCAGCGAGCGCAGCAGATTTTCGTAATACTCGATGCGCAGGTCGGGATGCAGGCCGCCCTGTAGCAAAATCCCAGTGCCGCCGAGCTCGAGCATTTCCTCGATCTTCTTGTAAACGCTCTCGAACGAGAGCAGATAGCCCTCGCGCGAGCCGAGCGGGCGGTAGAACGCGCAGAAGGAGCAATACTCGGTGCAGAAATTCGTATAGTTGATGTTGCGATCGATTTGATAGGTGGCGATGCGCTGATCGGTCTTTCTGCGGCGAACGTCCATGGCCGCCATGCCGATGCCCAGCAGATCGTCGGAGCGGAAGAGATCGAGCGCTTGTTCGGTGGTGACGGCCATTTTGTCCGGCCTGCTTCCCCTTCCTCGCAATCAAGCGCGAAGAGAGATTCCTCGCCCCGGCGGAAATCGCCGGGACTCGGAATGACTGCACTTAAGACTCGCCGCGAGCGTCCCGCCTTCGTCCGCTCCGGCGGACTACTGAGGGCAAGTGCTCAGCGCGCGGCGCGGGCGCCCGCTGCCGTCGCGGCGAATTCTACCGGCTTCGCGCGGGGAATCAAACCTGCCTTGGCGCATTCCTGAAAATAGAGTTCGAGGCCGGCGATGTTTTCGGCGTCGAGCGAATAATCAATATTCTCGCGCAAGTAGATTTCCAGGGCGCGCGGCGCCAATTCGAGTTTGAGCGCGGCGGCTTCCGCGATTTCGCCGATGCGCGCAAGGCCGCATTCCTTCGACGCGCGAAAATCCGCGACGACGCGCGGCGTCACCGCGTCGCGACGCCCGGCCCAGACCGCCAGGACGCACGGCAGGCCCGTCATTTCGCGCCACTGCTGCGCGACGTCGTACACGAAGAGCGTGTCCACGCCGGGCACGGGCTGCTCGTCTTCGCCGCCGCCGCAGCAGTATTCGCCGCCGGTGGATTTGCCCGCGAGGGCGTCCACTT
>Ga0326728_10023586_pt1 | contig 11255 bp, 12 predicted proteins | sample MB3enrmetagenome_FD_207602 | JGI IMG/M metagenome (GOLD analysis project Ga0326728, IMG submission 207602) | Lab enriched peat soil microbial communities from McLean, Ithaca, NY, United States - MB31MN | ecosystem: Environmental > Terrestrial > Soil > Wetlands > Peat | place: USA: New York... | reverse complement strand
CGGGCGCAGTCCGCGTACCACCGCCTGGGCGGCATCGCGCTCGAGCTGCTTGAGGGCCGCGGTCTCCCCGAGCGTGCCCTGTCCTGCCGCCAGCTCCAGGTCCACCGCCGAGCACACCTCGACTCCCTCCGAGCTCTGGCGCGTGCTCAGGATTACGGCGTCGGAGCCCTGCTCCTCCCGGATGGCGCGCAGCGCAGCGCGCATATCGGCTGCAACGTAGCGTTTGATCTTCATGCGCCGTTCTTCTCCATCCTCTAGCGACCCACCGCCGCGATCAGTCGGACGCGGCGGTTATCCGGAATTTCATTCCACGCCAGCACGTGCAGATTCGGCACCGTTGCGCGCGTGAAGCGCGCCAGCGTGTTGCGCAGCTGCGGCGCCACCATGAGTACCGCCGCTTCGTTCGATGCCTCCTGGCGCTGCGCCGTAGCAGCCAGTTTCGACTGCAGGCGCTCGGCCAGTCCGGGCTCCAATGCCGCGTTGCCCGCTCCCTGCGCCTGCAGCGTGTTCTGCAGCAGCTGCTCGAGATCGGGCTCGAGCGTGATCACGGGAAGTTCCCCGTTGCTGCCGACGATCTCCTGCACGATCTGGCGACCGAGTGCAATGCGGACCTGGGACTGAAGCACGGCAGGGTCCTGCGTGCGCGTGGCGTGCTCTGCCAGGGTCTCGATGATCGTGCGGAGGTTGCGGATCGTGACACGCTCGGAGAGCAGCCCCTGCAGCACGCGCACGACGACGCTGAGCGGCAGCGCCTTCGGGACGAGGTCCTCGACCAGTCGCGGCGCGGTCTTCGCCAAGCCGTTCAGGAGCTGCTGAACCTCCTCATGGCCGAGCAGTTCGTGCGCGTGGGTCTGGATGACACTGCTGAGATGTGTAGCGATCACGGTACTGGCGTCGACGACCGTATAGCCCAGCGTCTGCGCCTGCTCGCGATGAATCGGCTCGATCCAGATGGCCTCCATGCCGAAGGCCGGATCTCGCGTCTCGATGCCTGGTGGCTTGCCGAATACGCGGCCTGGATTGATCGCCAGCTCCCGGTCCGGATACACCATGCCGTCGGCGGCACTCACCCCGGCGAGGCTGATGCGATAGGCGTTGGCAGACAGCTCGAGGTTGTCCCGGATGTGCACGGACTGCACCAGGAAGCCAAGCTCCTGGGACAGTTTGCGCCGCACACCTCGGATGCGCGCCAGCAGCTCGCCGCCCTGGGCCTTGTCAACGAGCGGTACGAGGCGGAATCCGACCTCGATGCCGATGAGGTCGACCGATTGAACGTCCTCCCAAGACAGCTCGCGCTGGTCGGGGGCGGTCGACGGCATCGTGCTCGCAGAGGGAACGGGAGCGGCGGCTGCCGCCTGAGCCTTGTCGTTCTGGCGCTTGAGCCACCAGGCGCCTGCCCCGAGCAGTGCGGCAAACAGCAGAAAGGCCAGGTTCGGCATACCGGGGATCAATCCCATGATCCCGAGCACGCTGCCCGCAATGGCGAGACTTCGCGGCTGCTGCAGCAGCTGCTTGTTCAGCTCACTCCCGAGGTCCTGCGCCTTCGACATGCGAGTCACGATGATCGCGACGCCGGTGGAGAGCAGCAGCGCCGGTATCTGGGCCACGAGGCCATCACCGATGGTCAGCAGCGTGTAGACGCGGGCGGCATCGGTGAAGCCCATCCCATGACTGAGCGTGCCGATCGCCAGGCCGCCGACCATATTGATGACCAGAATCAGAATGCCCGCAGTGGCGTCCCCGCGCACGAATTTGCTGGCACCATCCATCGACCCGTAGAAGTCCGCCTCGGCACGTACCTCGGCGCGACGCACGCGCGCCTCCTCCTGCTTGATGAGCCCGGCATTGAGGTCTGCGTCGATGGCCATCTGCTTACCGGGCATCGCATCGAGGGTGAAGCGTGCGCTCACCTCGGAGATGCGCCCGGCACCCTTGGTGACCACCACGAAGTTGATGATCGTCAGAATCGCGAAGACCACGATGCCGACGGCGTAGTTGCCGCCGACGACGAACTGTCCGAACGCCTCGATGACATGCCCGGCGGCGGCCGTTCCCTGGTGGCCATGCAGCAGGACTACGCGGGTGGAGGCGACGTTGAGGGCGAGGCGCAGCAGGGTTGCCAGCAGCAGCACTGTGGGAAAGATGCCGAAATCCAGCGGGCGCGCGACGTTGACGACCCCCATGACCACGAGCACGGACAGCGCAATGTTGAACGTGAAGAGCACATCCAGCGCCAGCGGCGGCAGTGGCAGCACCACCATCGCCAGCACCGCCAGCAGCAGCAGGGGCGCGCCAACACCCCGTCGCAGCAGTGTACGCAGCGGGGTGCCGGCTCCAGCCTGGACGTTTGTGAGCGCGAGTTCAGCCATGTGGGGTTGCAGGAGCAAAACCCGTGCCCATTGCGGGCGACAAATTACCGGCGCGCACAGCCGTGAACTGCGTCACGCCTGGGGCACGTAACTCCTTCATTCTTCCGGCACCTCGACCACCGGCGGCGTCGGGGTCGGGCCGCCATGGCGGCGCGCGCTTCGCAGCTGATAGACATACGTCAGGACCTTGGCGACGGCCGCGTAGAGCTGCGTGGGAATCGGGTCGCCGAGTTCGCAGTGTGCGTGCAGCGCCCGGGCCAGGGGCGGGGCCTCGACGATCGGCACTTTGTGCTCGGCAGCCAGTTCGCGGATCCGCGCCGCGATGAGATCGCGGCCCTTGGCAACCACGACGGGCGCGCGCATGAGCTTCTCGTCATAACGCAGGGCGACCGCGAAGTGCGTCGGGTTCGTCACGACGACATCGGCCTTCGGCACCTCCTGCATCATGCGCTTGCGGGCAACGGCCTGCTGCATGCGGCGCACGCGTGTCTTGATCTCGGGGCTTCCCTCCGTATCCTTGTTCTCGTCGCGGATCTCCTGACGGGTCATGCGCATGGACTTGTGGAACTGCCACAGAGCGAGCGGCACATCGATGAGTGCGATCACCGCCAGCGCGCCACCCAGCGCGATGAGGGCAGCCCCACTGAGCCGCAAGGCATGTGCGATCGCCGCGGCTACCGACTCGGTGCCCAGGTGCGAGTAACTGTGAAACTGCCGCCGCAGCACGATGATGGCCACGACGGCGACGAGCAGCACGCGCGCCAGCGCCTTACCGAGCTCGATGAGGGCGCGCATCGACCACATCCTGCCGAAGCCTGCGACAGGATCCAGCCGCTGAAAATTCGGAGCCAGGGCCTGGCCACTGAAGGCCCATCCGCCGATCGCGAGCGGCGCCAGCACGGCCGCCGCAACCAGCAGCCCCACGAGCGGTGCGATCGCGATTCCCGCCTGTCCTGCTGCATGACCCAGGCGCAGCAGCATGCGGCCGGAATCCGCAGCCTCCATCGGCGTGAGCGTCAGGCCATCGCGCATGAGCGCGCGCAGCTGGCCGCCGATCGCCGAGCCCATGCCGAGCATTCCGAGTCCACCCGCCAGCACGACTGCCGCAGCGTTCAGGTCCCGGGATCGGGGTACCTGACCCTTGGCGCGGGCATCATCCAGCCGCTTCTGGGTCGGGCTCTCGGTCCGTTCGCGATCGTCAAAATCCTCGGCCATGCGCCCTCATCCCCCTGTCAGCGCACGCATGAACAGGAAGGCGCCGTCGATCAGGCCGCGCACCACTCCCTGCAGTACCGGCAGCGACAGCAGCACGATGACCAGTCCGAACACCAGCGTGATCGGGAACCCGACAGCAAACAGGTTCAGGGCCGGCGCCGCGCGGCTGGTCACACCAAACGCCAGATTCACCACCAGCAGCGCCGTCATTCCCGGCAGCGCGACGCGCAGCGCACCCGCGAACAGCTGGCCGCCCCAGTTGGCCATCTGGTGGAGTTCCGCAGGACTGAGGCCCACCGGGCCTACCGGCAGGCCGCGAAAGCTCTCTACGAGGGTCTCGATGAGTGCGACGTGCCCATCAAGAGCCAGGAACACGAGCGTTCCAATCAGCGAATAGAACTGTCCGAGCGTAGGGGCCTGCACTCCGCGCAGCGGATCGAGGTTATAGGCGAATTCCAGCCCCATGCCGTTGGCGAGGATCTGTCCTCCGAGCGTGAGAGCGTCGAACATCAGTTGCAACAGGAAGCCCAGCGCAACGCCGATCAACAGCTGCTGGATGGTCGTCACGATGCCATCGGCCGACAGTACGGGAAACACCGGGGGCGGTGGCAGCAGCGGGAGTGCCATGAGTGTCAGGGCGCCGGCCAGCACGATGCGTATGCGGGGAGTCACGTACTGCGCGCCGAATACCGGAGCCACCATCAGGCAGGCGCCAATGCGCAGAAACGGCCAGAAGACGCCGGCGATCCACCCCTCGATCTGTGCCGTTGTCAGAACGAGCATGGCCGCTTCAGCCGATCAGGCTCGGAATGCTCTCGATCAGCACGCGCGTATAGCTGACGAACTGCCGGAGCATCCAGGGACCGGCAATGACCAGCGTCGTGGCAACTCCGAGCAGCTTCGGGATGAACGACAGCGTCATTTCGTTGATCTGAGTCGCCGCCTGAAAGATACCCACGAGAACGCCGATCACGAGCCCGACCAGGAGCATCGGGGCGGCCAGCATCAGCGTCATCTCAAGAGCCCGCTGGGCGATGGTCATGACCGTGTCCGGCGTCATGGCGGCGCTACCGGTAGAAACTCGCCGCCAGCGAGCCCATGACCAGGGACCATCCGTCCACGAGCACGAAAAGCATGATCTTGAACGGCAGGGAGATCAGCACCGGGGAGAGCATCATCATGCCCATGGACATGAGTACGCTGGCCACCACCAGATCGATGATCACAAACGGGATGAACAGCAGAAACCCGATCTGGAACGCCGTCTTGAGCTCGCTGGTGACAAAGGCAGGCACGAGGATGGTCAGCGGTACATCCTGCGGACTCGCGAATCCCTTCCCACCGGCGATGCGGACGAAGTTCGCGATGTCGCTCTCGCGCGTCTGCTCGAGCATGAAGGTTTTCAGCGGCGCCACACCCCGCTCCAGTGCCGTACCGGTCTCGATACTGCCTGCCATATAGGGCACGACCGCGTCGGTGCGGATCCTGTCGATGACGGGAGCCATCACGAATAGGGTCAGGAACAGCGCCAGCCCGATCAGGACCTGGTTCGGTGGCGTCTGGCCCGCCCCGATCGCCTGTCTGAGGATCGAAAGCACGATGACGATGCGCGTGAAGGCAGTCATCATGAGCAGCAGAGCGGGTAACAGCGTCACCGCCGTCATGAGCGCAAGCAACTCGATCGTCAGCGTGTAGGTCTGCCCTCCGCCGCTGCTTTGCACGGAAAGCGCAGGAATTCCAGGAGCAGCGGCTCCTGCGCTCGCAGCCGCGTGCACGGTCCAGGGCAGACAGAGCAACAGCAGCGCCGCTGCAAGAATCAGAACGCGCGGGGTCGAGCGCCAGTTCATCGACCGAGACTCCGCAACAGCACAGAACGGAAAGTCGGTCGCGCCGGATCGTCCTGGGTACTTACGCCGTTCTCAGGGGGAGGCGTCGATTCCTCGAGCACGTGCAGCGTGCGCACGCATCCGGGCGCAACCCCGACGAGCAGCTGCCGACCTCCTACGCGCAGGAGCACGGCGCGCTCGCGCGCCCCGAGCGGAACCTGCGCCATTACCTGCAGTGACCCCGCGCTCACGCCCGGACCGCCGCGCAGCCGTCGGGTGATCCACGCCGCTGCGAGCACGGCGCCCAGTACCATGACCATTGCGATCGTGACGCGTAGCGTGCCGATCACAGGTGTGGTGACGCTGCTGGCAGCAGGAGCCGCAAACTGCGGTGCATCGGCGGCCACCACGACGTGAGAGGCGAGCAGGAGTGCTGCTGCGCCCAGGGCACGGCCGAGCCGGGGAAAGGCCGACGATGAGTCGTTTTGTGTCATCGCAGGCATCGGAGCAACCCGCATGCCAAGACGGCGCGATGAAGCCTAAGTCATTCAGCGGAATCGATTTGCGCAGCGGGAGTCGGTGTGAGCTGCATCACAACGCCCGCTGCGACGGACGGTTGACGCTCGATCAGCCCAGTGCCGCCTGCAGCATTTCCACGTCCGCCTGGGACTCGAGCATGATGCGCACGAGCGCGGAGTCGTTGAGCCCAAGCGCCGCGGACGCCGGAATCTTCGCGAGTTCCGCATCATCCGCACTGTTGTTGGCCATCTGCGCAGCCACCCGCACCGCCACGATCAGCAGGTCCTGCAGGTCAGGGGGCCCCGCGTGCTCCCGATCCACTTCGTACTGTCCGCCCACCGCGGATCCAAGTTCCTCGCCGAGTTTCCAGTTCTCGATGAGCGCCTGTCCGATACTCGGGTGCCAGCTGCGTAGCTCCTCACCGTCCTCACCGAAGACGGCCACCTGGTCTCGGGGCGCCCGAGCGAGGATATAGATCTTGCCGATGTTGTGCAGCAGCCCGGCGAGCATGGCCTCATCGGTGCGCACCCGGCGGGATTCCTTCGCCATTGCATGCGCCAGGGCCGCCACACGGATGCCCTCGTGCCAGAAATGGTCGAGCTTGGAGCGGATATGACCCAGTTCGGATGCCCGACGCAATTGTGCGGTGGCGTAAGCCAGTGCCGCAGTCCGGATATTTTCATGTCCGATGCGGGTGATGGCGAGCTTCAGGTCGGTGACGCGTGCGCCACCACGATGCAGCAGCGTCGAGTTGGCCATGGTGAGCACGCGCGCTGCCAGGCCCGCATCCGAGCTGATTACGCGCGCAATGCGCTCACCCGTAACGCTTTCATCGGACAGGACCTGCTGCACGCGCGCCGCCACATCCGGGAAGGAGGGCAGGTCGACGCGTCCGGCTGTCAGCTCGCGCGCGAGCTGGCTCACGAAGTTGAACAGCGTCTGCTGTGTGCCGGCTGACTGTAACTCAGGGGAACGAGCCACCATCGAGGACTCCTGCCAGTCGGCTTACTTGAGTTTGCGAATGCGCTCTGCCGGACTGATGACGTCCGTCAGGCGGATGCCGAATTTATCGTTGACGACGACCACTTCCCCATGTGCAATCAGGGTGCCGTTCACGAACACGTCCAGAGGTTCCCCCGTCGCGCGCTCCAGCTCGACCACCGAGCCCTGATTGAGCTGCAGCAGATTGCGGATACTCACCCGACTGCGGCCAACCTCCATGGACAGTGTGACCGGTATGTCGAGCACGACGTCGAGATTCAACTCACGGTTTGTGCCGGGATCGGCGTCTTCGGCCTTGAGATTGCTGAGCTCGGCCGGTTGCGGCTCCATCTGCTGGGCGGTTTGCGTGTTCATCGCTTGTTCACCACGACATTACCTAATATTGAGTGTTTTCGGCGCGTGATACGCTCGGTGACCTTGACCGCCTGCTGGCCGCGAGAGGCGCCGTAGCTGCCCCGCAGCACGGCTACTCCCTCGGCAAACAGCGTGACGTTGCCGTCGAAATCGCTGGAGATCACATCGCCGGGCTTGAGATCGAGCAGTCGGCCGATAGTCATCTGGCTGTGCGCGAGAATGGGGACCATCTCGACCTCGGCCTCCTCGATCTCGCAGCGCAGTGTCCGGTTCCAGTTTTCGTCGTGCTCCATGCGGTCGCTTTGCACGCCCGAGTCGAGCTGATCGCGGATCGGCTCGATCATGGCGTAAGGCATCACGACGTGCAGATCTCCTCCGCCGCCATCGAGCTCGAGTTTGAAAGAGGTCACGACGACGACCTCGGACGGGCTCACGATGTTGGCGAAGTGCGGGTTGATCTCCGAATTGAGATACTCGATGTTGATCGGGCTGCAGATGCTCCAGGCCTCGGTGAGATCGGCGAAAGCCTGCCGCAGGACCATCTGTACGATCCGCGACTCGGTCTGCGTGAACTCCCGCCCTTCGATCTTGGCGTAGCGTCCGTTTCCGCCAAAGAAGTTATCGACTATGGCGAATACCAGCGTGGCATCGATCGTCAGGAGCCCCGTGCCACGCAGTGGATTGATCTTGATCATATTCAGGCTCGACGGCACATGCAGATTCTGCGTGTACTCGCAGAACTTCTGCACCTTCACGGGAGCCACGGCAATCTCGGGCGTTCGCCGGATCATGTTGAACAGACCGATGCGAAACAGGCGCGCGAAGCGATCGTTGATCATCTCCAGCGTGGGCATCCGGCCGCGGACCAGCCGCACCTGCGTCGCGAGGTCGTAATTCCTGGCTACCCCTGGGTCCGGGGCTGGCTCGGTGGGTACGGCGCCATCGTCGACACCCTTCAGCAGGGCGTCGATCTCATCCTGATTGAGGATCTCGGCGCCCATCTACTGGATCACGAAACTCGTGAAGTAGACATTCTCGACCAGCTTCGGATCCCCGCCCTCGGAGGCAACGACCTTGCGTATGACTTCCAGCGTCGTCTGCCGCAGCTTCTCCTTGCCGTCGGGTGACAGCAGGGTCGTGCTGTCCTGATTGGAGAACAGCAGGACCAGATCATTGCGCACGGCCGGCTCGTTGTTCTTGATGATCTCCGACACCGGCGGATCGCGGGTCATGGCTTCGACTGTGACCTGCAGATAGCGGGCACTGCCCTCGCCGCCGAAGTTCACGACGAAGGCCGGGTCGTACTTGTAGTAAATCGCTGGAGCGGGGGGCTTGACCTTCTCCGCCTTCTTTTCGGGCTCGCCCTTGGCGTCGGTCTTGGGCTTGAAGGCGAGCCATCCGCCCACGCTACCGCCTATGAGCACCACCGCAAGAATGATGATGAGCATCAGCTTCCCCTTTTTCTTCTTGGGGGCTTCTCCGGCTGGTGCCTCGACTTTTGCCGCTTCAGTAGCCATGGTCTCGATTACTCTTCCGGATATTCGGGGATGGGCTGTCGGTCATTGAGCAAGCGGCATGCCATTGCCGCTCGTCAAAATCGCCAGAAATATGTCGTTTGCCTCGCATACGGTCACGCATATTCATCGACAAGACCGATGCCGCTGCGTACTGCAACGGCAGGGCGCTCCACTTCTGCAGTCTCCGGGGTGGCGTTAGTGCCCGCCAACGAAGCCCCGGAGTGTGATTCCTGTCTCGTTTCTGACTGCACGTGTGTCTGACCCAGAGTGAGGCCGCCGCTCGCAAGCATGGCGCGCAGCATGGGCACGCTCTGCTCCAGCGCGCTGCGAGTTTCAGCGTGTAACGCCACGAAGCTGACGTTGATCTGCGAGGACTGCAGGTCGATCCGGACCTCGACAGGGCCCAGATGCTCCGGCGTGAGCTTCAGAGTTGCGCTCTGTACGTGGGAGGACGCCATCCACTGTATCTGCGCAGCCACCGCCCCCTGCCAGGAAGGGTCGGAGAGCGGAACAGCGATGGAACGCTCCACGCTGGCGGATTCGGCAGGGAACGTCGTCGTACGCACCAGCGCTGCAACGGCTACCGCATCGGCAGAAACAGTGGTCGACACCGGAATGGCGACAGTTGCGGTATCCCCTGGCGTATCGGTTGCCACAGTGCCCTGGGCGAGGGCATCGTCCACCGGGGTGGTGCGCGGATCCCCGCTTCCGAGCTCGGACGTGATCGGTGCAAGACCACCCTTGCCGCGCGCAGACGTCAGAGAGTCGTCAGCTCCCGTGGTACTTGCTACTGCAGAGTTGTCGGGCGGGGTGAGGCTGCCGACGGCGGCAATCCACCAAGCGGCCTGGGCGGCCACTGCGCTCGCAGAGCTGGCCGGCGGCCCCTTGTGCTTATCGGTCGCAGACCCGACCGCAGAGTCGGGAGCAGACGCGGGTGAAGATTCGGCCGCAGCACCCGCCGGTGACGCTGCCGGGGACGCGGCCGCGTTGGCTGCCAGCGTAAAGACCTGAACTTGCGCCCTGGCCTGTGCCCTGGTCTGGGCCTGTGCCACTGGGAGTGTCTCAACAGGGTCCTGAGCCGAGGGCGCGGGCGCGGTCGGCGGTGCTGCCTTGGATGACGCCGACGTCGGCTGCCCGGTTGACTGCTGCGGTGCCTTCGCCGGTGCCTTCCCCGGCACCCCGGGCGTAGCGTCAGGCTCTGAGGCGTCGGGCGCTGAGGCGTCGGGCCCTGAGGCATCTGGCTCCGCGGCGTCGGTTCCAATGGCTACGGCCTGCGTCGAGAGAGCCAGTGGATCCTGCGCCTCGGCGGGCGCCGTCGCATCAGGCATCGCGTTCGTGGCTTTATCGGCTTTTACCCCCTTTTTATCGTCCAGTTCCGCGCTTTTCGGCGCATTTAAGGCATTTTTGCCGGACGAAGCCGCGCTTGGGTCGGTACCGGCCGGTATGTCCGAATTGGTGGGAATGGGTGGTTTTCTGCCATCGGGCACAATTGCCTTTGAGGGCGCCGTGGCGACCGGATCATGCGCATGCAGAAGGGCTGAAAACCCGCGGTCCACGCGTTGGCCTTGGTCGGGCCTAACCGCGCCCTGGGGCGGAGGTGGCAAGCTGTCCGAAGGTGGGCCGGCTCTCATGGTGTACCTCGTCGCTGCGCGCGCTCATCAAGCTCGTGCTGCTGCCTGCGATCCTCCGCCTGCCGCTCATCCGAGCGGGCGCGCTCGACGACTTTGCCGACCGCATTCTTGCGAGCAGCGGCCTGTACCCACGCCTCGCGCTCGGCCGCGCACTCTGCGGTCAGCTGCTCGACGACGCTCTGCTGCGCCTGTACGGCCTCATCGAGTCGCGAAATGAACACCTGATAGTCACGCACACCAGTCACGCCCATGCCGGCGCGGGCACGCTGAGCGAAGATGCTGCGATATTCCTCCAGGTAACGCGTCAGCTCGCTGTGACGCTTCCGTGCATCGCCGAGTCGCGCCTGCGTCGCGGCCACGCGCAAGGCACTCTCGCGCTCGAGCTCATCCATGAGCCGACTCACGGGTTGCAGGCGTTTGGCACGTGTCATCATTCTCATCCCCTGTTACACGTTGTCGGCCATGGTCGCAGCCAGCCCGGCGATACTGGCAGCGAGGTCAACGCGCTCATGCATGTCCTGTCTAAGAAATGATTCGATCTGAGGCCAGCGCACAATGGCCTGGTCGATGCGCGGATCACTGCCGCGCGGATACGCACCAATCGTGATCAGGTCACGATTGCTTTCATAGGTCGCAGTCACCTGTCTCAACCGTCTCGCCAGCTCGAGCTGCGCGACGGGAACGATGTCGTGCATAACGCGACTCACCGATGCTTCCACATCGATGGCCGGATAGCGCCCGCTCTCCGCAATGCGACGTGCGAGCACGATGTGCCCATCGAGAATGGCGCGCGCCGCGTCGACGATGGGATCGTTCTGGTCG
>Ga0326728_10023585_pt1 | contig 11255 bp, 10 predicted proteins | sample MB3enrmetagenome_FD_207602 | JGI IMG/M metagenome (GOLD analysis project Ga0326728, IMG submission 207602) | Lab enriched peat soil microbial communities from McLean, Ithaca, NY, United States - MB31MN | ecosystem: Environmental > Terrestrial > Soil > Wetlands > Peat | place: USA: New York... | reverse complement strand
TGTTCGGAGTCAAGTTGTTGGCCGCCACCACCACGAAGAAATAGTCGGCGGGAAAGAGGCTTTTCAAAGTGGCGACATAGCCGGCGACATTGGCGGTGGAATAGAGGCTGCCCCAACTGTCGGTTCCCGTCCAGTTTACCTGGGGTTGCGGCGCGACGATGAACAGGACGTGTTCGGAGTAGAATAGTTGGCCGGAAAGCGCGATTAGTGGAATGTAGGCCACCGTCGCGGTGGCGGTCGCGGTTCCCGCAGGGTTAGTGGCGGTCAGCGTGTAGGTGGTGGTGGAAGTTGGACTGACAACGGCCGCGGTTCCCGTGACGGGGCCGACTCCGTGGTCGATGCTCAGGCTGGCGGCCTCGACGGTGGACCAGGTCAGAACGGCGGGAATTCCAGGGCCCGCGGCCAGGTTGGGGTTGGTCCAGAAGTTAGTAATGACGGGAGGGCCTCCGGCTGCAACCAGCACGGTGGCGGTAGCGGAGCCGGCGGCGTTGGTGGCCGTCAGCGTGTAAGTGGTAGTCAGCGCGGGGGTCACCTTGACCGATGTTCCGGCGACCACGCCCACGCCGGGGCCGATGGCCAGGCTGGTGGCGCCGGTGACCGTCCAACTGAGCGTGGAGGATTGCCCGCCGCTCAGGATGGCCGGAGAGGCTGCGAAGCTGGCGATGACGGGCAGGTTTCCCACCGTGACGGTCGCGGTAGCCGCTTCCGATCCGAAAGCGTTGGTGGCCGTGAGCGTGTAAGTGGTGGTGGCCGAGGGAGTCACACTGAATCCGGCTCCGATGAAAGTGCCCACCTCTGGGCTGAGGGACAGGCTGGTGGCGCCGGTGACCGCCCAGTTGAGGATGCTGGATTGGCCTGGGCCCACAGTAGGCGGAGACGCCGTGAAGCTGTCGATGGCGGGCAGGTTTCCCACCATGACCGTGACGGTAGCCGTCCGCGATCCGTAGGGGTTGGCAGCCGTCAAAGTGTAGGTGGTGGTTGACGCGGGACTTACAGTGACCGAGCTTCCGGCGACGGGGCCTACTCCCGGGCTGATGGAAAGGCTGGTGGCGGCGGTGACGATCCAATTGAGGGTGCCGGTAGAATCGCCGATCAGCTTGGCCGGAGTCGCCGTGAAGCTGAGGATGGCCAGCAAGCTCTGTGGCGCAATTGTGACCACCAGAGTGGCCAGGCGCGATCCGAAAACGTTGGTGGCCGTAAGTGTGTAAGTGGTAGTCACCGCGGGATTCACCGTGACCGAGGTTCCCGTGACCGTGCCTACGCTGGGGGTGAGGGTCAGGAAGTTGGCGCCCGTGACCGTCCAATTGAGGGTGGTGGGTTGGCGGCTGTTCACAGTCGAGGGAGACGCCCAGAAGCCGGCGATGAAGGGCGGGCTTCCCACCGTGACGGTAAGCGTGGCCGTGCTCCATCCGTTGGCGTTGAGGGCAAGCAGAGTGTAGGTGGTGGTTACGAAGGGAGTTACTTTGATCGACGTTCCGGCGACGACGCCTACGTTGGGGTTGACGACCAGGCTGGTGGCGCCGGTGACCGTCCAGCCGAGCGTGGTGGATTGGCCGGCGGCCAGATTGGTTGGAAATGCGACGAAGCTGGTAATGGCCGGCAAAGGCAACACGACGACCGTCGCCGTGGCGGTCTGCGATCCGGCGCTATTGGTGGCCGTGAGGGTATAGGTGGTGGTCGCCTTGGGAGTCATGCGGACGGTTGTTCCGGTGACTGTGCCCACGCTGGGTGTGAGGGTCAGGAAGTTGGCGCCCGCGACCGTCCAGGCGAGGGTGGTGGACTGCCCGCCGATCAGCGTGGTCGGAGAGGCGTAGAAGCTGGCGATAACGGGCAGGGTTCCGGCGGTGACGGCAGACGGCGCGAGGAGACAAGCCCCGGCCAGGATCAAAGAGATGGTTCTCATGATGCCCTACCACGGGCTTATCGGACCGAAGAGGGGAAGTCTTAGGCCGCGACCGGATGGTTACAACCGGCGGCCATCAATACCAGATCGTGTGCCATCAAGTTTCCAAGACTTGCGAGCGCTTCCGCAAGAGGATCATTACGGCTGGCGAGCGCCGGACGACTGCCCAAGCAGCGACCGCGGACCGGAAAGGCTTTGTCCGCCTGGGCGAAGCGAAAGCGAGGCGGTTCGGCATCAGCGGAACTGTGCGACGCAATTGGCTCCAAATGGTTCCAGAGGCCGCGGCCGGGATTCCGATCATGATCCAAAACGCCCGGGAAGGCGGCCGGAATCGGCAAACGGACCGCGCCGTTCATCGCATCGGCCCCGACGACGTGCGGTTGGATCTTACAGAGCCCGGCGAGCGGCGATACTAGTACCAGTGGAACAGGAAGCAGTCTTGACAACGCTGCGTGTGAACCGCATTCTAATGATGATGGGGGCGATGTTTCCCCCAAAAAGGTCTGGGTGTCCGACATTGATCGCACCGTCGCGAAGGAGCATATGAAGCGTTCTGTTCTTGCCGTATTGGCGGTTTTCGTGTTGCTGGGGATGGGGGCGGGAGAGTTGAAGGCGACCAACCTGATCGTCAACGGGTCGTTTGAGACCCCGAACGTGGGCACTGGCCATGCCTTTGTGGCAAATGGTGGGGTGCCGGGCTGGGACGACACCTGTTGTAGCGGCGACAGCATTGAGATCGACTACAGCCCTGTCATCGGCGGGCCGGCTTACGACGGCAACCAGAGTATGGAGGTGGACGCAAACACCTTCGATACCGTCTCGCAGACCGTTGCGGGTTTGACGATCGGCCAACAGTACACCCTCTTTTGGGCTTACGGCGATCGCCCTCAATCCGGCCCCCAGGCGCTCAATGTATACTTTGGCGGGAATCTGGTCGCCACCGACTATGACCTGGAAGCCACCAACACCTCGCTGGTGTGGTTTCCGCAGTCCTTCGTGGTGACTGCCACGAACACTTCGGAAGTTTTGAGTTTCGCCGCGGTAAACGTCGGCGGCCTTCCTTCGTATGGCAACGAAATCGACGGCGTGTCGCTGACCCCGGTACCCGAACCTGGGACCCTGCTCCTGCTTGCCCCCTGCCTGATTGGCTTGCTGGGCTACGGCTGGCGGAAGCGGGCTCTGTAGCTGCCCGGCCCCCGGCACTGAGCGTTCGAGATTCCAGGAACGCCGTGCCGGCTCGATGCGCGTACTGGTGTGAACTCTCGGCGGGCGAATCCAAGAGAGTTTCGATCTGCCGGCCGGGCCTTCGCCCTCCGGCACAGTCAGTGCCGAACGAGAGAGGAATGCTGCTTTCGGTTGGCGATCGCGAGTCCCTCGCTCACGCTATTGGCCGGTGAACTTCGGTCCTCTGGGAATTGAAAGGCGCCCTGCCGGCGGAAAAGCCGGAGACGCAACGATCATGGCAGCGGTGGCGGAAGCACGGGGCGCGTCCGGCCGTCGCCGGTAGCAAGCGCCACTCCGGGGAGCGCCGGCGGACACGGTTCGGCGGAGGGCATCCGAGCTGGCTAGTGGGCCCTGTAGGATTTGAACCTACGACCAACGGATTATGAGTCCGCTGCTCTAACCGCTGAGCTAAGGGCCCAAGTAGTTCATTTACAGCAACTTAAATGGCAGAGTGGTAAGCTGCCCTATGCCTCTTTCTAGGCCCCCCTCCGGCGAGAAGCAGTCGCACACTCTCATCCAATTCTATCGCGGACCTGGGCGCAAAACCATACACTTGGTGTCTAACGTGATCCACAGAGCAGCGGACTTTTGCCTTGACCAACGGACTCTTACTCCTATTCCTCGATGTTGCCTCCGAGCACCATGGGCGTGGTGTCACTCTGAAGGAGCCCTGGAGGACGATGCCCAATGGGTGAAATGAGACCATGGGCTCCAATGAAGCTGCAGGGTCGGGTACAATCGACGTGGGGAGGTCCTTGCCAAGTTAGATGAACACGAGATTCTACCGGATCGAAGGGCGTCCGCTGACGCTGTGGGGAGACTATGGGGACATCCTCCAGCATGGGATGACCTCGCACCTCGCGCGGAAAGGAGGACTCCTCAGCCTCGAACGGACGGGGCCATACATGCCGCCCATCACGTTTCCAGGCGGAGACGTCGTCCTGAACGCGGCCGGGCGGGGCCTCATGGAGGCGTCCGGCTTGACTGGCTTCGAGTTTCAACCGGTCCATAAAGCGGCGATCGTCGATCTGCGCTGGGAACAGTGGGACCTGACGACGAACGAGCCTCCCGAGTACCCGGAGTCGGGCGAACCGGAGGACTACATTCTTGGACGGCGGTCTAGCGCCAAAACCGCAAAGGAGATCGGGGACATCTGGGAGCTCGTCGTCCCGGCCACCGCCAAGATCGGCAGACCACGGCGAATCGTCGACTCGTTTCGTGAGCTCTACGTCGAGCTTGGTTCCTGGAACGGCGCCGATGTGTTTCGCGGGGACGGCTGTTTGGCCGTCCTGACAACGGAGCCCGCAAAGCTCTGGTTTGAGGAACATCTTTGGGAGTACGTGGATTTCCAAGAGTTCGACTGCCGGTAGTCCTGCCGGAGCGAAGCCTGTTGCCACTCCCCCAGCCGATGACGGACCCACATTGAGCCGATCGGCGCCGCGTGCGAGCGCGTCGCCTGCGGTCCCCTTTTTCGTCCGCTACCGAGGCGCATCGGCGCTCCCCGCAAAGATACAAGGCTGGCGCAAGCTCCCGGCCTCACTGGGCCGAGGCAGCGGCGGTTCCAGCCTGCGGCGGGCTCGCCGGTTTTGCCGGACGATGGAAGACTTTTCGCTTGATGTCCGGCCAGAACTCTTTGAGCACCTGGGAAAACGAATCGGTCCCCAACTGTGTCGCCAGCTTCACCACGTTGTCCTTGACGTCTCTGGACTCCGGGTAATACAAGTTCGAAATGGCCGTGGCCACCGAGTTTCCGATGACCTCGGCGTAATTGAAACGCCAGCTTCCGTTATCCCTGCGCGTAACGAAGATGCGCGTCGCGGCGTACCAGGCGCGCGACTTCTTGCTCCCCGTGCCGCGGCGAAAGTAGCGTGGATCGTCGTGCAATAGCGCGGGCCACAGGCCCTCCGTCATCATGTTCCCAATCGCCTGATCGCCATAGGCGGCGGCAAAGCGCTTCGCGTAGCCCTTGACTCCCTGCCCGAACTCGGGGTCGGAGCCATCCAATTGGTACAGGCCCGCGAAAGCGCCGGAGAGCGGAATGATCGGCCAATCGAAGGAATCTTTCGCGGCGATCCCGAACTTCTGCCCCGCCGTCAGGGGCTGGAACGGCACGTCGGAATTGGCGGTCCGATAGTTCGGGAGCACTCCGAAGATCCGCTTGTCGGGCGGCGCCTCGGTGGGCGCTGGCGGTGTGGAGACACCCCCGGAATCCGGCGCCGGACCTGCAGCGGGGTCCCCGCCGGGCTGCTGGGCGGGAGGCGGCTGGCTGGCGGGTGGCTGCGCGTCCGGCTGTTGAGCCACGGCGATCGCCGGCAGGGCCAGGACCAAAGCCACCGCGCACCAGGGCGAACAACCCATCCGCCTCCGAGAACTGCTTCTCCGAACGATCAAGATTCAGCCCCTCCACGATCGACACACCAGTCTCGCATCAATTATTATGATGCCAGTTCCCCGCCTCAAGTTACATGCCAAGTAGCGCCGTCGGTCTTGCCGCCGGTGTCCTCGTCCATGCCGCGGGGCAACCACCGGCTCTGCCCGGCTGGCATCCGCCGCGGCCCGGACAACCGCGGTGGTATCCTGCGATTGGCGCCTATGCAGCCTTCCCGACGTCAGCTCTTGCGCATGGCGGCTTCCTTGGCCGGAACGCGCCTCCTCCTGCGCGGCGGGCAGGACGCGCCAACCTTTTCTACCGGTGTGAACGTGGTCAACGTGCTCGCCACCGTGACCGACAAGCGCGGAGCCATCGTCCGCGATCTGACCAAAGACGATTTCCTGCTCTACGAGGACCATCGGCCGCAAACCGTCCGCTACTTTTCGCGGGAGTCCGATCTCCCCCTCACCCTGGGCCTGATGGTGGACACCAGCATGAGCCAGGTCCGCGTGCTGGATGCCGAACGCGGCGCCAGTTTCCGCTTCCTGGACGTCGTCCTGCGCCCCAAGAAAGATCGCGTGTTCCTTATGCAGTTCGATTTCAGGGTCCTTTTCCGCCTGGCGCTCACTTCCTCGTTCAAGGAACTCGACGAGGCGCTGGCCTTCATCGAAACCCCCACCAGGAGCGAGTTACAGAACCAGTACGGCGGTGGCACCCTGCTCTACGACGCAGTGGTCGTCGCCGCGCAGGATGTCATGGCCAAAGAGCAGGGCCGCAAGGCGGTGATCCTGATGACCGATGGCGTCGACACCGGCAGCGCCTCCACCGTGGACGAAGCCGTCGACGCCGCCCAGCGCGCCGACACGCTGATTTACTCCATTCTGTTCTCCGATCCCGGCGCCTACGGATTCCTGGGTGGTGGGGATGGCCGCCGGCCCCTCACCCGCATGGCCCGCGAGACCGGCGGAGGTTTCTTCGAAGTCACGAAGAAGCAGAGTATCGACCAGATCTTCGCCATCATTCAAGAGGAGCTGCGCAGCCAGTACAGCCTGGGCTACGTCTCGGATCAGCCCGTCACCGTCCCCGGATTCCGCCAGATTCAACTCACCACCAAAACGCCGGGGCTCCTAGTCCAGGCCCGCGACCGCTACTGGGCCCGCCGCTGACCGCCTGGGCGCCCCGCGAACGCTATCATAGTCGGCATGAAGCGATTCTTTGCCTTGATGGCGCTCGCCGCCTGCCTGGGCGCCGCGCCGCCCGAGCCGAACTCGTCCGGGATGGATGCGGCGCGGCTGGCGCGGATTCCCGTTCGCATGAAATCCTTCGTCGACGGGGGCATGCTTCCCGGCGCCGTCACTCTCGTCGCCCGGCACGGCGCGATCGTGCGCCTGGATGCGGTGGGATACCAGAATCTCGAAGACCGCAAGCCCATGCGCACCGACTCCATCTTCCAGATCATGTCCATGACCAAGCCGGTCACCGCCGTCGGCGTCATGATGCTGATGGAGGACGGGCGCCTGGCCCTCAGCGACCCGGTGGAGAAGTACCTGCCCGAGTTCCGCCAGCTCAGCGGCGATTACCGGCCCATCACCATTCGCGACCTGCTCACGCACACTTCCGGCGTCAGCACGCCCGAGATCGCTCGCAATATCATGTCCACGCTCGACCTCACGCTGGCGGAGGCGGTCTCCTACTACGCCCAGGCGCCCCTCGAATTCGAGCCCGGCGCCCAGTGGAAGTACAGCAACCCGGGCTTCGCGACGCTGGGCCGCATTATCGAGGTGGTCTCGCGCCGGCCTTATGAGCGCTTCATCGACGAGCGCATCCTGAAGCCGCTGGGCATGAAGGATAGCTTCATCTTCCCGCCCGCGGACAAGATCGGCCGCATTGCCATGGTCTACTCGCTGGAGAACGCCAAGCTGCGCCGCGCCGGCTCCGAGATCTTCGGCGGCGCTCCCGACCAGTACCGCAAGGGCGCGAAATACCCGTGCCCGGAATGCGGCCTGTACTCCACCGCCACGGACGTGTTTGCATTCCTCCAGATGATGCTGGACGGCGGCACGTACAATGGCCGGCGGCTGCTCTCGCGCCAATCGGTCGAGGTGATGACCATGCTGCACACCGGCGATCTCAAGGCCGGCTTCACGCCCGGGCTGGGTTGGGGCCTCGGCTGGAGCGTGGTGCGCGAGCCATTGGGCACGCTCGAGTTGCGCTCGCTCGGCACATTCGGCCACGGCGGCGCCTTCGGCACTGAAGGCTGGGTGGACCCCAAGCGCGACCTGATCCAGGTGCTCATGATGGGGAAAGCGGGCGGCAGCGCGCCCGAAGAACGAAACGCTTTCTTCACTCTGTCGGCTTCTGCCGTTATCGAGTAGCCGCTACCGTTCGACGGGCCGGACGCTGACTCCATCGCGCAGCGCGACCTCGCTCGAAAGCGCCACCTCGTCCCCTTCCGCCAGGCCCGAGCGCACCGCGGCGCGGGTCACGCTGGAGGCGCTAACTTGGATGGGCCGCCACTCCACATGCTCGTCGCGCAGCAGGTAGACGCCGGTCTGGCCGTTGTCCTTCCATATGGATTCCTTGGGAATCACCACGCCGTTCTCGACCACCTGCGAAACGATCTCCGCGTTGATGTTGGTCCCAGGTAACAGCAGCAGATCGGGATTCGCAATGGCGCAGATCGCCTCGCCGACTTGCCGCGTTCCCAGCGCGACGATCTGCGTGGGCATCTTGTCGACGGCGCCGGTCCAGGTGCGCCCCGGCATGGCGTCCCAGGTGATGGCGACCGCCATTCCCGGCGCGACACGGCCCAATTCCGGCTCATCGACGTACACGCGCACGCGAAGCTTATTGAGATCGCCCACCTGCGCCGCCACGTCTCCCACGTTGAGGTAAGCGCCTCTGCGTGCGGGCAGGTCGTAAACAACGCCGGCGATGGGAGCCCGCAGCAGGCTACGCTCCAACCGTGCCTGGGCCTGTTCCAGCGCGGCCAGCGCTTCGCGGAGTTTGGCCTCCGCCGCCACTCGATCCGCGGGACCCACCAGCACGGCGCGCTTACGTTCCAGCGCCTGGATCTCCGCCTGCAATTGCTGCACCTTCCGATTCGCCTCGATAACTTCTTGCCTGGTGGCGGCCTGCTTTTCCTCCAGGCGCTGCAGCGTCTGGTAATCCCGCTGGGCGGCTTCGAGTTCCAGCCTGGCGCGGCCCAGCGCGTTGTCGATCTCCACCCGTGCGCTGCTCCGGCCGCCTTGCCCAATGGTCTCCAGCTCGGCCCGCGCCTCGGAGACCGCGGCCTCGGCGGAGGATAGGTCGGCGCGCGCGTCCCGCGCATCCAGTTCCACCAGCAGCGCGCCCTTAGCCACCTGCTCTCCCTTATGGACCACCACGCGCGATACCGTGCCCGACCGCTGGGCGCGCACGGCCACCCATTCCCAAGGTTCCACCTTGCCATTGGTCTCGAGCGTGCTCACGAGCCGCTCCCGGCGCGCCTTCGCGAAGGGGACCTCCGGTGGACTGCCGCCCTTCCGGTGCAGCCACCAGACCAATGCCAGAACCAGGACTACAGCCAGGATCAGGAAGATACGCGTGCGAGACATGTGAGCGCCGAGAAACCTATTCTCCCAGATGACATACTGAAATGGCTATCCCACAAGCAGGCAAATCCGCGCTGGTCTTGTCCGCTGGCGGAATGTTCGGCGCCTACCAGGCTGGAGTTTGGAAAGTGCTGGCCCCGCGGTTTCGCCCCGACATGGTGGTGGGCGCGTCGGCGGGGGCGTTGAACGCCTGGGCCATCGCCGGCGGAGCGCCGCCCGCCGACCTCATCGATTACTGGCTGGCGCCGGAATGCGCGTCTCTGGCGACTTTCCGGTTCCTGCAAGCTCCGTGGCGCGGAATCTTCGATGCCCGGCCGCTGCATGCGCGCATCCGCCGGTTGTGGGAGGCTTACCGGCCGCAACTGGAAATCGGCGTGGTGGCAACCGAGATACCGCGCTTGCGGCCCCGGCTGTTTCGCGGCCCGGAAATCGAGTGGCGGCACTTGGCGGCATCCACGGCCGTTTTGGCGTGCTACCCGCAGATTCGGATCGAGGGCCGGCTCTATAGCGACGGCGGCCTGTTGGAAGCCCTGCCGCTGTGGGCCGCGGCGCAGATGGGTGCGACTCGCATCGTAGCCGTGAATGTGCTCGCGCGCGCTCCGTCGCGTCTGGCCGGATGGGCTGTTCGTGGGTTTCGCGCGCTGGCGCCGGCTCCGCCCGCTGCGTCCCCGGACCTCGATGTGATCGCCATCTCCCCGACCCGCCCGCTGGGGCGATTGCGCGACGCGGTTTTCTGGCGCCGCGAGGCGGTCGAGCGCTGCCTCTCGATGGGGGAACAGGACGCCGCGCGGGTGGTCCTGTGGCCGCTCATCCGATAGGGTTACAATGATGGCTATGCCGGTGTTCAAGGTCTACCGCATGCGGGATTCCCACTACCAGCAGTTCCGGTGGGCGCCCCATACGGTCGGCGCGGCCGAGGTGAAGCGCAAGGACTACGATCCCGCCGGCGAGGTGGAGGCGCCCAGCGTTTACGCGGCTTGGTCCCAATTGCGGGAGAAGGGGCAGGCTCTACGGGTCGGCGACCTCCTCGAATCCGAGGGCGGCGATTTGCACATCTTCAAGTACGTCGGTATCGAAGCTGCGCACTGGTTCGTCCCGCCGGTGAAGCCGAGCCCGGAGGCGGCGGACCAGATCCGCGAGGCGCCTGAGGGGAGCGTGCCGGCTCCCTAGGGCGCGGTCGTTTATGAAGAACAACGTGGATCCCCTGGGGTGGCGAACTCTGGATGCGTGCGGCGACGGCGTCGAGCCGGTCAACGCCTTCGCCCTGGTCACCTATATTCCCGCTCCGCTCGGCCGGTTCCTGGATGACTTGCGGCTGGAGCTGGTTCCCACCTTTCTCCCGCGCGCGCACGCCACCATCCTCCCGCCGCGCCCCCTGGCGGTCGACCCGCGGGTGGCCTGGCAGCATGTCTACACTGGCATCAAGGATTTCCCGCCTTTCGAAATCGTGGCTGGAGAGGTTGAGATGTTCAAGTCCACCTCGGTGGTCTACATCACCATCGGAGCGGGCCGCCGTGTTCTCTTGCAGATGCACGACCAGTTGAACGCCGGCCCGGTGGGCTGCAAGGAGCCGTTCGAATACCGCCCGCACATCACTGTGGCGCAGGACCTGACCCCCGAGCGGGCCGCGGCTGCTTACGAGCTGGCCCGCCGCCGTTGGGCGGAATATACCGGTCAACGCTGGTTTGCCGTGGACCGCGTGGTCTTCGTCCAGAACACCAACCGGAAGCGCTGGCTGGACCTGGCCGAAGCCCGCCTCGGCGTCCCCTCCGCTCGGTAACGCCACCCCCAGCGCCCGCGCGTAGGCCAGCGCCGCCCCCGGCATAAAGACCCATTGGTCGCGAGGGATGGACGGGAGCTGGCCAGGATGCCAAAATGAGAATCCTGGGTAATCCGCCTTGAGGAGGACGTTCCGCCATGGCGAATTCGACCGATCCACCCGACCCGAGTGGGTTCTATCGTTGGGAGGCCGCCGGCAAACCGATCACAATCTTCATCAGTCTGGACTTGGTGGATCGTCTGGAGCGCGAGACGATCCAGGCATTCAAAGCTATAACCAGCCGCGGAGCGGAGATCGGCGGGGTCCTGGGGGGACGGGTCATCGTCGGCAGCCCGCCGACGGTGATCGTCGAGCGATTCGAACCGGTGAAGTGCGACTACTCGC
>Ga0326728_10023582_pt1 | contig 11255 bp, 11 predicted proteins | sample MB3enrmetagenome_FD_207602 | JGI IMG/M metagenome (GOLD analysis project Ga0326728, IMG submission 207602) | Lab enriched peat soil microbial communities from McLean, Ithaca, NY, United States - MB31MN | ecosystem: Environmental > Terrestrial > Soil > Wetlands > Peat | place: USA: New York... | reverse complement strand
AAGCCAGAAGCAAAGAATCTCTGGAAGAAGCCATCGCCGAAGCCATCAAACTCATCACGCCAGAGAACGCAAAGACATGGCTCAGGCTGTGCATCAATAGTCTATAGAAATACGGGAAATGCTCTAGCGTGCTAAGTCCTGAGTTGTCACCGGGACAGAAGAGAGTGAGCGAGTCTCCGCCAGCAGGGAGCTAACGGTAACTCTCATACGGAGTCCACTGTGTTGGCCATGAGTGACTACCCGCAGTTCGTCGCCCCGTACCTCGCCAAGCAAATGAATCTGGCGATACCGATGCCGCTCACGGAGCTCTGCCGGTTGGCCAAGGTCAGCCGGGCGGGCTTCTATCGCTGGCGCTCGGCGTCGGCCCTACTTACATCAATTGCGCCGCATGGTGCAGAATAGGAAGAGCAAGGTTAACGTTCTATGAATATCGCTTCTGTTTCTTCCGGCGGACATCCCCCTGTGTCTCTCCAACCGGAGTGGCATCGGCGGGTTGCGGAATGGCGCGATTTGCTTGCTCGATGCGCCAGGACACCCAGCCGGAAGCGCGTCCATCTCCTGCGCAGCCTCACGTTGCGCCTGCAGGTGGAGCTGGAGTATAAGCTGCCGGGGCAGGCGACAGAAACAAAGGCTGCCGGTGCGCTCAGGCGTTGGCAAAGAGAAGCGAAGAAGCTGCGACGGGCTTTGCGGCCGGTTCGCGATGCGGACGTGTACCTGGCTGGCCTGGACGGCCTCCGAGACACCCTCAGAGCGTCACCTGAGGGCGAACAGAAGTTCAGCCCCCGGTGCCTGCGCGAGATGGACAAACTCGAAAGCCGATTGAAGCGAAGGCGCCTGGCCGGAATCGATAAGCTCATGGCCGCCTTAAATGCGCGGGGCAAACGGCTGAGACGGTTAAGTAAAGAGCTGGAAGCGGCGCTGTCGCCTCCGGCGCCCCCAAGGGTAGACTCGATGGCCGAGGCGGCATTAGGGATATTTGCCGGGGTGGCCAGCGAACTTCCCAATCTCAACAGCGTCAACTTGCATGTTTATCGCAAGCGCCTCAAGCCAGCACTGTACCTGGCCGAGATCGCCGCCGCGGACGACCCCCTGGCCCGACGGTTGGCCGCCGCATTCAGGAAGATTCATAATGCCACCGGCGACTGGCACGATTGGCAGACGCTCGCCCTGGAGGCTAGCCACATTCTTCCCGACAAAGGCAAGCAGGACGGCCTGGTTCCCGTGCTGGAGACGCTGGCTGAAAGGGCGCGGCAAAGGTCTCTCGGCCTCTACCAACGTTCCGCGACCGCTTTCCTCGAGAACGCCAGCGAGGCTCGACCATCCCAGCGGCGAAAGCCTGTCGCTGCCGATCCCGGTTTCCAACCTGGCCATGAATGCCGCTCATTCGGGATCCCGAGCTGACGGGGATTCAAATGTTGTCTTCCTGCCAGCCAAGGTTCAGAAGCTCAACCGGATGCAACAAGGAAATCAGACAGTCCCACTATTCCTGCAACCTCGATAGCCGAGCGGGTTCCAATTACCGCTTCGACTGCGCCGGAGTCTTTACCTTTGGGATGCCCGCTCGATGGCAATCCGCGCACCGGACCCAGTGAATGTTGTGCGGGCTGGACGCGCTGGCATAAGTGGTATCCATCTTCTCCACGTCGAGCCCGCAGTGGGACATTTGCGGGTGGCACGTCTTGCACGATGCCCGCGTGTTTTCATTATGGTCGCCGTGGCAGGAGATGCAGCTCAGGCCCTCATGCACGCCAACCGGTGTGCGATCGTCGCCCGAGCCCACCTGCGCTCCCCAGGCGTTGGCCGCCGCAACCGTGCCCGCTTCAGGCTGGCGCGGAGCGTGGCACTGGTAGCAGATCGCCTGTCGTGGGTCCTGATTCATATTCACTACGCGCGCGCCATCCCGCAGTTGGGGAATTGAAAGCGCCGCCGCGGCAAAGTGCATGCTCTCCCGCCGGTCATAGAAGGCCAGCCAATCGTAAACGGGCGCGCCCGCCACCGATATGCGCGCAACAGGCCTGGTTTCGAGCGCGCCTGCCCGGTGAACCCAATGGCACGCCTGGCAGGGTATCGCCGGCTGATCGGCGAAACCCGAGCGAATCAGATGCCAGGGTCCGACCGTGTTCTGCGGCTGGACAAGATCGCGCACCGAGCCGTCGAAGTGCATTCCGTGGCAGCGCAGGCAATCGTCCATCAGATGCTGCTGGGAGTTCTGCCGCGGATTGGTAAAGATCTGGCCGTACGTGGCGTTGTGCGGGCCGGCGTGCCAGGCGGCATATTCGTGCCGGTGGCACTTCTCGCAGTTCGGAACCATCTCCAGTACATCCACATCGCGCAGGCGGATGGCCTCAGGCAACGGGCCAACAAGATGAACCCGGATGTGGCGCAGCTTGGCAGCCAGGCTCGCCTGGTGGCAATCCATGCAGCCCACGTTGCGGTGCGGAGAGGCCTGCATAACGTCCACAAACGTGGCCATCTCGTGGCATTTTGCGCAGCCGTTGCCGCTTGGCGAGGTGTAATACCACGACGCGCCATAAATGCTTGCGCCGGCAACAATCGCCAGCGAGACGATAACCATGGCTGCATTCCGCAGGAATCGCCTCATGACCGGAATCCCGTGCCCTTCCAGTTGCGAACCAGCGCATCGGAGGCATAGTAGGCGATGGCCATGATGGTCAGCACCGGGTTGAAGCCGCCGTTGGTCACATGCACGCTGGAGTCGATGACGAAGACATTGTCCACGTCGTGAATCCGGCAGTTCCGGTCCACGACCGAGCTTTGCGGATCGTTGCCCATGCGGCAGGTGCCGGCCTGGTGCTGGCCGGCCGAAACCAGCTCGGCCTTGTAACTCATCAGCGAGGTGTCGATCGCTCCCGCCTCCTTCAGCCACGCTTCAGCGCGCCTGGCCTGCACCTCGCCGATTTCAAAGGTGTGGGGATGCACGTTTCCCGACAGACGCACCACCGGCAGACCCCACTTGTCCCGCACGGTTGGATCGAGCGTAACCCGGCCGTCCGCGGTGGGAATCTGCTGCGTCGGCCCCATGATGACGATGGTGCGCTTGTGCCAGTCGCGCATGGCCTGCTTGTGGCCCAGGCCCCAGCTCGGCGTCTTCGCGGGCAGTCGGTCGATCGTGTGAATCGGCAGGCGGATGAACTCGTTGGCCAGCATGCCTCCGCCGCACAGGCCGGGAGTGCCGTGGTTGTAGTCGGTGATGGCGATGGTTGCGCCTGGACCCACGTCGTCGTAGGTGTCGAAGTCGAAGTAGCCCACGGCGCCGGTGTAGTGATGGCCCTGCAGATGGCGGCCCACCTGGTCGTGGCGATTGCCGAGCCCATCGGGAAACAGGCGGCTCTTCGAGTTCAACAGCAGGCGGGCCGACTCCGTTGCGCAGCCGGAAACCACAACCAGATCGGAAAGCTGTTCCTGCAAGCGTCCTCTCTCGTCGAAGTAGGAGACGCCGCGGGCCCGTCCCCTGTCGTCGGTGAGAATCTCGCTTGCCATGCACTCGGTGCGCAGCTCGCAGTTGCCGGTGTTGAGCGCGATGGGGATCACCGTGTTCTGCGAGCCGTTCTTGGCATCGACCTCGCAGGCGAATCCAACGCACCACCGGCAGCGCATGCACGGGCCGCGTCCGTTGTAGGGCACGCTGTTGCGGGCCATGGGAATGTGAAACGGATGCAATCCCAGCCGCTTTGCCGCCGGCTCCAGAATGGCGAACTCACGGCCGGGCGGCAGCGGCGGCATGGGCAATGGACGCTTGCGGGGACCATGGAATGTCGTGCCCGAGTAGTCGCCCGAGATGCCGATCTCGTATTCGGCCTTCTCGTAGAACCGCTCCAAATCGTCGTAGGAGATGGGCCAGTCTTCCAGAGAGCTTCCCGCCGGCGCGCCGTAGGTCGAGCGCATGCGGAAGTCCTGAGGCAGATAGCGCCAGGCCTGCGCTCCGTAGCTCAGCGTTCCGCCTCCCACGCAGGCGGCGTCGTTCTGGTAGCTGCCCTCGCTGGGCAGCACGGTGTGCAGCACTCCCCTGGCATCGACCCAAACGCGCGGGTTGCCTTCGTCCTCCGGCCCAAAGGCATTGCCCAGCACAGTGGTGCGCTGATTGCGCAGGTCGTCCTTGCGGCAATCGTATGCCGTGTACCATTTGCCGCGCTCCAGCAGGACGACGCTCAATCCGGCAACGGAAAGCTCCTTGGCGACAATGCCCCCCGCGGCCCCGGCTCCGACCACCACCGCATTCACCCGCTTCATGAGGGCGAACCCTTTCTCAGGTCGTATTGCGCGCGGCCCAGCGGAGGCGGCTCAGGCAGCCCCAGCATCCGCCAGCTCACGGCGTCGCGATTGCCTCCGTGGCGCGGCGAACCGTAGTAGCCCTCGAGAGTGTGGCCGCGCACCAGTTCGAAGAAAGGACTATTCTGCTCGGAAAGGTTGCTGACTATCTCCAGCTGTTGCTGCTGCGAGAGCAAGTCCAAATCCTGGCCGAATTGCTTCCGGCTCATCGCCTGAGCTTGCTCCAAACCGCTCCGGTAAGCGTCCTGATAACGCCGGAAGTGGCGAACCAGTTGACGATCGATGAAGGTGAGCACGCCAGCCTGAGAGGCGCTGGGGAAATCGTCCGCGGGCACAATCTGATCGCAGATCGCCGCCAGGGTCCGAGCCTGATCTTCGCTCAGGAACTCCCAGTTTCCTCCCTTGCCGGGAGCGCAACCGATGGCCATGGCCGCGCTTCCCAGAACGCCGGCAGCCACAAACTGCCGCCTCGTCGGAAGGCCGGCCTTTCTGCACATGAGCATCGGCATCTCCTTCGGACTGGACACAAATCCGGAGGGTGTTCATCGGCAGAAGAATGCCTGCTTTCCGGTGAACGCTCTTCCGGTCCATGCTTGGCGAGCCACGACAAGCATGTCTGTGCCGCAAATCACCTTTAAGCCTTGAGTTCACACCCTGTCTGCCCAGGCGAGAAGCGTGAGTTCCGCACAACTGAAGGCAGCCGATTCCCTTCCCTCCCGCCGCAAACGGGCCGAAGCTGAAAGCTGCCATCACAACTGCATATACTGGAAACCGTGCCTGCCGCGCCCAACCCGGAGTTTTTGCGCCGCGCCATTCAGTTGGCCACACGGAACGTGGTCACCGGCGCGGGCGGCCCGTTTGCCGCCCTCATCGTGCGCGACGGCCTGATCGTCGGCGAAGCCGCAAACACAGTGACCGCAACCAACGACCCCACCGCGCACGGCGAAGTGAATGCCATCCGCGCCGCCGCCAAGGCGCTGGGTACGTTCACGCTGGCGGGCTGCGGACTCTACAGCAGCTGCCAGCCCTGCCCCATGTGCCTGGCAGCGGCCTACTGGGCGCGGATCGAGGCCATCTACTACGCGGCCAGCGCCGACGATGCGGCCCGCGCTGGTTTCGGCGACGCATTCCTCTATGAGCAGCTCAAGAAGGATCAGGCCGCCCGCTCGCTGCCCGCCACGCAATTGCTGCGCGATGAGGCTTGGGAGAGCTTCGCGGCGTGGATCGCTTCGGCGGACAAGATCGAGTACTGAGAACCTCTCCAACGGCCGTGCTTTGAGTCAACAGCACAGCTTCAGTCGTGGGTCATCCGCCGGGAAAGGCGAATGAAGGCGCGGATATGCGAAGATTTGGCGCCGAAAAGCATTGTTCTTTGGCTCCAAAGCAGGTCAAGATGGGCCAAAATTCGCTGGTCTTGTTTACCGATCTGAACGATTATCCCCTTGACATAGGGGAATAAACGTGGAATACTAAATACATGAACCTCTTTTCTCTAGCAAAGACGTTTCCTACCGAAGATGCGGCAGTCGAGTACTGGATTGCTACGTGCTGGCCTGACGGCGTTAGGTGTGTGGGCTGTGACCATGAAACCGTCTACCGGATTCAGACGGTGGGCAAGACGGGCAAGCCTGCGCTGATATTCGAGTGCGGCAAGTGCCAGCTACACTTCTCCCCGACAGCGGGAACTCTGTTCCACGATTCCCATTTGCCTCTGCAAAAGTGGTTTACGGCAATCGCTCTCATGTGCGAAGGCAAAAAGGGAATCAGCGCAAACCAGATGAAAAGGCACCTGGGCGTGGCCTACAAAACCGCGTGGTATATGTGTCACAGAATCCGCAAGGCTATGTCTGAGGATTCCATTGACCCGCTCGGCTCTGAGGGGCAGGTAGTCGAGATTGACGAATCGTTTGTCGGTGGCTCAATTCTGCGGGTTGGATCGGCAGAGGCACAACGGCGCAAGGTTAAGGTTATGGGAATTGCGGAGCGGGGCGGGCGGGTACACCTAAAGAAGATTAAGAATTTGAAACTGGACTCCATCGTTCCGATTATGGACGCAACAATCAGCCCGAACGCGAGCGGCATTCATACTGACGGGGCAACCCGCTACTTGAACATCATTCCCAAAGAAAAGCACATTCGGGGGAATCACGCCCGCGAATTGGAAACAGGGCCAATCTCCAATCAGACCGTCAAAGGGCATTCTCGCTGTTCAAACGGGGAGTAGTGGGCAGCTACCACAAACTAGGCGTAGAGCACATGGACGCATACCTGGGCGAGTTCTGCTGGCGCTACAATCGCCGTGGAGAGCAGCCGGAGATGTTCGATCTGGCCCTGTCGAACATGCGGCGCGAACCGCTCCCTTATGCCAAGTTGAAGGGCGGGGATAATCCGTTCTAGTCGCTGGCGGATTCGGCACGTTTACGGCGTGGAGATGTGCCGACTACATCCTTGAGCGGCAATGGTTTGGTGCTGATGATCTTCCGAAGTACAGCATCGAACCTGTCTTTATCCACTGTCAATTCTGGTGGTTTCCAAGAGGTTTTGTCCATAGAGAATATCCTACACTCTGAGAAGTTGACGGCTACGCTTCAATTGTTTGGTTTCTGGTTGGTTTTCCACGCGGTTTCTCCAGAAGTGTTTTTAGGATGGCAGAATCAAGTCTCTTTGATAGTTCAATATGTGGCTCTAGTTCGCCTTCGTCAAGAGTCCTAAAAGTATTGAGAGAAAACAACCCTATTTGTACGCCATCCACGTAAGCATCCTTTGCCATACGCACAGTATGAACGGCAAAAGAAATCAGGGCATCCAGGTTGTTTGGTAGCCGTGGAAAATAAATCTTTGGGAAAAACACTGCCGGGTTATCCGAATCTCCACCTACTATGCAGCTGCCAGGAACGATAAGCTCTGCACTTGGGTAAGGTCTCAGCGTATTGACCTTCCATAGAGCAACTTTTCTCTCCCCGCGAAAGACGAGCATACTCGTTCCGCCCATACACTCGATGGTAGGTTTTCTACCGGGGAAGGCATTGTATTTCGTTACAAAATCCGCTTCTTCTTTGCGCGCCAGATTTACACACTCGGTCAAAACCCTACACACTTCCATCGGTTCGCCTTCGACGAAATCAACCGTCTTTTCCTCTATTTGCTTGCGGACATTTTCAGTGAAGGTGTCGCAGAAAGCATCTCCAGAGGAACAGTGCGCAAACCCTTGGTTTTTGTAAACCATAATTTTAGGCGATTGGTACGAAAGCCTGATTCCCTTTGTATTGGTCAGCAGAATATCACTCGCTAGGATTACGCCGTCGGTGGTGACGATGCCAAGCTGAAATGTCATAGCGTAGTCTTCTTGAAATTCAGAGGCGAGAATAGTTGACACCACCGCGCACGCTCCGTGATATAGTGAAGTCACGTAGCCACGCAACGGCAGACTTTCAGGCGGGGGCGGACGGCGAATCCGACCCTTGCCGACCCAAAACGAACTGGTTCGACGCACCTAAATTTGATCTTAGCACAGGTGCGTCTATGAACCAGAATGAAAGTCTCCCAAAAACGTGGGACGAGGCTGTTGCGGCTGGGTTTTTGACTAAAGGGATGGCGGAAATTTTGGTAGCTCCATCCCCAATTGCTTGGCGAACGACTGGTACTGGCCTGTCACCCGATGAAGTGCGTCAACGCTATCGGGATCGTTTATTACAGCAGAGTCAAAAGCCGGAATGTCGTCCTCTTGAATGACACCTCTGCTCTTGAGCATATCGAGCAGCATTTGTATGTACATGGTTTGGCGCGTAAACATCATCATAATTAGCGCGTGTTCTTTGTCAGTCATTGGCTACTCCGCTCCAAGATAATTCCCCTCGGCGTAATTGTACCGTCGTCTCCACTGTCCTACGTCAAGGTGATAATCGTTCAGATCGGTTAACGGGTGCAATTCATAACCTGATGATTCATAGCGACTTACATGCAGATAGGGGTTGAAAAAGGGGCTCCCGAAGGGGTAGGGGGGAGGGGGTGCGGCCGGTTTTGGGTTCCGGATCGATAACCTGGAGGTCTGCCATACAGACATTGTGAGCCGCTGGGTAATAATTCTCTGCAGGGTGGATTCGAGGTCTCTCAGGTCTTCCGCTGCGGCGGACCGGGCGGGGCGCCCGACGTGAGGCTTCGTGTGTGACCTGCGTCACTCTCGCGATGATCTTTCGTAATCTTTTACTTGACTCGCCCGTAACCCATGACATAATTTCCTTGGATTGTGGAGGAACAATATGAGGCAGCTAAAAAATCTGGCCTCGGCGCTCGCGGTAGGATTGGCCTTATGTCCGCTGGTGGTAGTTTCGCAGGAACCAGCGCATCCTCCGAATTTGATGGAGACACTGAACAAAGAGGCCGAGGCTACCGATCCTGCCGGGATTCACAAATACTGCCAGCATCTTATTCAGTTGCTCGTTGGCGATAAGACGGGCAAGGCCTACGCCGCCACACTAGCCGATCGATTGGCAAGAGCGGAAACGATGGCCCGGCACGGAAAATCGAAACTGATACCGGAGGCAGATGTCGCACGCAGCTTCAATGATTTAATGAAACAGATCGGTGCGCCTGCTTCCCTTCACACGGATGAGGCTTGGGTGAAAAAATTCAGAGCCGGCCCTTTGGCCGCGTCGCCTGTGCCAGCGCTCATCACAGCGGACCGCAACGGAGTCGATTGTAACCCTGGCGAGGCTGTTTTTTTGCTGTTTCTGTTGATATACAACAACGGGTCTTTCGATGATCGCCTTCCCCACGGATTGAAAATGGAGGACCTGCCGCGTGTGTCGATATCTGGACGTCCCCAAACGGAACCCACTTCATCGGGACTGCTATCCACTTATGACTCACAACATCCACGCAGCGACACCATTAAGGTATTTGATAGCGTAGCTCAAACATTGCACTTCTGAGAAAGGTACGCGCCATGTCTAGTAAGTTGCCTGTAGCCGTCTCCGCGCTTGCCCTGCTTGCCGTCGCAATCTGCGGCTGCAAATCTTCCGTAAACCCTAATCAGGGCTTTACACTGCAAACAAGTACCAGATTCGCCCCGCCCGGGTGCACCCCAAGCTCGCCATGCACCAACCTTGGTCCGCGTATTCCCGCGCCTGGCATCGCGGTTAGTGGGGATTGGGATTGCGACATGCTTAGTGGGGCTTCCCAATGTCCCATCACCCCCTCAACCCGCCCAGCCCTGGAACTGTCCAGTATTTCAACACATATACCAGCGGTTTGGACGCCCAGGTATACATAAGCAACGCGAGAGTGCCGGCCGAGTGGAACATATTTGCGACATTTCCATACTACTGTGGGCCCGATTTCCTTTACACGCAATACCCCAATGTAGTTACAGGGGGAGAGATGTCGGAGTATGAATTCCCATTCACCCCTATTGAGAACTTAGGATTGGAATACATCGACTGTATCCAATACAGTGTCCCGGAGGCCTCGTCCCGGTTCGACATCTTGGGGAGTCTCCCCAGCTCAATCACACTTTCTTCCGTGGCGCCGTTCGTCACGCAATACGGCCAGCCGCAGATGTATGTCTATGACGGTACAGGCACCTTGGTTACGCAGGTGGGCGCCTCGAGTGTCGAGGCTGGCGGGGCGTCGGCGACGTTTCCGTTTCCGTCGAGCCTAGGCCAGAACGCGTACGGGATTGCGGTCGTGAACCAAACAGGGGGCGGAGGAGTACAACCCGCAAGCTACAACCTTCTTTCTATCGCCAGCAGCCAGACGATTGCCGGCAATCCATTCGGAGTGTCGGTTGGCGGCCAAACCGACATCACCGTCACCTGCGTCTATGTCCCGACTCCGCCTTATGGCGGCCATAATCAATGCACATCGACCAGCACTTACGTTTCAGTCCCCGTCGTTTCCCTGTATTCGGCCGGCCAGGTTCTCATCGGTGGCGCGGCGGTAAATGTCGGGCCAAACCCGACGGCGGTCGTTGCATATCCATCGAATACGATCACCACGACAAACGGCAACGTCACAATTACCAAAGCCGGCTGGACGCGCGCCCTGGTCGCCAATTCCGGCAGCGATACGGTTACGATTCTCGATATCGTCAACGACGTTCCGCTTGCCACCGTGACCGTGGGCCAACAGCCAGTAGCTTTGGCCGTGGCGTCTAACGGCAGCACTGGCTATGTGGCCAACTACACCGATAGCACGGTAACTCAAGTTAACTTGACTTCCGATACTGCAACCGCCACTGTCGCGGTCGGTGGGCATCCAACTTCAGTCGCTTTGACTGCCGCAGGGATACTGTGGGTGGGCGGCGCGGGCTTTCTCACCGAGATCAATACCGCAAACATGAGTGTCGTCGGGACCGAATCGGTTTCAGGGAAAACAATTGTCTCGCTTGGATACAGCGATGCATACAACGAATTAGCTGTCTCATCTGTAGACACCAGCGGAAACGTGTACGTCGAGGAGGTCGCTGCGAGTACTTTTCAAGCTGGGGCTGCCTACGCTCCGGTTGCGTCGCAAGCGGTTTCGAGTGTCGGGACATATCTCAATCCGGTCACTAACACGGAGGTTCAGGGCTATACAGCAACCCTGGCAACAGCCAGCACCAGCATCATTAACACATACCAGCCCGGCGCCCCGCCGATCGTTGTGCAGGATGGATGGGCAGTGATAACCGCCACCCCGACCGGGTTCACGATTACGGATGTATCTGGAAACATTGTGCTTGTTTCGCAAACGACGCCGTCGCCCATCACGGCGATCGCCGTCGATCCAAATCTCAATATCGCGTACCTTACGATGCCGGATTCCAACATTCTTCTGACCGTACCGTTGCCTGGCGTCACCTAGAGCATTTCTCCTATTGCTGTAGAGCATTAAATGGGAGGCGGAACCACGCTTGTGCATCCTCGGCAGTGAGCAGGGGCAGCAACTGAGCAATGGCCTGATCGAGAGCCTCTTTGGTCCGCGCT
>Ga0326728_10023581_pt1 | contig 11255 bp, 11 predicted proteins | sample MB3enrmetagenome_FD_207602 | JGI IMG/M metagenome (GOLD analysis project Ga0326728, IMG submission 207602) | Lab enriched peat soil microbial communities from McLean, Ithaca, NY, United States - MB31MN | ecosystem: Environmental > Terrestrial > Soil > Wetlands > Peat | place: USA: New York... | reverse complement strand
ACTTTGGTTACATGGTCTTGCGCCCCACGGGTACGGCGACGATTGGACGCAGCGTCGTAACACCGGATGTGCGGAGGGGTGCGTGCAGGTACGTCATCACTGCGAAGCACAAGATCCATCTCCTTGGCTATACCTTGACGGTTGAAGGATTTCCGTCGATGGATCAGCATTGCGATATTGCGGTCTGCGCGCACGTATCATGTTGGTCGATTCTTCGGCACTACAGTGAGCGTCATACCATGTACCGTGAGTTTCTCACTCATGACATTACGATGATGGCGCAGGAGTTCGATCCGGGCGGCCTCGTTCCATCTAAGGGACTGGACACGTCCCAGGCACTGCGAGTTTTCCAGGAAGCCGAGACATTTCCTTTTCACGTAGCACGTGACATGGACAACGTGGATGATCCTGCCTTCTACCGGCAGCTAGGAGCGTATGTGGAATCGGGCTTCCCACTTTTTGCCGCAATGAATAGCCGACAACACGCGGTAACTATTATAGGATATGAATGGCGGGAGCCAGTCATCACAGGTGCTTCCGGAATGCGATATTCGTGGGACGAAATAAAATGTCTTGCTGTTGTTGACGACCATTATCTTCCTTATCGTTCGATTCCGGTTGCTCTTCCGGTGCCGGTTGCTGATGAGACGTTGTACTCCGCCGAAGATATTGATGAGTTTCTGATAGTCCTTCCTGAAAAAGTGTTTTATCCGGCGGATGCCGTTGACGCTATGGTACCAAAGATCTTTTCGACGTTGCCTATTGATGGGCTGCCGGCGGAAGATGAAATGATTATCCGCTATTTTATGACAACTGGGTCTGGATTTCGTCGTTTTGTACGGAAAAAAGAGTCTGAATTCGATCCGGTACTTTTCGAAAAGATAGTGCAGCTCCCGCTTGCACAGTTCGTATGGGTTGTAGAGTTCGCGACGGAAGCTCAGTGGGCTCTTGGGAAGATCTCAGGGCGAGCTCTGATCGACGCTACGGCCAGCGCGATTGAGCAATGGCCACTATGGCTTTATCATACCTGTGCGGAAGCTCTTGTTTTCGCCCGTGATTCGGTCAGCCTCGCCACGGCAACTGTCGGCGGACACATCATGCCCAATGCGGGAAACGCGGGATTTTCGCGGATGGTCCAAAATCTACGCCCCACAATAACGAAGTGATATCGAGGAAATTAAGCTATGCGGGCCTCACAAAATGGAGGATTGAATGGACAATAAAGAAACCTACGTTCCCGACCTAATGAAAGGATTGAAGCCAGTCGACCCAAAGAGACTTGCTAATTTTGAGCGTGCAATGACCGAGGAAGTAATCCCAGCAATTAAAAAGATACTGGAACAGCGCCGATTGTTCGCATCGGAGACTCGGTTGAGACAGCTAAAGCGCTTGTAGCTCGTCTGAACTATTGGTTGTCGTCACTTGTCCGGTTTGCGAAGACGTTCATAGGCGGCCCGGAGAATGGCTTCAACTGCCTCGGCGCCTTGCGCGTCCAAATTAGGGTCCGTGCGCAGAAGTGTTGAGATCTTGGCCATAGGCTCCGGGTTCGTAGTCTTGTAAGGTGCGTGCACAAAATCCGAAGGATTCAATCCTGCCCATGCTGCAAGAGCAGCCAAACTCGCTGCGTCTGGTCTCCTTCGCTGCGCCATACGCGCTAAAGTAGAAGCGCTGACTCCAGTTTCAACGGCAACCTGTTTCCAGTTCTTGGATCGCGCTTTCACTGTGCTTTCGAGGGCTCGATAGAACCCATCACCATCAAACCCTTTGTTTTCTTTCGCCATTTCATTCTCCGCTAAAAATTGCTAAAAAGCAATTGACTTCCTCTTTAGGCAGATTTATAATAGCTCTGTAATTGCATATTAGCAACTCTAACCCTAAATGGCAAGGAGAAAAACCCATGCAATCGGACGAGGGCAATCGCCAAAGCGGCGAAAAACACGAAGGCGGAGGGAGCGAACAGGAGGCCCATGAGCATAACAATCATTTGGTTGCCGTGTTCGTCAACGGACATCCGGTGAACCTTCTCGGTCACCAGGAAACCGGGGTGGAGATCAAGACAGCGGCAATCGAGCAGGGGGTGAATATCCAGCTCGACTTTGTGCTGGAAGAAGAGCTTCCAGACGGCACGCGCCGCATTGTAGCCAACCACGAGCGGGTACAACTGCGCGAAAATATGCGCTTCAGCGCACATGAACCAATGGTTACCGTTTCGGTAAATGAGCAACCCGTCACACTTGAAGGTCACACGGCCACCGGATTGGGAATCAAAGAGGCAGCAATGGCTCAAGGTGTGCTCATCCAGCTCAACTTCGTGTTGCAAGAAGAACTTCCGAACGGCACCAGCCGTATCGAGGGGGACAACGATAGGGTGCATCTGCGCCAACATCTCCGTTTTACGGCCATCGCGCCGGACGACAATTCGTAGGTGGGACGCTTATGAAAACGGAGGTCGCTTCCAGCATCGAGGAACTGAAACTGCAGTTCAACGGTTCGTCTTTCACCGTCAGTGAGGACGGGCAGGGGGGGGCCTACGTTCTGATAGAGCCTGTGACGTTAGGCCCCAAGTACAGGCCGTCGGATACCTGGATGGGCTTTCATGTCACTGCGCAGTATCCATATGCGGATATCTATCCTATATTCATTGGCGGAAATGTTGCTCGCGCCAATGGCGTCGCGTTCTCACCTCCAGTTACGCCAGGCCACAACTTCCAGGGAAGGCCCGCTATTCAAATATCGAGGCGAAATACTGCTGCCGCTCAAAGCGGTACGCAAAAGGCTGTGGCAAAGATTCTGAAAGTGTTGGATTTTCTAGAGAGCTTGCCATGAGAAAAATGGGAAACTGCCGTCTCCGCATGGCGCGGCAAGACTTTGATATCATCACGCGTCACCTTTTCCCAGGCGACCACGATGAGCATGGGGCCGTTCTTCTCGCCGGGATTTCGTGTGCCAGAGGGCAGCTTACATTGCATGTGCGAGAGGTTCACTTGGCCCAGGAAGGCATTGATTACGTCGAGGGTAAAATTGGCTATCGCGCCCTTACGCCCAAATTCATCCATCGCCTCATAACTCGTGCCCGTGATGAGCGCCTTGTCTACCTTGCTGCTCATAATCACGGGAGCGATCGGGAAGTAGGCTTTAGCTCCATTGACTATGGCTCACATGAGCGGGGTTATCCTGCGTTGTTGCAGATTGCTCGGGGTATGCCGGTTGGTGCGCTTGTGTTCGGACTCCGATCCATCCAGGCGGACATCTGGCTCCCGACCGGCACTCGTTTGGCTCTAGATGAGGCGGCGATCATTGGCAACACGATTCAGCGCCTTGGTCCTTCATGGAAAAGGGAGCTTGCTGTTACGGCCGATACTTATGAGCGGCAGATCAGGATGTTCGGAAAGGCCGGCCAGAGACTTCTGACAAAGTGTCGTGCCGGAATTATCGGCCTTGGCGGTATCGGAAGCATACTGGCCGAATATCTCGCCCGGCTGGGTGTCGGGGAATTCTGTCTCGTTGATGACGATTACGTTGAGGAGTCGAACCTTTCGCGGATCGTCGGAGCGGCTCCATCGGATGCGCTTAAGAGAGTTCCGAAGGTGACCGTAGCAAAGCGACTCATTCACCGGGCCAATCGTCGAGCTAAGATAGAGCTTGTCACTGCCGATGTTGCCAAAGAGTCTGCCGCAAAGGCACTCACCTCTTGTGACTATCTCTTCCTTGCTGCAGATTCAATGCGTGCGCGATTGGTCTTCAACGCTCTCGTTCACCAGTACCTTATCCCGGGGGTTCAACTCGGCTCCAAGATACGTTCGGACTCCGCTGGTAAGCTGATTGACGTAATGACTGCAAAGCGTCCGGTCCGCCCAGGCCATGGCTGCCTATGGTGCAATCAGCTAATTGATCCAACCCAGCTTGCGAAAGAAGCCAAGACGGATGAGGAGCGCAAATCTCAAGCCTATGGTGTTGAAGAGCCAAACCCAAGTGTCATAAGCCTGAACGCCATTTCTGCAGCGCATGCGGTCAATGACTTTTTGCTTGATTATCTCGGCCTTCGTCCAGAGGCAGAGATACTTTATTATGAACACTTCCATTCGCTAAAGGGCAAACAGAGTTTGGTTGAGCCTCGGAGAGATCGAGAATGCTCGGAATGCTCCCATGGCGGCTTGCGTTATGCTCGTGGCGACGCCGTCACGTTACCCTGTGCTGAAGGCTAAAAAAACAGATCGCAATAGATCGCAATCTTAATAGAGTATTTATCTTTTATGTATGATAAAGGACGTTATCATACATGAAACCAAAAGATTGGGTGATGGGCCATGGCGTCCTGCCTGCGCTTTTTGCCCCCGATGCCTGAGACGGTCGAGCGTGTCATCAACATTGGATTGATTTGGAAATAGTTTTATCCTTTACCGATGATAAGTTGAAATCGAATAGACTCGCTCATGAATTTGATTCCAGGTGCGCTACTTAGAATAAATCCCACAGAAAATTTAGCTTCCAGGCTGGTTCATTTCTTCCCTGGCCCGCATCACGCCGCTTTTCTTCTGCGAACCTCCATCTCGTTGGCTTTTTCTGAATTGCGGCCCCCGGCAATGGTCTGATAGATTTCCCAAGTCTTATCAAATGCGCCTTCGTAGGAACGGCTCTCCATGCTCAATCGGGCGGCTTTTCCCATCTCTTTCAATCTTGCCGGGTCGGAGAGCAGATGCTTAAGGGCCCCAAGCAGGCTTTCGACTTCTCCTGCCGGTACGATCAGTCCGGTCTTGTCCTGAATCATATTCTCCTGCGGCCCCCCGCAATCCGTGACTATTACCGGCAACCCGGATGCCTGCGCCTCCAGCACCACGTTGCCGAAGGTGTCGGTTGCGCTTGGGAACGCAAAAAGATCGCAGCTTGCATAAATCGTCGAAAGTTCGTCACCTTCCAGGAATCCCGTGAAAATGGTGGGCGTGCCGGCCAGGAGGTCCTTGAATTCTGCCAGGTATGGCCCGTCGCCTACAATGATCAGTTCGGCGTTTTCGATTGTACCGGTGAGCTCCTTGAATGCCTGCGCCAAAACGTGGAGGTCTTTTTCTTTGGAAACCCTGCCTACGTATAGAATCTTTGGACCGTCTCCGGCATGGAAGCGCTCTTTGAGGAATTTTTCATCGCGCAGGGCCGGGTTAAATTTCCGGGTGTCCACTCCTCTGGGAAAAAGCTGGATCTTCTCGCGCTCAATTCCCTTTCCGACCAACTCCCTTTCCGTGCTCCCGGATGGGACGAGAATCAAATTCAACTGATCGTAGAACCATGTAGTGTACCTCCACACCAGTTCTTCAATGGAAGGGTCTCCCGTAAGAATATGGGCATACTGCGGGATAGCGGTATGGTAAGTGCCGCTGATGGGGATTTTCATTATTCTGGCTATTCCCAGCGCGGCAAGACCAAGCGGGCCGGGTGTTGCGACGTGAATTTGAGTAAAGCCCTTCTCGTAGCAGAAATTGAGCATTTCCAGAAACGGGGGCAGGAATAATTTCTGTTCGGGATACTCCGGGAAACCGTATTCCCCGATCGGGTTGAAATTCATGAGACCCGGTCTCGCGGGGCGGGTCTCGGCGTCACAGGTAATTACCGTCAGATCTTTGCCGGTCTTTTGGGCAAGCGTGAGCTGATTGCTGATAGTCAGGGCCACGCCGTTGATCTCATGGAAAGTATCCGTGAAGTGAGCGATCTTGACCGGCATGGTTCCGTCTTCAGCGCCGGATTTGTCCATCCCGAACTTTTCCATCGCGGTCGTGCTGAAATGCCGGTCCCTCGAAAAGACCGTGAACGTCACGAAATAAGGCGCCAGTATGGTGTAAGCCGCTCCGGCGGACCCGAGCGACTGGAACATATTGAGGATCTGCGCCCCGGAGAGGTTTCTCAGCAGAGAATCCCAGAAGTGAATCATAACTTTGTTGGAGACCTGGTTCACAAAGTTGAACCATTGTTCGGCCCTGTCTCCGTTCGCGCCGTTGCCGTTTTGAGAGGCTGCCATCAGGTCCGGATCGTTCTGGAGAAGCTTTTGAGCTTCGAAACGCAGCAAGTCCTGGATGCGATGTCCGTTGACCTGTTTTGGAATTTTGCGCTTCCTCCAGGAGTATATCAGCCTGGTGAGCAGTTTTTCGTCGGACTCGGTGTCCGCCTGAAGACAGCGGTCCAGAAAACGGAGCACGATGTCCTTGTTGACATCGCCTTCGAAGTTGAGTTTTCGTTTGTAGTACTGGTAGGCGATGCCATAGATATTGTGAGACATCACCTGTGGAGTGGACCCCTCGCCGTCCGCCTCGGCGCGGCGCAATTCCAATCCAAGCAAAAACTCCTTCAAAGTTCGGACCTCTCCCACCACCGTATGACAGCGGGCTATATTGAGGGAGCTGTGATCGTCGGAGCCGCCCGTCATGCCCTTGCGCCAGGGTTCATCGAACGTGGGCTCGATCCGGTGTTTATCGATCAGCCGTTCGATGGTTTTCGGGGTCAGACTTTCGATAATGAATCTGATCGCCTGGTTCTGATAGTCGTCGCGCGCTCCGTTAAGTTCGAAGGTGCTGAAAAGCAGGAGGTACTTTTCGAAATTATCCATGGTCAATCTGTCGTTCACCGAATACAGCGGGTGGGCCAGAACATGAACGATGCCGTTTTCGGTAAGGTAATGGACCAGATCGAAAATGTTCTCCCGCACCTTTTGTATTTCCCGGTGAATCGCATCGTTTATGTCATAGACCAGGACATGGGCCTTACAGCCGTCATCCGGAAAATAGGTTGTGACCTCTTCGCTGATGAAAGTTCCGGGCAGGTGGGCGATTTCCGCGCTGCCGGAAATGGTGTTGTGGTCCGTTATCGTGACCAGATCCATTCCCTTCTGTCTGGCGATCCGGTAGACCTCGGCCGGTTCAGTGAAGCATTCCGGGCAGCCGAGCTTTTGGAGAATCCATTGGGAAGGGCGCACCGAATATTTGGAATGGACATGCAAATCGATTTTCATTTCTTCTCCCTGCTATGATGGACTTTTCAACAGCACTAAGCGATCGCTCCAAGCTCGGGGGGCATCCCCCGGCCGCGTGCTTCGCGGAGCGCGGAAGGCCGGCGCTTCGTGTGTCTACCGTAGGCCTCTGAAGCCTGCGAGAGGCCTACGGCATCTTTTTCGGTCATCAATCGATCAGAACGGTCCGGCCCGCTCTGACCTTTTGGCCGGGCCGAACCCTGATGTTCATTCCCTCCAGAGGGGTGACCACCAGGTCCACCTGGGACCCGATGCGAATCATCCCGTAAATCTCTCCGGCGCTCACCTTTTGACCCTCGCGTGCATAGACGTCTATTCCGCTCACGGATTTTGCGGCGATCTGGACGACATAGCAGCCTATCCTGTTGCCCCTGTATTCCCCCTCGATTTTCGTTACGGCCCTTTCGTTCAAAACTATATGAGTGCTGTTCTTGTAAAGTGGGGGACGCCTGAAAAGCGTCCGCAGGTGCATCCACAGCATGCAGACGTTCGCGGTTGACGGCAGGTGGTGGTGAACGAATTGGATTGTCCCGGAAACCGGGATGCGGTTGTAATGGACGTTGAAGGGACTCATGAATATCCCGATCACAGTTTTCGGGCTGGTCATATCCTCCCTGGTGATGTCGTTCAGAGTGGCTTCTACGCCGCGTTTGATATTGATAACGCTTTCATGCGGCTTCATCTGCTTCACATACACCACGGTGCCGTCAGCAGGGCTGAGAATACCCGATCCGGTCGGAGGAATTGTTCGATGGGGATTGCGAAAAAACCAGATATAACGCCAAAATAGGTAACACAGGGCGCCGGCGGTGACTAAGGCGAGTGTTATTATCACTGGATACACTATCCTTTTGCGTACCTCCATGTTTTGTCTTGAAGAATGTGCACGAGCGCCATTCCAGAGGAGAAAGGAAAATTGGTTATTTCGAAAAACTCCTTCTCTTTCTTGATGATTTTCAGCCATTTCTTGACGCCTGCATGGCCGATGATTTCCCGCACGTAAATATTGGAGTCGTGCATCAATATGTACGAATTCTTACGGGTATGCTCGATGGTGCGTAGAAAGTCGTGTTTGGCATTCTCATAGGAATGGCTGCCGTCGATAAAGGCGATATCTATCGGGGGCAGTCCAAGGGCCTTGAACGATGTGAAAAACTGATCCGACCTCAACTTGTAGTGTGTGACTATGTCATCCACCCCGAACTGCTGGAAATGAGCCTGCACTTTCTGCGGCTCGCCCCATTTGCCGGCGCCTCCGATCGTCTTGAACGGGCCGTTCTTGAGCAGCGAATAAGACGGATCGACGAAGGTTAGCATGCCCTCCCCATTGTCCTTTATGCCCAGGGCAAAGCATACCACGCTGAAACCGAACCCTGAGCCGATTACGAGAAGATGTTTCGGCCTGAGCGCCCTGGCCATGCCGTAGTAGAGAAACCCAAACCCGAGATTGAGATTGTCCGGTTTTTCGTTGTGACCCAGGGGTTTGGCGCTTTGAAGAATGTCCTTCAAAAGAGCGGTGTTTAAACTGAAATTTTGCAATTTGCCCTCCCTTTAAAGAGTTTTCCCATTCCGTCCGGCCAAAAAGTTCTGGCGACAATATCCGCACGAGCTTGGCGATTTCATGTCAGGGAAATGATTTTTTTGTTACAGCCGGCCTTGATGGTCCGAGTTGGGAGCTAAATGGCGGAAATAGCCTTGTTCACGCGAAGCCGCGAAGAACGCGAAGGAAAATAATCGCAGGCATTCAGAAGTCACCGTCAGCGAGCAGCTAAACAGTCCAACAAACCCGGCCGGGGGTAATCCCTTCATTAACGAGCAGCGGGCGATTTCCTCTATCTGCATCCTTCATAATTTTATGAGTTCTTAGCGTTTCTTTTCTTCGCGTACTTCGCGACTTCGCGTGATCAAAACCCTTGACGCCGATAGGAAGAGAGTTCGCCTGCGATATGATGGTTCACCGGATGCGGCGAGCCGCGCGCATTGCACGCAAGAACTCATCTAGCCTGCCGGCCCCGATCGAGTGAGGTAGGCTTCTCGGGAGAAAATATCGGAGGCCTCGTTGAAAATTGCCTTGGTGTGTGTGCCAAATCTCTTGATGCGAAAGAGTCAGTGAGATCTTGACTTCAACTCGGACCATCTTTTGGCAATGGCCTCGAACACCGCGGCCCTGTCATCGTCACCCTCGGAATCAAATTTGTCTCTAACACTGTTGCAGGATTCTCCCGGATTTGCTCCCAACGCGGCCGCCAGCTTTAGGAGTTGCTCCAGGGAAAGATTTTTAATGTCCAGCTCCAGGAAAATGAGGTTTTGATCCGCACTTGCCAGTTTGGCGGCTTCATCGAGCGACAGGTCAAGCCTGAACCCTTTGTAAGATGCCTCACTATATTTTCCAAGCGGCATTTCCAGTTGCTGTGCCGCGCTGATAGCGTCGTATCCCCTGATGATCATGCATTCCTCCATTAATATTCAGTTCCTGAAGAATACTATAATCACCCGATAGCAAGAAGGCGCAGGGGCATTGCGCCAGGTCTGTTTTGCCCGGGCAACAGCCGTTCGCAACCGGTTTCTCATTCCGATCATGCGCTTCCTTGCGCATTGATTTAGGAAAACGATAATGGCATTATATGCGCCTGCGGGTTTTTGAGGCCCCGAAAAGGCGGCATCGAGGCTGGGAAATGATCAGGAACGGCTTGTTCGAGTTGGGGAGGAAATATGTTTAGGATCTTTATCCTGCTCTCTGTTCTGTGCGCCGGTCTTCCAACGTTATTCTGCCCTGCCTTTGCTCAGCCTCAAAGCGCGGAAAGCGATCTTGACCCCGAGGTAAGTCTGAATGATCTTCTAAGGACGGCAGGCGAAAATAACCCTGCCATCAAATCGGCGGCCCAGGCGGCGGCCGCGTCCAGGGAAACGGCTGCGGCCTCTACTTTCCTTCCCAATCCCACAGTGACGTTCGAAAATATTGGCAGCCTTATTCCGCCGGGGCTTATACCTGGCGACCCTTCTTCGGACAGAAGCTATGGCATCGAGCAGGAAATACCTTTTCCCGGCAAACTCAATTTGAAGGGTGATATCGCATCGGCTGAAGCCGATGTGCTGCATTGGAATCACGAAGTCGTTCGAAGGCAGGTGATTTCCGACATCAAACAGGCATTCTTCGATCTGTATTTGATTCGCAAATCGATAGACATTCTGATGAAGAACAGGGAGTTGCTTCAGAATTTCGAACAGACCGCCGAATCCAGGTACATGGTTGGACAAACCATCCAGCAGGATGTCCTCAAAGCACAGGTTGAACAATCTAAAATACTGGACAGGCTGCTCGTTCTCGGAGAAAAAAAACGAATTGCCGAGGCAAAAATCAACAACCTGTTGTACAGGCCCCAGGGCGCCCCTGTCGGAAAGCCCGCCGAACTCAAGAATGTAGAACTGAAGTATTCCATCGAAGAATTGACGGACATGGCCCTGAGCTATGCCCCGGCGCTTAAGATGCAGGAAAGCGAAATAGCTCGAAGGGAGTACGGGCTCGAACTTGCCAGGAAAGAGTATTATCCGGATTTTGCCGTCGGGTTTAACTATTACGAAAGAGATGAAAACCCGGGGATGTACCGCCTGATGCTGAGCGCGAAGCTGCCGATATGGTACCGCAAGCAGCGGCACGAAGTGGATGCGGCCAGTCTCAATCTGTCGAGCGCAAAGAATCAGCGCGACAGCGCATCCTCAACTATTCGGTTCCAGGTGAAGGAAAGCTATACAACGGCTTCCACCTCGGAAAAGCTGGCCAGGCTGTATTCGTCCGCCATTGTCCCGCAGGCGAACCTTGCGCTGAGTTCCGCGATCGCAAACTATCAGGTCGGGAAAATTGATTTTCTCCAGTTGATAGATTCCTCCGTGTCGCTTCTCGAATATGAGCTGAAATACTACGAGGCCGTGACGAATCTCCACAAGGCGCTCGCACAACTCGAACCGATCGTGGGCGTCGATCTCACCGAAGGCTGATCGGTTGACGGCCCCTGTTCGAACCTCCGGTCAGGGGCGCCGATCCGAGAATGTCCTGCATGCCGGCGAAAGAGGCTGTGTCACAAAGGTGACAATTGCGTATTTCCCCCCTTTTCATAACCCTACAACGATTTTTAGTGCCTTAGACAGGATTAACAGGATTTACAGGATTGAGGAAATGACCGCGCAGAGCGCCGAAATCTTTTGCCTTGGAACGAAAGGAGAATTCTCCAGCCTAAGAAGCGAG
>Ga0326728_10023579_pt1 | contig 11257 bp, 10 predicted proteins | sample MB3enrmetagenome_FD_207602 | JGI IMG/M metagenome (GOLD analysis project Ga0326728, IMG submission 207602) | Lab enriched peat soil microbial communities from McLean, Ithaca, NY, United States - MB31MN | ecosystem: Environmental > Terrestrial > Soil > Wetlands > Peat | place: USA: New York... | reverse complement strand
ATGGTGTCGTATTTCCAGTCATACAATTTACAAATCGTTTTCAATGACGCCATCTTAGGCCTTTCTGGATCTTTATCCAGGGGCGCGGGTGGCAAAACAGCCTTTCCGCAGCGCCTGCAGAAGTTATCTAAGATTTCTATTTGGTGACCACAGCCTACACAATATCTGGACATAATCCCTTCCAATCAATGAAAAGTATTCTATTTCCTAAAATTTATACTTCAGTCGGACATTTTGAATAAGTGTGGGCTAAAGCCTCACCGAGTCCACCATTCCACTGCGGTACCACTGCCGGATGGTCGGCAAATGGAATCGAATGCCGCCGGTCGGCAACTTAACATAGGGAATCTTGCCGTCCAGCATCCAATCGCGGATGGTTCTCTCACGCACGTCGATTAGCGCCGCAAGAGTCTTAACAGTCACAAGTTCTTGCTCCGAATCCAAATGAAGATACTCCCTATATTAGACGCTTTAGGATAAGAATTATTCAGTCGATTTATAACCTTTGTTGAGCTCTTGTCGAGCCGACGTGGAATAGGCGATTTTCCCTTAGGACGGATTAGTTCAACAGAGGAATTTACGTTACGCCAAAAATTACGCCAAAATCAGCGGGATCGAGAGGTACTTTCAGGTACGCTGAGGGATTGTCTTCCGTCGAGAAACTGTGCTAATTTTGCCAAATGCAATCGTGTGAGGATGGCACTCTACCGCTGAGTTAACAGCCCGAAAAATCGTTACGCGAATAATATCAAAATCAGCACCCTTTCATCGAGACCGCCCCATCCAAAATAGACTTGACCCCATTCCTTATTAATACTGCCAAATGGTGGAAGACAGGGCATTAAACTGGCTGTCGAAGACGCTGTCATCGGTTTCAAACTGTTCGCCATTCCACCGGTAGGCCGCAAACCGCTGATCCGATTCTTCCGTCGGCGCGCTAAACGCGCCGCTGTCATTCGAGGCGCTGTCCTTTAGCGGCGGAGCCGATTTGAGAAGCAGATCTTCTCCCCCGCTGTCATGAATCGTGGCAAAGCCCAATTGGAAATACGGGACCGAAGGCTTGCTTGTCCAAACAACGCGCAGGGGATTGCCCGACTCATGGGGATTCATCCGATAGATGACGGCGGCTTCACTTGTCACCGATCCCTGGGAATCCGTGAAGAGACTCTTCACAATCACAAAGGATTGGCCGAGCTGGGGCAAGGTCGCGAGAGACAGGCGCTCACGGCCCGCGTAACCGCCGGAAATAGGGAAGGGCGATGGCCCGGTGTCCCGAAACACATAACTGATGGCGCTCGAAGGCGCCTGGTCGCGCCCCCGCCGAAGGAGAGCGGTGACGATCAGGATAGGCTGGTCACCGCCGCCGGCGGAGGGGCGCCAGACATTGTCTTTCGCGAGCTGGACCCACCGATCGCCCTTGGAAAAAAGGTATGTTCCCCGGCTGGAATCCAGGGAAGCCGATGACGCCGGGCCGAGGTCATCCGGATAGATCGCCTGAAGGACGGCGTGCTGCGTCTCCGGGGCGGAGAAAGACGCCGCCCATTGCGAAAGGTTTTCCTCGGCGAGAGCCGGGAATGTCATCAACGCGAGGAGGAAAACCATCCAGACAAAAGGGATTTTACTCATGGCGTTCGGATCGTCAGCGTCTGGTTTGGGAGTCACCCTGACACTTTGACACTTGATTGCCAAAGGCGTCAAGTCCAGAACCGATGCCGCCGCATCCAAAAGAGATTTGATTCCGTTCCCCACCATCATCCTGAGGGGCTGTTCAGGACGTTGCTGTCGAGGTTGAATTCCACAAAGCCGAGGGGGTAGGTTTTGCCGGCGGCGTCGCGGTAGAAGACCTGGTGCAGGCCGGGGTCCGAATCGAGCACGACGGATTTGCATTGGCCGCGCTCGGGCGTCAGCGTCCAGACCGTCCGGCTGACGACCAGCGAAATGAAAATGTTTTTCCCCTCCTGCTGGACCACCGTTTTTTGAATGACCAGGCCCGAGCCGTTGGCCGACAAATCGCACACGAGATCGAATTTCCAGGCATTCGCCTTCTCTTGAATCGCCAGCCCGACCTTGATCCCCCCCTTCGACTGGATGAGCGACCAGTCCGCGATCTGGCCCTGGACCCCCTGGCCCTGGACCGCGGCCGAGGAGACGTCGCCCGCCCGCGCGACCGACGCCATTCCCATCGCCAAAACAATCCCCGCCAAGCCCGCGTATCTCATAGAACCAAATATACACATTCGTAATGGGGTCCAGTCCAGAAGCGAGGCCGCCGCACGGCCGGGAAACCGCCTGCGCCAGGAGCGACTTAAGGAACGGGCTCGCGGCCGTTAAAAACATCGGCGCTGTAGCGCGCGACTTCTCGCTGGAAAGCGTCCCAGTCCATACCCGCGAGCGCCGGCAGCTGATCCTCCAGCGTTTTCCCCTCCCGCAGGCCGGCCATGAGGCTGGGGATCGTCCGCGGGCCGCCCAGCTGCTTGAGCCTCTGCACCGCCAGATAGTACTCCGGGTAGCAGCCGGAATTCACGTTGAAGGGGCCGTGGGAGAACTCATCCACCGGTTCATCCAGCCTGCAGAGCACCAGCGGCGCCCCCGTCCGGTGGAGCGTCTCGACGTCTCCCGCCAGCCGCTCCTTCCCTTCCTGGTCGATCGATTGCGCCAGCCCTTCATTCAGCCAGGACGGGATCGGAGCCGCGTGCGGCCCGGTTTCCAAATCTTGGAGCACGACATGCCCCATTTCGTGCGTGACGATTTCCTCGATATTTTCGTGGGGCGACTGCCGGTACGCGCCGATGTCGAGGACCATCACCTGGCGCAGATCGTTCCCCGCGCCCTTGGCCTCGACGTAGGCCACCTTCTGCCGCACCAGGGTGTCGCTGGAGATTTCCTGGATCTGAACGGTCAGGGGATGCAGGAGCCCCGGATACTCCAGGCCCCAGGCTTGGGTCACTGTTCGGTAGGCGCGCGGGATCGCGGCCTTCACGCGGGCCAAGAGCGCATGGAACGCTTCCTGGTAGAAGACATCGTACTCCTCGTCATAAGTAATGTTCGAGGGTTCCCGCGGAGCCGGGTTCGCGGCCGCCGCGGACCGGCCCGGGAAAAGGAAGACGGACAGGACCAGGATCAGCCACGCGGTACGCATAAAAATAATCCTGGTTATTGTGCCTTTTTGACGGCCAATTTCCCATGCACTCCTGGGTCCAAACTGGCCCAGGAACTAAGCGTCATCACGGCACGTTCAGTAGTTAAGTTTTGTCTGCAGGCTTAATGATGAAATGAGAATACTGCGAATGAGAAAAATCATGAAACATATAAAGACGATCATTCCACGCGGCCGGGACCTTGCGATATCGGTCCAGCCCCGAAATCTTGGCGATTTTTCGTTTCGGATTGGCCGCGTTGAACTCCTGAATCGCCGCCAGTTCCCCCGTAAACTCGCAGGCCACCGCCAAACCATCCCCGATAATATCGTCAAAATAACAACCGATCCTCGGTAATCTTCGGCTGGCCGGAAGATCGAAGATCCGGAAAGCCTCGCGGGTCGATGAATAATAATCCAGATCAAAGAAGCAGCAGCCCAGCGGTGCGCCGTCCGCCTCATTCAGGAAGGCCGGGACCGTTTTGGCCACATCCCCCAGGATCACGCGGGAGAAAGTCAGGCGGGCCTTCAATTTTTCAAGATCCATCGGGAAATCTCCCGGCTGCCAGGAAAAGGACTGATCCCGATAATCATGCGACGGCGGCAGCCCGGAACCGCTGTCGAAACCGACAATGTCGATTCCGATCCCCAATTCCTTCGAGATTTGCCGGGCATGGGATTCCAGATTCACCAGGCCGTTTCCTCCGGCGACGCCGAACTCAATCGCCAGGACCCGTGCCTGGCCGAGGGTCCGGGCCAGCCGCGCCGCGCAATACAGGGCATAGCCGTACTGGGGGCGTTCCACCGCATCAAACTCCAGCCGCTTCGAATACCGGATAAACGGGGACCGCTTCAGAAGTTCCTGAGCCAGCGTGATGCGCACGGGCTGTTGATGAAAGAACAGATAATCCAGCCATCGCCAGATCCAGGAGGGCACGATCCGGCGCTTTGAACTCCCTTTGATATTTTGGTCGGAAAGATTCTCCGTCATCCGCCTGCTCCTTGGCCGTTTGAGTTCCCGTATTATAGAAAGTCTACGCCCTGCCGCCAGGCAAGCGCATCATCGGCTCGACCAATTGGGTCCAACCGGGCCCAGGAACTTTGTAGAACGACCGGGCACGCATTTTGGCCCGAAATCTCCACGGGGTGATTTGTGATTTGGTGCTACAACAGGACTCGGGCGCTAGAAAATGAATAAATTCCCGGGAACTGCCTCTAATAAGTGTATGGGCTATGGGCGATGGGCCGTCATCCTGCTACTGACCGCATGGGGGGGCGTGACCGCTCATGCCTCGGATGTGGGAACGACCGCCGCCGATTTCCTGAAGCTCGGCATCGGCCCGCGCGCGATCGCGATGGGGAACGCCCAGGTGGGACTGGCCGACGACGTGTATTCAACTTATTGGAACCCGGCCGGATTGGCCCGTCTGGAAACGCCGGAGGTGGGCTTTGTCCAGAACCAGGATCTCGAGAACATCACGGAGCAATACGCTGCCTTCGCCTACCCCACCTCTTCGCGTGGGACCTTCGGCGCCAGCCTGACCTACCTCAATGCGGGAACGTTCCCCGGCTATGACGCGGCTGCCAATCCCATCGGCAATGTCGGTGCCAACGACATGTCGGTGTCGCTTTCTTATGCCCGCTCGATTTACCGGGATCGGCGGATGGGGACGGACGTTTCATTGGGCCTGACCGGCCGGATGATCCAGGAACGCCTCGATACCGTCAGCGCGCGCGCCTACGCGGCGGATGCCGGTATTCTCATTAAGCCGGGGCTTCAGGCCGGTGGCCTCCTGGAAGGCTGGAAGGCCGGTTTGACGATCCGCAATCTTGGCACCTCTCTCCAATACGACACCGATTCCTTTCCCCTACCACGCAGCCTGGATGCGGGCTTGTCCTATACGGGGGTCATTCTCGACGAAAACGTGGTCTTTACCTTGGATGGCCGGCAACCGAATGACGGACGCCGGACTTTTGGAACAGGTCTTGAAGTCACAACCCTCCAAACACTGATCCTGAGGATCGGGTACGATTCCGAAGGAGATCTCGGCAATGGCCTCCGCTTGGGAGTTGGGCTGAAGTTCAAGACAATTGAGGTGGATTATGCCTTCGCCGCCCAAGGGGCTTTGGGCAACACCAGCTACATCGGGTTGACTTATCGATTTAGACAGGTTCGCCCAGATCCCGTCAACCTGGCTGAGACAGCGTACCAGAAGGGTCTGAAAGAATATAGAAATCGGCGATTCACGGAGGCCTTGGTCGACTTCAACAAAGCCTTGGAACTTGATACGTCAAATCCCGATGCCTTGCGGATGATGAAACAAACCTATGAGCAAATTAAGATCATCACGCCGGAATAGCCTGGCGCTGATCCTGCTGCTCTGGCCCGCCTGGCTGCATGCGGCCGCGGCCAGCGGCGGAAACGACAACCTGACCAAGGCCCTGCTCGGTGGTGCCGCGGGGGTCAGCCAAGTGACGGTTGCCGACTATAGCGCCGCCTACAGCGCGGGGGAAGACGTCGCCGGAACGGAATCCAAGAGTGCCGACTATGATTTTGTGAGCGGCTATATGAGCGGCTATGCGAGCGGATTTACCGGCACGTTCAATCTCCTGGGCGCAACGGTCGGACCCAACCGGATCCTGCAGGACGGATTTCAAGTAGGGGTACCGCTCAATGCGACGGTGCAGCTTGTTTTTTCCAATCAAGTCGATCCGACGACCATTGTCAACGGCATTCATGTAACCATGGTCATGAACAACCTCGGTCAAGCAGAGAACAATACAGCGGTATGGGCCTCCACCTATGATGTGACGGGAACCACCGTGGTGGTCTCTCCCCAAGGGGCCTGGCTGGGCAACACGGCCTATGACATCAGCGGCAGGGCCAGTTTACAGTCGATCGATGGTTTTTCGCTGGCTCCATCCCAGCATGTGCAATTTATTACGGCCCTCAATCCGCACGAAGAGAATGTGGTCCTTCAACCGATTCCCATTCAGAATGGCGCTCCGGCTCCCAGCGCATCCAATACGACAGCACTGAATCTCGATATTCCAGCGGATGCTTTCTCAAATTATGCGTATGTGCTGGTGAGTCAGGACCCGATCCATAATCCGCTTCAAGTGAACCCTAGTACGCTGCTGAATGCTACGCAGAAGGCGCAGTCCTCGGGAGGCGCTTACCAGACGCCGCTGGCACTGGCGGAAGTCGTGGCTTACAACGAACAAGGTCAGCCGATGAGCCTGTCTCAACCGGTCAACCTGACAGTGAACTACAGCGGTAACTTGGGCACGGTGAGCGGCACGAGCCTGCCGATCTACGCCAATACGTTGGGGCTTTGGACATTGGATTCCGCTCACGCTTTGTGGGTGAAAATGCCGGACAGCCAGCTCAACAGCTCCGGCGTGCAGGGAGCGGTGTCCCAATTCTCGGTGTTTGCCTTCATGGGCAGCGCTCAAACCGACGCCTCGAATGTATTCGTGTTTCCGAACCCTTGGCGGCCGCATGGTCCAAACGCCGGCGGCGGCCCCGGGCAGACCGGAACTGACAGCGGCGGGATCACTTTCAGTAATCTTCCATCGGAGTGTACCATCAAGATTTACACGATCAGCGGCGAATTGGTGCGACAGATTCAGCATTCGGATTTAATCGGTCCCGTCGGCCAGCAAACGTGGGACGGCAATACCTCGGGCGGCAGTCACGCAGCGAGCGGTGTTTATCTTTGGCGCGTGGAATCAGCCAGCGATAGCAAAAATGGCAAGCTCATGGTGATCCGATGAGCCCCATCCTTAAAGGAGAACATATGAAAAGAATCGCGACATTTCTCATTTTGATCACTCTCGGCAGCGCCTCCCTGTGCGCCATGCCATTGCAGATTAACTTTCAGGGAACGCTCAAACAACAGGGCGTTCCTGTGAATACTACGGAAAATATGCAGTTCAGTTTCGTCGATGGCTCGGGAAACCAGATTCCTGGAACCACGGTCATCCCGATGGCTAATGTGCAGGTCACAAACGGCCTTTTCGCGGTACAGCTGCCCGTTGACCCAACGATTAACTGGCAGGCCTACACGCCTTATATTCGGGTGCTGGTGAATGGACAGACCTTGTCACCAGACCAGCCGCTGAACGCGAACTTATACGCGGTGGCAGCCATCCCTCCGGGGGTCATCGTCGCATTCGGAGGGCAAACTCCGCCGCCTGGTTGGTTGATGTGTGATGGATCCAGCGAAAGCCGGACGACTTACTCAGGGCTTTACCAGGCAATTGGAACTAGTTGGGGGTCAACTGACGGTTCAAGTTTTAATCTTCCGGATTTGAGGGGCCGTTTCTTGCGTGGCCAAGATCAAGGCACCGGCCGCGATCCCGATGCTGCAAACCGCGTCGCCATGAATGTCGGCGGCAATAGCGGAGACGCCGTCGGCTCGGTCGAAGGAGTCGCCACCCAAATGCCGGGCAATCCTTTCGTCACGACCGTCTCGGGAGCTCACACGCACCAGTATCTACGGCCGTTTCACGGCCCTGGAGATCAGACGGGCTCCAATGGAACCAATTGGGTGATCTCGGCGGATCAGTATGGCACGACGGGTGACCCCGAAGGGACGCTGGACGGTGCGCACAGCCATGCGATTATCGGCGGAGACCACGAAACGCGTCCGGTGAATGCGTCCGTAAACTTCATCATCAAGTATTAGCCAGAGTAGCGAAGGGGGATCGACTGACAACTCGAAACAGAGCTATCTTATTCTGTGCGTCTTTTCTATTTTGCGTGTGCGGCCGTCCGGCTTATGCTGCCCCGGCACCTCAATTGACGGACGGCATAGAGGCATTTCAACAACATCGTTGGCTTGACGCCCTGGCCGATTTCCTCGATGCCCTGCGGCAGGATCCTAATAATGCAGAAGCCCACAAATATATCCCATTGATCATCCGTGAAATCGAAGCGCAAAATCATGCCGTCATCAGGGAAATGCGGCTCCGCATGTTAAGTGATGCTTCTCAACGTTTAGGAAACAACCGCTTAAATGCTGATCTCATAGAAGGCGCGGTCGCCGATTTGACACAGTCGGAGAAGCGGAACAACGAGGACCGCTGGAGCAGGTGGCTGGAAGAGGCCAAAGTGGAACGCCAGGAGAACCATTTACTGACTGCGAACGATCTGGTCCTGAGAATCATCGGCGAAAAACGGGATCACGCGGGCGCTCAACTGGAACTGAGCCTGCTTCAAAGCGACATCCGTGAAGCATTGAGCAAAAGTAGCGATCTACTGATCCAGGAGCGATACGCCTTGGAAGGATTTTATGCCTACGGGCAATCGGACTACGATACGGCAACAACATCCTGGCAAAAGGCCTTAACCATCATTCAGCAGACGTATCCGGCACAGGAAATCAACCGCGTACTCGCTACCCTGCATTTTGAAGACTACGCGAAAGTTGCCGAAGCTCAGGTGGCTGAGAGGGTCCGCGAGGCCAAAATCGAGGCACGCTTTGCGCAAGGAGTCGACTTTTTCAAAAACGGGCATTTCGGCCAAGCCCTAGAGGCTTTCCGTGAAATCGCCTTGGCGAAACCTGAGTACCCTAATCTGAGTGTATATCTCGTGCAAACCGAAACCGGCGTGGAAAAAGAACGCACACGCCGGTTGAGCGAAGCCAAACGCCAAGAAATCAGTGCCGCGATGAACCAAGGGATCGATCAAATGGAACATGAGAAATACGCCGGGGCGGCGGCGTCCTTCCATCAGGTTCTCTCCCTGGACCCTTCCAATCCGTCAGCTCAATCTTATTTCACGGCGGTGCAGGCGGAAATTAAACGGCAGCACGACCCGAAGGCGGCGCAGGCCCATTATGAGGCGGGCCTGATCGCCTACGCGAGCGGAAAACTGGAAGACGCCTTGCGTGAATGGCGCATTGCCAGCCGCATGGACCCGCAAAATGAAAAGGCGACCAATGCCTTAGCCAAGGCGGAGAAAGAATTAGCCTATGAAACTGTTCCCTAAACTGGCCCTCGCGGTTTCGGGCCTTTTAATCGGGACGACGGCGTGCCTGAGTCTTTCATTTTATTTCGCGGAACGGCACGCAATTTGCGCCGAGGTCGACCAGGAGCGCCATGCCCTCCTTTCTAACTTGGTGCACATCGCTCAGGAATCGATTCTCACCAATGATGACCTGCTCCTTGTGAAATACACACGCTGGCTACGAAAATGGAACTCCTCTCTCGTGAGCGCCAGCGTCGTCAGTCCCCGCGGCAAAGTGCTAGCGCATTCGGAACCGAGCCAGATCGGGAAGCCCATCCTGCTCGCCCCTTTTGATTCAGCTCGCACGGAAGTGCTTGTTCTCACTCAGCCGGTACACCTCGGAAAGCAATGGGTCGCCACGGTTTCCGCGGGTTTTTCCGAACGGCAGTTTGAAGCCATCGTTCAAAGCCGTTTGCGCGAGCTGCAGAGGCGCCTCGGCCTCATCGCCGCCGGAGCAGTCGCGGCCGGGCTCCTGATTTCGTTTTGCCTCGCCTTGTCCTGGACGCGACCCATCGGCAATCTCGCCCGGGCGGCAGCCCGGGTGGGCCAGGGAAAGTATCAGCTGGACCTGGACACGACCAGCTGCCGCCGGGATGAATTGGGCTTTCTTTCGAGGGCCTTTCAAACCATGGCCGAACATCTCCAGCAATTGGACCGGATGAAGGAGGACTTTGTCTCGGCGGTCACGCACGAGCTGCGGTCGCCCTTGGGCGCGATCGAATCCTACTTGAACCTGATCCATGAGGAGCTCCGTGACGGCGTTTCCCCCTCCGCTTGGCAATCCTATCTCGACCGTCTGCGCGTGAACACCGGGCGGCTTACGCGGTTTGTGAATGAGCTGCTGGATGTGGCCGCCTTAGAACGTGGGAAAGTGACACTCCAGGAGGCGCCCGTCAACCTGGCGATCCTCCTCCAGGATGTGGCCGCTCTTTATACCGCCAGAATCGCCGAGCGGACGCTGGTCTGTCGAATCGTGATTCCGGAAACTCCCGTGCCGGAGGTCTGGGCGGACGCGGACAAAATCCGCCAGGTGCTGGTGAACCTCGTGTCCAACGCCATCAAGTTCACGCCGGAGGGCGGGGCCATCGAGATCGGCCTGAAGGCCCTTCCCCTGGAGAAGCGCGTGAGCGTTTACGTGCAGGATACGGGGCGGGGGATCGCTGCGGAGGACCAGGGCAGGATCTTCAGCAAATTTGAGCAGGTGCGTTCCGCGCGGCTGAGCGTGAAAGGCCCGAAAGGAACGGGACTGGGGCTGGCCATCTGCCGGGCGCTCATTGATCTGCATGGAGGGACCCTGGGTGTGGAGAGCAGGCCGGGGGAAGGTAGCCGGTTTCATTTCGAACTTGCGGCCGCGTCCCCCTCTGCTGGGCCAGGCCGCGCGCGGAACCTGAAGGCAGAACTCGTATGACCGCGCCGATCCTGTATATCGAAGACGAAGAGGATTATCAGATCCTCGTGAAGCGGATTTTGGGCCGCGCGGGACTGGAGGTGGTCACGGCCGACACGGCCGCGGACGGGAGGAAAGCTCTGGAGTACCGGCGCCCCAACCTTCTCATCCTCGACATCAATCTGCCGGACACGGACGGTTACGGCTTGTGCCGGGAGTTGCACCAGAACCCGGCCTGGGTGGACCTGCCGATCCTCATGCTCACCGTCCGGCGGCGGCCCGAGGAGTGGCTCCGCGGGTTTTCGAGCGGCGCGAACGATTACATCTCCAAGCCTTTGAACCCGCCGGAGCTGATCGAGCGGGTGGTCAATTGCCTGGAGGGTAAAGCGCACCACTTCACGGGGGAGGGGACGGCAGAATACAACCTCATCCGGGCCGCGGTGGCCGGGAACCGGTCCGCCTTCGAAGTCTTGATCCAGAAGTATAAGGAGCGGCTGATTGACAGCCTTCGTTGCGCCGCGCACGACGATGCGCGGGCCCAGGACGCGGCGGCGCACGCTTTTGTCCTGGCCTTCGAGAACCTGACCCAGTTCCGCGGGGAGGCTTCCTTTTACACCTGGCTCTACCGGATCGCAATAAATGAACTAGCGAAAACCTGCCGCCGGTCGAACGTGGTTTCGCTGGATGAGTTTGCAGATGGCAGGGAAAGCCTCCTCCTGTC
>Ga0326728_10023578_pt1 | contig 11257 bp, 10 predicted proteins | sample MB3enrmetagenome_FD_207602 | JGI IMG/M metagenome (GOLD analysis project Ga0326728, IMG submission 207602) | Lab enriched peat soil microbial communities from McLean, Ithaca, NY, United States - MB31MN | ecosystem: Environmental > Terrestrial > Soil > Wetlands > Peat | place: USA: New York... | reverse complement strand
GGTCTGCACTACAAGCCGCTTTGGTCTCCGACTCGCTGGGCTTCCTGGGAAATCGAGGAATCTTACGCCGAAAATTCTTGGAAACCGGGTCCAGTTGCGAAAGTCAGGCTAGGCAATAAAGGGCAAGAAAGACCGCCATCGCGAAACCGGAAAGTTGTGCGCGAGGCGGTCAGAATGACCATGAGAGATTGCCCTAATCCCCGTAGCCCGTCAAATCGCTTCCTTGCGATACCCGCTGAGCTTCAGGAACCGCGGCAATGGGTGTGTTGGAAGGTGGAGACTGTAAATGGCCGGATGACCAAGGTGCCATACACTCGGCGAGGTCAAAAAGCGAGTGTAACGGACCGCGGCACCTGGTCCAGTTTCGACGAGTGCTACCTGGCGTTGGACGGGGGAAACTTTTCCGGCATTGGTTTCGTCTTCGCTAAGGGCGGGCCTTACACCGGCATTGACTTTGATCAGCATCGCGACCCCGCGACTGGGCGGCTTGACAAGTTTGCCACCGATTACGTTTGCCGGTTGAATAGCTATACGGAGGTCTCACAGAGCGGGAAGGGCGTGCATGTCATCGCGCGCGGAGCACTCCCAGGCAAGACGGGCAGGCGCGATCCTAAAAGAGGCGTCGAAATGTATTCTTATGCCCGTTTCTTTGTAATGACGGGCCAACACGTCGAGGGAACGCCGTTGACCGTCGAGCCGAGGCAACGCGAAGTCGAAAAGATGTTTCGAGAAATCTTTCCTGCGAAAAACCAGAGTCAGGAACCGGCTTCGCCGAATCCACTCCCCTTCTCGGATGCGGAGTTGATCGAACGCGCGAGCCAGGCAAAGAACGGCGCTCAGTTTTTGGCTCTCTGGCGAGGTGATTGGAAAGGCCCTGGTTACGGTTCACAGAGCGAGGCGGATGCGGCTTTGGTTTCCATGCTCCGTTTCTGGACGGGCGGTGACAAGGCGCAGTGTTTTCGACTGTTCGGCCAATCGGGATTGAATCGCGGGAAATGGGAGCGCGAGGACTACCGCGAGGCGACTTGGGCGGCGGTTACCAACGGCGAGGTATATTCAGCAAAACGGCGAGACAAAAAGCGTGACGACCTGCAACGCGCGATTGATGACCTGCGCCCGAAAATCCGTCTGCCCGGCTGCGACAGGTTGCTTTCGGATTTTGCAAGCGAGCTTGTACAAGTTTTGCGCGACGAAAACATTTTCTACCGCAACGGTGAAATCGTCACACTAATTGACGGCGACTTAAAGCCGATGACGCCGCAAGCCTTCCGTTGCTGGGCTGAGGAATTTGTCATCGGCTACCGCGCCAAGACCATAGGCGAAAACTCTTTTCAGTTCGACGTGACGATGACGGACAATGAAGCGCGCGGGACGCTGGCCGCGCCACAATTCGCCGACGCCTTGCGCCGCGTCCGTCGTGTGAATCGTGCCCGGCTGCCAATCATCGGCAAGGGTGGCAAATTGATGCTGCTTCCCAGCGGCTATCAGGCCGAAACCCAAACACTGACGTTGGCCGAAGTGGATTTCGATTTGGACACGCCTTTGAGGGTTGCCGTAGAGACGATCAACGACCTGCTCGCCGAATTTAGTTTTGCGGATGGTGAACGTTCAAAGGCCGTCGCAGTCGGTGGAATGACGGGTCTTTTTGCCAATCAACTCCTGCCGGAAAAATCGTTGCGCCCCTGTTTTGTCTTCGTCGCCAATGCCGAAGGCGCGGGCAAAACGTTGCTGGCGCAAATCTGCATCACGCCGACTTTGGGCACGATGCCCGTTGGGTCAAAGGCTGATGACGATGACGAAATGCGGAAAGTCATTCTTACTGCCGTGCGTGAGGCGCGAGCGGTCATCTTTTTGGACAATCTCAAAGGCCGACTTTCAAGCGAACCGCTCGAAGGATTTTTGAGCGCGCCGGTATGGAGCGGGCGGAAACTCGGCGTCAATGAAAGCATTACCGGCGATAACCTCGCAACCGTCTTTTGCACCGGCAACGGCATGACGGTTTCGCCGGACATGCGCCGCCGCAGTCTCTTTGTCGAGTTACACCTTGAAGCCGAGCGCGCCGAGGACAGAAAATTCCAGCGGCTTTTGGACCTGCCGACGCTGTTGGAAATGCGCCCGAAAATTTTGGCTGCACTTTGGGCAATGGTGCGCCACTGGGACGAGAAAGGCCGGCCAGCGCCGTCGCGCGGACATTCAGCATTTCCGTCCTGGGCGAACATCATCGGCGGAATTGTCGAAGCCGCCGGGTTTGCTTGCCCGTTGCAAACTGCCAATGTGACCGCCATCGCCGATCCTGACGGTGAGGACATGCGGCGGCTCGTTTCAGAAATGGCGAACAGGCCGACGCCATGCACTTTTGCTGAATTGATCGAAGTAGCGCGCGAGCATGGTCTTTTCGAGACGGCCATTGGTGCGGACGGCGAAGAACTTGGCCGACGCGAAAAATCTGCGTTCAGCAAATTGCTTGGACGTTACGACCGCCGACTGGTCTTGAATCATCGCTTCATTGTTGAGGGCAAGGGCAAGACCCGCCGCTACAAAGTCGAAATTGGGAATGGTGGGGATGGTGGGAATGGTGTTTCCGACGAAAAAGCTTCGCTATACGCGCGTGAGCTTGGACGGAACGACCATGCCGACCATGCCGACCATGCCAAGCCCGCGCGCCCGGCGACGCTGGTATGAGCGCGAACCAAGAGCGTTTTTACAAGCTGGGCGACGTGCAAAAGCTGCTTGGCGTGTCGCGCTCGACAGTCTGGCGATGGACGGCAGAGCATGGCTTGAAGGTTGTCCGCGTTGGCGATGTTGTGCGAATCCGGGAAAGCGATTTGCAGGCGTTTCTCAGCCGTCACGAAACGAGCGGGGCGGGTGCGGATGGGGCGCAAGGTAAGAGCGCGGAAGTGCAAGCATCATAACCGACGATCAGCGGCATGCACGCATCTTTGTTATTGAGAACGCGGGCGGGCAACGTCACTGGCAAGGCCGCCGACGGGCGGGATTCGGCAGCCGGGCGATTACTGCTTGCGGGCTGCGGCCAGCAGTGCGTTCCTCAGCCAGTCGGCTTTTGTATGCCCGGAAGCGGAAACGGCGGCGCGGACAAGCCTTGCTTCTTCCGGTGGCAGCCGAACCGAGAAGACAACCGCGACACCTTTCTTCGAGAGACGGGGCCGGCCCATTTTCTTCTTCATAACAAGGGGGCTTAATTTTGTTTACGAAAGTTGTTGACAGTATATCGAGTTTCGTTTACAAATGTCTAGTCTCAAAATTTGAGACGCAGGCTTGCCAGGAAAATGCCCGCACGTCCCTGGTAAGACTAGCAAACCAGAGACACCCGGCTGTAACCGGGGCGGGCGAAGAAAGACTAGCAGTGGAAGCAAACAGAAATCAAGTCCGATCCCTCGCGATTGAAGCGACGGGGGATTTTTTCTACCGGAAGATTACGCCGAGAATCCGGCTGGCCGGGCGGTGGTTGGAGCAGGCGGGATTTAAGCCCGGCCATCGTGTGGAAGTGCGTTGCGAGCAGCCCGGGAGTATGTCGCTTCGTTTTTTGGAGCAACCAACGGAGGCGGCGCTGTGAAAACGTCCAGGGCAGTATCACAGCAAGAGCAAGCGTCACTTGCGGCGGGTTCAAGTGGAATCGAAGGCGGGCGGGACAAGCCGGAGTTTGAGCGTCTCGGCAAGTGCCTATATTGGAAAGGCGGCAAGATCGTGGCGCGAGTGCGGGTCAACGGGAAGCCGACTTGGCGTGGCACTGGCACCGACAACCCTGCGGAGGCTCGCAGGTGGTTGAAGAAATGGAAGAACGAAGAATGGATGGAGGAACACGGGTTTGAGTCGAAGGGTGTTGTCCTGCATCGCGAGCGGGTCACGGTGGGCGAACTGATTGACGCATATATTGAGGCTGGAATGCCTACACGCAAAATGCGCCCGAAACGGCCCACGACGATCAAGACCGAGAAAGCCTGTCTGAACGTGCTGCGCTCCTATTTCGGCGGGACGCAGGCGGCAAGTCTGGCCCTGGGCGACTGTGACAAGTTCCGCGATTGGCGGCTCGCCGGCGGGTATTTCGCCAGCAAATGCGCGGCTGACCAGAGGAAGCGCCCCGCGCACCTGAAAAAGGGAATGCCCAGCGTTGACCTGGAGTTGACGATTCTGGGGAACGCTTTCAACCTGGCCGTGCGGCGGGGAACGTTGAAGTCGAATCCGCTGGTAGGCAGGGGCCGTTACAGTGAAGCCGAGAACATCCGGCACTGCCGCGAGGTGGCGCCAACGCCGGAGGGCTTGAAGCAGATTGAATACTGATTGCGGGAGCGAAATGAGCAGGGCACGGCGGACGCGGTTTGCTTCCTGGCGTTCTCTGGGTTGAGAATCGGCGAGGGGCTGCCCTTGGACTGGGAAGCAGTGGACTGGGGCGAGAGGGTTATTCACGTTCAACGCGAGAAGCGCGGTATCATGCCTTGGGTGCCGATACTGCCGGAAATGGAAAGCCTGCTCTGCGACATGCGGAAGCGGTCGGCGAGCCATTTGCTTTTTCCGTCGCCCTTCGACCCGAATACGATCCGGGATGCCTCGGCATTCAGGCAGCGCCTTGCCACAGCCTGCCGTGACCTTGGAATCGGTCACGTGACGCCGCATGGCTTGCGGTCCTATTTCGTGACTCAAGCGCGCCAGAGCGGCCTTTCTGACGCGGAGATTGCCATGCTGATCGGGGACAAGACCGGCCCGGCAATCGTGGCGTTGACCTACGGCGACGTGCGGCCGGATCACCTCCTGAAACAGGCCCAGAGAATCCGCCTGACGGTGCAAGCTGGCCAAGCGGGAGAGCCGGAAACGAGTAGTATCAAAAGTAGTAACACGTTGCCCGATGTTTCAGCCCGTCGCGTCAGCTTGCCGCAAGTCGCGTAGGGGGCTCAAAGCCCTGTCCTGCAAGCGATTACAGGCGCTTTACTGAAACCCGGAGAGGCAGGCTGAAACAAGCCTTGGGAAAGTTGTAATAAAACGGGCCGCACCTGGCTTTGTCCATATAGAACGAAGATATGCGTGAGATTGCCACATCCGACGCGGACCGTTTCCTGGCGCTGCTCAGGCCGATCGAGCGCGACCTGGAGACATACTGTCGGCGCCTGATTTGGGAGCCGCAGGAAGCGCCGGATGCCTTGCAGAACGCGGTTATGCGCGCGTATGCCGCCTTCGATCGCTACCACGAGGACGCGAGTTTCCGGGCCTGGATGTTCAAGATCCTGAGCCATGAGGCCTTCGCCCTGAACCGGAAACACGCGCGGATTGCCCGGCATGAGTTTCAACTGGAGCCCGAGGAACTGGAGGGGTTGCCGTTCGCTGGGGAGCGGGATCAAGGTGGCAGCCGTCCGCTCTCGACTGAGGCGTTAAGCGAGGTTTTGGAGCCAGAGCTGGCGGCGGGGCTAAAGACGCTGACGGACACCGAGCGTGCGGTCCTGCTGCTGCGGGCCATCGGCGACTTGCGTTACCGGGAAATCGGCGAATCGCTGGGCATCCCGCTGGGCAGCGTGATGGGCGACCTGTCCCGCGCCCGGCAGAAGATGCGCGCCTACATCGCGCGATCCACCCGACGAGCTAATCTGTTGAAGGAGAATTAAGTATGAGATGCGAGGAAGTTCAATCACTGCACGGCCCTTACCTGGATTCGGAGTTGGGAGCGAGGGCCAGCCTGGAAATCGAGCAGCACCTGAAGTCGTGTCCCGACTGTGCGCGTCTGTTCGCCGAAGAGCAGAAGCAGGAGGCGGGGCTGAAGGCCGGGCTGGCGCGAGGGTCAAGAACGCCGGCGTTGTGGGAACGGATTGAGCGTGCGGTCGTCGCCGCCGAGCCTGCTGCGCCCCGCTCGCGACCTCCGGGTCGGGTTTCGGAGCCCTCCGAGTGGCAGGCTCTGCTGCGGGGGCTCGGCGAGCAGCTTCGGGCCGGGCTACGGCGTTCGCCCCGGGCCTGGGCGGGGCTGGCGCTGGTGTGGGGGGTGATTCTGGCGCTGCACCTCGCAGGGCGGGAGCCCGAAGGGCGGCTCGTAACCGGGCAAGGGGTTCCCTCGGTGTCTGAAATACGCTTTGCCTGGAAACAGAAGCAACTGCTGATGGCTGACCTAGCCTTCGCGCTCGAACCGGCTCCCGCCGGGAAGTCGAGCCCAGCTCCGCCGAGTCCGCATAGCGACCGGCAGAAGGGAAACCTGAACACGTGAGGTAATTATGAAGGAGAAGATCAAGAATATCCTGCACGCCGCCTGGAACGAGCCCCGCCACTTCTTTTTCTGGCTGGCGATACTCAGCATCTGCGGTTTCGCCGTGGCGTGTATTGGCATTGGACTGGCGGGGCCAGCACTGCTGGTGGCATTCGTTCTCCTGGCCTGCATTCTGTGTTTCGTGGTGAGCGTCCCGGCCTTCATCCTGGCCTGGATACCGCCGGTGCGGCGTGTCTTCGCGTGGCTGTTGGCCCGGCGGTTTCTAGTGCTGGGGTGCGTGGTGACGCTGGTAGCCCTGTTCTATGCGGTTGAGGACTGGCGTGGGCGGCGCGCGTGGCAGAGTTTCAAACGGGAGCAGGAGGCCAAGGGTGAGCGATTTGACCTGGCCAGCTTCATCCCGCCGCCGGTGCCGAGCGACCAGAACTTCTTCGACACGCCGTTATGGGAAGACATGCGATTTGCTAAGGCCAACGGCACCGTGGTCTGGAGCGATACGAACTGGGGGAATCATGTCATGTTCAGCACCTATGGCCCCAAGGTCAATGAGGCGCCCAACCCCGGCAACTGGGCCAAGGGGCAGCACGTTGACCTGGCCGCGTGGCAGGCGTTTTACCGTGGGAGCAATAACCTGTTCACCGCCCAAAGCGGTCCCCCCACCAACTATTTCCCGATCGCCAATGCGCCCCAGTCCCCTGCGGTCGACGTGCTGCTGGCTTTGGGCAAGTTCAACGAGAATCGGCAACTCCTGATCGCGTCTTGCAGCCGGCCCTACGCCCGGTTCTGGGCCAACTACGATGACGGCCCCGGAACGCTGTTGCCGCATCTGGCGCCGGTCAAAGGCTGCGCCCAGTATCTGTCCCTTCACGCTGACGCCGCGTTGAAGGCTGGCGACCGGGAAACAGCGATTGAGGATGTGAAAGCCGCGTTTCGGCTGATCGAGTCCATCAGGCGGGAGCCGACGCTGATCGCGCAACTGGTGCGGATTGCGGCGCTGCACGTTGCCTTACAGCCGGCCTGGGAGGGCTTGGCCGACCGGCAATGGACCGACGCGGAGTTGAGGATCATTGAGGGCGAACTGGGCAAGCTGGATTTTCTGGCGGATTACGAGTTCGCGATGCGGGGGGAACGGAATGGCTGCGAGCTTTGGGCGGTGGATTACATCCGGAAGGTGGGGCTCACCGGGTTCGAGGAGATGGTCTCGCCAAGCCAAGAGCGGAGCGCGTTTGACTTGGGCAAGTCTCTGGGCATGGCACTATTCCGGTTGGTCCCGGCGGGCTGGTACGACCAGAACAGACTATCCCTTTGTCGGCTGCACGAGAACAACCTGCTGCCGGTGGCGGATTTGCAGCGGCGCGTCGTCTCACCCGAATTCGCCGCACGGTCGCAGGCTGCTCTCGTTAAGTTGCACCGACGGCCCTATGACGTCTTCTCGACGATGTTGGTGCCGGCCCTGGCCAGGTCAGCAGAGAGGTTCGCTTACGGCCAAACCGCGGCGGACCTCGCCCGCGTGGCCTGCGCGCTTGAGCGCTACCGGCTGGCGAACGGCCAGTTCCCCGAGACGCTCGAAGCGCTGGGGCCGAAGTACATTGAGAAGCTGCCGCACGACCTCATCAACGGCCAGCCGCTCAAGTACCGCCGCACCGACAACGGCCAGTTTGTCCTCTACTCGGTCGGGTGGAACGAAACGGATGACGGCGGCAAAGTCGAAGTGACGAAGTCAGGCGGCACCGATATCAACAAAGGCGACTGGGTCTGGCGCTACCCAGCCGGCTGAGCCGAAGGCCGTTCTGCATCGAAGAGAACCAGCTCGGCGCGCGGACATTCCTGTCCGTGCTCCGGTAGTGGTGCCGAGATATGCCCCTCCCCGGATCCTCAGCGTGGTCACGCTTGTCATTTCGGCAAAAGGGTTCACACTCGACGGGTGAGCTGTGGCGGACGCCCCAGTCGGCGTCCGTCGTGAGCTTGGCGGTTGGAACATTGAAATGAGAAGGCGGCATGATGAAACGGGAATTAACAAGATGGATGGTGTTGGTCGCAACCGGGACGATCATGGGCTTGCTGCTGTCCGGGTGTGCCTGGTCCATTGGCAGTGACAAAGAGCACACGGCGGTTGTGCAGCCTACTCGCGGCCAGGAGTTGATTGATCTGAAGAAGGCCAAAGATCAAGGAGCCATCACAGAGGAGGAGTATCAGGCCCAGAAGAAGAAGATCATGGACCGGTGAGCGAGTGAGGGTCGAGCGAGGTGACTCGCTGCTGCCAGTCCTATGGACATTATAAAGGCGACGAAGGCATACGAAGCCTGGTTACGCCAAAGAATCTCCCAGATCGAGGCGGATCTGCGGCTTAAGTATCAGCGGATGGCGCAAAGCCCGTTCCCGTTTCTTCGGGCCACGTTCTATCGCTGGGTTCAGTTGTGGCCGCAGGTCTGCCCGGAGCTTGCGACGGCGCCGGCGGTGTTGGGTGTGGGGGATCTTCATGTCGAGAACTTCGGGACGTGGCGCGACAGTGAGGGCCGCTTGATTTGGGGGGTGAACGATTTCGACGAGGTTGCGCTGATCCCGTATCCGAACGATTTGGTGCGCCTGGCGGTGAGCGCCCAGCTCGCGATCGGTGGGAGCCATCTTTCCTGCGACCCCGCCGACGCCTGTGACGCGATTCTGGAGGGGTACCGGGAGGGGTTCGGGCAGGGCGGCGCACCCTTTGTGCTGGCAGAGCAGCATCGGGGGCTGCGCGACCTGGCGACCAGTGAACTTCGTGATCCGACCCTCTATTGGCAGAAGTTCAACGATTTGCCCACCGTACGGGCGGGAGTTCCAGCGGCGGTTAAGGCTGCCCTGAATCAAGCCTTGCCGGAAGTTGGCCTCCGGATTCGGGTCGTTCATCGTCAGGCCGGATTGGGCAGTCTTGGCCGCAGGCGCTTTACGGCGTTGGCGGAGTGGCGTGGCGGGTGGATCGCCCGTGAGGCCAAGGAGCTTGTGGTTTCGGCGTGGCATTGGGAAAGCCGAGGGGGCGCTGGGATTCTTTACCAACGGGCCATTGATGAGGCGGTGCGCGTACCCGATCCCTTTGTCAGCGTCAGGGGGTGCTGGTTGATCCGCCGCCTGGCGGCCGATTGCAGCCGGATCGAGCTTGGTTTGCTGCCCAAGATGAGGGACGAATTGAAGCTGCTGCACGCGATGGGGTGGGAGACGGCGAATATTCACCTTGGCACGAAGGCAGCGGCGGGCGGCGTGCTGAGGGACTTGGCCCGACGGCCTGGCAAGTGGCTCCGCCGGGCGGCGGAAGCGATGGCCAAGGCAACGCTTGACGACTGGAAAGGATGGGCCAAAGCTTAGCGCAGCGGCTCGAAGGTTCCGGCAATTTCAGCAGATGCTTCACAATTCATCTCCAGGCACGGCCACCACCCAACCGACCCGCGTCATATCTATTGACGTGCTGCGCGGGTTCGTGATGTTCATGATGATTTTCGTCAACGACCTTGCCGGCGCTGGCAAGACCGTGCCCGACTGGATGGTTCATTTCAGCGAACGTCATCACGGCGGCAGCGGAATGACGTTTGTGGATTTGGTTTTCCCCGCGTTCCTATTCATTGTGGGCATGTCCGTTCCCTTGGCGCTCGGTGGGCGCCTGGCCAAGGGCGAGCCGGTCTGGAAGACCCTCGGACACGTCGCCATCCGTACGATGTCGCTGCTATTGATCGGCATTTTGATGGTTCACGAAACGCCGGACACGGCGGCGCTGGGATGGTCAGGCGACTGGTGGTGCGTGCTGATGTATCTCTCGGCCATTGCCGCCTTCTGCTCCATTTCACCGCGAGCCGCGGCGGCGGGGTCCCGATGGGACGGATGGAGAGTTGGCAGCCTCTGCGTGCGGCTGGCCGGGCTGGCGGCGCTGGTCTGGTTGGCGTTCGCCTTTCGCGGCGCAAAGGCCCAGCGCATCATCACGCTCGCACCCTTTTCACTGGACACGGAGTGGTATGGCATTCTGGGACTTATCGGCTGGGCGTATCTGGTCGCGTGCATCGTCTTTCTGGTTTTTCGGCGGAGCCGCACGGCGATTCTGGGTAGCTTGGCTCTGTTGATGTGCTTGTTCGTGGCGGACAAGAAGGGTGTGTTTGAAGGCTTTTGGCTTAACAGAATCGTCGGCATCGGCGGAACGCTCGGCTCACAGGGGGCCATCGCTGTCGGCGGCTTGCTGCTGGGTTCGATGCTCGCCGCCGCCGACATGACCGCCTTAAAAGCCCGCACGAGGTTTACGTTCTGGTTCGTCGCCGGGTGCGCTGCCGCGGCGCTTCTGTTGAACCGGGCCTACGGCATCAGCAAGAACAACGCGACGCCGTCGTGGTGTTTCTGGGCCTGCGCCATCACCGCCGCGCTGTGGTATGTGTTTTATCTCATCTCCGACGTGCGCCCGGTGAAGATGATTTCGCGACCGCTGGCGCTGGCGGGACAAAACGTGCTGCTGGCGTATTTGATTTCCGAAATGCTGCCTGGCCTGCTGGACGCGCTGCGCTTGGGCGAGGGGTATGGCCATCTGGCGGCGAATCTTCCGTCTGCCATCGCGCGTTCAGCCCTGTGCGGAGTGTTGATCCTGCTCGTGTCCACCACCCTGAACCGGATCGGCTTCCGGCTTAGGCTCTGATACCTCAGTGCATCCTGCGCTCACCGCAGCTACAGGGTGCTAACTCCCTCGTTGGTCGCGCCCAAGTCTGGGTCGCCGCGCAACTCCGGCACGGCCTCCAGTAGCTGGATGTTGCGCGCACTTTTCGCAGTAATGCTTGCCCTGCCTGGCATGGCGCGGGTAGATCTAGTGCCGCGAGCCAATGTTATGAGCACCAACGTTGACGAAAAACTGGGTTTCATCTTCGGGCGGCGGAGCATCCGGGCCTACACACCCCAAGCCGTGAGCGATGAGGCGGTGCGGAAACTCCTTGAAGCGGCGATGGCCGCGCCCTCCGCCGCGGGCACCGACCCGTGGCGGTTTGTGGTGGTCAAGAACCGGGAGATGCTCTCAAGGCTCGCAGACGCGCTGCCTTACGGGAAGATGGTTGGATC
>Ga0326728_10023577_pt1 | contig 11258 bp, 6 predicted proteins | sample MB3enrmetagenome_FD_207602 | JGI IMG/M metagenome (GOLD analysis project Ga0326728, IMG submission 207602) | Lab enriched peat soil microbial communities from McLean, Ithaca, NY, United States - MB31MN | ecosystem: Environmental > Terrestrial > Soil > Wetlands > Peat | place: USA: New York... | reverse complement strand
ACTGCGCCGTGGCCGATTTCATTCACGTGGACGGTGCGCGGAACATCATCTTCGACGCGCGCAGCAAAGACCGGCGCACGCCCATCGCCGTGGTCGGCCTGCGAGACTCCATACTGGTCCAGACCGACGACGCCACCCTGCTCGCGCACAAGAGCCAGTCGCAGAAGGTCAAAGAGTTGGTCAAGAGGCTGGCTGAGGACCCGAGATTGAAGAAGCTCATCTAAGCAAGTCACTCATGTTTCAGCTCTCCCCTGATGAGTTAGAGAGCTTGAAGTCACAAATTGTGACATCAAGTTACCCCCACGGCGGGCGGCGCAAGCCCGTCTGGGCCTTCACCGAGCAGGGGATCGCCATGCTTTCCAGTGTCCTGCGCAGCCCGCGCGCGGTTCAAGTCAACATTGCCATTATGCGCGCGTTCGTTCGCCTGCGTGAAGCTCTTTTCCGCTTCGTGGACGAACTGCCCGCCGAAGAACTTGCCACCCTCTGGAGCCAACTGCACTCTGACGCGTTGCCAGTCACGCTCAATCGGCAGCAGAAAGAGTTGGTGCTGATGGAAAAACCGGCGGCGTATGGGGCAAGACGGAAACGCAGGTGACAGCAAGGGTATCGCGGAGCCCTTGCGGGCAGAGGGGTTTAGCACAACATCCGGGGAGAATATCACAACGGGGCCTGACAGCCAGACAGGCTGGTACCCCGCCCCCCGCACCGCCTCCCAGTCGCTTTACTGCTCCGCGCAGAACCGCGAACTACACATCGCGGTAAAACGGCCATCTTGGCAGTGGAACGCCTAGGCTTTCCTGTTCAAAACGGCCTTCTCTACCGTTAGCGAGCATCGCTTCTAGCTCGCGCCGTTCTGGGGACAGCAACGATGAACTGAGGAGGCGCTCGAGCCTGCGGCGGTCTTCAGAACTCAGGGGCGGACTCTCAGGCGACGTCCGATAGCGCATATGCAGGCCGCGGAAAGGACGTCCCGCACGCTCTCGCAGATCGCGCAAAATCTCGTATCCCTCGACGTCAGTATCGCCGAAGTGCCAGAACTCCATCGTCTCAGGGAGACGCCCGAGCAACGCCAAGGTTCCCGAACCCGGAAAACTAGTCTGGATGAGCAATTCTCCGGACTGCAGTTTCGCCAGTTCGTGAAATGTTGTCTCATTCTCGACCGTCAGGCAGCGGCAAGCAGGCGTTTCCACTTCCTGCGCCTGCCTTATATCGCGTTCGGCGAGGCGAACTGGGCCTGCCAAAAGCCCCAAGTTGAGCCAATCTCCATTGAGTCGCAGTCTCAGCGGTCCGTGCAAAAGCGCGAAACGCGGGTTCGCGGCAATGCCCAAGTCCTCAAGCGACCGCAGCTTCCCACCGCTTAGCTGTTCCAGAATCTGTCCAAGCCTGCCGGCTAGGCCTTCAAGCCTCTTGGAGTTATCGCATAACACGCAGCTTGCAAAACGGAGCAAGGATTCCCCGCGCCACGCCAATAGCTTTGGCGTGAGGCTGAGTAACTCACTGTTCATCTCCAACAATTCTCGTTCAAATGGCGCGACCGGGCCGCCGTGCAAGGCGGCCTCCTCAAAACGGGCACAGAACCCCTGCCATGCCTGTTCGTATTCTTGCGGGACGGGCATCTGCGCAGCATTGGCAAATTGCTCCGCGAGCCTCTGGCGACGTTGCGTTGGTGACGGTCCGCCAGCACGTTCGAACAAGGCCTGCTCTCGAGCTGGACTAAAACGAATTTGCTGAATCAGCTTAGGATCTCTGCGGTGCGGCACGCGGGTCAGCACCCCTGCACGTTCCGCCTCGACCAACGCAAGCTCCGCTACGTGACGTGCTTCACCATCAGCGCACCCTGCCTTTCGCAAGAACTCTTCGTAGTCCAGCAATAGATCTCTCTCACCGCGGCCAGTACGACCCGCGTGGGTGCCTTCATAACACCGGGCGAGTTCTTGGAGGATATGCAGAGGGGGCCTCATCTGGCGCGCTGGCCATGCCTGAAGCGTTCATAGGCGGCCTCGCGTGTGAGTACAACGGCCACGTTGCGGATCTGCCTTCTCTTCCCGACAGTGGTGATCTGCTTATGCACCGCAACCACCTGATCGCAGTGATCAATGGCATACGGGATGTTGCCGGTGGACATGGAGAGTACGCCTTGCAGTTCGAGCTTCTCCAAGGCATCCATACAGTCCCGGATGCAGTCGCCGGAGAGCTTCGAGAACGCCTCGTCAATGGGCACCAGCGCCAAGGACGGGTCGCGGCGGCGGCGTTCGTATCGTCGGTAGGCGCGCATGTAGCAGGCGAGGATGCCGATGAAGAAGGGCGCCTGGTTTTCGCCCCCGCTGAACATGCCCGAATGCTTATTCAAGCTTGCAGGCGGCTGGTCCGGCTCCCGGATGTCTTCCACGAGCATGTCGTAGTCGTGGTAGTTGCGGTAGTCCAGAAAACCCAATGCCTGCTTGCTCTCCGGCTGCTGGACAAGTTGGTCGAATAATCTCTCCACTAGCTCTCTGATTTCCGCATCAGCCGAGGCAAACAGCAACTCCCCCTCCCGGGCGTAGGCCGAGACATCAATCAGCTTACGATAAAGCTCATACTCATGGTCCCGGCTGGGGACCGCTTTGATGCGGTAGCGGCTCGACCCGATCGGCTCTTTCAACTCGGTCTCCAGCAGCGCCATGAGATTCTCCACTTCGAGCAGTTTCTCGCGCAGCTTCTCCAGCACTTGCACACGGAAGAGCTGCTGCCAATTCAGCTCCTCACGCTTGGCCTTCTCCTCGTAGGTTGGAATTTCGCCCTCTGCAATCTTTGCCAATCGCGCATCGTAGGGCCCGTTGTCGGGTGTCTCCGCATTGAAGTCGTTGAACCTCGGCGCGTGCGCCATAGCGAGCATTTTGCGAGCGGCAATCAACTCTGTTCGCCGCGTAGTAGCGAGGTTGTCCGCTTCATGGAAAAGCTCGCGGCACCGGTCGGCTGCGGCGTCCTTTGCCTGGAACGCCCCCGTGACGTCAGCGCGCAATTCCTCAAGGCGCTTTAGATGCCCTGACACGTCCTCTTGGTCCCGCACCTCTCTGAACTTCTGCTCTCGCGTCTCAAACGCTGCCCTCGCCTGTGCTGCGGCTCCTTTAGCCGTCTCCAACTTAGACTTGGAAGATTCCTGTAGCAGCGCATCCCTCTGCGCCTCAAGCGGGCTGAGTCTATCCTGTGCGGCGATTAAATCTCTCTGCCGTGCCTCCAGATCTTGAGAACGAATGCGCTTTAGCGTCGCCAGATTCTGGTCCAGCTTCGCCTGTTCTCCCGCTAACTGCTTGGCCTCTTCCAAGTCATCTGTGAGGTTCTGAGATTCGAGGCGATACCCATCCACGGCGGAGCGGACCTCCGCCCATGCCGTCAGCGCCGGCTCCAATCGGCGTTGCCCGGCGCGCAAAGACTCAATCTGCTCCGCCAGCCACGCCCGTTGCTTCTCCAGTCCCCGCTTGCCGATGCACGGGCGGTTATCGTATTGGCGTGGCCGCTGCACAAAGGGCCGCTTAGCCATAAACCCATCCGGCATTATGGCGCGCCCGGTCAGGGAATTGCGCAGGTCCTGGCGGCGCTCCACACACATGACATCCCCGAAAAGATGATCCACTACGGCCCTTGCAACAGGATGATCCGTCTTCAGTTTCTCCGCTAACGAACCGGGAAGTCGTTTTGCGGCGGGCACCTGGGCAGGATTGACCAGTGATTCGCCCCGGGCCTCCTCGCGCAAGGCGTGGTAGATGCGCTCGGCCTCATCATAGTCGCGCGCATCCACCAGCACGGCGAACTTGCGGGCGAAAGCAACCTCCAGTGCCGGGCGCCAGCGCTCGTCGTTGACCTCACATAGCTGCCAAAGCGCCTGCGCCGGCAGCGCTTGGCCCCGACGGGGGAGGCATTTGTTCAGCTCGACCAGAAGCACCGTGTTTTCAGTCGGGATGCCTGCCCGTGCGGCTTCCAGCATTTGCTGATGCCGTTCCATCTCCTGGCGAAGGATCGTACTTTTCTCACTCGTAGGTCTCGCGCCTGTGGCCACTGCGCCAAGACCCGCAGCCACTGCTGCCGCCAAGCCTTTAACCCCAACCGCGATGTCCTTTGCCTCGGCTTTGGCCAACTGCTCTGCTGCCGCCTCAACAAGCTTCAACGGGGCCTCCTGAACGCTGAACGGGAGGGCACGCACCTGCTTGAGCCAGGCTAATGCCGCGCGCGCGCGGGCTTTCTTGGCCTGCTCCACAGTCTCCCCGATCTGCTTCAGTCGTTCGATCCGCGTCACCAGCGACCGGTTCTCATGCGTGATGTGGAGAAACAAGTCGCCGCCCGGCATCGCTTGCATACTGGCAGTGATAGCATTGATCTCCACTTTGGCGGAAGCAATGGCAGCCTCGACCCGGGCGAGTTGCTGTCGTTCGCTCTCCAGAGCGGCATCCAAGTCTCTAACGCAACGTTCTGCCTGCTCCCAACCCTCGCGTGCGTAGTCGCGACGGAATTCAGCTTCTAGATACCGAGCCACGGCGCGGTCGCGCTCGGCGGCAGCGCGCTCCGTATCAAGTTGGTGAATGCGCTGCAATCGCTCCAGTTGGTCGCGCAACCGGGCCAGTTCGCTCTGCAGATTGCGGAACACGAGGTAACTGTCTTTCACGCTCTGGATGTCCACGTCCTCTGCCGGGAGGATGTAGCGTCGGCAGAAGTCGTTGAAATTGTCCATGAACGTGAATGACATGGCCGCTGGCAGCAGATAGTCCAGGGTCGAGCGGTCGAAGTTCAGGTGCGAGGGCAGCGCCATTTCGCGGCGGTATTCTTCGACGCCCGAGAAGATGTGACCAGGGCGGCCTTCCTTGTCCACAGTCTGCTCGACGAATTGCCGGAAAGCGAGGAAGTCCAGCGGGCGGCGGTCAGCTCGGAGGAATTGATCACGCGTCAGGGAGGCCGGAATAAAGAACGGACTGAGCCGGCTCGGCTCCTTTCGCAGCGCGCTATCGAATTCGGCCCGCAGGCCCCAGGTCTCGACGCGCTTGCCACCAGGCCAGGCGAACTCCAGCGCGACCAGACTGATACCGCCCTTGTCGTGCATGAATTGGCGCGCCCCGCCCGAATCCTGCTTTAAGTCCCCGAGGCAGTAGCCAATGAAATCGCGCGTGGAACGCTCGCCCGTAGCGGACTGGTTGTAACGCACCTTGCGCTGGTCTGCGATCAGCACGCATTGAATCAAGTCGAGGAGCGCTGACTTGCCCGAGCCGGTGACTCCCGCAATCAAGATGTCGCCCCGAAGATCGAGCGAATCGCGGTAGCCGTACCAGTTGATGGCGTGGAGCCGTGTCAGTTCAATCTTCCGGCTCATTGGATACCTCTTCCGGTTCAGCGGCGGCCTGCACGTAGCGTTCGCGCTGGCGCTTCCATTCGTCAAGGCTTGGGAAGGGGATGACGAAGCGGATGGTGGGCAGCACCCGGATAATCGCTTCGGCAAAGCCACCGGTCCCGGCTGTATCTGCGACACGCACGAGACTCTTCCGCTCGAACAGTTGCAGGATCTCGCGCAGCCGGCTCTCGGACGGCAGCTTCAAATCCTTGAACTTTGTCCCCAGGCTTTCGTTGAACTCTCGCACGGTGAATGCCACTTCATCTGGGGATTTGCCATCGTCCTTCACTGCTCGGTCAAAGTCATACCAAAGCGCCAGTGCGGCGAGTGACTCGTCCTGGCGGAAACGGCGCAGCAGTTTCGCGGACTGGGGAACGGCCAGAATGAGACGATGGTCGTGCTCCCAAAGCAGATTTAGACCGACGAGCGCAGCCAATTCGTCAAGTCGGGCCTGTTGGACGCGACACCAGTCATATAGATCACGGTGGTCCTGGCGCAGGATTGCCGCATGTGCCAACAGGCGCTGGATGGCCTCACGCAAGAGGTCTTGGTCGGCTTCGGAAGCCATGTTGTCTGGTTCGCCGTTCACTTCTTCTCCAGGACAAACCGCTCGATCAGGTAACCTGCACCGCGGTCCAGTTCCAAGGCAGTAGCGTCTTGCCTCGCGCGCGGAACCTCGATCGCGAAGACAGCATCTCTTGAGCCCGCGTGCAGCAAGCAAGCTACTACGTCGGCAATATCGTCATCAGTTCGGATTTGCAGGTCAGAACTGGCGATTCGCGTCCCGCGGCCTCCGGGCAGCCCTTCCACAAACTGGTTCGCCCGCGATACGCTCAGCGAGTCCCGCAGGTTGGATTCCATCTCCAGCAGTGCCGCCTCGCGTTGCAATTCCGTAACGTCGTCTCCCAGCGCCTCGATGTCGTCCAGACCCCGCCGCAGGCGTGGGGTGTAGAGTGAGTCTGCCGAGATCAGGCCCACCTCAGCCAGAAGCAGCGGCGGTATCTGCACATCCACGCCCAGTTCGGTCATGCGGTGGCCGGCGAAGCGGGTGTTCACCCACTCAAACAGCTCCTGGACGCCCTCGCGGTAACCACTACTGACTTCTTGCAAGTAGCGGAAGCGGGCAAAGGACCGACGTGCGAACTCGGCCGCGTGGCGGTCTATTTCGTCGGCTTGCGGTTCGACCGATTCCAGTAGCCGCTCCAGTTCATCGAGCTTTAGCCTCACCTCGTTCGCCGCGGCCGTAGCATCCAGCAACTCACGCCGGTGCAGAAGTTCACGCTGCATCTTTTCAGGCACAACCTCGTTGTCGGCGAGTTGATTCAAACGCTGGCGCGCACGCAGGATTTTGGTGGGGAGTTGAGCACGGACAAGCTCGCGGTAGCACGCGTGGCCGATCTTCTCGCTGAACTCGTCATAAAGCACCCGCAGATTGTCGCGCAGCGTTTGAGCTGCGAGCAAATCGCGGGTGTGGCGTTCGATGCCTTTAAGCATCTGCCGCAGTTCGCGCAAGCCGACCCGCAAATTGGCCAGACAGCCTTCGAGGTCGCCCAGAGCCTGTTCCGTGAACGCATCGGGGTTTAGCAGTGTGCCGCAGGCAATCTGAATCTTATCCGTGAACTGCTCTGCTTGGCCGCTTGCAATTTGTCGGAGCGCGGCCATCAATGTTTCGCCGCCAGCGTCAAATGTGATGATGCGCTGGTAATCCGGCCGCTGTGGCTCGTGTAACCATTGGGTTTCAATGAGGCGGCGAAGGATGAAGTTCGCTTGGCCGGAGAGCGTGGCGGCCTCTGCTCCAGCATCAGGCAAGCCTTCGTCCACTTCGAACTCAGGATGCTCGCGCAGAACGCCTACAACCACATCTACCGCTTCTGTTCGCGTCAGACTCCCGCCGGCAGCAAGCCCGCGCTCCAGCGCGTCGAGAACATCCAAATAGATCGGCGCATTCTTGCTGGCCAACACACCAAAGAACTCCGCCGGCAGCTCGCGAAAAAGGCGCGCCGCCAGTCCGGGGCGACCTTTCTCAACATGTGGCTCCTGGTATCGCTGGTCCATTGCTTCACAAACCTGCTACCAAACTCGGTTCAGTAAATACAGCTAAACCTTTCGAGTGCGTCCGATCTAGCTTCCGAAACGCTCGGCGTTGAGGAGTCTCGTATGCGTACAGCCGGCCATACTTGTTGCCAGTCGTCTCGCGGACGATGCCGAGCATTTCGAGATGCTTGAGGGAGCCGCAGGTCTAAAGTTTAATGTCTGAAGTCTAAAGTCGGGCGGCGGCGATGGAGATCAGCGGCTGGCCTTGCAGCACAGGCCGACAAGATAACGATTCACACTGACGGCGGATCGGATTTAAGGCCTGGCGCCTGGTGATACGCTCCAGGTGCAGCCCTGATGCCCACGAAAAGCGAGTACTGCTGGCGCGGCTGGGGGCGATTTTGATATTGTTCGAACAGACCCGACCAATTGCAGGCGGAGGAACCAGCGCTTGTGAAGGTGGGTGCCTGAAATGACATGAAAACCAAATCCATTCAAAAGCGGGGTCGGAAGGGGAATGTTATCTATTCGGAGACCCGTCACGGCAAGGTCGCACGCGAGTACGTGCCCCCACTCAATCCTCGTACGGCCCAGCAGCAGGCCCACCGCCGCAACGTCGGCGCTGTCTTGGGCCGCTGGGGCATTCTGGCCGACGAACAGCAGGCGGCGTGGCGTGTTGCCGCGGCCAACAAGTGGTTCGTGAACGATGAGGGCCGCCAGGTGCGCCTCAACAGCTACAACTTCTTTGCGAGCTTGAATATTCGGCGCGCCGACCTGAACTTGCCGCAGTTCGACCGGCCGAGCCTGTCTTCGATAAGAACCCGATTGATGAACTGGCGGCTTCCTTCGCCGGCGGTGTGTTCACGCTCAAGCTCCGCGTCCCGAGCCCGCCGGCGCAGTACACCCTGGTCTATGGCGCCGCCCCGGTCAGGAGTGGCGTCCGCTACGTGCAGCACTTCTGTTTTCTGGGCTTGCTGCCGTCCTCCAAGGACGGCTGGAGTGATATCACCGAGCTCTACGTTGCCCGGTTTGGTGAGCCGAAACCCAACTGGGCCGTCTGGATTCGCACCTGCCAGCACATTGACGGCTACATTGATGGGCCCAAAGTGCTCCGCTTCCGCCTCCCCGCCACAGCCGCATAGGCGCGGAAACTCGAATCCCGAAGCCCGAAACCCAAAACAAACCCAAGCTCCTGATGCCCCAATGCCCATAAGTCCTGGTTGGACAGCGGCTTACGTGATGCGCAGCCCTGCCGCTTCCGAGGGTCCAGTCCCGCTTACAGGTCCTTATGCTCTCCGTTACCACACCGTCACCTCCCCGGTAACGAGCCGTTAATGAGCCGTAGCACCTCTTATCGGCGATAAGAGGTGCTACGGTGAGGCTAAGGTGTGGTAACGGTGCGGCTATGGGGGATATCGGCACGCGGCAGGGAGGGGTGGGTGAGGGCAGCCCTTCCCGGGCAGATGCAGGTCAAGTCCAAGGCAGAACTCAAGCAGAGGACTCTGCTGGAGATTGAGCCGTGGTTGACGCTGAGCCAGCAGCTATTCGCGCACCGTGGCCTGCAGCCGCTCCTTCAAGTGCGCTACCAGCTTATCGTGCGCCGTGTTGACTTCGGCGTCCGTGAGCGTCCGCTCCGCGTGGCGGTAAGTGAAGGCGTAAGCCATGCTCTTCTGGCCGACGGGCACATTCTTTCCTCGGAACACGTCGAAGAGTTCGACCGCTTCCAGATTTGCCGGCTTGGCCTGTTTCACTACCTGGAGGACGGCTTCGTGCGTTGTGGCCTCGGGCAGGATCATCGCCACGTCGCGGCGGATGGCCGGGAAGGCCGGCAGTGGCCGGAAGGATTTGGTGGGATTTCGGCGCGCCAGAAGAACATCGAGATTCAGTTCGGCGAGAAGCACGGCATCGCGCAAATCGTATTGCCGCGCCAGGGGCGGGAGCAACTGGCCGAACTCACCCAGTTGAAATCGGCCGAGGTGGACCGTGGCTGACTCCAGAAAGAGCGCGGTGCTGCCGGGCCGGCGGACGTAATTCTGCCCGCGCACGCCGAACTGCTCCAGGAATTCGTCGAGGAAGCCCTTCAGGTCATGGATGTCGAACTTCGCCTCCCGGTCGGTCCCGCTCCAGAAGGGGGCGTTGCGCTGGCCGGTCAACGCGATGGCAAGGCGGCGCTCCTCGCGGGTGGCAGGGGTTGGATTGCGGACGACACCGGGCGGGACGCCCGGTGAACCCGCAGGCGGAGACGCCTGCGCTACAGTGAAGACACGGCCAACCTCGAACAACGCGGCGTCGTAGGTCTTGTGACTGAGGTTGTTACGCAGCGCATCAAGCAGCCCGGGCAGCAGACTCGGACGCAGCACGTTCATGTCACTGCTCAGGGGGTTGGAAAGCGGGACCAGGGCCTCGCCGGCCATCAGCCTGCCGGCTGCTTCCGAGATGAGTGTTTGCCCCTGCGCCTCGAACAGCCCCAGGCCAGTCAGGATACGCCGAGCCTCGGCCAGTTGATCGTGCACCGCATCGTAGGGGTTTGAGCCGACGGCTCCGCGCGGGGCGGTAGCGGGGATCTTGTCCACCCCATAGAGCCGCGCCATTTCCTCAATGAGATCAATTTCGCGTTTCAGGTCCACCCGGAACGAGGGCACGCGGAAGACGGTTGTGTGCGGCATCCGAACACCCGTCAAGGGAGCAATGCCAGGGGCTGTGTCAATTTCCAGGCCGAGCCGGCGCAGGTATTCGGTTTGCTGCTCCATCGGAACCGCAATGCCGAGCACCGCGTCGGTCTGCGAATGGCGCAGGGCGATTTGCCTTGGCGTATGGGGCCTCGGGTAAGCGTCCACCGCGCCCAATGCCAGCGTACCGCCTGCCGTTTCCAGGATCAACTGCGCCGCGCGCTGGCTCGCCCAATCGCATACACCGATGTCGGCGCCCCGCTCGAAGCGGTACGAGGATTCGGTGCGCAGGTCCAGTTTCTTGGAGGTGGCCCGAATATTCTGTGGCTTGAAGCAGGCGCTCTCGATCAGCACATCCACCGTGTTCAGGTTGATTTCGCTGTTCTGGCCGCCCATGACGCCGGCCAGCGCCACCGCCTTGGTTTCGTCAGCGATGAGGAGCATTTGGCTGGTCAGGGCGCGCTCCTGGCCGTCCAGGGTCATGAACTTCTCGCCCTCCCTGGCGCGGCGGACGACGATGGTGGGGCGGGAGGCGTGATGCGTGATGCGTGATGCGTGATCCACGGCGGGCGAGACACCCCCCTTACTGGCAGGCGGGACGCCTGCCCCATCCTGGAGCAAGTGATAATCAAAGGCATGCAGCGGCTGGCCGGTTTCGAGCATTACGTAATTGGTTACATCCACCACATTGTAGATGCTGCGGATGCCAACCTTCTCCAGTGTGCTCTTCAGCCAATCCGGGCTGGGGGCGATTTTGACACCGCAAATCACGCGGGCCGTGTAACGGGGGCACAGCTCCGCATCTTCGAGCCGCACGCCCACGAACTCCTTCGCCCTGCCAGGCCCTTCGGTAAGCTTGATTTGCGGCAGCTTCAGCGGGTTACCCGTCACGGCGCTGATCTCGCGCGCGATGCCAATGACGCTGTTCAGGTCAGGCCGGTTCGGTGTGATCTCCAGGTCATAAACCACGTCGCTGCCGGTCCGGCCGAGGTACTCCGCAAACGGTTGACCCACCTTGGCGTCTTCGCGGAGAATGAGCAACCCTTCCACCAGGTCGCCTAAGGCCAGTTCCTGCGGCGAGCACATCATACCGTGCGACTCGACCCCGCGAATCTTCCCGACCTTGATGGTGAAGGGCGCCTCACCGGGTTTGGCGGGCAGGCTGCAGCCCGGAAGAATGAGGGGCACCTTGTCGCCGG
>Ga0326728_10023576_pt1 | contig 11258 bp, 7 predicted proteins | sample MB3enrmetagenome_FD_207602 | JGI IMG/M metagenome (GOLD analysis project Ga0326728, IMG submission 207602) | Lab enriched peat soil microbial communities from McLean, Ithaca, NY, United States - MB31MN | ecosystem: Environmental > Terrestrial > Soil > Wetlands > Peat | place: USA: New York... | reverse complement strand
CCCTGGCGCGGGGGCCGGCCAAGGGCGGCATCCGCTTCGCGCCCGACGTGACCCTCGACGAAGTCCGCGCGCTGGCCTCCTGGATGACCTGGAAATGCGCCGTGGTGAATATTCCGTTCGGCGGCGGAAAGGGCGGCATCATCTGCGATCCCAACGTGCTCTCCGACGCCGAGCTGGAAAAGCTCACGCGCCGCTACACCGCCGAGATCATCGACTTCCTGGGACCGGAGCGCGACGTTCCCGCGCCGGACGTCAACACCAACGAGAAGGTGATGGCGTGGATCATGGACACCTACTCGATGCACGCGCGCCACCTGGTGACGGCCGTAGTGACCGGCAAGCCGATGGCTCTGGGCGGATCGCGCGGCCGGCCGGAGGCCACCGGGCGCGGCTGCATGATCGTCATCCTGAAAGCGCTCGAGCTACTCGGCCTCAAGCCGCAAGATTCGCGAGTGGTGATCCAGGGCTTCGGCAACGTGGGAGGCATGGCGGCGAAGCTCATGAGCGCCATCGGATTCAAAATCGTCTGCGTAATCGAATACGACGGCGCGGTTTACAATGCCAAGGGTCTCGGCATCGCCGCGCTTCAAGAACACCGCCAGGAGACCGGCTCCATCACCGGCTTCGCGGGCGGCGAAGACATCGACAAGGACGAAGCTATGTTCCTGGAGTGCGAGGTGCTGATCCCCGCCGCCACGGAGAACGTGATCCATTCGGGGAACGCCGAGAGAATCCGGTGCAAGATCCTGTGCGAGGGCGCCAACGGCCCCACTACTCCGCTGGCCGACGAGGTTCTGGCGGGCAAGAGGATCTTCGTGATCCCCGACATTCTGGCCAACGCGGGCGGCGTGACGGTCTCTTATTTCGAATGGGTGCAGGACCGCCAGGGCTTCTTCTGGAACGAGCAACTGGTAAACCAACGCCTGGAGGAGATCATGACGGAGAGCTTCGACGCGGTGGTGGAATACGCCCGGGCGCACCAGGTGAACAATCGCATCGCGGCCTACATGCTGGCGCTCGATCGAGTGGCCCAGGCCATCAAGCTGCGGGGGATTTACGCGTGACGTGGCGCACGCACTCTTGCGTGCCGCGTCGAGACTCTTCTCGACGCTTGGCGGGCGAACAGCGTGCCGGCACGAGTGCCCGGCCCATAGGGCACCCCGCACGCAGGAGTGCGTGCGCCACGAACTAAGATGTCCTGCGACGCCACCACACCGCTGATGCGGCAGTACAACAGCATCAAGCAGCAGGTTCCCAACGCCCTGCTGATGTTCCGGCTGGGCGATTTCTACGAGCTGTTCTTCGAAGACGCCGTGGTGGCGGCGCGCGAACTCGAAATCACGCTCACCTCGCGCAACAAGGAAAAGGGCGCCGCCATTCCCATGTGCGGCGTGCCCTACCACGCGGCCGACGGATACATCGCGCGCTTGATCCGGAAGGGTTATCGCGTGGCCATCTGCGACCAGATGGAAGATCCCAAGTTCGCGAAGTCCCTGGTGAAGCGCGAAATCACGCGAGTGGTGACGCCGGGCACCGCCATGGACGCCAACCTGGTAGGCTCGCGCGAGAACAACTACCTGGCCGCGGTGGCGGGCCCTAAGGGCACCTCGGGGTCTCGCTCGGCGGTGGCGCACGTGGATCTTTCGACCGGCGAATTCCGCGTCACGGAAATGGAACCCGGGGAAGTCGCCGGCGTTCTCGATCACCTGGGCGCGCGAGAAGTCTTGTTTCCGGCCGACCTTCCGCTGCTCACCGGCGACGATCGCGCCGCGCCGCGCTTCGTGCGCACCGAACTCGAGGAGTGGGTTTTCAGCCACGATTACGCCAGCCGCACGTTGCGCGACCATTTCAAGCTGCTCTCGCTCGATGGCTGCGGACTGGCCAACCGTTCCGCGGCGGTGGGCGCGGCGGGCGCCATCCTGCACTACCTCCGCGACACGCAGCGGGCGGCGCTGGACCATCTCGACCGGCCCACTTACTACGACCGCGCTGATTCCATGGTGCTGGACGCAGTGACCGTGCGCAATCTGGAATTGATCGAGCCGCTGTTCGCCGCCGATGCGGGCGGACAGACGCAAGCCACACTGCTGGGCGTCCTCGACCAGACCAAGACCGGCATGGGCGGCCGGCTTCTTCGCCAGCGCCTGTTGCGGCCCTCGATGGACCGCGCCGAGATCGAGCAGCGCCTCGAAGCCGTGGGCGAACTGCTCCAGCAGACCATCCTCCGCGCGGAGTTGCGCAAGCAACTCGAAGGCATTCTCGATCTGGAGCGCCTGCTGGCCAAGGTGACGCTGGGCTCCGCGGGACCCCGCGATTTGCTGGCGCTGGGCCGGTCGCTCGACAAGATTCCCGCGCTCAAACGCTCGTTCGATACCGAACAGGCCGCCCGCCTGCGGTCCATTCACGAGCGCCTGGACGAGCTGCCCGACGTGGCCAATCTCATCCTGGAGGCCATCGCCAACGAGCCGCCGTTCTCCATCGCCGACGGCGGCGCCATCCGCTCCGGCTTCAACGCGGAGCTCGACGAGTTGCGCGACCTCAGCCTGAACGGCCGCCAGTACATCGCGCAAATCGAAGCGCGCGAACGGCAGCGCACCGGCATCCAGTCGCTCAAGGTGCGGTTCAACAACGTGTTCGGCTACTACATCGAAATCACGCGCGCCAACCTGCAGCTTGCGCCCGCGGACTACGAACGCAAGCAGACGCTGGCCAACGCGGAGCGTTTCACCACCCCCGAGCTGAAGGATTACGAGCGTAAAGTGCTGGACGCCGAAGAGAAGATCCTGACGCTCGAAAAGGAGCTTTTCACGAGCGTGCGCCAGCGTGTGGCCGCGCAAGCGCAGCGCATACGCGCCACGGCCACGGCGGTGGCGGAGCTGGACGCGACCGCCTCGCTGGCGCAAGTGGCGGCGGAAAACCGCTACCAGCGCCCCACGTTCTCGGCGAGCGGCGAGATGCGGATCATGGCCGGGCGCCACCCCGTGATCGAGCGGATCGCGGAACAGGAGGCCGGCCGCTTCATCCCCAACGACCTGTACCTCAACGACTCCGCGGACCTGATCGCCATCATCACCGGCCCCAACATGGGTGGCAAGTCCACCTACCTCCGCCAGGCCGCGCTGATCGCCATTTTGGCGCAGATGGGGTCGTTTGTGCCGGCCGATTCCGCCAGCCTGCCCATAATAGACCGCATCTTCACCCGCATCGGCGCCTCCGACAACCTGGCGCGCGGGCGCTCCACTTTCATGGTGGAGATGACCGAGACGGCCGTGATCCTGAACACCGCTACGCCGCGCAGCTTCATCGTGCTCGACGAAATCGGCCGCGGCACCGCGACTTACGATGGCCTGGCGCTGGCCTGGGCGGTGGTGGAGTACATCCATTCCCGCACGCGCGCCAAAACGCTGTTTGCGACGCACTATCACGAGCTGACCGAGCTGGCCGAGCTGCTCGAGGGCGTGCGCAACCTGAGTGTCTCGGTGAAGGAAGCCGGCGACCACATCATCTTCCTGAGGAAAGTGGAGCCAGGCAAGGCCGATCGCAGCTATGGGATCGAAGTCGCGCGCTTGGCCGGCCTGCCGCTGACGGTGATCGAGCGTGCGCGCGAGGTCTTGAAGCTGCACGAACGGACCGAGCACGTGGTGACGGAAGAGCTGGCCAAATCCGAAGAGGGGCCGGTGCAGATCCAGCTTTTCGAACCCGTGGGCTACGGCATCGCCGAACGTATCCGGAGCCTGAAGCTGGACGAGCTGCGCCCCATCGAAGCGCTGCAATTGTTGAGCGAATTGCAGAAGGAGTTGAGGCGGTCGTGAGAGTCGCGGGGGTGATGAGCGGGACGTCGCTCGACGGCATTGACGTGGCCATCGTGGAAATCAGCGGCCGGCGGGTCGAGACCATCGGTTTCACGTGCACGCCGTACTCGGAAGCTGTTCGAGCGGCCATTCTCGGGGTTGACAGGCCAAAGGGCCTGTCCTACCTGAACTTTCGGCTTGGTGAGCTGTATGCGCGCGCGGTTCTGCGGGCCGTTCGCCGCTATGGCCCGGTCGAGCTGATCGGCTGCCATGGCCAGACCATCTACCATGAAGGCGGCGTCCACACGTTGCAGATCGGCGAAGCCGCGGTGGTGGCCGAACGCACCGGCGTGCCGGTGGTTTCGAATTTCCGGGCGCGCGACATCGCCGCCGGCGGCGAGGGCGCGCCGCTGGTGCCGTTCGTCGATTACCTGTTGTTCCGCCATCCGACGCGCACGCGCATCGCGCTGAACATCGGCGGCATTGCCAACATCACGGTGATTCCGCCCGGCGCAACGCCCGGGGATGTGACCGCTTTCGATACCGGCCCCGGCAACATGGTGATCGACGCCCTGGCTCGGGAGATGGGATTGCCGTGCGACCGCGGGGGAAAGATCGCCGCTTCCGGCCGGGTGGATCGAGCGCTGCTCGATGAACTGCTGGCCGACCCCTATTACCGCCGCCAGCCGCCCAAGAGCGCGGGCCGGGAGCAGTACGGCGCCGAGTTCGTCGCGCGATTGAAGAATTCCGGACTACCGATGCCGGATCTCATCGCCACGGCAACGGTGTTGACGGCGGCCACCGTAGCGCACGCACTCTTGCGTGCCGTGCCGGCACTCCTGCCGGCACGCTGTTCGCCCGCCAAGCGTCGAGAAGAGTCTCGACGCGGCACGCACGAGTGCGTGCGCCACAATACCACCGACCTCATCGTCTCCGGCGGCGGCGTTCACAACCCTCAGATCATGGCGCATCTCGCCGGCTTCCTGCCCGGCGTCACGATCTCCACTTCGACCGAGCATGGCATCGACGCCGATGCCAAAGAAGCCATTGCGTTCGCCGTGCTGGCGTATCAGACTTGGCGCAAGAGGCCGTCCAACCTTCCTTCCGCGACTGGAGCCAGGCACGCGGTGGTGCTCGGCAGTATTACGTTCTAACGGAAGCTCGGCTGCGCTTCGGCGGCAGACACGCGCGCGGGAACCGGCTCACCGATCCGCATGTCCGCCCAGTTGTACGCGAACTCCTTGCCGCAGTCCAGACACACGACATAGGTTCGCGAAGCGCCGTTCCTTCGCTTGGGCGTCTGCGGAAACGTGGTCCGTTGGTGAGAACAACCAAACAGCGCGTTGAGGATCGACTCAAGCATGACCCTTCACCCCCCATTTGGTTAGATACTTCAAATGGGCCGGGAGTTTCAGCGGGCTAACAGCTTGGAAACAATCGACTGTGCGATCAAGCACCCGTGCAAACGCCCGTTCTCAATGAAGATTTCGTTGGTGTGCATGCCCGCCACAATCACGCCCGCCAGGTAGACGCCCGCGCGGCCGCTCTCCAGCGTTTCCGGATTGGTTCGCGGCCTGAGCGTATCCGGCTCCAGCGCGATCCCCGCGGAATTCAGAAACGCGAGGTCCGGCCGGTATCCGATCAGCGCAAATACGAAATCGTTCTTCAGGGAAACTTCGCCTTCCGGCGTCGCCACCCGAATGGAATCCGGCCGAATCTCCATCACCCGCGAATGGAAGTATGCGCGGATTTCGCCGTTCTTGATGCGGTTTTCGATGTTCGGCTTGATCCAATACTTCACCGAATCCGAGATCCCCGCCCCGCGATGAATCAGCGTCACGCGCGCGCCGGTCCACCACAGCTCCAGCGCCGCGATGGCCGCCGAGTTCTTAGCGCCGATCACGGCCACATCGTGGTTGTAATAGGGATGCGCTTCCCGGTAATAGTGCAGGACCTTGTCGAGCGCCTCACCCGGCACGTCCAGCATGTTGGGCACGTCGTAGTAGCCGGTGGCCAGCACGATCTTGCGCACCTCGTACACGTGGCCGCATCCGAGCCGGCCGGTAGTAAACACCTGGAATGCGCCGTCGTCGCCCGCGATCCGGTCCACGCGCTCGTATTGGCGGATATCGAGAGAATAATGATCCGCCACGCGCCGGTAATATTTCAGCGCTTCGGTTCGATTAGGTTTGTCGTTCAGGCTGGTCATCGGGATGTTGCCGATTTCGAGCAGCTCCGGCGTGGTGAAGAACGTCATGTTGGTGGGGTAGTGGTAAATGGAATTGACCACGCAGCCCTTCTCCACCAGCACGGTTTTCAGGCCGCGCTGCTGCAGCTCGATTCCGCAAGCGAGGCCCGTCGGTCCCGCACCCACTACCACAACGTCGAAGGCCTCGGTCACAACTTGCTCTCGACTTCGCGGTAAACCGCCTCCAGCGCGCCATCGAGCGCGGCAGCATCTTTCCCGCCGCCTTCCGCCATGTCCGGCCGCCCGCCGCCCTTGCCGCCCACTGCCTGCGCCAGCGCGCCCGCCAGCTTTCCCGCGTGGACCTTTGCCGTGAGGTCCCTGGTCACCGCCGTAACAATCGCAACGCCGCCCTCTTCCGCCGAGGCCAGCACCACCACGGCGCTCTTCCATTTGTTGCGCAGCGAATCGGCCAGCGATCGCATCTGCTGCCGGTCCATGCCCTCCAGACGCGCCGCCAGCACCTTGGCGCCTCCGATAGTCCGCGCCTGCGCCTCAAGCCCCGCCGCCGCCGCTTGCGCCAGCTTGTTCTTCAACTGCTCCACCTGCTTCTCGAATGCCCGCTCCGTGGCCAGCAGCTTCTCCACGTGCTCAATCAGTTCCGGTTCCGACGCCCTCAACAAGCCGGCCATGCGCCGCAACGCGTCGGTGGATTCCTGGTACTGTCGCAACGCCGCTTCGCCGGTGATGGCCTCGATGCGCCGCACGCCCGCCGAGATGCTGCCTTCGTACACGATTTTGCAGACGCCGATGTCGCCGGTGCGGCCGACGTGGGTGCCTCCGCACAATTCGCGGCTGAACCCAGGCACGGAAACCACCCGGACCTCTTCACCATACTTCTCTCCGAACAGCGCCATGGCGCCGGTGGCGATGGCTTCATCGAGCGCCATCACGCGCGTTTCCACCGGCGTGTTCTTGAGAATCTGCTGGTTGGCGAGCCGCTCGACTTCCTCGATCTCCGCGCGGTCCATGGCCGCGTAGTGGGTGAAGTCGAAGCGCAGCCGCCCAGGCTCGACCACGCTGCCCGCCTGCTTGACGTGCGTCCCCAGCACCTGCCGCAGCGCGGCGTGCAGCAGGTGCGTGGCCGTGTGGTTGCGCCGCGTGGCATCGCGCAACGTCACCCGCGCCACGATACCGTCGCCTACCGCAATCGGGGCACGCGCCACGATGCGATGGACGATCAGTCCTGGAACGCCATAAAACACCGACTCCACATCCGCCACCTGGTTCATGGGAGCCGTATAGAGCTCGCCCTGGTCGCCCACCTGCCCACCCGACTCGGCGTAGAACGGCGTTCGATCGAGCACCAGTTCCGCCGTGGCGCCGGCAGGCACCCGCTCCACCAGGTTCTGGTCCACGATGAGGCCGATCACGCTCGCATCCGCTTCGGTCGTCTCATATCCCAGGAACTTCGTTCGCCCGCGCGCCAGCAGTTGCTGGTAGGCCGGGACCACAGCGGCCTTCTCGGCGCCCTTCCAGCTTGCCCGCGCGCGCTCGCGCTGCTGCTCCATTTCGCGTTCGAAACCGGCACGATCGAGCGCCAGGCCGTGCTCTCGCGCCATCTCTTCCTGCTCGTCGGGCGCCAGTCCATAGGTGTCGTACAGCTTGAAGGAAACCGCGCCGGGAATGGTGCGGCCTTCGACGGATTTGATGGACTCGCCAAACACCTTCTCGGCCACCAGGAACGTGGTGGCGTAGCGGTGCTCTTCCTCTTTCACCACGCGCGCCACGCGCGGCACGCTTTCGAGCAGCTCCGGGTATGCGGATTGCATCAACTCGGCTACGAAGCCCGTGAGCTTGTACAGAAACGGCTCTTCGACGCCCGCCATGCGCGCGTTCCTCATGGCGCGCCGCATGATCTTGCGCAGCACGTAGCCGCGCCCTTCGTTCGAAGGCAGAACCCCGTCGTGGATCAGGAATGCCGCCGCGCGCGTGTGGTCCGCCACAATGCGCAAGGCGGTATCGACGCGCGCGTCCTCTCCATACGCGACGTGGAACAGGCCGGAGGCCCTGTCGATGATCGGCCGGATGAGGTCCGTATCATAATTCGAAAGCTTGCCCTGCAACACCGCAGCCACGCGCTCCAGGCCCATGCCGGTGTCGATGGAGGGCCGCGGCAGCGGTGTCAGCACGCCGCCGGCGTCGCGGTTGTACTGCATGAACACCAGGTTCCAGATCTCCACGTAGCGGCCGCCCGCGTCGTTGGGAAACTGCTCGCTTTCGCGCCCCGGCTCGGCCGCTTCCACGCCCAGATCGTAATGGATTTCGGAGCATGGCCCGCACGGGCCGGTCTCGCCCATCTGCCAGAAGTTGTCCTTCTCATCCAGCCGGAAAATGCGGTCCTTGGGAACGCCGGCCGCCTTCTGCCACAATTGTTCGGCGTCGTCGTCCTCGCGGAACACGGTCACGTAGAGCTTGTCTTTGGGCAGCCCGTAGTCTTTGACGATCAGGTCCCAGGCGAACTCGATGGCCTCGGCCTTGAAGTAATCGCCGAACGAAAAATTGCCCAGCATCTCGAAGAAAGTGTGGTGCCGCCGCGTATACCCGACGTTTTCGAGATCGTTGTGCTTGCCGCCCGCGCGCACGCACTTCTGCGAGCTGGCGGCGCGCGTGTAATCGCGCTTCTCGTGGCCGAGGAAGACGTCCTTGAACTGGTTCATGCCGGCGTTGGTGAACAGCAGGGTCGGGTCGTTGGCCGGGACCAGCGACCCGCTCGGCACCACGCGGTGCCCCCGTTCGGCAAAAAAGTCGAGAAAGCGCTGCCTGATTTCGTCGCCTGTCACGGAAATTCCTTGTGGATGTGGAGTAAGTTTAATTGTAGCGGAGTGGGGCCGGGCAACTGTCTGCGGTTCGCACGATCCTGCCGGAGAGATTCGATCCCGGCTTGCTCCTATGGCCGCCGAATCTGAAGGTCGGCACAGATCTTGCGGGCGAGGAAGTCGTTCACCTCACGGTGGCGCGGAACCGACGAAGACTTTCGGGCTGGCCGATTGACGTAGATCGTGTGATTATCTCCTTCGCGAAAGAACTCGCACCCACAGCGTTCCAGATGACGAATCAGATCGACCCGCTTCATGCCGCGGGAAGCACGAAGGTCTCACGGATCACAGCCGCGCCTTCGAGGGACTCCTGGGCCATCGCGCGATTGGCGTCCAGAACCAGAGCGACCGCCTCCTGGAGATTCTCCCTGGCCTCATCCATAGTGGCTCCCTGGGTGTTCGCGCCGGGCAGTTCCTCTATGAATGCCACATAGCCCTCGGGAACCTTCATGTATACAGCAGTCAAGTTTTTCGACCTCATCGACATTATCTCACCAACCGCGACCAGGGGGTCGCGCGCGCACGCGGGCGTCCGCCCCACTTTGGCTCACTCATACCGCAGCGCCACCACCGGGTCCAGCCGCGCGGCTTTGTTCGCGGGCCAGATGCCGAAGAACAGGCCGACGGCTACCGACACGACGATGCCTAGAACCGCCGACCATAACGGCACGCTGGCGGGCAGTGAAGTGAAGACGGCCCGGCTGATTAGCGAGATGATCCAGCCGAACAGGATTCCACAGATGCCGCCCAGGCCCGTCAGCACCGCGGCTTCCAACAGGAACTGAATCAGGACGTCGGCCTTGCGGGCGCCGACGGCTTTGCGGATGCCGATCTCATAGGTGCGTTCGGTCACCGAGACCAGCATGATGTTCATGACGCCGATGCCGCCTACCAGCAGGCCGATCGAGCTGAGCACCACCATCACCAGGAACGTCATGGCCGTGATCTGGCGGAAATCGGCGACCATCTGCTCGGCGGTGGAGAGCGCGAAGTTGTCGGGCTTGTTGTAGGGCACGCGGCGGTCGATGCGCAGCACCGTCCGCACCTCGTCCAGCGCCTGCGGGAGCTTCCCCTCCACGGCGCTGACGACGATGGCGATCTCCCGGGCGTTGGGGAACATTCTCTGCATCATGCCGTAGGGCACCAGGACACGGTTGTCCGTGTCGCCAAAAAACGACGCCGCCGGGCGCAGCATGGTGCCTACCACCGTGAACTCGTGACCGTCCACGTTGATGGTCTTGCCGATTGGATCGAGGTTGGCGAAGAGGCCTTTCTCGATATCGGCGCCGACCACCGCCACGGGCATCCGATGGCGGCTCTCTTCATCGCTGAAAAATCGCCCCGCGTGCAGATCCACCTGCCCTTGCCTGGCGTATGCCTCTTCCACGCCGAACAAGTCGACATCGTACATGTCGTTCCCCTTGTAGTGGACGTTGACGCTCTTGTTGGGGAAAAGCATGGGAGAGACGTCCTGAACCGCCTGGCACCTCTCCTTTATGTGCGCGGCGTTTTCGTAGGTGAGGTTCTTGCGGGTGCGTTCCTCGGGGCTCAGGTTGTTTACGCGAAAGCCCACGGGGAACTTGAAGACAATGATCGAATTGGGGCCGAAGCTGCGCAGCACGGAGGTGATGGAGGCGTCGAACCCAGTGAGAATGGCGCTGACGCCGATGATGGTGCCGGTCCCGATGATTACGCCGAGCACCGTCAGGAAGGCGCGCAGCTTGTGGCTCCGGATAGTCCCGAGCGCCAGTCGGATGCCGTTGCTGAACGCCAGCCTGTTCATGGGATTATCGCTCCACTCGCAGCGCCTCGATGGGATCCAGCTTGGACGCCCGGCGCGCCGGATAGATGCCGAAGAACAGTCCCACGGTGGCGGACAGCCCGACGCCTATGACTACGGCGGACAGCGGCAAGGCCATGGGCACGGAAGTCAGGTTCCGAACGGCCACGGCCACCAGCCACGCGGCGGCGACTCCGATCAACCCGCCGACGCCCGCCAGCACCGAGGATTCCACCAGGTATTGGTTGAGGATGTCGCGCCGCCGGGCGCCCAGAGATTTGCGAATGCCAATCTCGTGCGTGCGCTCCGTCACCACCGCCAGCATGATGTTCATGATGACGATGCCGCCCACCACCATGAAGACCGAGACGATGCCCACAGCCATGGCCGCGATGGTGGCCGTCAAACTCTGCCAGAGGTTGACGAACGTCTCGGAGGCGAAGATGGTGAAATTGTCGTCCTGGCCGGGCCGCAGGTGCCGGTAGGAACGCAGGAGCACGCGCGCTTCGTCCTCGGCTTCCATCAGGTGCGGCTGGTCCATGGCCTTGGCGATCATGCGAATGCCGTTGCGATTCCCGTAGGTCTTGAAGTAGGCCTCGATGGGAATCAAGACGAAGTTGTCC
>Ga0326728_10023575_pt1 | contig 11258 bp, 3 predicted proteins | sample MB3enrmetagenome_FD_207602 | JGI IMG/M metagenome (GOLD analysis project Ga0326728, IMG submission 207602) | Lab enriched peat soil microbial communities from McLean, Ithaca, NY, United States - MB31MN | ecosystem: Environmental > Terrestrial > Soil > Wetlands > Peat | place: USA: New York... | reverse complement strand
CTTTACCCAGTGAAAAAAAACTTGAACCTTCCAAGATTCGCCGCCATCCGCCCCTGTGTGCCTCATGGTATGCGGCTGGCCTGCCTGTTTGCCCTGCTGCTCGCTCTGAACGCGCTGGGCGGAGTGCCGCCAACCGATCCCCCCGGCTGGAAATTGGTCTGGAGCGACGACTTCAAACAGCCGGATGGCAGCGCGCCGGACCCGGCAAAGTGGGGCTGTGAAATTGGAGGCAACGGATGGGGCAACAACGAGCGCGAGTATTATACCGCGCGCACCAACAACGTCCGCATCGAGGATGGCAAGCTGGTCATCGAGGCCAGGGAAGAAAACTTTGGCGGCCGAAGCATCACCTCCGCCCGGTTGCTCACCAAGGGCAAGTGCTCCTGGACCTACGGCCGGTTCGAGGCCCGCATCAAAATTCCCAGAGGGCAGGGCATCTGGCCCGCTTTTTGGATGCTGGGCACCAACATTGATTCCGCAGGCTGGCCCGGCTGCGCCGAAATTGACATCATGGAGAACATCGGCAAGGAGCCGGGCAAAATCCATGGCACCGTGCATGGGCCGGGATATTCCGGCGGGAACGGCATTGGCGGTCCGGTCACCTTGCCCGGTGGCGCGGCGATGGCCGATGATTTTCATGTTTTCGCCGTGGAATGTGACACCAATGACATCCGCTGGTTTTTAGATGGCCGCCAATACTTCGAAGTCACCCCCGCGAAGCTTCCCTCCGGCGCGCGCTGGGTTTTCAACGAGCCGAAGTTCCTGCTGCTCAACCTGGCGGTCGGCGGTTACTGGCCCGGGTATCCCGACGCCACGACCGTTTTTCCGCAGCGCATGACTGTGGATTATGTGCGGGTGTACCGCAAATCTGAGTAATAAATCTGGGTAGTATAACGCTTGATCTTTTTTATGAAACAAATCCAATCCGTGACAAAACCCCTGTTGACGCCGTTATTGCTGGCGTCGGCGTTAATGTCGGCCAACTGCTTTGGTCAGGTCCAAGATGCAGATGGGCGAATTATCATTGAACGAGACCATGAGGCGATTGTGCTGGAGCCCTACGGCTCCAACATCGTCCGGGTGACCCTTGGCGCTGACAAGGCTGGCGCCCTTACCGCACCCGGCTATGGTTTTATTGCCAAGCCGGTCGGGGAAGGTTGGAGCCATCAACAAACTTCCGACGGCTCCGAGGTCTTTCAATCGTCCCGCCTGGTGGTGCGGATTTCTCCCGGTTCCCTTCCCGGAACCTCGGTCATGCCGCGCACCCCTGTCTATCAACAACTGATTGACAAACATTGGCTGCCGGGGACACCGTGGACGGATAATAACGCTCATAACGATGTTATTTCCATCTCGACTCCTGAAGGAAAGCCTTTGCTGACATTGTGGAAATGGTCCATGTATAAAAACAAGGTCCGGACCGGGGACGATATAACCGACGCGCATAAGAATCTCGACCCCGGCTGCAAAGTGTCCGCGACGTTTGACTCGCCGTCCGACGAGCACTATTACGGTCTGGGAGAGCATCAATCGGGACCGCTGGATTTGCGCGATCACCAAATCAAATGCTGGCCTGACTATCAGGCGCGGGGCGGGGAGAGCGTCGGTGTGCCGTTCATGATTTCCAGCCGCGGCTATGGGCTGATCTGGGATAATCCGTCCAAGACCACCATTGACCTGGGTAACAATCAAAACAACGACTGGACCTCAGACGTGGGAGACCGCATTTCGTTCTTCGTTATTGCCGGTGACAAGACCGACGAAATATACCAGGGATACCGCCAACTGACGGGAGTGACCCACCTGCTGCCCAAGGGTGGCTATGGCTATATCCAGAGCAAGTGCATTTATGCCACCCAGGACCAGTTGCTGGAAGTCGCGAAAGGCTACCGTGATCGTCATCTTCCGCTCGATGTCATGGTGGTGGACTTCCTGCACGAAAGCAGGGAAGGCGACAAGGACCTCGACCCGGCGCGCTGGCCTGATCCGGTGCAGATGAACCGCCAGCTTCATGACATGGGCATTGACTCGATGATCAGTATCTGGCCCCATTTCGCCACGGACTCAAGGTATTACAATTTGGTGAAGACGAATCACTGGTTTATTGAAAAAGCCGATGGCACGCCCGATCAGTCGTGGTGGGGAAATGATTTTGGTCCCGATATAGACGTGACCTCCCCGGAGTCCGCCCAATGGTTTTGGAGCATCATCCGGGACAACTATATTCAAAAGGACGGCTTCAATTACATCTGGCTGGACGAAACGGAGCCGGATATTGATCCCGAAAACGACTTCTACAGCATCGGCGCGGGCAACCGGTATTACAACCTGTATCCCTTGTTCGAAACCGGGGCTATCTATGATGGCTTCCGCCGCGACTTTGGCGACAGCCGGAGGGCCATGATTCTGGCCCGCGCCGCCTATCTCGGCGCCCAACGCAACGGCACGTTTTTCTGGTCCAGCGACATCCAGGACACCTGGGATGTGTTGCGGCGTTCCATCACCGCCGGCTTGAACTTTACCGCCAGCGGCATGCCTTACTGGTGCACGGACATCGGCGGATATGCCCGCCGGCCCATTCACGCCGATTATAAGCCGTTCTATAAACCGCTCGTCAGCCCCGAGGGCGCCGAGGAAACTGTGGGCGACTATTCGGACTACCCGGAACTGTTTGTGCGCTGGTTTGAATGGGGTGTGTTTCAACCCGTGATGCGCGCCCATGGCGAGAGAAAGAACAATGAAGTCTGGTCCTTCGGCAAGGAGGCAACTCCGATTCTGGAAAAATTCCTGAAGTTCCGCTATCAACTCCTCCCCTACACCTATTCCCTGGCTTATGGAACCTACCAGACGGGCGCCCCGTACATGCGCGCTCTGTGGATGGACTTTCCGGGTGACGCAAATGTGGCCAACATTTCCGATGAGTATATGTTTGGGCCCGCCCTTTTGGTTGCGCCGGTGACGGATCAGGGGGCCACCAACCGCCTCGTCTATGTCCCGGCGGGCGACTGGTATAATTACTGGACGAATGAGAAGCTGCGGGGCGGGCAGACCGTCTCGGTGGCTGCGCCGATTGACACCATCCCGCTGTTCGTTCGCGCCGGGTCCATCCTCCCTCTGGGAAGTCCGGTTTTGGATGCCAATCAGCCCCAGAAAATAGCCTCCGTGCGCGTTTATCCGGGAGCCGACGCCGACTTCACCCTTTATAGTGATGATGGCAAAACCTACGACTACGAAAGCGGCAAGAACTCGCTCACGCAGCTTCATTGGGACGAGGCTGGCCATAAGTTTAGCCACACCGGCGCCAAGGCATGGACCGGCTCGGATGGTGCCGTGGTGAATGTCATCAAACCGGCAACGGGCAAGTAATTCCAGCCATGCAAGGTGCCGCCCCCGCGCTGGCGGGGGCGGCAACCTTGATGAACAACCGAAAACATCATGACCCGGAATGTTTTCGTCTGCCTGATGATTTGTATCGGGCTCCTGCCCTGTCCTCCGCTCCGAGGTCAGCCGGTTGTGATGGAGGCCGGCACATCCTCGCCGTATTTGAGCCTGACCAATGGCGACTGGAATATTCTGGTTTCACGGTCCGATGGAGCGGTCACTGAAATCAGCAATCCATCCGATGCGACGGGCATGAACTGGGTCCACGCCCGACGGCCTTGGGGACTGATGGAACTGGACGCCGACGCCGGCAAGGTCATTTTCAACAATCCAACATCGGTAAAACGATTTGATGCCCGCACTTGTGAAACGGTCTATGAAACGAATGACCTAAAGCTTACCGTGCGGCGTTCGATTGACGCGCAGGACCGGTTCGCGGAAGCCTTCACTCTGGAAAACACAGGCTCGGCGCCGCGTTCGTTTCCGCCGGGTTCCACCTTTCTGACGGTTCCATTCAACGACAGCTACGAAGCGGGCGCGCCAGCCTGTCTGACGCAAAACTGCAACGCGCACTTGTGGCCCGGCGGCGCCAGTTCGTGGGTCAACGCGGTGAGGATGGGCGGGACGCCCGCGCATCTGGGACTTGTGTTGACGCAAGGCAGTCTGGCCGGCTACAGCATTCTCGGGGGCGTGGATTCAAATGACCGCGGCAACATCGCTTTCAATCCTTCGGGTTACGAACTCCGGCCAGGCGGGTCTTTTGTCATCGCCTGGCAATTATTCTGGAACAAGGGCTGGCCGGATTTCTGGTCGAAGGCAATGGCCGAAACCAATTTTGTCCGGCTGCAGGCGGCGCATTACACGGTGGTTCAAGGGGGGCAAATCCACATTTCCGCCGAATCCGCCTCCTCGTTGCAAAATGCCGTCCTGCGCCTGAACGGAGATAAAGTGCGGGTGAGGCATGAAGGCAACCGGCTTTTCGCCGACGTCAAGGCCGGTCAGTTGGGCGAACAGACGTTTGTTTTGGAGAACCAGGGCCGGCGCTCCTGGTTGAAGGCAAATGTCATTGCCGATCCGCTTGCATTGATCCAGGCGCGCGTGAAATTCATCGTGACCAAACAGCAGCGAAACGACCCCGGCAGTCCGCTCGATGGCGCTTATCTCGCCTACGACAACGAAACCGACCGGCAGGTGATAGACGGAGCGGACGACCACAACGCGGCCTGCGAACGGGTCGGCATGGGCGTGTTGGTCGCGCTTTACGCGCCGTTATGCCGCAACCCCGAATGGAAACAGGAGCTGCTGGCCAGCTTGAAAAAATATGAAGCCTTCATCGGGCGTGAGATTCAGGACACGAACGGCGTGGTTTACAGCAACATCGGATACCGCGACAATTACCGTCTTTACAACGCGCCCTGGGTGGCCCACCTGCATCTGGCCATGTATTGGGCGACCCGCGATAAAAAGTATCTCGACCTGTATGTCAAAACCGTCCGGGCTTTTTACGGCCAGAACCGGGGAGCCGGCTTCCGCTTCTATCCCATCGGCCTGCCGGTTCTCGACGGGCTGAAAACCCTCAAGGACGCCGGCATGAAGGCGGAATATGCCGAAATGCTGGAGGGTTTCAAGAACCATGCCGACACGCTGGCTGCCATCGGCGGCAATTATCCCAAGAGTGAAGTCAATTATGAACAGTCCATTGTGGGTCCGGGCGCGCAAATTGAATTGGAAATGTATCTCGTCACGAAAGCCCCTGCATATCTGGCGAGTGCCAGACAACAGCTGGTTTATCTGGAAGCCTTCAACGGTCAGCAGCCCGACTATCACCTGAATGACATCGCCATCCGCCATTGGGATGATTACTGGTTCGGCAAACTGGGGTTGAATGGCGACACCCTGCCGCACTACTGGAGCACGGTCACGGGCATCGCCTTTGATGAATACGCCACCGCCACCGGCGAGGAATCCTACCATCGCCGTGCGGAGGACATTTTGCTAAACAACCTGTGCCTGTTCAAACCGGACGGCCGCGCATCCTGCGCGTATCTTTACCCGTTGAAAATCGGCGCGCAGAACGGGCAGAGGTTTGATCCGTGGGCAAACGACCAGGATTGGGCGCTGGTGAACTGGCTGACATCCCGGCGGCCGGGCGCGCGCCACTGAAACGGGACGCGCGTGATGGGAAATCTCAATTGCATCGAAAAAGGTCAAAAATGAAAAGACGTGAATTCATCAAAGCGGGTTTGAGCGCCGCTGCTCTGGCGGCTGTGCCATCCTGCAGCCGCAAACTGCTCCCGGGGTCCGGCGACGCCGATGCGGCTCCTTCTTTTGCGTCGGCTGAAAATCCCGGCCGCATCGAGCTTGCCGAAAACTGGAAGCTTGCCTCGGCAACGGAAGCGCCGGAGGACGGCGCGGCGGTTTCAGTTGCCGCTTACCAGGACGACCGGTGGCATCCCATTCGCCGGATGCCGGCCACGGTTCTCGAAGTTCTTCAGGAGGATGGAGTTTATCCCGACCTCTATTTCGGAAAGAACCTGCTGGAGAAAGTTCCGCAGGATTTATACAAGCAGGACTGGTGGTATCGCACGACCTTCAACGCGCCCGCCGGCGAATGCTACACCCTCGAATTTCCGGGGATCAACTACCGCGCCGAAATCTGGCTCAATGGCCGGCAGATCGCCGACAACAAACAAATCGCCGGCATGTATGTCGCCCACGAACTGAACGTGACGCCGTGGGTCCGGCGCGGCGAGCGGAACGTGCTCGCCGTGAAGGTGACGCCCGAACGCCTGGTTCAGGATGTGGACGGCGTGGAACTGGCGGACACCTGGTTTGACATGATCAACTGGAAATACCTTGGTTACCAGGGCGAATTGAAGATGAAGTCGTGGCATGGCGTTTCCTTTGTTCCCGACCGCAATGCCGGCATCTTCAAACCCGTGCATTTGCGCGTAACGGGCGCGGTTTCGGTCAGCCATGCGTTCGTGAGTTCGGAACTGCTTCTTGCCGAATCTACCGCCAGGCTCACGGTTTACGCCCAACTGCGCAATCTTTCGGCGCAGCCGGTCAGCGGCACATTGAAAGGAACGATTTCGCGGCCCGGAAAACCGGCAATTCATTTCGAGCAAATAGTCGCCAATCTTTCCGCCGGGGAGGGCCGTGACATCGTGTTCGCGCCGGAGCCTTTTCCAAAATTGGTGGTGAGGAATCCCGACCTCTGGTGGCCCTATACCATGGGCGCGCCGGCGCTTTACGATCTTCAGTTGGACTTTGTGCGGAACGAAACGCTTTCGGACCGTTCCCGCATTCGCTTCGGCATCCGCAGCATCACGCAGCATCGGGACAACGACGAACAATTTCCCGACATCGGCAAGGGCGGCAACTTTTACTTGAAGGTGAACGGACGCGATTTTCGCGCCCGCGGCGGCGACTATGCTCCCGATCTTCTCTTTCGCTGCGATCCGGAGCGCGAAGCGGACACTTTGCGTTATGCGAAGGACCTCGGCATCAACTTTCTCCGCTGTGAAGGAAAAATCTCCAGCGAGCACCTCTATGAACTTGCCGACGAGGAGGGCATTCCGATCATGTCTGGCTGGTGTTGTTGCAATCAGTGGGAAAAGTGGGACCAGTGGAGCGACGAAGACCGTCGCATCGCGCCGGAAAGCCTGCGTTCGCTAATCCTGATGCTGCGTCCGCACGCCTCCGTGTTTGTCTGGGCCAACGGAAGCGATGGCCGGCCGCCGGACCTCGTTCGCCAGGAATACCATCGCGTTCTTTCCGATCTGAACTGGCCCAACGCCATTGTGGACACTTGCTCTTCTTATGCGACGGATGCCAAGGGCGGCCGCCTGTGGGATGGCATCCGCATGGAAGGTCCGTATTGCTGGCGTCCGCCCAGTTATTGGTTCAGCGGCAAATTTGCGGCCACCTACGGCTCCAACGTTGAGCAGGGCGACAACGAGCACATTCCCCCTTTGGAGAGCCTTAGAAAGTTTATTCCGGCGGACAAACTCTGGCCCATCAACGACACCTGGTTCATGCACGCCGGGGCGGAGAATGCCACGCTCTCCAATATTCAGGAGGCCTTGGACCATCGCTACGGCCCTTCCACCAACGTGGAGGATTTTGTGCGGAAGGCTCAACTCACCCATTACGAAAACACGCGCGCGCAGTTTGAGAACTGGGCCGCGTCCGGCTGGGCTTCCCACAAGATGGTCGCCTACTGGATGATGAACCTCCATTGGCCTTCATTCTACGGCCACCTCTTTGACTATTATTTGAAGCCCGGCGCCGCCTACTACGGAGCCAAGAAAGGCCTTCGTCCGCTGTCCGTGGTTTTCGATTACTATGCGACCGGCGATAACAGCCAGGCCGGAATCACCGCCGTCAATCAAACTTCCGGCGACGTGAGCGGTCTCCGTGTCCGGGTTCGCGTCTATGATCTCGATGGCAAAGTGCGCGAAGACCGTTCCACCAGCGGCATTGCCGTTTCTTGCAACGCCGCAACCCAGGTCATGTCGCTGCCGCGATATCCCGGCGGTTCGCCGGTTTTCTTCGTGCGCTGCCAGTTATTTGACCACGCTGGAAAGTTGCTGGTGGAAAACACTTATTGGCAGTCGCAGAAGGACGATGACCTCGGCCCGCCGAAACATGACATGTCCATGGTTCTGTGGCAGGACAAATGGGCGGACATGACCCCGCTGAACACCATGCCTCCGGCGGCCATCGAAATGTCGGCGACCCAAACGAAGGCCGGCAAAGAGCGTCGCGTCGCGATTCGTCTGCACAATCCCACCGCGCACATTGCCTTTTTCCTGCGGGCCACGATTTCCGCCTCGCGCGACGGCGACGAAATTCTTCCCATCCTATACGACGACAATTACATCACTGTCTATCCTGGCGAAACCGCCGAGATACACGGAACAATGTGGAAAGACGTCGAGCCTGGCTGGGTCAAACTCGAAGGCAATAACACCCCCGCCATTTCCGTCCCCATCAAATAAAAAACGGTTCATCCGCCGGGAATCTGCACTGCGCTTCCGCTGTAATGGATAATGGCGTCGGGCGTCGGCGTCATGCCCGTTCCGGCGCCATGACCCGCTGAAACCCATACGATGAGAAAGGTTCGGTTGGTCAACATGCCGGGGAAACTTCCCTGTCTGGCTCCGATGGTCAGGGTTTGCGAAGAGTCATTCCACGTGATGGGAATGGTTGCGTAGCTGCCGGACTCGTAGTCGTAATTGTCATTTTCGTCTTCGTAGAGCGTGAAGCTGCCGCTCGCTCCGCGGTAAATGCGCAATTCAACCGGGTCGTTGGTTTGGACCGCATATTGAATGTTTGTCCCGTAGGGCAGAACTGAGCCGGCCGGGACATAAAGCGGCATGGTTTGAAGGGGTGCCGACGCGGCCAGGGTCTGGCCGCCGGCATACGTTTGTCCGGTCCAAAAATCATACCAGGTCGCGCCCGACGGAAGATAAACGTTGCGGCTCGTCGCGCCCGCGACAGTGACCGGGCAGGCCATCAACGCCGGGCCAAACATATATTGATCCGGGATGTTGAAGACGTTGGTGTCCTGCTGAAAATCCATGACGAGCGGACGCATCATCGTGTAGCCGCCCTGAGACACCATCCAGGACACCGAATAAATGTAGGGCACCAAATGGTAGCGCAACTGGTCGTAATTGGTGAGGACGGAGTAGTAAGGGGACGGAAAATAGTAAAGCGCCTTGTTGTTGTTGCCGTGAATGCGGAGCAGCGGACAGAACGTGCTGAATTGGAACCAGCGGGTGAACACTTCATCGTAGGCGGTGTTGGTGGTGCCGTTGTCATTGAACCCGCCGGTGTCGGTGGTCCAATACGGAATGCCGCTGATGGAAAAGTTCAGTCCGGCGGGAATTTGCTCCGCGAGGGTGGGGAAATCGCCGTTGATGTCGCCCGACCACGTCACCGACGCGTTGCGCTGCTGGCCCGCCCACGCCGAGCGGGTCAGGATGAACACCCGTTTGCTGGAGGTGAGCGAACGCTGACCCACATAGGCGGTGGTGGAGTGCATGAGAGGAAAGGCGTTGAACACGCTGTAGCCGGGGCCGTCGGCAGTGTTGAAACTCCGATATTCGCCCCAGTTGCCGCTCAATTCCGGTTCGCTGACATCGAACCACCAGCCGTCAATGCCCAGGTTGAAGAGGTTCGTCGCGATTTCCTGCCAAAATACCTGACGCGCGGCGGCATTGAACGGATCGTACCATTGGTCAACACCGGGCGGCCAGGTGCTGTTCACAATATTGGTGTAAAGGCCGTTCACCGCCGCCAGGGCGTTGGCGTTGTAAATGTTCAGGTCGAACCGCGGCCAGACGGAAATGATCAGGTGCGCGTTTTCGTTGTGCAGCGTTTGCATCATCAGCGGGACGTTCGGGTAACGGCTGGTGTCGAAAAGATCGGAGCCAAACGGATGTGGCAGCCAGTAAAACCAGTCTTGAATCACACAATCCAGGGGGATGCCCATCGAACGATAGGTGGAGGCCACGGTCAGGATTTCTGTCTGGTTGGTGTAATAATTGCGACATTGCCACAAGCCACAAGCCCATTTGCCAAACATCGGCGGATTGCCGGTCAGATTCCGATAGCCGCCAATCACGGCGTCCAACCCGGGGCCATACATGAAATAATAATCCACCGCTGACGCCGCCTCGGAAGTCCAGGTCAAATTCGTCGGACTGCTTTGCGCCACGCTCACGTCGCTGATGGCCGGGTTGTCCCAAAAAATTCCATAGCCGAGGCTGGATACCAAAACCGGCGTCGCGCCTTGCGACGGATTTTCGTTCTGCAAATGCACGCTCGTGCCCCGGTAATTCATTATGCCGGCGGGATGCTCGCCCAGGCCGAAAATGGCCTCGTTCGACGAGATGACAAATTGTTGCTGGCTTTGCAAGGTGCTGCCGAGGACGGTTGTCGGAGAGACCGATGGGACGGTTGTCGGGAAAAGCGATTTGCCGCCGGCTGCCGGCTCGGACAAAATCGTCGCACCGTTGGTGTCATAAAAACCCACCGCGCCGGTGCCACGGTTGACGCGCACTTGCAGTGCTGACGTGGTCAAAGAAACGACATTGCCGGACACCTGAACGTTCCATCCTGAAGTCATCGGCGAGGCGGTGACCGCCAGACTGTTCGTGGGCACCGAGTTTGTGAGACTGTAAGCCACACGGATGACGCTGGGCGAATACACCTGAAGGCGCAGCGTGCCGGGGTTCATTTGAAACGTCAGGCCGTCGGTGTTGGTTAGCCAGGAGGTCACGGGTATGGGCCGGGCGCCGCCCAAGTATTGGAGCCTGTAAAACATCTGGTTGCCGCAGGACGAATCCGTGGCAAAATTCGTCCCATTCAGTGACGACACCACCGGACCGGCGTAGTTCCAAGGCCCGGACACATTGGTGGTGCCCAGCAGCATGAAACCCGGATAATTCGTGGGCCACGACAGTTGCACCTGGCCAGGGAGAACCGGCCGGGCCGAAAGTTGCAGATGCGCCGCAGGTGTCAGTTGAAGCAAAAACACGCGTTCGCCGACGAGCGGTTTCAGCGTGTTGTCCGGCGTGCCGCCAGTGCTGCCAGTGTAAGCCGTCCCGCCGCTGTAAACATTCGTTTCATTGCCCAGCCACTCAAACCTGGCATCGTTGCTGTCGGCGATCGAGGCTGTCAGGTCGAAACCGTAAATTGTGTTCGTTGTCAGCCACACCGGCGAGGCCAGGGTGAAATGCAGCCACATGCTGTCGCCGTTCACCGAATATGCCCCATAGTAGCTGGTGTCCCAGCCTTCGTTGCCGGTCGTCGTGTAGGTTTCCGAGTGCAAAACAAAACTCGCATGGCCGGCCTGCGATGGATTC
>Ga0326728_10023573_pt1 | contig 11259 bp, 9 predicted proteins | sample MB3enrmetagenome_FD_207602 | JGI IMG/M metagenome (GOLD analysis project Ga0326728, IMG submission 207602) | Lab enriched peat soil microbial communities from McLean, Ithaca, NY, United States - MB31MN | ecosystem: Environmental > Terrestrial > Soil > Wetlands > Peat | place: USA: New York... | reverse complement strand
TCCAATCAATGCCTGTGCGTGTAAACCCTCACCTGAAGCTGCTATATTCCACTTAATCGTCACTCAAAAAGGCAAAGCTCCCGATTTCCATTTCTACTCCCCTTTGCCCTAACAGGAGCTTAGGGCCTATCGAGTATTCCCAAAACCCTACTTTGACGTCCTATAGATGCACAGGCAACCGAAGCCCCTTCAGGGGTTGAGCCTCTTTATCTCGGTGATATGCGGGTCTCCTTTGAGTGGCAGGTACACATATATCTGCGCGACGGACTGGGGCGCTACGGGCATGACAGCTTCTCCTCCGGCAATAAAGCAATAATTCTTTCCACTTACCAGCTGGGAAGCCACGGCGAAGGGCGTGTACCTCACTCCGATCAGTTGCGAAGTCACCTTCTCGAAGACTTCAAGATCTTCGTCCTTGACTGGGAACGTGAACCCTGTCCACTCGCCAGCTTGAGTCTCTTCCATGTTCAACCTCCATGAATAAGCTATTGCGTCCTACGACGCAATGTTCTTTTGATTTCATCATACTTTCTCGATTCTCATCCTGGCCTCATTCAGCTCTTTCCCGACATTACCCGGATGACTGTATTAACCCATCCCGATAATCCCGCCACATCATCTGCTCCGCTATGTCATCGCTATCGTAGACGCCAAAGCCGAGCGCCAGATACAAACGTTTCGCCTCTTGGTTAGCTTTCAAGACGGTCAATGTTAAAGGTTGATCACGATCGGATGCGTACCGCTGTAATGTAGTGAGCACTGTGTGGCCAAACCCTCGATTACGCTCAGGCGGCAGAAGGGAAATATCTACGATATGGATACCGTTGACCGTACTATCGAGTACGAGGCGGCCTATCGCTTTCCCATCGCGCTCGATGATCCACTGTTCGGCCTCCGGATAGCGATTATGGTATTCGATAGCCTGACACTTTTGTTGCATGACGATCAGGGAGTTGATCATTGCCCGATCGGCCGCTGGTCGGCGCAAATCCTCCCTCGTAGAGGCGTACAACTCGCCTAAAAAAGCCTCGTCCTCCCCTGCGACAGGGCGCAGATCTAGCTCCTGTATATAACAATCGATGGACAGGGGCCGACTCTTCCGCGCTTCCATATTGCTAAGCGTGCGCAGGGTAGATACCAATCACGCAAATAATAAAGTTCAAGGCTAGAGACGGCTGGAGAGTGCTCGCGGCCACAGGCACCGATACAGCCACAGATGTTTGCACCGAACCTTCGGAAGAAAGATTTACCGTTCCGCCGCCGGCGGGAAGCTGCACCGGAAATGGCTTCAGCGTGTCGGTCGGATTGTCGGTGCTATATAAGGTAGCACTGCTATCGGAAGCAATCTTAGCCAACGATGTCTGCGAGCTCGGTGTGGCCGAATTCGAGATCGGATTGGGTACTACCGGTATTTCAATGCTCATAGCCGAGACAGCCGAAGGGGTGAACGTCGCCACATGGGTATGGCTTGGCAGGTTTTGGACGCCAATCGTCACTGAGCCGGTTCCGCCTGCAATCACGCCCGCAGTTGCGGAGCCGCCCTTCTGACCAAGAGCCGATACGGCTTGTGCGCCCAGCGGCACCAGGGAACGAAGATCGGGCAACTTGAACTTGTCTGAGGAAGAAGCATTGCCATAGCTATTGCCGATTAAGGAATATAATGTCTGGTTTCCGGCGACGCTCAACTCACTGCCGTCACAAAAGGCCCAGTTTTGAGGCGCCCAGGTCAAGGGCCACAGAGTGATTTCGCCGATATAGGTATCCATAAGCGAACCTCCTTGTCTTTAACAACGATCACTATTGACGCGAAGGATACACGCCTTGTACACAAATGATGTAGTTCAATGTGAGATATGGTTGCAGGGTACTGAGCTCCCCCGACACAGCGATATTGCTCATCGAGGCTTGCTGACCCTGACCTGAAGAGTCGACGGTGACTGTTCCGCCTGTGGCGGGAACCGGAAGGGTGAATGGCTTAAGCGTGGCGGTAGCAGGCGTGTCGGTGCTGTATATCGCGGCAGAACCATTAGAATGGACCTTGGCCAAGGAAGTCTGCGAGCTCGGCGTGTAAGACTGATCCGTAGAGCTGGGTGCAGCCGGTATCGCGATGCTCACGGTCTGGCTAGCCGAAGGCGTGAATGTGGGCACATGTGTATGGCTTGGCATGTTTTGGAGACCGATCGTGAATGCGACTGATCCGATCCCTTGCGCAGTCACGCTCGAGGTCGGAGAGCCACCGTTCTGGCCTACCGCCGACACGGTTTGAGCGCCCACCGCTATCCGAGAACGCAAGTCGGGCAATTTGAACGTTTTAGGAGGAGTGCCGCCATACGTACTACCGATTAGGGAATACAAGGCTTGATTTTGCGAGATGCTCAATTCAGAACCGTCGCACAGAGCCCAGCCTTGGGGTACGAATGGTACCGACCACAAGAGGATTTCGCCGATATAATCATCACCCATATTTCAATCTCCCTCATGGACGAGAAGGATAGTTACCGTCTATACAAATGATATAATTCAAGGTCAGCGATGGTTGCAGAGTACTGAAGGTTCCAGATACTGCAATTCCATCTAGTGGAGTTGCAGCACCTTGACCAGCGGCCTGAACTGTTACCGTCCCGTTCACGCTCGGAACCGATGCCGGGAATGGCCGTATAGTCCCGGTCGGAGTGTCGGTACTGTAGAGCCTCACGCTCTTATTTTTATTATTAGCCGCAGCCAAATAGGTCTGCGAGCTCGGCGTGTCAGACATCGCGGTCGGATTGGGCACGACTGGCACCGCGATGTTCACGCTCGGGGCAGCCGAAGGCGTAAACGTGGCCGTGTGCGTATGGCTCGGCAGGTTTTGGGCACCGATCGTAGCCAAGCCTGCCCCGGTCGCGGCTACATTCGAAGTCGCAGAACCGGTCTTCTGACCCACCGTCGACACGGTTTGAGCGCCCACTGCTACCAGGGAACGCAAGTCGGGCACTTTGAACGTTGCCGGAGGAGTACCGCCATAGCTGTTGCCGATTAGGGAATACAAGGCTTGGTATTGGGAGGTGCTCAATTCGGATCCGTCGCACAGAGCCCAGCCTTGGGGTACATAGGGCACGGACCACAAGAAAATTTGACCGATATAATACGTATCCATGCTGAACCTCCTGCTGTTCTCGTTGCTTGTTATTCCGCGAAGGAGCTTAGGGCGATAGAACGGCGACCTCCTGCGAATTGGCGTTAGTGATAGCCACGAACTTGCCGCCTCCGTAAGCCACGGATTGCCAAGATGCCGAGGCAAGGGAACCTTCTGAAGTCCACGTACTTCCATTGGCCGAGTACTCAAGAGTAGTAGTGTCGCTAGCCACCGCGATGTATACGCCGTCACCGTAGGCTACGGAGAACCATTTATTGCCGGAAGGAATGGCGGTAAAAGAGGAACTCCAGTTTTTCCCATCGCTTGAATATGCGACACATGCATTATTTAAGGGGTCACTGTTGTAGTTCGCCACAGCGACGAATACGCCGTTCCCGTAAGTTACGGATACCCAATACGCGGTAGGAATAGATGACGATGAAGACCAGGTGTTACCATCCGTCGAGTACGCAAAGATATTCTGGTTCGTCTCTGGAACACTTGTCACTGCCACAAATACGCCGTTCCCATAGGTTACCGAAGACAAAAATGGAGTTTTTAATTCCGCGGCAATGCCTGTCGCTGAAGTCCAGGTAATTCCATCACTCGAGTACATTATTCCTAGTCCAGTACTCTCCTCATTTGATGCAACCGCTACATATTTATTGCTCCCATATACTAGAGACATCCAAGCTTGATTCACACCACTAGGGAGGCCGCTTGTTGAGGTGGTCCAGGTCGCTCCGTTATCGTCCGAATACGTTACAGCCTGATCGCCGGCGCCGGCAAGCGCCACAAACCTGCCCTTTCCGCCGGGAGTCCCGTAGGCTATAGCATTCCAGCGATACATCGTCGAAGGTCCGGTGGTAGCCTTAGTCCAGACGCTTCCATCACTCGAGTACACTATTATACCTTTGTAGCTAATCGCTACAAAGTTCCCATTTCCATAAGTTACGGATGTCCAGGAGTCACCACTGGTTGTGAGAGCTGGAAGAGAGGCGCTGGACGTCCAAGTCGTCGAGACCCAGAGGGCGTAAATCGTGATGTTCCCAGTCACCGCCGTGCTCGCCGTGAATCTCGTGCCGCCGGCATCGGGGCCTCCGCTGTTAGTGTACCAGCCGGCGAAGAAGTATCCCGACTTCGTGGGATCGGCGGGGAAGTTTGATCCCAAGGTCATCGTCGCCAAGGTGACTGCTTGGCTCGCAACCGAGGAGCCTCCCTCGCTATTGAATGTGACGGTCGGTGTCGACACCGTCACCTGGTATGTCGTCGTCGTCACTTGATCATTCGCTGTGACTTTGACATACATCACCGTCGAAGATGACGTGAGGGAAATAGAGGAAGAGCTTGTCCCAGAAGAAAGGTTGGTCCATGTTCCTGTGGTACTGCCGACCTGATACTGGATATTTTGTCCACCAATCGATTGAGTCGCCGTGATGTTCACCGTAGAAGACGCAGTAATTATTGCTGAATAGCCCAACGTCAATGAGGAAAAACCTGGACTTAGCGTCAGGGCCGTCCCGCTAGAACTCACCACCAAGTTCGATAGCGCGCTGGCGGTCGAATTGAAATCGCTCACAGAAAAACTTCTTTGAGCGTTCAGCTTCCCCGAGGAATCAAGCCATTGGTCCGAGGTGACATTATCCCAAACATTCACGGTCTCACTATAAATGCCCGCTATGGTTCCGCTGGCCCCACCCCGTTTGAACGTCAGTTGTAAACGATAGTTGCCACTTGCTATTGACGTCTGAGCTATGGTTCCAGTTTCGTTTGAACCACTTGCCGTTAACGTAGGCACTATCGCTGAACCGACAGCAGTGCCGGAGGAGTTGTAAAGCTGAGCCGATACATAATTGATACTAGTCGATGATGGATAGGCAAAATTGAAGCTGAAGCCACCTGTTCCTGTCTGGCTCGCCGAAACCGGCACGGTGAGGTTCAATGACGCTCCGCCGGTGATGGTCTGGTTTGAGAGGCTTCCGCTGCCGACAATTGAACTTCCGCTCAAAGCCGTCACACTGACGTTCCAACTTCCCGGCGTAACCGAGCTAAATGTAGCGCTTGTTCCGCTCGTGACGGTAGTACTCTGACTCGTGTAACCACTGTTACTCGTCAGCGAAACCTGATACGAAGTTACGGCCGTACTCCAGTTGGCAACTACAGCCCGACTGTTCGTCGCAAAAGAGATCTTTACGGTAGCTCCAAGGTTCGAGCTTCCAGTCATGGCCGAATTCTGGCAAGAAAACGAAAGGACGGCTAAGGCGGCGACTAAAAATCCTACTATGGTTTTCTTCATTTATAGCTCCTCATCTACTTGCCGTAATATTCAGCGAGCCACTATACGAAGTTCCGCCGAACACCACGGTGACACTGACCGTGTAAAATCCCGGCGTCGTTGGAGTGAATGAAAAACTGGAACTCGATGAAGAGAGTGTCCCATTGACATACCATTGCCATGATGTCCCTCCCGATGTCACAGAACCTGTTGGGGCAATTTCTATGGCAGTGCCGACAGCCGTAGTCAGAGCCGTCGATGAAAAGCTCAAAGTTTGATAACTGCTCGTTGTAAAAGTTATTGAAATTGAAGAAGTAACTGTGACCGTCACCGTGTAGCTTTGCGTCGATCCGTCCTCCGCAGTGACGGTGTAAGTCACGGGGTTCGTGAAGTCGTTAGGCGTGGTGCCACTGACCTGGGCCGTAGTCCCGACGGCCACGGATGCTCCGGTCGTCGTAAAGGTGGCTACGAGTTTGGTCACGTCCGTCCCATAGGGGACTGTCACGGCGATGGCGGTTCCGGATATCGTCCCAGTCGCTGCCGGAGAGAGGAAGGCGAAGGACGACATAGCCTTTGCCGTGCTCAATATCGTATATACGCAGGAGGCGGATACCAAGGGATTGTCCACGGAGGTCGCCGTGATCGTCACGGTCTGCGGTCCCGAAACTAGGATCGAAACTTCCCCGATCTGGTCCACCGTGGCGTAACTGGAATTGCTGGACTTCCACGTGACGAGCGTATTGGAAGCTCCGGAGTTAAATGTGGGGGTCAGTATATCGCTTCCCCCATTGACCGCCGAAGAGGTACTCTTATTCAGGGTCAGGCTGCTCACGGCGACATAGGTATTGCCGAAGTCCGACGTAGCAAAACTCTCGGTCCCCATGGTGGTGATACCCTGGGCTACGACCACTTCATCGAACTTCATGGCCGTCTTGGTCGTGGTTTTCAGCGTGAAGACTGCCTGATACGACCCCACCACTGCCGAATTATTGGCATAGATGTAATTTGAGCCGCTGGCACTCAGCGTCGGGGTCGTGATATTCCCCGACGGATCGATGAGTTTCATCGTGGCGCTCGTGATCGTCCCCACGCCACTAGCGCTACTTAGGTCCAGGGTCAGGCTGATGCCTCCCGTACCAGTCCCTGCCGTGATGTAGCTCATGGTAACTGATACCGTCGACGAGGCGTTGCTCGTCGTATCCACCGAAGCTGTTCCAGTAGCCAGCACATTCCCGCTGGAATCGGATCCGATCACCGATACGCTATAGACAGCAGAGGTCAAGGTCGTAGAGGTCCAGGAAGTACTGGTGATCCCGCTCTGGGTTATCGGCGTCCCGCCGCCTGAAGGCTGGAGAGTAACAGTATATGAAGAGGGCGTAGGATAGGTCGAAGGAAGAATCGTCTTGCTTTTCGGGGAAGACTGATTCCACGAGATGGTTAAGGTCCTGGCTTGGCTCGACGTCTGACTTTGGGTGCCGACACTATTCTGGCAGCCCACAATACTCAAAGCCGCGATCAGGAATAGAGCGCTTTGAAAAAGTATTCGCTTCAGCATTTTCTACTCCTTCAGTTGGTGACGGTAACCATGAGGTTCCCGTTATACGTTAAGCCGTTAGCATCGGTGATGACTAAAGAGACTAGATGCTGGCCGTAAGTCAGGGTCGATACCGTGGGTGTCAGAATCCAGGAGGCGCTCATCGCCCCCGAAACTTTGGCTCCGTCCTGATACCATTGGTACGCCGTAGGATTGCCCGTATAGGTTCCGGTGAACGTGATTGCTGTTCCATAATGGAGGGTCGTTGAACTGGTAGAGGTAGCGATGGACACGCTGTAGCTCGCTAGTTGTCCAGGAGGCGTTATGGATATCGCAGTCTGGTTCGACCATTGGGCGTACAACGTGACGTTCGAGCTCCCCATCGTAAAGCTTGCCTTATCGGCGTAGGTAGTACCGCTTCCATCGGCCTTGGAATTCCACCCGGCGAAGGAATAACCGGTGTAGGTGAATGCATTGGCGGTCAGCGTGACCGCTGTTCCGGGAGCGCCCGTCTGACTCGTCATCGTTCCTGAGCCCCCATTGGCGTTGAAGCTCACGAGCGCTGCGCGCGTCACGGTAACGGTATACGTATTCGTCACTCCGCTCTGGGCCGTGACCGTAACCGTTATCGTATTGTTCCCGACACTGAGACTCGAGGGCTGGCTGGGGCTGATGGATACGCTAGCGGTCGAGTCGGCCGCGGTCGCCCCCACAGTAATAGAGGTGACCGAGTTGGCCACGCTGACGGTATAGCTGGACGTGGATGCGCTGAACGACGGGGTCAAAGTACCGGTACTTACGGTCAGCGTGCTCAAGGCGGCATTGGTGCTGGCGGGAGCGACGGTGACCGTCACCGTATAGCTCGATGTCGAGCCATCTGCTGCGCTGACAGTGTAGGTCACGGGGCCGGTGAAGTTGTTGGCGGTGGTGCCGCTAACCTGCGTCGTAGTCCCGACGACCACGGATGCTCCGGTCGTTGTAAAGGCCGCCACCAGCTTTGTGACGTCAGTTCCATAGGGGACAGTCACGGCGATGGCGGTTCCGGATATCGTCCCCGTCACCGCGGGAGAGACGAAGGCGAAGGCCGTGATAGCCTTCGCTGACGACGCAGTATTACCGGAGCTGGTAGGGTTTTGACAGGCCATGAAAGCCAGGCTTCCAAGAAGAATCAGCGCAGAGAGCCAACTGATACCATGGAATCTTCTTCGTCGAGTATGCACCTTTTGCTCCTATAGGGATATTTTCAACTTTATATGAGACCGGAGCGTAGCTTGGGTTTTCCACTCCAGCAATCCACCGAAGGATGTATTTTTAGAGAATATGTAAAACTAAATCGTTCGATCTGTATGAAAAATGAGACATCAATCGTTCGATCGATAGTGGCGTATTCGACAAATGTCTCCTATTCCCTGCAAGGAAGACGCGCTGTATAATGGAAGGAAGGTGCATCATGAGGAACTAATGGAACTACAGCCAGCGCGACGGCCTTCGATGGGAAAAAAGACAATTATCATATGCTATGTTATCGCTACGATCGCCATGGTATTTCTAACACTCTGGCAATGGCTGGCCCCATCGAAGGCAACGCCTCAGGCGATCGAGGGAGTCTTGAACCTCGAGTCTTGGAATCCGGAGCAGATTCCGGCGGTGGCGCTTAATGGACAATGGGAGTTCTTTCCCGGTCAGCTGTCCGCAACCGACCTTCGAGGTCGGGCCGCTTGGCGCACCGTGCCCGATCTTTGGACCGGAGTCGAAGCCGCCGGCCTTTCCGGCCAAGGAGCGGGGACCTATCGCCTGACCGTCATTCTTCCTGAAAAGACAGCCCCCTTGGCCCTTCGCTGGAGGACGATTTCGACGGCGGCTACGTTCAGCGTCGACGGACAGCTTTTAGCCTCCGTCGGACGGCCGGACCTCGAAGCCGTAAAAGATCGGCCTCAATACCGGCCGCAAGTGGTCCCCTTCTCCCCGGCAGGGAGGGAGTTCGTCCTCACAGTTCAGGTCTCCAACCACGAATACCGGAGCGGCGGTCTATGGAGGGCTCTTGAGCTGGGATCGGCGACCTCCTTGGAGCAGCAGCGAATCGCCGACATGGTGGTCACCTTTGTTTTCGCTGGCGCGATGCTGGCAATTGCCTTGAACGCTCTGTTCTACTATAGTTTTCGGCAGCAGAAGCTTGGGTATCTCTTCTTCTCCCTCTTCACGGTGACCATCGGGCTTAGATATCTAGTGACCGGCGACTATACTATTCTCTCGATCTTCTCTGGCCTCGGCTATGACGCTCTGATCCGGATCGAAAACGCTACCATCAGCCTATTGTTCATAACGTTCATACTGTTCTTCATGTGGTTCTTGGACGGCCCCCGGCGGTTTCTCGCCATACTTCTGGGTCCGGAGCTAGTCTACCTTGCGTTAGCTCCAGTGGCTCCTATCTTGATCCTGTCGCGATGCCTGCTCCCTCTCATCTTTCTGATGATTCTGCAACTCGGGCTGTTTACAGTCCGCGCCTGGTTACCGGCCTGGCGCGAAGGCAAGTCCGCCTCTAGGACAATACTCGCCGGGTTGCTTTTTTTGGTGACCGCCGGCATCCATGACGCCTTAGTAACGCTCAGTCGTTACGTTTTAGTCTCGTTCCTACCCTGGGCCTTTCTCGTCTTCGTGTTCCTTCTCGCTGCCATGATGGCTGGGCATTTCAATAGCGACCAGCGCCGGCTCGAAACATTGACTGCAGACCTATCCAAGCTTCTACTGGACAGATTTACCGGCGCTGTCCTTTTTACCGACAACCAGGGGATCATTATCAGGGCCTCCGAAGCTGCTGTTCATATTTTGGGCGACAACATCGAGAATCAACCGTTGACTCAGGGCTTGAAGGGATGCTCCGACTTCGACGCCCAATGGAGCGCCATGGCGAGAGACCTCCAACCGAAGAATGAACTGTCCGGATACCTTGGCTCCGGTCGGTACAAAATCAATATGCTTCCCTATCAGAGCACTTCCAATGAATTAATTGGAGCTATAGTCCGAATTGTCCCCGAAAGCACGCTCGACGAATCGGCTATGATCAACAAGTTCACGGCTCGAGAGAGGAAGGTTGCAGAACTGATCTGCAAAGGCCTCGACACCAAACAAATCGCCGAGGCCCTCTTTATATCGCAAGCGACGGTCAAGACCCATCTGCACAAGCTCTATACAAAAACGGGGACCACGGGGAAGGCCGACTTGGTCCGGGTCCTCCTTTCGAGCGTCTAAAGCGGTGGCCACGGCTCGATTTATTTCCCCGCCGCAGCTATAGTCATGAGCCATGAACTTCGACACCATCATCGACCGCAAGGGCACGCTCTCGCTCAAGTGGGACAACGCCAAGAACATCCCTGGACTTCCGGATATCATACCCCTGTGGGTGGCGGACATGGACTTCGCGCCGCCCGACGCGGTGCTCGAGGCGATACGCGCGCGGGCTCTGCATCCGATATTCGGCTATACGAACGTGGGAAGCGAATATTTCGAGGCTGTCGCTTCCTGGTACCGCGATCGTCAGGCCCTCGAGCTGCCTCCCGGCGATATTCTCCTCGCACCCTCGGTCATGCCCTCCCTCTCGATCGCGGTGAACGCCTTCACAGAGAGAGGCGAAGGCGTGATGATCCTGACGCCCGTCTACCATCCCTTCTTCAGCACAGTCGAAGAGAACGGCCGCGTCGTCGTGCCCACTCCCCTCGTAAAATCGGCCGACGGCTCATGGGGCATGGACCTCGCGGGTATGGAAGCGGCAGCGGACAAGGCCGAAAAGGCAGGGACTCGCCTTCGCGCCATCCTCGTCTCGAGCCCGCACAACCCCGTGGGCAGGGTGTGGAGACAGGCCGAGATCGACGCCCTCCTCGATTTCGCTTCTCGCCGGAGCCTCGCGATTTTCTGCGACGAGATACACTCGGACATCATCCTGGGAAAGAGCCCCTTCCTCAGCATGGCGCGCATAGAAGGCGAGAGGGCGAAAGGCCTCATCGTGCTCTCGGGCCCAAACAAGACCTTCAACATGGCGGGGCTCCACATCTCACAAGTCATCGCCCGAGACGAGGCGACACGGAATACGATGAAGAGAGCTCTCTCCGCCGCTGGCTACAGTCAGCCGAACGTATTCTCCCTCGTCGCCGCCACCGCCGCTTACCGCGAGGGCGGAAAGTGGCTCGACGAGCTACTCGCCTACCTACAGGGAAATTACCGATTTCTCCTCGAGTTCCTGTCCCGAGAGCTTCCCGAGGTCGGCGTATCCGAACTCGAGGGCAGCTACCTCGCCTGGCTCGACCTGCACTCCGTCCTTTTGAAAAGAGGCGAGTACTC
>Ga0326728_10023572_pt1 | contig 11259 bp, 8 predicted proteins | sample MB3enrmetagenome_FD_207602 | JGI IMG/M metagenome (GOLD analysis project Ga0326728, IMG submission 207602) | Lab enriched peat soil microbial communities from McLean, Ithaca, NY, United States - MB31MN | ecosystem: Environmental > Terrestrial > Soil > Wetlands > Peat | place: USA: New York... | reverse complement strand
AGTGGCGGAGAAACGGCGCCTCGTAGGTGAGCTTCATGCCACGGATGCGCTCGCGGTTCTTCCAGACTTCCAGAATGACCTCGACGAGATAGTCGATGTGGCTCTGGGTGTAGACGCGGCGCGGGATAGCCAGGCGCACCAGGTCCATTTGCGCGGCCGCCGAAAACATGAGCGTGCCGATTTCGACGGAGCGCACGCCACCCTCAAGATAGAGTTCGCAGGCCAGGGCCACGCCGGGGAATTGTGCCGGAGGAATGTGCGGCAGGAAGGCGCGCGCGTCAAGATAGATGGCGTGGCCTCCCGGCGGCTGGACGATGGGCACGCCCGCAGCGGCAACGTGGTTGCCAAGATACGCCGTGGAGGCGATGCGGTAGCGCAGGTAGTCCTCCTCAACGGCTTCCTGCAGGCCCACGGCAACGGCCTCAAGATCGCGTCCGGCAAGGCCGCCGTACGTCGGATAACCCTCGGTGAGGATAAGAAGATCCTTCTCCTGCTGGGCGAGCCGATCGTTGTTGGTGCACAGAAAGCCGCCGATATTGGCCATGCCGTCTTTCTTGGCAGACATGGTGCAGCCGTCGCCCAAGCGAAACATCTCCTGCGCAATTTCTTTGGGGCTTTTTTGCGAGTATCCCGGCTCACGTAACTTGATGAACCACGCGTTCTCGGCAAAGCGGCAGGCGTCGAAGTAGAGCGGGATGCCGTGCCGCCGGCACACCTCGCTCACCTGGCGCGCATTTTCCATCGAGACGGGCTGGCCGCCGCCCGAGTTGTTGGTCACGGTCAGCATCACCAGAGGAATGCGCTCGCGGCCCACGCGCGCAATGAGACTTTCGAGCGCCGTCACGTCCATATTGCCCTTGAACGGATGCACGAGCGAAGGCTGTTTGCCTTCGGGAATCACCAGGTCGACGGCCTCGGCGCCGGTGAACTCGACATTGGCGCGCGTGGTGTCGAAGTGGGTGTTATTGGGAACGACGTCGCCCTTCTTGCACATCACGCCGAAGAGGATGCGCTCGGCGGCGCGGCCCTGGTGCGTAGGAACCACATGCTTGTAGCCGAAGATGTCCTGAACAGAACTCTTGAAACGAACGAAGCTGCGGCTGCCGGCATAGCTTTCGTCGCCCTCCATCACCGCGGCCCACTGGTGCGTCGACATAGCGCCTGTGCCGGAGTCGGTGAGCAGATCGATGAGCACGTCATCGGCAGGCAGCAGGAAGAGATTGTAGTGGGCGGCTTTCAGAAGTTCTTCGCGCTGGGCGCGCGTCGTCCAGCGAATGGGCTCGACACTTTTGATTCGGAACGGTTCAAAGATGGTCTTGGCGATCATGATGCGTCTTTCGTAGTTTTTGGCTGGACCTCCGCTTCGTGCACGCGCAGCACGATAATCGTTTCGTCGTCGAAACGGTCTTTGCTGCCCTGAAAGCGCGCCACATCCGCGAGGATGGCATCGGCAATCTCCAGCGCGGAAAGATCGCGGCTGGCGCAGAGCAGTCCGGCCAGGCGGTCCTGCCCGTACATCTCCTCTTTCTCGTTTTCCGCGTCGAGAATGCCATCGGAGACAAAGACGATGGCGTCGCCCGGTTGCGTGGCCACGCTCAACTCCTCGTAGCTCACATCGGGGAACATGCCCAGCGGGAAGCCTTCGGCTTTGACCGTCACCGATTGACCGGCGCGGCAGAAAACCGGCTGCACCGCTCCCGAATTCGCCACCTGCAGGGTCTGGTTCTCATCGTTCCAGAGCGCGAAGAGCATGGTCACGTACTGCGATTCCAGCTTGCGCTCCTGCAGCGCGTCGTTGAGCAGGGCCAGCATCTGCGCCGGGCCCGGCTCGTGCGCTGCCGCGGCGCGCATGATGCCGCTCACCAGGGCCGCAAACAGCGCGGCCGGCGCGGCCTTGCCGCTTACGTCGCCCAGCACGATCGCCGTGCGGTTCGGCCCGTATTCCAGAAAGTCGTACAGGTCGCCGCCAATGCTACGCGCCGGCAAAAAGCGCACCGCCATCTCGGCATGGGAATGCGTGGGAGCCGCCGCCGGCAATAAGCGCAGTTGCACCTCGCGCGCCATGGCGATGTCCTTCTCCAGTTGCCTCTCCTGTCGCTTGACCGCCTGATACAGCCGCGCATTCTCAATCGCAATGGCAATCTGCGAGGCCAGCGTCGACAGCATCCGTTCGTGCTCTTCGTTGAAAAACGCCGGCTTGGTGTGCTCCAGGTCCAGCACCCCGATCACGCGGCCCTTGTAGAACAGCGGCACAACCAGCTCCGAGCGCGTCTCGGGATTCATGGGAACGTAGCGCGGATCCTTGCTTACGTCGGGCACGTTGACCGTCCGCCACTCGCGCACCGCTGTGCCCACCAGTCCGCTGCTGATGGGAATGCGTCGCATGGGAGCATGCGCATAGCCGAAGCGCCACGCGTAGCGCGTGATCAGGGTCTCGCCCTTTTCGTCGAGCAGCATGAGGGTGAACATCTGGTAGTCGATCAGCCGCCGCAGCAACTGCCCAACCTTTTCCAGCAGCGGATTCAGATCCAGAATCGACGCCAGTTCCACGGCGATCTCGTTCAGCACCTCCAGGGTTTGCGCCTGGCGCGAAATCCGCGCGTACAAGCGCGCGTTCTCAATCGACTGCGCAATGCGCGAAGCCGTCATGGTCAGCAGGTTCAGGTGCTCTTCGCGGAAGAAATTCGGCTGCTCGCTTTCGATGTCCATCACGCCGATGAGCCGGTTCTTGGCAATCAGCGGTACGGCCAGCTCCGAACGTACCTCGGGATTGGCGCTGATGTAGTAATCCGCCTTCGTAACGTCATTCAGCAGAATCGCTTGCCGCGTCAGTGCTACCTGCCCCACCACTCCCTTGCCGACGGGAATGCGCGTGCGCTCGACCTTCGGCGTGTGGCCGATCTGAAATCGCATGCGCAGCTCGTGGGTCCGCTCGTTCAGCAGGAAAATGGCGAAGATGCGGTAAGGAATAATGGCGCGAACCAGTTCCGAGGTGCGGCTGAGAAGAGTTTGCAGGTCGAGGGTGGTATTGAGCGCGTCGGTCAGGCGCATCAGATACGCCACATCCGCCGGCTCGATGCGGACGTTCATGGGATCCAGATGCCCTGGCTCGGCGGGACGGTAATCGCCCTCGAATTCATGCCTTTCAGGCGGGGATGGCGGCGTTTCGCTCATAAAGTGTCGAAGGGAATGATACAGCAGGGGACAAGGGAGAAGTGTGGAGTGTGAGTGTGGTTGTAGCTTTCCGGCGCACTCACACTCACACTCGCAACTGCCTTCACTCCGCTCCCAGCTCGCGGAGAATCGCCACGGAAGCCGAGCAACCAATCCGATTGGCGCCGGCTTCGAGCAGCGTGCGGAGTTGGGCGAGGGTGCGGATGCCGCCCGAGGCCTTGATCCCGCAGCGCGCTCCAGCCACGCCGCGCAGCAGGGCCACATCGGCCGGAATGGCGCCGCCCGCGGCCGATCCGGTCGAGGTCTTGATGAAATCCGCTCCGGCCTGGATGGCAATCTCCGAGGCGCGCAGCTTTTCTTCCATGGTGAGCAGAGCCGTTTCGAGCGTCACCTTAAGCAGAGCGCCGTGATGATGCGCCACGTTGACCACGGCGCGGACGGTGTGCTGCACCGCGGGATGGTTGCCGCTCTTGAGCTGCCCAATCGGCAGCACCATGTCGAGTTCGCGCACGCCCAGCCGGATGAGCGCGGCAGTTTCTTGGCGGAGCGTGGAGACAAGCGAGCCGCCGAGCGGCGAGCCAATCACTGCGCCCGTGGGAATGCCTGTGCCGGCAAGCGCACCCACTGCGATGGGAGTCCACACCGGGTTCACCAGGACGCAGGCGAAGCGGTAGCGAGCAGCTTCGGCGCAGAGCGTCTCTATTTGCTTGCGCGTGGCGCCGGGCTTAACCAATGTGTGGTCGATCACGGCGGCCAGTGTTTGCCAACTGGCGAGAGTCTCGGCGGTAAAACCGGCCGAGTCAAAGGTCCCGTAGTCAAAATCCAGGTCAGATTCCTGGATGGGGGTTGGCTTCATGGAGGCATGCTCCTTGCATGCGCAGGATGGCGCGTATCATTGCGCCGCATCCGGCTCCGGGAACAGAGTATACGTCGCCGGCGCACCCCGGACCAAATCAAGCGACAATAAACAGTCAGGCGCTGCGGCAGCCCGGGAACTCAGCCCGCATCGGGAGACGGTTATTCGGGATTTTCCGGCGGCATCAGGCAGATATCGGGCAGATTGCGATAGCGCTCGGCAAAGTCCATGCCGTAACCGATGACAAACAGGTTGGGAATGGAGAATCCGACGTAATCGGCCTCGATCTGCTCCACGCGCCGCGAGGGCTTGTCGAGCAGCGTGGCAATGCGCAGCGTCTTGGGATGCTGCTGCAGGAAGAGCTTGCGCAGGTAGGCCAGCGTCAGGCCGGTGTCGAGAATATCTTCAACCACCAGCACGTTCTTGCCTTCGATGGACTGGTCCAGGTCCTTGATCAGCTTGACCGCGCCCGAAGAACGCTGGCCCTTGCCGTAGCTGGAGACGGCCACGAAGTCGAAGGTTGCATCGGCCTGAATGGCGCGCGAAAGGTCGACAAGGAAAAACGCCGCGCCTTTGAGCACGCCGATCATGACCAGCTTTTCGCCATTCAGATCGCGGCTGATCTGCGCGCCCATTTCGGCCACGCGATCCGCGATCTGTTGGCGGGAGTAGAGAACCTCAAGGCCTTGGGAGGTCATGGTTTCCATGCTGACAGTATCGCGCGATTTGCCGATTTCCTGCCTGTGCAAATCAAAGCCCGTAAATAGGGTCCGCGTAGACCGGAGATCGACGGGCGGACTCGACCGGCAGCTACGAGAGCATGTTTCAAAGAATCGGTTTTGTAACAAGGGCACGGCTTTAGCCGGGCCGAAAAATGCAGGAAAACAGGGGGCTTTAGCCCCTGAGGGACCACATCTGGAATCTACGCAACCATTCTTGAAACAAGCTCTTCGAATCCTTCGCGCGTCTATACTTGTTGAGCGATGCTTCCCTTTCTGCACATCGGGTCATTCACCCTGCCCACTTACGGACTGATGCTCTCGCTGGCCATCGTGACGGCCATGTTTGTGATGGACCGCGCTTTCAAGCGGGCGCACCTGACGGCGGACTCGGTGGGGATGGTAGCGACCGCCGCGCTGGCAGGCATTGTGGGCTCCAAGATCTGGTATCTCGTCCTCGACTCGCCGGGAGGCTTCCACGCCATGGGCTGGGGTGCTTTGTTCGAGAACTCCGGGTTTTCGTGGTTTGGCGCATTGCTCTTCGGAATCCTGGCGCTGGTGCTGCAAGGCTGGAGGGAAAAAATCGGGGGTTTGCGCACTCTGGATATGGCTGCTCCCGCCTGCGCCATCGGCCAGGGCTTGGGGCGCATTGGGTGTTTTCTTTCCGGCGACGGGTGCTACGGCATTGCGATCCAGCCGGTCCATATCCTCGGGTTCACGTTTCATCCATGGGGGATGGCCTTTCCGAATGGCATTGTGCCGGTTTCTGTTCCCGTCTATCCGACGCCGCTTTATGAGCTGGCCACTGGCCTCGTCATCGGCGGGTGGTTATGGTGGCGCCTCGGCAAACCGCACGCCACAGGCGCGATCATGGGTCAGTACCTGATCCTCGCCGGAACAGCTCGCTTTATGGTTGAATTTATCCGCCGCAATCCCAAGGTTCTTTGGGGCTTATCGAATGAACAACTCACCTGCGCCGCGGCCGTTGTGATGGGTATCGCGCTCATCTGGTGGGCCGCCAGGCGGCCAGCGCTTAGGTTGCGGAAAGCGTCGGCACGGGTCGCGAAGCCGGCGTAGATAGCCGATGTGGCGGAATTTTTCTCACCGTTTACGTCAACCCATGCATTCGTGCAGCCTCCTTCGGACCGAAAGGCGCGTAGGCTGGGCACGCATCTATACTTGAAGAGACATGCTTCCTTATTTGCATCTTGGTTGGTTCAATGTGCCCACTTTCGGGCTCATGCTGTGGGTCGCCGCGGTGGTCAGCGCCATTGTGGTCGACCGCGCCTTCAAGCGCGAAAAGATTGCGGCTGACGCGGTGGGGATGGTGGCCATTGCCCTGGTCGCGGGCATTATCGGCGCCAAGGTGTGGCATGTTCTCGATTCTCCCGACGAGTTCACGAGCCAGGGCTGGAGCGTTTTGTGGGATACGGCGGGCTTTGCCTGGTACGGCGGGATGGTCTTCGGCATTGCGGCGCTGGTTCTGCAGGGTTTACGCGCGAAGATCGGGGCGCTTCGCACATTGGATCTGTTCGCGCCGGCGGCGGCCATCGGCTACGGCATTGGCCGCATCGGCTGTTTCCTCTCCGGAGACGGCTGCTATGGAATCGAAATCAAGCCGGTCCATCTGTTCGGCTTTACCTTTCATCCCTGGGGGATGGCGTTTCCGCATGGCATCGACCCGGTTCTTTATCCCGTATACCCCACGCCGCTCTATGAACTGGGTGCGGGGCTGCTCATCGGATGGTATTTATGGTGGCGGCTGGGGAAGCCGCATGCCGTGGGCTCCATTGTGGGCCAGTATCTCGCCCTGAGCGGCCTGGCTCGCTTTCTGGTTGAATTCATCCGGCGTAATCCCAAGGTCCTATGGGGATTATCGAATGCGCAACTGGCCAGCGCCGGAGCCATGCTGGCAGGCATTGCCCTGACCGCGTGGGCAGTCACTCGCCCCGCTTTCACGGCGCGCAAGGCATCGGCGCCGGTTGAGAAACCCGCCTGAGACGTCTGCCGTTCCGGCCCTCGTCCGTCCCTGCGTCTTTACCCGGAACAATCGGCATCTTCTGCCTTATTCCCGCGCATTCGCGGTGTGATGGAGCCCAAAGCTTGCCAGAAGCGGCGTGATGCAAATCACAGTTTCGCTCTACCTTACGTCAGCAATGTGATTTGTAACACCTGTGATGACGCTCACAGCCACTCGTTCTTTTTGCTGCGTAACTTCGGTCACATTAGCTGGCAAATCTCAGGGGTTGTTCCTGGCCTCCACGCTCTCTTGGGATTTGCCGGCGAGGTACCGTGAGCGAGGGAAGCATGGGTGATTCGATTTGGCAGTCAATGCAGAAGAAGGGCTACAGCCGCAGAGAATTTCTCGAATTCTGCAGCGCAGCCGCGGTCATGGCCGGGCTGGGCAAGTCCGGTGCGGCTCAGGTTGCTTCAGCCTTTGAAAAAAAGGAAAAACCGGCCGTCGTGTGGATGCACTTTCAGGAGTGCACCTGCTGCAGCGAGTCATTTATCAGGGCATCGCACCCCATCGTGGCGGATGCGTTGCTGGATGTGCTCTCGCTCAACTACACCGAAACCTTGATGGCGGCTTCGGGCTTCCAGGCGGAAAAGAGCCTGAGCGACACCATCGCGAACAACAAGGGCAAGTACATCGTGCTGGTGGAAGGCGCCGTGCCGACCAAGGACGATGGCGTGTACTGCATGGTGGGCGGCAAGACCGCGGAGTCGATCCTGCAGACGGTCGCCGCGGATGCTGCGGCCATCGTGGCCTGGGGCAGTTGCGCCTCAAACGGCTGCGTGCAGGCGGCCAAGCCCAATCCGACCGGTGCTACGCCGATTTACAAGCTGGTCGGCAAGCCCGTCATTAACGTGCCCGGCTGCCCGCCCATCGCCGACGTCATGATGAGCGTGGTGACGCACCTGCTGGTTCTCGGACAGGTTCCGGAACTCGACGATCAGGGCCGGCCCAAGGAGTTCTACGGCCGCCGCGTGCACGATACCTGCTATCGCCGGGCCAACTACGACGCCGGGCTGTTCGTCGAGGCGTGGGACGACGAGGGTGCGCGCAAGGGCTATTGCCTGTACAAGATGGGCTGCAAGGGGCCGGTGACCTACAACGCCTGCTCGGTGGTGAAGTGGAACGAGGGCACCAGCTATCCGATTCAGTCAGGCCACAATTGCATCGGCTGCAGCGAGGCCGGCTTCTGGGACAACGGCCCGTTCTATCAGCATCTGCCGTCGTTCCCCGGCTTCGGCGTCGAAAGCACCGCCGACACCATCGGTACCGCAGTTGGTGTGGCCACGCTGGCCGGCGTCGCCGCTCATGCCATCGTGACCAACATACGCAAGCGCAGCGTGATCGCGGAAGTGCACGCTGAAGATCAAAAGGAGTCGTAATCAGTTATGGCAACGCGTGTCGTCGTCGATCCCGTAACTCGCATTGAAGGCCACCTGCGCATTGAGGCAGTGGTGGAAAACGGCGTCATCACCGACGCATTCAGCGCAGGCACCATGGTGCGCGGCCTGGAGAAGATCCTCATGGGCCGCGACCCCCGTGATGCCTGGGCCATCACCGAGCGCGTCTGCGGCGTCTGCACCACGGTGCATGCGCTGGCCAGCGTGCGCTCGGTGGAAGATGCCCTGGGCATCTCGGTGCCGCCCACGGCGGAGATTATCCGCAACATCATGCTCACCACGCAGTACGTGCAGGATCACGTGATCCACTTCTATCACCTGCACGCGCTCGACTGGGTGGACATCGTGAACGCGCTCCAGGCCGATCCCAAGAAGGCCGCCGACCTCGCCGCGACGTTCTCCAAGTGGGACAAGAATACGGCTTCCTATTTCACCGAAGTCCAGAACAAGATCAAGGCCTTTGCCGCCAGCGGCATGGGTATCTTTGCCAACGGCTATTGGGGCCATTCGGCCTACAAGTTGCCGCCGGAAGCAAACCTGATCGCAGTGGCCCACTATCTCGATGCGCTGCAGTGGCAAAAGGAAGTGGTCAAGATCCATGCCGTCTTCGGCGGCAAGAACCCGCATCCCAACTACCTTGTCGGCGGCGTTCCGTGCTCCATCAACGTCAACGAGGTGGCTGCGATCAACATGGAGCGGCTCGACCTTGTGGCACGGCTCATCAGCCAGGCCGACGAGTTCGTCAACGAAGTCTACATTCCCGACTTGCTGACCGTGGCCTCGTTCTACAAGGACTGGGCCAAGTACGGCGGCGGCTTGAGCAACTATCTCTGCTACGGCGAATTCCCGACCAACGGCTACAACCATCCTGAGGCCTTCAAGTACGCGCGGGGCGCCGTGCTCAACCGTGACCTCTCGACCGTGCTGCCCGTCAATCCGCGGGACCAGCAGGAGATCAAGGAGTACATTGCGCACTCCTGGTACACCTACGACGGCGGAGACAACGTGGGCATACACCCGTGGGCGGGTGAGACCAACATCAAGTACACCGGACCCAAGCCTCCATTCGAGAGCCTCGAGGGCTTCGACAAGTACTCGTTCCTCAAGACTCCGCGCTGGAAGGAAAACCCCATGGAAGTGGGACCGCTGGCCCGTCTGCTGGTTTCCTATGCCGCCGGCCACGCGGACGTGAAGGACACGGTGGGCATGGTGCTGGGCAAGCTGGGCGTGCCGGTCGGCGCTCTGTTCAGCACCCTGGGACGCACCGCGGCGCGCGGCATCGATGCGGCGCTGGCCATGATCTGGCTCAAGGAGTTCTTCGGCCAGTTGATGGATCGCGTGAAGAACAACGATGTATCCACGTTCAACGGCGAGAAGTGGGATCCCAAGACCTGGCCTGCCGATGCGGAAGGCGTGGGCCTCGAAGAAGCTCCGCGCGGAGCGCTGGCGCACTGGATCAAGATCCACAACGGCGCCATCGAAAACTACCAGCTCGTCGTCCCCACCACGTGGAACGGTTCGCCCCGCGACGCCAAGCAGCAGCACTCCTCTTTCGAGGCGTCGCTGATCGGCACACCGGTGGCGAAACTCGATCAGCCGTTGGAGATCATTCGCACCGTCCATTCCTTTGACCCGTGTCTGGCCTGCGCCGTGCATCTTTACGATCCGCAGGGACGGCACCTTCACCAGATTTCCTTCGAGTGATGGCGATGAGTACACAGAGCACTGGTGTCACAGACGTCTTTCGTGCCAACGGCAGCGCGCCGGTAGAGTACCGGCGCGTGTACGTGTGGGAGCTTCCCGTTCGCGCTTACCACTGGATCAACGCCATCGCGTTGACCCTGCTATGCATCACTGGCTTCCTCATCGGACATCCGGTGCGCATTGCGTATGCGTCCGAGGCTTATCAGCAATACTGGTTCGGCTGGGTGCGCTTCATCCACTTTTCCGCCGCCTACGTGTATGTCTTCAACTTTGCCGCGCGTATTTACTGGGGATTCGTCGGCAACAAGTACGCCAAGTGGAGCAACTTTTTCCCTCTCACGAAGGCGCAGCAGCATGAAATTGCCGACGTCATCAAGACCGACGTTCTGCAAACCAAGATGCGCGGCGAAATCTCCACAGGGCACAACTCGCTGGCGGCGCTTATCTACTTTTTGACCTTCCTGGCCTTCTGCTTCCAGACCATCACCGGCTTCGCGCTCTATTCCAGCATGAGCAATGCGTGGCTGCCGCGCATGTTCAAGTGGATTGTGCCTTTAATGGGCGGCGAGTTCTCCGTCCGCTTCTGGCATCACCTGTTCCTGTGGTTCTTTGTCACGTTCGTCATCGTTCACATCTATCTCAGCTTCTATCACGACTACATTGAGGGCCGCGGGACGGTATCCTCGATCATCGGTGGATGGAAGTTTGACCGTCAGAGCCCGGAGCAAATGGCCGCCGCGTGCAAGCTGATTGAAACGAAAGACGCAGACAAGCAGAAGTAAGAGAAAGCGAGCCCAGGTCCCAATTCTGGGGCCTGGACTCAAATAGGGCTTTGCGAAAGGGCACGACCTTAGTCGTGCCGGGTAGGCTGTGTTTTGTATCAGGGCACGACTTCAGTCGTGCCGAATAGGCGGTATTTAAGAATTGGGGCTTCAGCCCCTGAGGGATACTTCTCCAACCTGTTCCACTTCCTCACATGATTCTCTGTCTGCTCTAACTACGCCCGTATCGATTCCATGAATTAAACTCAGGAATTGATGGATACAAAGAAGACCCTCGTTCTCGGTCTGGGCAACGTCATCATGGGCGATGAAGGCGTGGGCGTGCACGTGGTACGCGCGCTCGAAAAGCACACCCTGCCGGCCGGCGTGGAGTGCCTTGACGGCGGCACCGGCGGCTTCATTCTCCTGGAGCCGCTCGAGAACGCCGCCCGCGTCATTCTCATCGACGCCGCTGCCGACGGCAACCCACCCGGCACCGTGACTCGCACCACGCCGCGCTTCTCGCGCGATTACCCTCCCACGCTCACCGCGCACGACATCGGCGTCAAAGATCTCCTCGACGCGTTCTACATGCGGGGCGGATCGCGCGAGGTGGTGCTCTACGCCATCG
>Ga0326728_10023568_pt1 | contig 11260 bp, 10 predicted proteins | sample MB3enrmetagenome_FD_207602 | JGI IMG/M metagenome (GOLD analysis project Ga0326728, IMG submission 207602) | Lab enriched peat soil microbial communities from McLean, Ithaca, NY, United States - MB31MN | ecosystem: Environmental > Terrestrial > Soil > Wetlands > Peat | place: USA: New York... | reverse complement strand
CAACCGCGCCAGGGTGTACTGTTATCTGCACGAAGAGTTTTGAACCCGGATCTCACTTCTTATCGTCGGTCGCCCTAAAAACCTCAACCTAAAAACTCTTCGCGCCGAATTGAATGACAAGCCCCCCGGCAATGATAATCCCAAGGCCAACCCATGTCGAGGCAGGCACGCTTTCGCCAAAAACAAACCGGCCGCACATCACGCTTACAAGGGCGAATATAGCCACATAGACGCCCAATAGCTTTGAAAAATCCCACCGCACAGTGTTTACAAGGAGTCCATAACACGCCAGCATGAGGCCGCCGGCCAGAATAATCAAGGCTTTGGACCCGTGCAGTCCCTTTCGAACCACAGCATCTCCTCCCACCTCCAGGAGGGCAGAGCCAAGAAATATGATCCAAGCTGCAAAAGGCAAATTAAACTTTTCCATTTTCATCTCCCTCAACTAAAGATTTTATTATGACAAGCAATCTTTATGCTAGGAGAGAATTTTGCTAAAAAGCGGCAGTCCATAACGTTCTATAGGAGGGACAAAAAAATCCGGAGTTGTAAAAAGGTACAAAATTGTTCTATGGTTTCAGAGGCAACCATTGCCGATGCAAATGATCAGCTCAAGTCTATTCATACGAAATGAGGACCACCGAGATAAGCGCGAGTATTATGCCGGCAAACTGGACGGCGTTGATTTTTTCTTTGAGGAAAATAGTCGCAAGCGCAACCGTTATGACCGGGTAAAGGGCGGTCAGGGGAGTGACGACGCAGATCTTCCCCTCACGAATCGCATACATAAAGCAAAGGATGCCGACATAGCCGAACGTCCCGGTGAGAAAAGCCGGTACTATTCCCCGGACGTCCACTGCCGCAAGCTGAGGCCGAAGAACAAGGATTGCGAGCACGCCCGTTATTGCCCCGCCGATCACTTCGAACATGAAAGCTGTCTTCGGGTCGAGGAAACCGAGGGCCACTTTGGGCAAAAAGGCCCAAAGGCCCCAAGCGAGGAGCGCCAGAGCGGAATAGAAGGCCCATTCTTTCACTCAGTAAAGCTCCGACTTGAAGTATGAATCGCTGGGAGGCGGCTTTACCTGTGGCTGCACATGCCTGAAAGGCTGATCTTCCGCCGGGATCTCGTCCTCTGCAATCTCGGGGTGCTCTTCCCCGTTTTCCAGCGCAGGTTTCGACCCGGGCGCCGGGACTTTGTCAGCAAAAGCAGCGTAGGTCGCCCCCTGGTCCTCAGTTCCCGCAGCCGCTCCCGACGATCCGCCTATCTTGGCGAAGACAATGCCGTCAGGGACCGTGAATGTTTCAACGGGCTTATTTTTCATGTATTCTTTCATGAAATATACCCAGATGGGACAAGCCGCATGTCCACCGGTTTCACCCTTGCCAAGCGAGACGGTGTGGTCGTCGTAGCCGATCCAGACGCCTGTTAGTACGGAAGGCGTAAAGCCAATGAACCAAGCATCTTTGAGTTCATTGGTGGTGCCAGTTTTTCCAGCGGCGGGTCTGTTCAGCTCTCTTGCTTTTGTGCCGGTCCCCTCCCTCACGACCCCTTGAAGCAGGTCCGTCATCAGGTAGGCGGTCTTAGCCGATATTACCGGCTCCCTTCTTACCTGGTGTTCTTCTATGAGATTGCCGTACCGATCTAAGACTTTCTCAATTACATATGGTTCGACCCGTTCGCCCTGACCGGGGAAAGTTGAGTAAGCCGTCAGCAATTCCTGAAGCGTCAAGCCGGAAGCCCCAAGGGCAAGCGCCAAGGTCGGGGTGAGCTGTGAGGTTATCCCAAGTTGCCGTGCGTAACTGATGGTATAGTGCACGCCGATCGATTCGAGCAGCTTCACTGTGACTACGTTGCGCGAATGGATGATGGCTTTGCGAAGCGGGATGGGCCCCCAGAATTGGCGGTCGTAATTGGAAGGGGTCCAGGAGCCTTTCGCGCTGTGGTCGTAATAGGTGATAGGCGAGTCGATCAATATGGAGGCCTCGGTGTAGCCTTTGTCGAGCGCAGCAGCATAAATTATTGGCTTGAACGAAGATCCCGGCTGCCGCACCGCCTGGGTGCACCGGTTAAACTGGCTTTTTTCAAAATTGCGCCCTCCCACCATGCAGATTACCCGGCCGGTAAAGGGTGAGATAGACATGAGCGACCCTTCCATCCCGGGGTCCTGCTCGACTGAGGCGGTCCAGATATCTTTCTCCTGCCGTCCGTTCAGTTTCACTCTGAGGACATCGCCCGCACGGAAGACCTTCTCCGCGCGCTTATCCGAAACCTGAATCCATTGCCAGCCCGATCTGGGTACCAGCGCCCTCGATTCGCCCAGATCCACCAAAATGGCATTAGACTTTGCGTCAAATTCTTTTACAAGCCCTGCAACGACCTTGCCTTCTTCCAACTCGCCGTTGGACTCGCTAAGGACCCGGACAGCGCTCGGCCAGTCGTCTTTGGGAACATGGACATGCAGCCCTCGATACTGTTTATGCCTTTTGTCGAGTTCGCGAATACCTTGATCAAGCGCTTTTTCAGCCAGTCGCTGTGCCTTGAGGTCCAGGGTGGTTTGGATAATTAGCCCTTCTTTATAGAGCATATCGCGTCCGAAACGGGTCTCGGCCTGCCGGCGAACTTCCTCGGTGAAATAGTCCATCTTCCGGAGCGCAAAGCGCTTCGGCTTTACGATCTGCACCGGCTTTGCCAAGGCCTTTCGGGCTTCGTCAAGCGTTATGGACTCCATATCCGCCATTCTCTGCAAAACATAGCGCTGCCTCTCACGCGAAACCGAGAAATGATGAATCGGCGAAAAGCGGTTGGGAGCTTTGGGCAGCCCCGCCAGCAGGGCTGCTTCGGAGAGGTCCAGCTCGCTCGCATGTTTGTCGAAGTAAGCCCTGGCTGCTGCTTCGACCCCATAGGCCCCTGCCCCGAAATAAATCTGGTTCAGGTAAAGATAAAGTATCTCGTTTTTACTGAGGCTGCTGTCTATCCTGTGGGCAAGCAGGGCTTCCTTGATTTTACGCGTAAAAGTGCGTTCAGGTGTAAGAAGCAGGGATTTTACGACCTGTTGTGTTATGGTGCTGCCGCCCTGCACTATCTCGCCGGCCTGCAAGTTCTTCAACATGGCGCGAAAGATCCCGATCAGGTCTACCCCGCTGTGTTCGTAGAACCGCGTATCTTCAGCGGCGATAAAGGCCTTGATGAGATGAGGAGGAAGCTCATTGAGCGGAACCAGATATCTGCGCTCGATAAAGAATTCGCCGATAAGTTCGTCATCGGCTGAATAGACGCTGGTGACCAGTGGAGGGTGGTAGCTTTTTAATGCTTCCACGCTAGGAAGTGACTGGTCGATCTGCACATAGAGCGCAAAAAGGGCAATTCCCCCGATCATACAAAAGCAGAGGATAATTGAAAACAGGCCAAAAACAAACCATCGGAAGGTCTTTCCTCTTGGCATGGGGCCTCGTGGAACCGGCTTCTTCATCTCTCACCACTTCGTTCATAGCTGGCTGAGCACACTCCGGTTGCCTCGGCGCCCAGGAAGTCGGGAGGAAAAGTTATCATCTCCATATTATTTACCACCGTATAATTAACCCTCTTTACACGCGAAGGCAAAAGTAATACCGTCTTTTTCGAACGTTAATAATAGGCTTAGAGCCGCGCCATTTCAAGGAGAAGAAACTGGAAACGGATGCCTGTCAGGCGCCGCGTGGAAACACGGGTATCGGACCCAGGTAAACGCGCTCGGTGCAAGCCACAACTGACGCCTCGCAGGGCCTGCCTTTCAAGAAGGAACACAGAGTGAAAGCTCTCTATTTTCACGAGCATGGCGATCTCAATGTGTTGAGGTATGGCGACGTCGCCGACCCGATTCCAGGCAAAGGCCAAGTGATTGTCAAAGTCAAAGCCTGCGCCCTTAATCACCTCGATATTTGGGTTATGCGGGGATGGCCGGGGCTTAATCTGGAGATGCCTCATTGGGGCGGATCGGACATATCCGGAGTAGTGACGGGATTGGGCGAGGACGCTGCGGGGGTCGAAATTGGGCAGCGGGTTGTGATAGATCACGGAATAAATCCGGTCGAAGATGAATTCACGCGCAGCGGAGAGCACTCCATGAGCCCCGGGTACCGGATCATCGGGGAAAACATTCGAGGGGGATTCGCCGAGTATGTGACTGCGCCGGCGAAAAACCTGGTAACCATACCCGACAATATCGATTTTCCGGAAGCCTGCGCCCCCCTGCTGGTCACCCTGACCGCATGGCGAATGCTGATAAACAGGGCAAAGCTCAGAGCCGGGGAGACGGTGCTCGTGGTCGGGGCCGGAGGAGGGGTCAACAGCGTATCCATACAGATAGCCAAACTGGCCGGAGCTATGGTTTACGTGGTGGCGGGAGACGCCGTTAAAGCCGAAAAAGCACGCAAACTGGGGGCCGATTTGGTGATCGACCGCTCCCGTACGGACTGGCCCAAGGAAGTTCAAAGACTGACTTCCAAACGCGGAGTGGATGTCGTAGTGGACAACGTGGGAGCCGCCACCCTCAATATGAGCATGACGGTAGCTGCAAGGGGAGGCCGAATAGTGATCGTAGGAAATACCAGCGGACCTCAGGCGCAAATCGACGTCCGCATGATATTCGGCAAGCAGATAAGTCTTATCGGGAGCACGATGGGCACTCCCCGGGACTTTCGCGACATCACGTCGCTGATTTGGAGCGGAAGGATCAAGACCGTAATAGAAGAAGTCATGCCTCTTAGGGAAGGCATACGCGGGTTTGAAATGATGGAGCGAGGTGAGATGTTCGGAAAGATTGTCATGGAGCCGTGAAACAGTTCCCCGTTTTTAGAATTTGGAAAAGATCATCGAAAGCGACAGAGGAAAGGCCCGCATCCATGTAAGCCGGTCGCAGAGTATTCGGGTTATTGATCGATGCCATCGATAAGAAAGATTCTTTCGTTTGCAGTGTTTCTTACGTGTGTGATCTTCATTTATTCATACGTTAGAAACAACCTATCGGATTTTACTAAAATATCCGGAATTTCCCTTCCTTACGTATTGCTGATCGGGTGTGTCTGCCTGACAATGTTGATAGTAAACGGGTTTTTCCTCAGAGCGCTTACCACCAGTTTCAATATAAAGATGAACTTTTTCGAATACTTCTCGATATCGATAATCACCAGTTTCGGCAATCTGTTCCTGCCGATGAAAGGAGGCGCAGGATTCCGGGCCGTCTACCTCAAGTCCCGCCACGATTTTGATTATTCGTACTTCCTGTCCAGTCTGGCAGCGAATTATCTTGTTGTCTTTAACATTACCTCTTTGGCCGCTTTGGCCTGCCTGGCGCTTTTTTCCGCCCGTACCAGGGGCGGCAGTCTGCCGGTTACAACCGCCTTCCTGGGAGTTGCAGCTCTTACGTCCTGGGCGATTCTCTTTCCTCCCCCCGGCCTCGAATGGATTCCCGTGAGATGGGTGAGGGAGCGGGCCAACCAGGTAATGACGGGATGGCGCATCATCAGAAGAGACAAGAAGACGGTGTTGGAGCTTTGCTGGCTAAGCGCTCTAAACCTGGTTCTCGGGTTTGCGATCACTTGGCTGGAATTCGCCGCTTTTGACATGAAGGACGCACACGGAGATGGAATCGGGCTGCTGCAGGCATCTATCTTTTCTTGTATCGGGGCTCTTTCCTTTCTTATAAGCATCACCCCCGCCGCTCTCGGAATAAGGGAGGGCCTGCTGATGTTCAGCTCGCATTTCCTTGGAATCTCACAGTCCCAAGCCCTCGCAGTTTCACTGCTCGACCGGACGGTAAATGCCGCAGTTCTTGGTTTGTTTTTCGGCTTCGCATCATTCTACATAAATAACAAACTAAAGAAAGGCCGCTCGGGTATCGAAAATGGATAATTCTTCCATAACTATGGGCGGCTCCGCTTTCGCATGTCTTTGAACAAGCCCGGGAGCAGACTCGAAAACATTTTTGCCCAGAAGGCCGCAATCCCCAGGCCGAATATCAATACAATAAGAGGCAGGCAGAGAAAGACCCTTGTGAAGTCCTTCGGATTTTCTGAAAGGTAAATAGAGAGCATTGCGTTGACTCCGACTGTGAGGCCCGCAAGATAAAGCATTCCCCCCGGAATGAATAGAAGCGATGCAAGCGCCGCCAGGGCGGCCACGATCAGCAGAAAAGGCATATGGAAGTAGCCGCCGGGGCGAAGATAGAAATCGGAGAATCGAACTCCCCGGTCGAAAAGCCAGCTTGAAAACTGTCTCGGGTCGGTTCTTTGAGAGTATCTGAACTGCAGCGTTTTCGCGCGCAGAAGGCCCATGTCATGATCGAAGACAAGAACATGAAACAGCAGGGTATCGTCATTCACATCACGGCCCGTCCGTTCCGGAGTCAACCTGATGAAAAGGTCCCTGTCGATCAACAACACCGCGGTGCCCTTGGGCGCTCGCTTGAAATTGTCCTGTTTTATCAGTAAGTCACTTTTTATCGGAAAGAACTCTTTCCCGTAATACCTCCTTCTAATGAGATACAAGACCGTATGAATCACCGATTCGTACTTTGTCTCCCCCGGCTCCATTTCGCCTATGACGGCCGGATGGCCGTCAAAACTATCCAGCTTGCTTATGGTGTCGTCAGGGAGGCTGACTCTAGAGTCTACGAATAATATCCTTTCCGTTTTGGCGTTTTTGGCCCCGGTAAGCCTTGCAATTATGCGGCCCTGGTTTTGCGGCAGGTGGATCAGGCCGACCGGAAAGTCTTTTACTATCCGCCAGGTCTGATCAGTCGACCCGTCGTCCACGACCAGAATCGAATAGTCTTTTCCATAAGTCACTCCCTTCTGCTCAAGAAGGGATTTCAGACATCCTCGGACCGTGTCCTCTCCGTTGTAAACAGGAACGATGACCGTGTATCGCAGATGTTCTTCTTTCATCGGTCAACTCCTTCTCAGAGCACAAGCCAACGCCAGTATTTTATCCGCCAGCGCCTGAGGATTGCTCATTTTCACGAAATGCACGTTCTTTTCCGCAATCGGAAAGAGTTCCCTGTTTGCGGGGTTCTCTCCAAAAATCACCGGCCTGTTCATTGCCAGGTACGAATAAGCCTTCCCGGGAATGACCCTTGAGGCTTTCGTGACGGCGGCGTTGAAATGTCCCGCCAGACATACATCCGACATTGCTATGTAATCGGCTATTTCCTCTTGAGGAATCCACCGTGCCGGAAACCTCACGTTCGTCAGTTGCCGGTACTGCTCGAATCCCTTTATTTTTTCGTAAGGACCGATAAGAATGAAAACTATGTTGGGATGATTTTCCAAAGTGCGCGCAGCATCCAGTATTACATCCGCACCCTGGAGAGGATTCATGGCGCCGAAGAAGAAGACTATAAATTTGGATCTTAACTCGTGCGGCCTCTCCACAATACGTGGAGAATACAAACGCCTGTCGGCTTCCAGATAGACGACCGTCATCTTGGACCGGTCGACTCCAAACATCCCGGAAAAATAGGCTGCATGTTCAAAGGTATCCACAATCACATGATCGGCGCCGGCAAGCGCGTTCCTGTCCAGTTTTTTCAATATAAGGCACAGGGGGTTTGCCGGAGAAAGGATTTTCCGATCGCAGACCAGCGTATCGTAAATTGATATGAAGAAATCTATGATCAGCACCGCCCGAGGAAACCGAATTTTGACAAGAGGCATTATGAGCTGAGGAATTCCACCGATGAAAATTACATCGTACCTGTTGATATTAGTGGCAATTATTTTTAAACCGGTAGTCAAAATCTGCTTAATCCCGGTTGGCTTAACTCCGCTTGCACTCCTCGGGGCTATCACATCTAATTTATATGCCACTTGCTCTAGAATATCTATTTCCTGGCGATTCCTTATATAATCAATATCGGAAGGCGTTATAAAAAGTACTTTCTTACCTTCTATAATTTTCGCAAGTTTAGAATCTATCATTTTATTTATGCTTTAGAAGTACGAGATTAGGATCCCTAACTGTCACCACGAATTGATTAAGCTTGGATTCAGCAGGATCTCGCTGCAATTCCTCTAAGAGGAATTTGTCGATATTTCCGTAATCGCTAATATTCATCGGCCATAAAATCGCAATGTAATCGACTTCGTCGTGAAATTTGACCCTGGCGTTGTAAATATGCCGCCTGTCGCTGAAAAACCAAAGCAATTGACTGCTTGCCATCACAGACGCGCTCGGGTCGATTGATGATAGATGTTCCGTCAACTTTTGTGTATCGATATTTTTCTCCCTAAAATAGAAGTTCTCAGGGTCGTTCAGGATCTTGCCGCCAATGTCGGAAATGTTTAGCACCAACTGAAAGACCAGGATCGAAGCAAAAAGGTATTTCAGGTATGGGGGCGATCCGCTCTTTTTCAGTATCCAATGCATTGTGGCCACCATGCCTAGAAAAATGAACGGGACAACCAGGCTCCAATGCCATCCGCAGAAAATCGAATGATATTCAGGCAGCACTGCGTTTATCAGAAGCTCGGACGAACAGATCCAGAAACTTGGACTTAAGAGGGCCAGGAACCCGGCAGGAAAAACTATCCTGATAAAATAGTTCAGCTTGGCGGCTGAGATCATCGCCACAATTTGTCCCGGATGGGCGGCCATGTTCATAAGTGCGGCGCCAGGGGTATTTCCAAACCTTGCGAAGTGCTTGAAATGAGCAGTAGGATTTTCCTGCAGATGAGACATCACAAAATCTACGCCTATCACATAATAGGCTGCCGCAGCAAGGATGCAAAACAGGCCGAAACGCCGCTGCTCACGGTGGAAAACCATGAAGTACAGGCCTAGGAGAACGGCGACCGGGATGGCGTTGTGCTTGGTCAGCAGGAAAGCGGTCAAAGCCAAGCCGGCGCACAAGGGCCTTCCCTTCTCAACAAAGAGAAAGATAGCGAATGTCAGGGGAATGAAGAGGGTTTCCGCCCTGAACCCGAAATCGGCAAATGACAAAAAAGTTGCAGGATTAAAGAGATAACAGGTTGCAATAAGCAGGGCAAGCAACGGGTCGGACAATCGGCGGGAAGTGATGCGGTAGAGCAGAATGGCGCCTGTGCATATGATCAGAACCTGGGTGATGAGAAACATGACAGGTGGGGAGGGTAGAAGATATAATGGCGAGAAGAGGGCCAGCGTCCACATAAGCTGGTCGCCAAGGAAATTGAGCGGGAAGTGATGAATCAGGTTTTCCTGCATGGTGACGGTATATGGCGGCCAATGAAGAAAAGACCATGCCACCTGCATGTAGGCTGCTGAATCGGTGGGCTCCTTCATCTCAAAGTATAGATACCTCTGGTAGAGAGCATGGAACACCAGGGCAAAATAGCAGGAACACACAAAAACCATCAGGTGTCCGGCTTCGACTCGGAGCCGCATAAGTTTTAATACAAGCGTATTCTTCAAGTTGGGGAAAACTGAATTCAAGGCCTGAAGTCTGGTTAATCCATACACGAATCACGACCTTTCAATCGAGACAAAGAAACTCCGGATCGATTGCGGCTCGAGTCGCCGGTAGCGGGGCGTCAGATAACTGCCCGGCAGCTTCCGCACAGTCGGCGCGCGGTGGCCCCTTCTCTTTGCGATCTCGGGCCACCCTCAGAAGCAAAGGTCGTGCCATGTGGGGCCCTACCATTTTTCGCAGGATAGTGACAAAAATTGTCAGGCCCCCGGCAGAAAACGAACGCCTGCGAGCTTTCGCAATCACCGGACGGACCTGCGAGTGCATCTTAAACCTAATCCCAATGCCGGTTTATATGATTTGGCCAACAACTTCGGCCCGCAGGCATCACTTTTGCTCAGTCCCTCTTGCCGATGGGAAAAATACTAAAGAACGAAAGGTGCTGACTTCAATTTATATGAAATGCGAACTGTCAAAACCCTATGAGGGTAAAAGCTGCCAAAGCAGGACCAACGGCAGGAGGTCCCCATGCTTACAAAGATGAGGGCGAGGAAAGGTTCCACGCCGGCGGAATTGGCGATCGTCGGCGCGACTATCGGTATTCCGGCTGGAGAGACTGTGTCACAACTGGTTGGCTTGCGGGAAATTCCCGCTTTAAGGCGCGTATGCGTTTAAATTCGTCATTCCGGCAACGCTTTTTGGCCGGAATCCTGAGGAGACAAAACCTGCGGGCCGCAACGAAGACTATCGTCTATGAATGCGAGGGAATTTACTGTCGGCTTTTTCTTCGAAACCACACTGAACCTATTGAACAGGCAAAAAAACTCTAAAGAACTAAAGAGCACAAACGATAACTAATATGAAATCCGAATTACCTGAGACACAGTGAGAGTCAAAGCCCGTGTGACAACATCTGCGGGAGGAGGGCGTCATGCTTGCGAAGATGAGGAAAAGTAAAGGCTTCACGCTAGTGGAATTAATGATAGTCGTTGCGATTATCGGTGTTCTAGCTTCAGTGGCGGTTCCCTATTACCAAAAGTATATCCAGAAATCACGGTTGACCAGCCTGGTTTTCCCCGGTGTGCACGCGATCGAAAGCAGCCTTGCTACTTGCTTCTCCATTGAGCCGGTACTCCCCTTCCCTACGGGCGCAACCTTTATGGTTATGGCCGGCGACGCCAACACCAAATACTTTACTCCTTCTCCCAGCGGCTCAACGGTTAACTTCACTATCACTGCTCCCGGAGAGACTAACGCGCTGCACGCCCTTGACGGGATGACCCTGACAGCCCATCCGATTACGGCCCCAGGCAAGATTATCGGGTGGCAGCTCAGCGGCTCCCTTGCAACAAACTTGGGTTTGGCAGGCGAACGATAGATGACTCGATATTCTGCCGTTTTTGGTCACCGCCAGTGACAAGAATTGTAAGAAGGAGGAGCTGACTTTGGGAAAACTGCACATTTCGCGTACGGCGCTGCGTTTGTCGGGCGCGAACAGAATCCAGACTCAAAGCCGGTTTGCGCCGTTCAAACATGAATTTCGCAAAAGGAGGGAATCGAGGCATCAATCTTGCTTGAGCTAAATCGCAAACGTGACGGGAGGAAAGTTAATGAACAAGGGGCGGTTGACAATGCTCCGAAGCAATGACGGGACCCCAATCAGGACGAGATAGATCTTAAAACCAACCAAACATCAACAAGGAGAAGGCTATGTTTATCAGAATGAAGGAAAGTAAAGGTTTTACCCTGGTGGAATTGATGATTGTCGTTGCGATCATCGGCATCCTGGCTGCGGTCGCGGTGCCCTACTACCAGAAGTACATTCAGAAATCGCGCCT
>Ga0326728_10023566_pt1 | contig 11261 bp, 4 predicted proteins | sample MB3enrmetagenome_FD_207602 | JGI IMG/M metagenome (GOLD analysis project Ga0326728, IMG submission 207602) | Lab enriched peat soil microbial communities from McLean, Ithaca, NY, United States - MB31MN | ecosystem: Environmental > Terrestrial > Soil > Wetlands > Peat | place: USA: New York... | reverse complement strand
TTTCACCATGAACATCGGACTGCGCTGGGACTACGGCGCTCCGTTCACCGAGGTGCATGGCGAGGAGGATACGTTCCGGCCAGGACAGCAATCCACCATCTACCCGACTGCCCCGGTGGGTCTTGTGTACCCGGGTGACACAGGCATCAGCGCGTCGACGTATAGTCCGGACTACAACAACTTCGGCCCACGCCTCGGTTTTGCGTGGGATCCCACGGGAAGCGGCAAGCTTAGTATTCGCGCTGGCGGCGGCCTTTTCTACAACGTGCCGGAGAGCGAACTGACCCTGCAGTTCCTGGGCGCGCCTCCCTACGGCGCTCAAATCGTGTCATTCGCGGACACCGACATGACCATGCCGTATCAGACTTCGCTATACAACCCGTTAACGTCGAACCCCTTCCCGTTTGTCTCAGCTAAGCCGGGCCAGCCATACGATTTTACGCCAGATGCTCCGATCGGCATCACTATGATGGACCCGCATTTCTCCACGCCCTACGCGTTCCAGTACTCGTTTCAGATTCAGTATCAGCTCGCCAGGAATTGGGTGGTTGAAGCCGCCTACGTGGGCAGCCAGGGGCGTCATCTTGAAGACCGGCGCGATATCAATCCGGCGCTCATTGCCCCTGGCGCCAACACAGGTAACGAGCCTCAACGGTCAGTCTATAATCTCAACAATCCCCAGGATGCCGAGTATGGGGGTGCCGTCTTCGGCGGTATCACGGACCAGCTCACCGATTCCAACTCGTCGTACAACAGCCTCCAGCTCAGCGTGAACAAACGCACCTCGTACGGCTTGACGCTCACAAACGCTTTTACCTACGCCCATTGCATCGATAATGGATCCGGACTACGGGTCGATTCCAATCCGTTCAACGCGGCAATGGATCGCGGCAACTGCGCTACGGATATACGCGAGTCCTACGTTGGCACGGCGATATACCAGTTGCCGTTCTTCAAGGACTCCCATAGTTTTGTCGGACGTGCACTCGGTGGTTTCAATATCTCCACCGTGGTGACGCTCCAGTCAGGGATTCCGTTTGACATCACCGACAGTGGCGACCGCTCACTGACGGGCGCCGGCGACGACCGGCCAAACTACATCGGCGGGGACGTGGTGTTCGTCAATCCGCGCTCGAATTCGTACTACGATCCCACCACGAACGCGTACACCAACGACTACTTCAATGGCACTGGTGGTGGAACAGCTACGGGCGCGGGGAATCCTTATTTCGCGCGCGTCGGTTCCGGGGGCTCGCTGGCTCTGGGAGCAGGCTATTACGGCGATTTCGGCCGCAATGTGTTCCACGGGCCGGGATTCCTGAACACCGATGTTTCCCTCGGCAAGAGCTTCCTCATCACCGAATCGCAGTCGCTGACTATCCGCGCTCAGGCGTTCAACTTCTTCAACCACGCGCAGTTCCAGAACCCGGTCAGCAACATCGCCGATTCCAATTTCGGCGAGGTGGTGGCAACCACGGAGCCGGCGCGCATTGTCCAGTTGTCGCTGCAGTACCGCTTCTAAGTGAGTCACCCCAAATCACGTTCCGCGGAAAGGGCAGATCGCCGATCTGCCCTTTTCTTTTTCCAGATTCAGAATTCATCCTGCCAAAAACCGGATTGCGCCGGCGACCCCGGTCTAACGAATTTCTGTACTGTTCCTAACGCGGTTTTCCCCGCCAATCTCTTCGCTCGATAGACGAAAAATGGCCTCACCCTTGCTCTCGCCCGCCCGTCCCGTGCAAACGTCTCAGGTCTAATCGGGACGTTAGAGCAACGGGAGGATCGATCCGGCTGGGAATGGAAAGCTGTGTAAAGTCCATCTGCCGCAGGGGCGATCCGACACTTTAGGAGGTCCGATGAATCGTTCCACGAAGTTGCTGAGCCTCGCCGTATTGGCTGTCCTGGTCATCGCATGCGCACTGGGGCAGACGAGTCAGGGGACACTTACGGGCATAATCACCGATCCCGCCGGTGCGGTGACGGTGGGAGCCACGGTGACGGCAACTAACGCACAGGAGGGCTCAACACGTACGGCGACTACAGGCCCCAATGGCGAATACCGTATCGACGCAGTCACTCCGGGTACATACACGCTGACGATGACCAGCCCCGGCTTCGAGGTCAAAAAGATCGAAAACGTCGTCGTCCCGGCGGGAGTGATCACATCCGTGAACATGCAACTGGAGCTCGGTGGCGTTTCCCAGACGGTGCTCGTGGAGGCGTCGCCGGCGGCTGTTCGCACCGACAGCGGTGAACTGAGCGGCACCATCACCAGCGAGCAGGTCTCCCAGATTCCGATCGTCAGCGGGAACCCCATCGATCTGGTCCTGACGCAGCCCGGAATCGCGCCCGTGGCCAGCGACGCCAGCTTCACCAATGGAGAGGGGTTCTCGGTGAACGGCTCCCGGCCGCGCGCTAACAACTTCCTGCTGGATGGATTTGACGACAACGATTACGGCATCCAGGGGCAGGCTCTGCAGCCGGCGATTCTGGAAGCGGTGAACGAGGTGAACATTCAGACCAACTCGTACGCTCCCGAATATGGACGCGGTGGCGCCTCTGTCACCAATGTGATTTTCAAGAGCGGCTCCAACTCGTTTCACGGGACCGCGTGGGAAGCGTATGAAGGCTCGGCCCTGACGGCCATCCCGGTGGAATTGAAGAATGAGGGCGTCACCGTCACGCCGCAATATGTGAACAACGAGTTTGGCTTCGACTTCGGCGGCCCGGTGATCAAAAACCACCTTTTCTTCTTCGGCACGGCGCAGTGGGACCACGAAAACGAAGACGAATCCGGAGCTACGCTCACCATTCCGACAGCCGCGGGCGTTTCCGCACTGCAATCCCTCGGGCCGAATCCCAACGTGAATCTGATCCTCAGCTCGCTGGGGGGAATCACAGCGCCGTCCGAAACGGGCACGGTCAACATCGGGAACCGGGCCGGATGCGGCAGTCCCTGCCTCATTCCCGTAGGAACCGATATTCTCACGCCAAAGGCGCTGGACCGCGATTATCAGTACATCCTCCGAGCCGATTACGTGGCCGACGAAAAGGACACGTTCATGGCGCGGTTCATCGGCTCGCACAACTTCCTGAGTCCCGACCTGTTCGCCAACTCCGCGGCCCTGCCGTCGCAGGATACGTATCAGGGAGGTCCTGCCAATAACTTCGGATCCTACTGGACTCACGTGTACAGCCCCACCAAGGTCAACGAACTGCGGTTCACCGCGCAAGACATCAGCTTCTTGTTCGGTCTGCTCCCGGCGACCGCCGCTAACCCGGTGTACCAGATGCCCAACGTGTCCATTCCGGAATTGCCCGGCGAGAGTTTTGGCAGCGTGTCGAACTTCCCGCAAGGGCGATCGCACAATGTGTACGAGTATCAGGACGCGTTTTCCTGGACTGCGGGAACCCACAGCATGAAGATGGGCGCGGACCTTGTCCACCTCACGGAGAACGACACCAACTTCCTGGATACAATCGGGTCAATCTCCGTGGCCGCGGGCGGCACCTGTCCATCGGGAACCGGCACGACGACCTGCACGGGTCTGGCGAACTTCATCGACGACTTTACCGGTCCGGCCGGCACCGCTGGAAAAGCGTTCGGCAACCCGGTTCTGAGCACGCCACAGACGCTGCAGGGCTACTACTTTCAGGACTCCTGGAAGGTATTTCCGAATCTGACCCTGACCTATGGGGTCCGCTATGAATATCAGGGGACGCCGCTGAACGCGCTCGCCTACCCGGCGATCCTGCCCGGTCTGGCCGGTCTACTGCAGCCGGAAACGGAGCGTGTTCCGGAACAGGGCGACAAGAACAACTTCGGCCCTCGCTTCGGGTTCGCCTACAGGCCCACCTTCGCAAAGGGGCTCTTCGGGGAAGACAAGACGGCGATCCGCGGCGGCTTCGGAGCCTTCTACGACACCTTCTTCACCAACATATCGGTGAACGGCGCGCAGACTGCGCCGAACCTCCTCGGAGGGACGCTGACGGCGCCCGACACCGGACGCGGTCTCGCCGGCGTTCTGGCCATTCCATCCACGGTCACTGCCGCTCTCAACCCCCTCGCCGGCGTAGATACGGCTGTCTCCAATCTGCAGCAACCGCTTAGTTACCAGTGGAATTTCGATATTGAGCGGGAGCTTCCCAGCGGCATGCTTCTCACTGTTGCGTACGTCGGCGCTCGCGACGAGCGGCTGTTCGTCAACGAACAGATGAATCCGGGCGTCCTCGGCGTGCGCATCGATCCCGACCGCGGCAGCGTTCTCGCCCGTACCAATCTCGGGAACTCCACCTACAACGCTCTTCAGGTCAATGTCGAGCGCCGTTTCCGGCACGGCTTGTTCTTTAGCGGCGCGTACACGTGGTCGAAGTCTCTGGACGACGCGTCGGAGGTCTTCACCAACACCGGAACGAGCTCTCAGGCGCAGAATCTCTTCGATGAGTCCGCGGATAAGGGCCCTTCGGCCTTCAATATTCCTCAGCGCGGCGTCATCTCGCTGGTTTACGAAGAACCGTCCTTCAGAAACGGCACCGGGTTTGCCAAGGTTCTCTCCTGGCCGTTCCGCGACTGGCAACTGTCGGGGCTGACGGACTGGCAATCGGGGAATCCCCAAACCGTTTCCGAGGACGGTTACGACCAGAATGGCGATCTGAACTTCGGAAACGACCGCCCCAATCTGTCCAATCCTAACGCCCCAATCAACTACAGCCCCTCTTGTCTGTCCAATCCGGCGTGTATCAGCGGCGTCGGGCAGATTAATCCGGACGGCTCAATTGTCGATTGGAACACCGGTGCGCCGGGTACAGCCAGCCAGTTCCGATACATCGTCACCAACGTTCTGGGGATCGGCCCCAATGGGAATCTCGGACGGAATACGCTGCAGAATCCTGGCCGACAGGACTACACTTTCGCCCTCCAGCGCAACGTCAAGCTCCCCCGGGAGGGACATCAGCTTGAGTTTCGCGCCGAGGCGTACAACATATTCAACCACCCGAACGCCGGTGGCGGCTCGAACGCCGACGGCAATCCCATCGAGGGAACCGTGTCGCCCATCAGCGGTGACATCGACTCGCCCGTGTTCATGAACAAGTCGGTGACCTATGTCGGCGGCCGCTTTCTCCAGCTCTGGCTGAAGTACCGCTTCTAGACAGCGACGCGGGGCGGGCGGATTCTCTGCACCCGCTCCGCGACAGGTGCAACGGTCTCACCCATCGCTGAACCCGCCTCGTCCCGCGTGCCGGATGAAGGCCCCGCAGCGTTCGTGGTGTGCGCATGCCATCAGGTGTGCTAGCCAGTTGGCTGATCGGCATGGGGCCACGCGATAACAGGTACGCGCGGCGAAAGGTTTGTCTTCGCAGAGCGTCCATTAAGTGGTGACTGCAAGACGGTGGTGCGTAATCGCGCTGGTTGGAGTGTGGAGGACAGGTCAGGCAGCCGAGCAAGCGCCGGACGTGAAGGCCGTCATCGCGCGTTCGGTGGAGGTGACTGACGCGGACTGGAATGCCGCTCCGCGCTACGACTTCACTGAAACTGATGGCGGCCCGCACGGCACCCTCACCTACGATGTAACAACAATCCGCGGCACGCCGTACTCGCGCCTCATCATGGAGAACGGTAAGCCGTTGTCGGCGGAGGAATCGCGTAAGGAAGGGCAGAAGCTGGAGAGAACGGTCGCCGTGCGCAACGTCGAATCACCGCAAGAGACCGCCAGGCGAATCTCGAAATACCAGCGAGGCCGTGATCGCGATCACCTAATGATGAGCCAGATGACGAAGGCCTTCAACTTTCAGCTTGTGGGCGAGGAGACCCTGGACGGCCATAAGGTTTGGGTACTAAAAGCAATGCCGCGCGCCGGTTACCGGCCGCCGAGCATGGAAGCCGAAGCGCTCACGGGCATGAATGGCACGCTGTGGATCGACACCGCGACGTATCAATGGGTGAGGGTAGAGGCGCACGTAATTCAGCCGGTAAGCATCGGCGGATTCCTGGCGCGTGTGCAGCCGGGAACGTTCTTCAAGCTCGATAAAGCGCCAGTAGCGCCTGGCATCTGGCTGGCGCGGCATTTCGTGATGCGCTCCAAAGCCGACGTACTGTGGGTGTTCAGGAACCGCCAGGCGGCGGATGAAAGCTTTTCGGATTACCACCTGGCGGGAGAGACAGCGAAGAAGTAGTCGCGGCATCCATCGATCACGATGCGGCGCTAGCTTGCAAAGCCGCCGCGTCGAAGTCGAACGGCGGTTTCACCGAGAGGTTTTTGTGACCCGGGTCGAGGTACCGGTTGGGTAAGCTCCGAGTCCTTTCAGGCTCGGACATTTGTCTGATTCTGGAACGGCACGGGATTCGCGGCGGTTCGCCGGCGAGGCAGCCACCGGATCATGCAAAAGCGCCTGGAGGCGACGACAATAACCGTTCCGGTTCGCTGCATGATCCGCTCCGATCGACCGGCGACGAAGCCGAGGAACCACGACTGATCTGCCGACTCAGCCGTTGAGCATCGCCTCAGGGCCTTAAGGCCACTCGTCCATAACGCGGCTGCCACCGCATGTCCATCGTAGCCGTCTTCCCGCCCGTGTTTTAATGGAAGTTACCCCCGGCGAGCCGGCACACCTGGAGGTTCCGAACAATTGAATCCTGCGATTCTCGCCCTGGAGGACGGCACGGTCTTCGAGGGCAGAGGCTTTGGTGCGCGCGCGGACAGCGTGGGCGAAGTCGTCTTCAACACCGCCATCACCGGATACCAGGAGATCTTCACCGATCCGTCGTACGCCGGGCAAATTGTGGTGCTCACGTATCCGCAAATTGGCAACTACGGCGCGAATCTCTACGACCAGGAATCGGCGCGCCCGTGGATTGAAGGGCTGGTGGTGCGCGAGTTCTCGTCGCTGGCGAGCAACTGGCGGTCGGCCGAAACCGCGGAGCACTTCCTGGCCGAGAATGGCATTCCCGTGGCCGCCGAAATCGACACCCGGGCGCTGGTGCGCCATCTCCGCAGCCGAGGCGTCATGCGGGGGGTGCTTTCGGCCAGTGGCGGCAGTGCGCAGGAGCTGGTGGAACGGGCTCGCAGCGCCCCTTCGATGACCGGTCTCGATCTCGCCACGCGGGTGACCACGCAATCCAGCTATGAATGGGATAAGCCCGTGGAGCCCGTGTCAAAGACCGACCGCATCACGCCGCCCCGCGAGCCATGGTGCCACGTCGTCGCCTGCGATTACGGCATCAAGCGGAACATTCTGCGGCGGCTGTGTCATGTGGGCGCGCGGGTCATCGTGGTGCCGGCGGGCACTACGGCGGAAGACATTCTCGCGCTGAAGCCCGATGGCGTGTTCCTCTCCAACGGACCTGGCGATCCCGAGCCGCTGCAGTTCCAAGCCGAGCAGGTGCGCAAGCTGGTGGGGAAAACGCCGATCTTCGGTATCTGTCTCGGACAGCAGATTCTCGGTCTCGCATTTGGTGGAAAGACGTACAAGCTGAAGTTCGGCCATCGCGGCGCGAATCACCCGGTATTGAACAAGGTGACCAATAAGGTGGAGATCACGTCGCACAATCACGGCTTCGCGGTGGATCCCGATTCGCTCAATCAGAACGAGATCGAGCTCACCCACGTGAATCTCAACGACCAGACGCTGGAAGGCTTCCGGCACCGGAATTATCCGGTGTTCTCCGTGCAGTACCATCCCGAGGCCGCGCCAGGTCCGCACGATTCACACTATCTATTCGACGACTTCATGGTCCTCATCAAAGAGGGCAGCCGCTGATGCCGCGCCGCGACGACCTCCACAAAATCCTGATCGTCGGCTCCGGCCCCATCATCATCGGCCAGGCTTGCGAGTTCGATTATTCGGGCGCGCAGGCGTGCAAGGCGCTGCGGGCGGATGGCTATGAGGTGGTGCTGATCAATTCCAACCCGGCCACCATCATGACCGATCCGGAGCTGGCCAACCGCACGTACGTGGAACCGCTGACCGTCGAATTCGCCGAAGAGGTGATTCGCCGCGAGCGTCCCGATGCCCTGCTCTCCACGGTGGGCGGGCAGACCGGACTGAATCTCTCCGTCGACCTTGCCGACGCGGGCGTGCTTGATAAGTACGGCGTGGAGCTGATCGGCGCGCGCATCGAATCCATCAAGAAAGCCGAAGACCGCCTGCTGTTCAAGGACGCGATGCACAAGATCGGCCTGGACATGCCGCAGTCGCAACTGATCAGCAGCGTTGAGGGCGGGTTGAAGTTCGCGGCGAAGATCGGTTTTCCGGCCATTCTGCGGCCCAGTTTCACGCTGGGCGGAACGGGCGGCGGCATCGCGTATAACCGGGAGGATCTGGTCGAGATTCTGGAAAAGGGCCTCGATCTTTCACCGGTGCACGAAGTGCTAATGGAGGAGAGCGTCATCGGCTGGAAGGAATTCGAGCTGGAGGTGATGCGCGACCTCGCCGACAACTGCATCATTGTTTGCTCCATTGAGAATTTCGACGCCATGGGCGTGCACACGGGCGATTCCATCACCGTGGCGCCCGCGCAGACGCTCACCGATCGCGAATATCAGATGATGCGCGACGGAGCGCTGGCTTGCCTGCGTGAGATTGGTGTCGATACCGGCGGGTCCAACGTGCAGTTCGCCATCAACCCGGAAAACGGGCGCATGGTGATTGTGGAGATGAACCCGCGCGTGTCGCGCAGCTCGGCGCTGGCTTCGAAGGCCACCGGGTTTCCCATCGCCAAGATCGCCGCGAAGCTGGCCGTCGGCTATCGGCTCGACGAGATTCGCAACGACATCACGCGCCTCACGCCGGCCTGTTTCGAGCCGACGCTCGATTACGTGGTGGTGAAGATTCCGCGCTGGCAGTTCGAGAAATTCCCCGGCGCGGAGCCGGTCCTGGGGACGCAGATGAAATCGGTGGGCGAGGTGATGTCCATCGGCCGCACGTTCAAGCAGGCGCTGGCGAAAGGGATTCGAAGTCTCGAAACCGGCAAATCGGCGGCGACTGCATACGATGACCGGTTGATTGGCGCGCGGCTGATCACGCCCAATCCCGAACGGCTCGGCTACATTCGTTATGCGATGACGCGAGGATGGACGCTGGAACAAATCCAGGAGCGAACGTTTATCGATCCCTGGTTCCTGCGCCAGCTTCGCGAGGCCATAGATCTTGAAGATGAAATGGTCGGAAGCTCGCTTGAGACTGCGACGCGCGAGCAGTTCGTGGCGGCCAAGCGCGATGGCATTTCGGATTCGACGCTCGGCCGGATATGGAATGCGCAACCGCTCGACGTGCGAAAAAAGCGCATCGACCTGGGCGTGCGCGCCGTGTTCAATCGCGTAGACACTTGCGCGGCCGAGTTCGAAAGCTTCACGCCGTATCTCTATTCGAGCTACGAATCGGAAGACGAATCGAACGCCGGCGCGGGGACGCGCCCGAAGGTGATGATTCTCGGCAGCGGCCCGAATCGCATCGGCCAGGGCATCGAATTCGATTACTGCTGTTGCCACGCGTCCTACGCGCTGCAGGCGTTCGGGCGCGAATCGATCATGGTCAACTGCAACCCGGAGACGGTGTCCACGGATTACGATACCAGCGACCGCTTGTACTTTGAGCCTCTCACGCTGGAAGAAGTGCTGAACATCGTGGACACCGAGAAGCCCGCTGGCGTGATCGTGCAGTTCGGTGGGCAGACACCGCTGAATCTGGCATTACCGCTGAAGCGCGCAGGCGTGCCCATCATCGGTACCGATCCCGCGAATATCGATCTTGCCGAAGATCGCAAGCTGTTCGGCCGCCTGTTGGACGACCTCGGAATTCCCTCCCCCGAAAACGGCACGGCTACAAGCGCGGAACAGGCCTGCACTATCGCGCGGCGCATTGGCTTTCCCGTGCTGGTCCGGCCCAGCTACGTGCTGGGCGGTCGGGCGATGGTGATCGCTTACGACGAAGAAATGGTCCGGCAGTACATGCGAGAAGCGGTGAATTATTCGCAGGACCGGCCTGTGCTCATCGACCGGTTTCTCGAAGACGCCACCGAAGTGGACGTTGACGCGCTCTGCGACGAATCCGACGTTCTGATCGCCGGCATCATGGAGCACATCGAAGAAGCGGGCGTGCATTCGGGCGATAGTTCATGCGTGCTGCCGCCACACGCGTTGTCCGAAGATGCGCTCGCCACCATCCGCGATCATACGACGCGCCTCGCGAAGGCGCTGAATGTGATCGGGCTGATGAACGTGCAATATGCCATCCAGAACGGGAAGGTTTTCGTGCTGGAAGTGAACCCGCGGGCGTCGCGCACAGTTCCCTACGTGAGCAAGGCCACGGGCGTGCCGCTGCCGAAAATCGCGGTTGGTTTGATGCTGGGCATGAAGCTGAAGGATTTCGCGGACATCACCAGCGGGGTCACATCCGGCTGCCTGACCGTGCCGATGTTCTTCGTGAAGTCACCGGTTTTCCCGTTCAACAAATTCCCCGGAGTGGATCCCGCGCTGGGACCGGAGATGCGCTCCACCGGCGAGGTGATGGGCGTGGGTGAGAACTTCGGCGAAGCTTTCGCCAAGGCGCAATTGAGCGCGGGCGCGCCGCTCCCCTCCGAAGGCTGCGTGTTCATCAGTGTGAATGACCGCGATAAGGCCGCCGCCGCCGAGCTTGCCCGCAATTTCTCCGATCTCGGGTTTCGCATTACCGCCACGCGTGGAACGGCGGCGCTGATCAAAGCCGCAGGCGTCGAGTGCAAGACCGTGTTCAAGGTGAACGAAGGGCGTCCGAACGCCGTAGACCTGCTGAAGGCCGGTTCGTTGCAGCTTGTGATTTACACCACAACCGGTGGGACATCCTTCAGCGACGAGCAGGCCATCCGGCGCAGTGCCATCACCTACCGCATACCCTGCATCACCACGATGAGCGGCGCACGGGCGTCCGTGCAGGCGATCACGTCACGACGGCGGGACCCGGTGCGAGTATGGAATCTCCAGGAGATCCACGCTGGGTCAACAATCGATGCGCCTTGACATGCGCAGGTGTCGCCGGCGGCCATTTGACGAGCGCGGCCCGTTCACGCTAATCTCCAGTTGTAGGCATTCCCGACCGGCGCGGTAGCCAAGTGGTAAGGCAGGGGTCTGCAAAACCCTTATTCGGCGGTTCGATTCCGCCCCGCGCCTCCATACTTTAGCCTTTCGCCACAGTGACTTAGAGGTTCTCCCGACGTCCTTGTGTGACCCGGCATTTCCCGACGTTTAACGGCCTGACTTGCACCATTTTTGCACCGCCAATCGAGT
>Ga0326728_10023565_pt1 | contig 11261 bp, 8 predicted proteins | sample MB3enrmetagenome_FD_207602 | JGI IMG/M metagenome (GOLD analysis project Ga0326728, IMG submission 207602) | Lab enriched peat soil microbial communities from McLean, Ithaca, NY, United States - MB31MN | ecosystem: Environmental > Terrestrial > Soil > Wetlands > Peat | place: USA: New York... | reverse complement strand
GAAACCATGCCCATTAAAAACCTGTCGCTGCCCAAATTGGAGAAGCGCCTGCCGCGGTTCTTGACCAAGCAACAAATGAAGGATTTGCTCGCGGCCCCCGTCAAGCTGCTCGAAACACAGCAGAAGAGAAAAGGGCCGGGCCGTCCGATTTCCGCCGAGGTTTGCCGGCGCGACGTGGCCGTGCTGGAGACGATTTATTCCTGCGGCCTGCGCGTGAGCGAACTGTGCAACTTGCGCGTCGAGGACATTCATTTCAGCGAGGCCATCGTGCGCGTGCGCGGCAAGGGCAAAAAAGAACGGCTGGCGCCGATTGGCGCCCCGGCGTTGCGCGCCATCGAGGATTATTGGGCGCAATTGCTCGAACCGCCGTCGGGCGCGCAGCCGGTGTTCCGCGCGGACACCACCAAGGCCGCCCCGCTGTCGCCGCTGCAATTGGCGCGCCGCCTCAAGACGTACCTGGTCCTGGCCGGGCTGGACCCGCATTTGACGCCGCACAAGTTGCGTCACAGCTATGCCACGCATCTGCTGGACGCCGGTGCCGATTTGCGCAGCGTGCAGGAATTGCTGGGCCACGCGCATCTGGCCACCACCCAGGTCTATACGCACGTCACGACGGAGCGGTTGAAAAAGGCCTACGAAGCGGCGCATCCCAGGGCGTAAATTGATGGAGCCAAGAAACATTCAACACTCAACATTCAATTCCCAAGGGCGTTCAATCAGCACATTCCTTGAGGATTGGGCGTTGAATGTTGAGTGTTGAATGTTTCCGAAACCCGGTCACATTTCAAACCGATACACCCCCCAGCAGCCGCAACAATCCGTCCAGAATTGTCAAAGGATGCGGCGGACAGCCGGGAATGAACAGGTCCACCGGCACAACGGAACTGGCGCCGTTTAGAATTTGCGGATGGCCGATGAACGGCCCGCCCGCAATGGCGCACGCGCCGACGGCGATGACCAGTTTTGGCGGTGGCACGGCGGCGTAAGTTTTTTTTAGCGCCAGTTCCATGTTGCGGCTGACCGCCCCGGTGATGAGCAACCCGTCAGCATGGCGCGGCGACGCGACGAACTGGATTCCAAACCGCCCCAGGTCCCAGCCGATGGTGCCGAGGACGTTCACGTCCGCTTCGCAGGCGTTGCAGCCGCCGGCGCTCACCTGCCGCAGCCGCAGCGAACGGCCAAACAGTTTTTTTAATTTCCCGTCCAGCGCGGCCGCCAGGCGCAGTTCCTCCTCGCCCGGTTTGCCAAGTTCCAAATCTTCCCGACGCCGCACGGCCATTGGAAATTTGCCGGTCTGCGTGATTGCCCGGGTCGGACACGCCTCGACGCACGCGGCGCAGAAAATACATTTCCCCAGGTCCAGCGAGACCGGACTCCCGGCCGGTCGCGTGATGGCCTGGGTCGGACAAACCGGCGCGCACGCCACGCAGCCTTCGGCGCATTTTGCCGCCTCGACCCGCAGCGCGCCGCCGTGACGGTCGGGCAAAGGGGGCGGCGGGCCGCCGGGAAATGGCATGGTCTGGCAGCCGTGTTGCAGACGATGAAGGATGGTTTCGTGGACAAACATGGTCAGAGGTCAAAGCCGCAATAGGACAGGCTGAAACTTTTGTTGCAAATCGGAAAATCGGAAATGGCCTCGCCGCGCATCGCCAGCTCCAGGCCGGTCCAGTTGTGGAACGACGCGTCCACGATTTTGTAACGCCGGAATTTTCCGGCGGCGTCCGTAAGCGCGACATGACAAATTTCGCCGCGCCAGCCTTCGACGAGCGCCACGGCCAGCGTGTCACCGGCGGGCGGGCCGGCGGCGGTGAAATTCTCCCCCTCCGGCGGCGCAACGAGTTGTTCTTCGAGAAATTTCCCCGACCGTTGAATCTCCAGCCAGCGCACCCGCGCCCGCGCCAGCACGTCGCCATCCGGCCAGACGGCGACCGGCACGGGCGCGAAGCGGTGCCAGCCGGCCGGATGATCGAACCGCACATCGCGCACCAGTCCCGAAGCGCGGGCCGCCACGCCGACCAGGCCGGTTTCGGCGGCCTGTTCGGTGGAGATTTTGCCGGTCAGCTCAAAGCGGGCGCGCACCGAGTTAGAGTCCCAGAACCATTCGGCGGCTTGATTCACTCCGGCCAGGGCGCCACGAAGTTTTTCAAGCAACTGCGAGGCGCGTTCCGGTTCCAAATCGTGTTTGCAGCCGCCGGGACGGACGAGGCCGCGCCCGAAACGGTTGCCGCAAAGCAGCGCGGTGAGATTCAAAAAATCGCCGCGAATTTTCCCGCAGGCGGCGGACGCGGGCAGAAAAGCAACGTCACCGGCCAGCGCGCCAAGGTCGCCGGCATGATTTGCCAGCCGCTCCAGTTCGAGCGCAATGGCGCGCAGCCATTGTGCGCGCAACGGCGCTTCCCCGCCGGCAAGTGATTCAAGAATCGTCGCATGGGCCGTCGCGTGGCCGATGGTCGCATCCCCGGCGACGGTTTCCATCTGGCTCATCGTCTTCAGATGCGGTCCGCCGGCGAGGGCCTCCTCCACGCCGCGATGCTGGTAGCCCAGCGCAATTTCGAGATGCAACACCTCCTCGCCGTTGCATTGAAACCGGAAATGTCCCGGCTCGATGATGCCCGCGTGAACCGGCCCGACCGACACTTCATGAATCTCGCCGCCTTCCACCCGGAAAAATTCGCCGACCGCCGGCTGGCCGCCATTTTGCCGCCGCACCGGTTTCAACCACGGATGGCCTTCGGGCAGGAGGCCGTGCTGTTCCCACACTTCGCGCTCGAATAAATGCGCCTGCGGATGAAGCAGGGTGAGCGCGGGATAGCTTTTTGCCAGTGGCGCGCTGCGGCCAGCGGCGAGCGTGTTGTCCGCGTCGAACGCAATCACCGCCACGAGGCGCGTCGCGGAATTGTCCGGCACCCCGAACCACGCGCAGAGCCGTCCGCCGCGTTCCAGTTCGGCGGCGGTCACGGCGACAAATTCAGCGGCCGGCCATTCCGGCAGGTCCGCCCACGGCACGCTCGTGCCGTTGCTCAACAGGAGAAATTCGCGCGGCAGGTTCATGGCGTCGGAAATAAAAGTTTGGCGGCGGCGGTCCACGAATCGCGCAACAACGACGGGGTGGCCAGGCCGAGCCAGAGCGAGAGCGAGAGAAACAACAGCGGCGGGGCGATCACGCCGGGCAGTTCGGGAAAGCGCTCGCTGCTCTTCCGGGCGCCGGCGCGCGGTCGTCCGTCCACGATGGCGAACGCCAGCCGCGTCATTCCAAAAAACGCAAAGAGCAGGCATCCTAGAAACACGGTTGCGGCCAGGGTGTCGCGCGTTTTGAACAGGGCGAGCACGATTTTTATTTCACTGAAAAACGGGCCAAAAGGCGGACAGGCCGTCACCGCGAGAATTCCGGCGATGAACAGTCCCGCCGAAACCGGCGAACGCCACGCCATGCCGGCGGCTTTGTCCGCCGTTTGCGCGCCCGCCGCGCGACGGAGGTTGCCGGCGCTCAGGAACAGCGAGCCTTTGGTCATGCCGTTGGTCCAGACATGGAACAGCGCCGCCCAGATGCCCGCGCCGCCCAGCGCCGCGCCCACGGCCAGGATGCCCATCTGCTCGATGCTCGAATAGGCGAGCATTCGTTTGAAGTCCGGCGTCCCCAGCAAAAACAGCGCGGCCACCAGCATGGAAAACAATCCGACGGCCAGCAGGGTGCGCTGGGTCACGTCGCCGGCTCCGGCCGCATCCACCACCTGCTTGACGCGGAGGATGGCCACAAACGCCATGCTCGTCAGCCCGCCCGCCATCAGCGCGCCCACCATTCCCGGCGCTTCGCCGTAGGCGTCCGGCTTCCAGGTGTGCATCGGGGCCAGGCCCATTTTGGTTCCGTAACCGGCCAGCAGCAGCACCCACGCGGCGACGAGCCAGGGATGCGACAGCCCCGTCCCCTGCTTCACCAGCGTCGCAAAGGCGAGGTCGCCGCTGCCGCCGCCGTAAAGCGAGGCGTAGCCGAGACAAAACGAACCGAGCAGCGACATGGCAATGCCCGTGCCGCAGATGAGCAGGTATTTCCACGAGGCCTCGAAGGCGCGCGCCGTGCCGTTGAAATGCAGCAACGGAATGGTCACCAGCGTGCTCGCCTCCGCCGCCACCCAGAGCAGACCGAGGTTTTGCGCCTGAAGCGCCAGGCTCAACAAACCCGGCATGGCGAGCAAGGCGGTGACGAACACCCGGTTTTTTCGTTCGGCGCGGATCCGCAAATACGTCACGCCGTAAATCGCGCAGACCAGAAACAGCAGCGACACCATCGGCAACACGGCGCGCGCCAGCGGATCGAAGCCGAACCACGCATCCGCCGCGAGCGGCGGCGGGCTGGCCAGCAGCCACAACGCGAGCAGGGAGTGCAATCCGGCCGTGACCGGCAGCAGCCAGGGCCGCGTCCGTTCATTCGGCCAGACGAAGGCCGCCCCCGCCGCCAGCAACGGGATGGCGATGAGAAAAATTTCTTTCATTCGCGCAACGAGGTCAGTTTCCGCGTGTCCAGCGTGTCAAACTCGCGTTGAATCCGGTCCATGATGATGCCGATGACGAACACCGCCACGGTAAGATCGAGCAAAATTCCCGCCTCGACCAGCAGCGGCGTCGAATTGATGAGCAGCAGTCCGAACAGATAGATGCCGTTTTCCAAAATCAAATAGCCGCAGACCTGCGAGATGGCCTTGGCGCGGGTGGTGAGGAGAATAAATCCGCTCACCACGGTGGCGAACGAGCCGGGCACGAGCAGCGATTTGGCGTGTTCCGGGCGCAGCGGCAGTTCCGCGCCGATTGCCGCGGCGCCGATGATCGCCGCCGCGCCGAGCAGCAGCGACGGCACGAAACCGAGCAACGGTTCCATTTCGCGGTCAATGTTCGCCGCGCGCAACGCCCGCCGCAGCAAGCTTGGAATCACAAATCCTTTTACCGCGATGGTGCCGACGGCGACGGCGACGACGAGCCAGTGGAATTTTTCTTCCAGCAGCAGCGGCAGAATTCCCAGAATCATGCCCTGAAATGCCGCCGCGCTGATCACCGACGGCAGCCGGCTGCTCGCCAGCGCGACGAGGCTGAAGCCCATGGCGAGGCCGATGAGCAGGTTCATTGCGCCGCTCATGGCACGCTTCCTTTCCACGCGACCAGCAGTGCGAACAGGCACAGCAGAAACGCCGTCGTGAGCAACAGCGGCACCCGGCGAAAAGCCAGCCGCGCCAGCAAAGATTCAACCAGTCCCACCAACACGGCCACGACGAACACGGAAACAACGAGCGCGCCCACGGCCGACGGCCATGGCAGTTTTCCGAGCGGCAGCACGGCTTCGGTCAGCAGCACGGCGAAGATCAGCAGTTTCAGCGACGCGCCGTGAAGAATCGCCGCGAGCGGCGGGCCGCTGTGGTCGAGGACCATCACCTCGTGGATCATCGTGAGTTCGAGATGCGTGTTCGGGTCGTCGAAAGGCACGCGGCAGTTTTCCGCCAGCAGCACTCCGAACAAGCCCGCCGCGAGCAGCGCCGCGCCCGCGCCCGCCGACGGCGCGAGCATCGTGGCCAGCGAAACACTGCCGCTTTGCACGCAGAGCGTGAGCAACGCCGTGATGATCGCCGCCTCGGAGAAAACGGCGTAACTCACTTCGCGCGCCGCCCCCATGCCCTCAAAAGCCGAGCCGGTGTCGAGCGCCGCGAGCGCGAGGCAAAACCGCGCGAACGCCAGCAGATAAACGAACAGCAGCGCGTCTCCCCGAAATGAAAGCGACACCCCCGCCGGTCCGACGGGCAGCAACAATGCCGCGGCGATGATTGCGACCCAGGCCATCGCCGGGCCGAGAATGTGCATGGGCGAAACCGCGGTGCTCAAGACGACGCCCTTGCGCCAGAGTTTGGCGAGGTCAAAATACAGTTGCAGCACCGGCGGTCCGCGCCGCCCCGCGACCCACGCCTTGACCTTGTTGATGATGCCCGGCAGCAGCGGCGCGAGCAGGAGCCACGCCACGAGCCGCGGAAGGATGTCGAGCGCGACGGTCATTTCCCTCCTTTCATGACGGCGAGAACCGCCAGCGCAGCCAGGCCGAGGAGGAGATAAAAAATGTAGGATTGCACGCGGCCGTGCTGCAACCGCCGAACCGCCGTTGAAACGCGCATCACGAACGAACCGGCGGGTTCGACGATGCTTTCCAAAACTGTTTCCGGAGTGTGCTCTTCAAATCCGGCGCGCGCGGGAAAAATTTCCCCGGGCAGATGCGAGTGTCGTTGCGGCCGCAGAATCCACCCAAACCAGCCGGTGATGATTCCGGCGAACGAGCCGGCGGTGTATTGCATCCGCGGCGTCGGCGCGGCGTAACCGCAGTCCCACGTTCCCGCGCGGCTCACGCCGTTGCGCTGCGCGCGACGCCATAGAATCGTCCCCGCCAAAATCATAAGCGCGGCCAGCGCGAGATGAAACGCGCCGAGCGTGACCAGCGGCGCCGGGGGCGGAGCGTCCGCCAGTTCCGGTTGCCAGGCCGCCGCCGCCGTGGCCAGCGCCGGCCAAAATAAAACGGGCGCGAGGCCGATGACCACGCACGACACGCCGAGCACGAGCATCGGCAGCCGCATCCGCCAGCCGCATTCGTGAACCTCTTCCGCGATCTGGCTGCGCGGGAGGCCAAGGAAAACCACGCCGCAAACCTTCACAAAGCACGCCAGCGCCAGCGCGCCGGTCATACCGAGAGCCACGGCGGCCAGAATCGCGGCGAACGAGGCCGGGCCCTGCGCGGACACGGCATCGAACAGGCCCAGATAGACGAGCCATTCGCTGACAAACCCGTTCAGCGGCGGCAGGCCGGCAATGGCGGTTGCGCCGAGCGCAAACAGGCCGGCGGTCCAGGGCATCGCGCGCCAGAGTCCGCCGAGCCGGCTCATTTCGCGCGTGCCGGTGGCGTGCAACACGGAGCCCGCGCCGAGGAAGAGGAGGGATTTGAACAGCCCGTGATTCCAGACATGCAGCAGCGCGCCGGCGAGGGCGAGTTGTCCCCACAAGGCCTGGCCGTGCGCTGCGGCGATCATCGCGAAGCCGAGGCCGATGAGAATGATGCCGATGTTTTCCACGCTGTGATAGGCGAGCAGGCGCTTGAGGTCGTGCTGACCGAGCGCGAAGGCGACTCCCAGCACCGCGCTCACGACGCCGAGCGCGGCCACGACCCAGCCCGCCATATCCGGCAGCGGCAGCCAGCCGGTGAACCGGACTATTCCGTAAATTCCCATTTTGATGGCCATGCCCGACATGATGGCGGAGACGTGGCTCGGCGCGTTGGCGTGCGCAGACGGCAGCCAGATGTGCAGCGGAAAAATTCCGGCCTTGATGCCGAAGCCGATGAGCGCGAGCCAGAACAGGGGCGCGAGTTCCGTCCGTTCGCGCATCGGGCCGAGTTCCCAGCTTCCCGTGCGCGCCGCGAGCAACGCGAAAAAGGCGAACAGGCACAATGTCGCCACATGCGATGCGGCAAAATAAAGCCAGCCCGCCGCGCGCGCTTCGCGCCGCTGACGTTCGAGCGAAATCAGAAAATAGGCGCAGACGGTGAAGAGTTCCCAGACGATGAGGAAGTGCAGCCCGTTCGCGCACAGCAGGACGAAGCCCATGTTGAGCAGCAGGCCGTTCCACCACGCGCGGCCCGGCGGCGCGGAGGCCGGATGTTTTTTGTCGTCCCAATACCCGCTCGAATACAAGGTTCCGGCGCCGCCCAGGACCGAAAGCAGAATCAAAAAGAACGCGCTGATGCCGTCCAGCCGCAGATGCAATGCTTCGCCGCCAATGACGAAGCCCGGCTGCCAGTCCCAGGTCGCGCCGCCGGCCAGCATCCACACGGCGGCAATCAATGCCGCAACCGCGCCGGACAGCGTGGCCGCCAGCCAGACGCGCGGCAATTTGAAGGCGCTGAATATTCCGGCGGCGAGTCCGGCACCGGCGATTGACAGCAGCCAGCCCGGAGTCATGCGTCGCCTTCCTTTTTCCCATCCGCTTCAGCGGCGGCGACGGCTGCAAAAATTTCGTCATCCGGCGCACGGTTGTTGATCAGTCCGCGCAAATTGCCGCGCGTGAGCCCGGTGCTCAACTGGGCAAGCAACTCGAGATGGGCGCGGGGCGACGGCGCGATAAAGAACAGCAGCCGCGTGACGGGCTGCTCGTCCGGCGCGGGTTCGTTCAAGGCCAGCGCGTCCTGGAGCAGCACGATGGCGAAAATGCCCGCGTCGCGTCCGAGTGCGATGGGCGTGCGCAAATGTGGCAGGGCGAGGCCGCCGCCGACCGGCGCCCAGGAAATTCCGTCCGGCGCGCGGAGACGTTGCTGCAACATCTGGCGGACGGGCGGCGTTGCGCCCGGCAGTTTGGCGACAATCTCCGCGAACAAATTGAGGACGCCGGCGGCGGCAACATCCCGCCAGATGCCGCCGGCGCGCAGCATCGTTTCGAGCGTTTTTCCGCCTTGAATCCGGGTTTTTTGCGGGGCGAGAAATCCGACCTTGGTGGCCAGCCCGTGCGATTCAGCCCAGGCAACAACTTGTGTCCGGTCAAAAAGCAGCCGTCCCCGGTCAGTCACATGCGGCAGTCCGTCATTGCGAATCCAGCCTTCCACCTCGCTCTCCTTCGCGCCGAGCGATTGGGCCAGTTCAATAATGTTGAGAAACATCGGCATCGTGGGTGAAAGGTGTTGCGGGCCGCGCCACCTCAAAGGCATGCGACCGGCAAATTCCTTCCAACTCATCCCCAGCAAAACAAAAATGCGCCGGTTGCGCAATGCCGTTTCCGCCGAAACAACCACGGATTACGCGGATGACACGGATAAAACAGGAGGAGAAAATCCGTGTAATCCGTGTAATCCGTGGTAAAAAACCCCCTTCGTTTGGAAACTACGGAGGGCAGGAATTCAACATTCAAGTCAGAGTCAAACGGCGCGAGGGTTAAGTTTGCCAATTTCGGTAAAACAAATTCCATTGAGTTTTATCGCGGGCGCTCCACACTCAGAATCGGAGAATTTGTTTGACGGTTTTGCACATGAAAACAGACAGCAGCTTTCATCCGCGGCTCATCGAGACGCTCAAGAATTATTCGGCGGCAAATTTCATGGCCGACGCGACCGCCGGAGTCACGGTGGGCATCGTGGCCCTGCCGCTGGCCATGGCGTTCGCGATTGCCTCCGGCGTGAAACCCGAGGCCGGCATCTTCACGGCGGTCATCGCGGGCTTCATCGTTTCGGGGCTGGGCGGCACGCGGGTTTCCATCGGCGGGCCGACGGGCGCGTTCATCGTCATCCTGTATGGCATTTACGAGAAATACGGGGCCGAGAACCTCGCCATCTGCACCATCATGGCTGGCATCATCCTGTTCATCATGGGCGCGGCGCGGATGGGCACCATCATCAAGTTCATTCCTTACCCGGTCACGATGGGTTTCACGGCGGGCATCGCCGTGCTCATTTTCAGCACGCAAATCAAGGACTTTCTCGGTTTGACGGTGGACAAGGTGCCGTCCGACTTCTTCGACAAGATGCGGGTGTTATGCGAGAACGCCGGCAGCTTCCAGTGGCCCAACCTGGCGCTGGCGGGCGGTTCACTGGCCATCATTTTGTTCTGGCCCAAGAAGTGGCAGCGGCGCGTGCCCGGCTCGATTGTCGCCCTGATTTTGGGGACGGCGGCCGTCACCATTTTTCATCTGTCGGTCGAAACCATCGGGAGCCGGTTCGGGGGCATTCCGCAGGGATTGCCGCATCCGCATATTCCGGCGTTCTCCTGGGAAAACATCCAGCACCTGTTCCAGCCGGCCACGACCATCGCCATGCTTGCGGCCATTGAATCGCTGCTGTGCGCGGTGGTGGCCGACGGCATGATTGACGACCGGCACGATTCCAACCAGGAACTCATGGCGCAGGGTCTGGCAAACATTATAAGCCCGCTGTTCGGCGGCATTGCGGCCACGGGCGCGATTGCGCGCACCGCCACCAACGTCAAATGCGGCGGGCGCTCTCCCGTCGCGGGCATGGTTCACGCCGTGACGCTGCTGGCGATCATCCTGGCCGCCGCGCCGCTGGCGAAGTTCATTCCGCTGGCCACGTTGAGCGCGGTGCTGGTGAGCGTGGCCCTGGGCATGGGCGAATGGCACAACTTCGCCCGCCTCCCCAAATGGCCGCGCAGCGACGCGGTGGTTTTCCTCACGGCCTTTGGCCTGACCGTGGCGGTGGATTTGACCGTGGCCGTGGAAATCGGCATGGTGCTGGCCGCCGTGCTCTTCATCAAGCGCGTCTCGGAAACCACGCAGATTATCGCGGTGGACGAAAGTTCCGAAACGGAAGGGCCGCAGCACTCGTTGATTGGCAAGGAGGTGCCCAAGGGCGTGATGATTTACCGCATTTTCGGCTCCTTTTTCTTTGGCGCGGCGGACAAGCTCGAGACGGCCCTGAAGCGCTCGGGGCAGGAACCCGAAGTGCTGATTTTGGGCATGCGCAAGGTCCTGGCCATGGACGCCACCGCCCTGAACGCCTTGGAAGACCTCTACGAGCGCCTCCACCGGCGCGGCAAGCATCTCATCTTGAGCGGCCCGCACACGCAGCCGTTGTTCATGATGGACAAGGCGGGATTTCTGGACCAGCTCGGCCGCGAAAACACCTGCGCCGACCTCGACCATTCGCTGGAGCGGGCGCGGGAAATTCTGGGCCTGCCGCCCGGGCGCAGCGAGGACCCCTTGCAGAAGGAGCGTGAAAAAGTGGAAACCGCCCGCCGCGAACTGGCCGACGCCGTGGAGCGCGCCGGCAAAGCCCTCAAGGGCGAATCCTGACAGCGGCCTGGTTTTTGAGCCACAGATGGACACAGATGAAACACAGATTTTTCTCCCTCTCCGCGTCCCGCGTAGCTGTCAGCGAAGCGGGATGGGGAGAGGGGCGGGAGGTGTCCTGCGAGTGGTGACGCCGTTTGAGCCACAGATGAAACACAGATATGAAACGGGCGGACAGGATTTACAGGATGTTAAACTTTAGCATTTCGCCGTTGGGCAGGCGCCGGCTCTTATCCTGTCCATCCTGTTCATCCTGTCCAAAAGCTCCCTTCTTCTTTGGTCTCATTTCCCTTTTTCCATGGTTGTCCGTGCGATTTCCCAATCGCGGGAACTTCAATGTTGAATGTTGAACCTGAAACATGCATGGATGAAGGGTAAAAACTGCGAAACTCCTTGTGAACATTGAGTGCGCCTCGGCATCTTTTTGACAAAAACGCAAAAATTTAGCGCCG
>Ga0326728_10023564_pt1 | contig 11261 bp, 6 predicted proteins | sample MB3enrmetagenome_FD_207602 | JGI IMG/M metagenome (GOLD analysis project Ga0326728, IMG submission 207602) | Lab enriched peat soil microbial communities from McLean, Ithaca, NY, United States - MB31MN | ecosystem: Environmental > Terrestrial > Soil > Wetlands > Peat | place: USA: New York... | reverse complement strand
CTTTTTTGCGCGACGGCGCTGGCGGCTGAGCCGCCTGCGCCGGCCGCAGCATCTCCGGCGCCTGTCTCTTCGACCGCCGTTTCTCCGGCTACCGTTCTTCCTCCTGAGTTTGCCGGATGGCAACTGAAGGGCACGGTCACCAAGAGCGCCGATCCCGCGGATGCCGATGCGGCGAATGCTCCGGTCTTGAAGGAGTATGGCTTCGTGCGTTTGGAGAAGGCGGCCTACACTCGCGACGATGGCCGCAATGTGACGATCAAAGCCGCCGTGTTTGAAGACGCCAGCGGCGCTTACGGCGCCTTCACCTTCTACTATTCCGATGAGATGGGGGAGGAAACCATTGGCGGGCAGGCGGCTTTTCTGAATAACCGCTTGCTCTTCTATCAGGGAAACGTGCTGGTGGATGCAGTGTTCGACAGAATGAGCGTGATGTCGGCGGCGCAACTGCGGGAACTGGCTGGGCTGCTGCCGCTGGTTGAGGGCAACAAGGGCAATCCACCTTTGCTGCCAACCCATCTTCCGAAGCGGCTTTCCGCGCCGACGCTGGAGAAGAACACGACGAAATACATTCTGGGCCCGGTGACGCTTGATCGGATCGGATCGCCGCTGCCGGGTTCGATGGTGGATTTCACATCGGGCGCGGAAGTTGTCCTGAGCAAGTATTCAGCGGCGGCGGGCGATGCCACGTTGATGCTCATCGAATATCCTACGCCGCAGATTGCGGCGGACAGGCTGCGGCGGATTGACGCTTCTCATCAGGTTACGCAGCAGCAGCCGGGAGTGGCGTCGATTGTCGATGTAGGCCCGTTCTTCGACACACGGACCGGTCCCATCATTGTGATCGCGGCCGGCCCGCTGTCAAAAAGCGAAGCTCGATCTTTGATCACGTCCATCAGCTACGACGCCGATGTCACGTGGAATGAAAACACTTACGTGAGCAAGAAAGATAATCTGGCAAACTTCCTGTTCAATGCGATTGTTCTTTGCGGCATCGTGGTCGGCCTGGCTCTGGTTGCGGGGATCGCATTTGGGGGCTTGCGCATCGCCGTGAAACGGTTTTTCCCCGGCACTGTGTTTGACCGGCGAGAGGCGATGGAATTTATCGCGCTGCACCTGGAAGACGACCCTCGACGGCCGCGTCGGGAACTGTAAGTGACTCAATCGAATGTCGTTAGCGTCGAAAAAGGGAGATTTTGCCCGATTTCGATCTCGTTTGCCGACTTGTGAACGTATCTTGTAAGTTGTTGAAAATAAGACTATTTAAGTCGCAAATTTTGCTTGACACTGTGGTTTTAAGACTCATAAGATTCCGGCAGAAAGTTCTGATGGATTAAACCTCCGTTGGAACTATTCTCCCTTGAAAGAAAAGGCTACCCAAGTTGCCGGGTGGCCTTTTCGTTTTAGAAAACAGTTCTCGGTTCCCAGTTCTCAGTCAGCGGGCAACGGTTTCGGTTTTCACTGAGAACTGAAAACTAACTTCTGAAACTCTTGAGTGCTTGCATCCGTATCATCTGCAGGAAAAAATCTGTGCGGCGCTGGAGGCGAATCGATGTTTTGCGATCAATGCGGAGCGCAGTTGCAACCGGCAGAGCCACGCTGCGGACGCTGCGGCAAAGCGGTGCTTGGACTGATCGAGCTTCGACGCAGCCGGGTTCGCGATCATATCCGGCTGGTGGGCATTCTCTGGATGGCGTACTCAGCGCTGCACGTGGTTGGAGGCTTGGTCTTGATCATCGTCGCGCAGACGATTTTCGGCGGCGCGATCCATATTCACAACGGCCCGCCGCCCCAGGTCACCGTCTGGCTGCGGCCTCTTCTCTGTTTCATCGGATGGTTGATTCTGGCGAAAGCCGCGGCCTGCTTCCTTGCCGGTTGGGGCTTGCTGCAGCGCCAGCAGTGGGCGCGAACCGTTGCTCTGGTGGTGGGCTTTTTGGCGTTGCTCAACGTCCCGCTCGGTACCACGCTCGGCGTCTATACTCTATGGGTGCTGCTGCCTACGCAATCCGATGACGAGTACAAAGCGTTGGCGCAGATCGCGTAGCGCGGGCGCATTGGACCGCACGCAGTCCTCTGCCGCGCTTCAGTTCGGGTCTGGAACGGGTCGTTCTCTCATCAGCGATTCGATGTATTCCAGTACCTGCACTTTGTAGACATGCGAGTCACATCTCGGGCAAACACCCTGAGGCACGTTCGGCAGCACAATGACCCGGCCGCTAGCGTTCAACCGGACTTCCACCTCGCGGTTTTCGAAATGACCGCCGCAGGAACATCTTCCATGCTCGACTTCGACTAAGGACGCCATGGGTAATCTCCGATGGAGTTCCGACGCACACAAAAATCCGATTTGCCTTCAACTCCAAGTTATCGTTACTGCAACAACTGGGTACATCAAACCTTTGCCCCGGTGTCCCACGAAATTCGTGCGACCGGCATAACGTTCAGGCCGGGCATTAGTTCCTGGTACGCAACTACGGATAATCTGGGGAACTCTTGAGCGATAGCTTTCCGCAAGGGCACGCGGACATCCCTGGTTGTCAAGATCAATGGCAGTTGAGCCGTGGGTGGCAGACTCGAAATTTCCCGGCGGATCGCTTCCAGAATCTTGTCCTGTTGTTCCTTTTCAAAGTTCGAATTCGATCTCGTATCGGATGCCACCGAACCACTCCTCGATAGAACTTCCTCGATCTCGTGGTCCAGGAGATAGGTCACGATGGTGTTGGTTTCTCTCGAGTACTTGCCGCTGATCTGGCGTTTCATGCCTGCTCTGACGAACTCCGTAAGCTGCGTCAGATCGTCCTCGGATGCAGCGTTTCCGGATTCGGCGTTTCCAGACTCAACGGCGGTTGCGGTATCGTCCAGCACAAGCCGGCTGCCGGCATCGTTGCGGAGCTGGTAATCAGTTAGCCGCTCCAGGATGAGCCTCAGATTTTGCACCGACACCTCTTCCGCGGCCAGGTCGCGGAGAACCGCCGTGATTTTCTCGGCCGAAACTGCCGATTGAACAGTCTTGACCAACGTCGGGACGGCACTGTTCAGCTGTTGCAGTTGGTTCTCGGTAAAGCGGCGGTGAACGAAACAACCGCCGTTCTTCCTCAGCGCCGCGGCGAGACTTAGAATCAGGTATCCCATTTCATCCCAGACCGTTAAGCCATGAGTCTCCAGCGCGTTTTTGTGCTCTAGCCTCGTGATGCTTTGTGGGAGCCCGGTCGCGGGATTACCCGCCGCAACGGCGGATATGTCGAGCACCTTCAGTCTCTCCGGTGTGTCGGCGACCAGGCATTCCTCCGGTCCCAAGCCGACTTGGGGCACGCAAGTGAGGTGATTCAGTTTGAACATGAACTGTTTGGGAGCCAAGCGGGTATCCAGGACTAAGCGGAAGTCGGGATAGACAACACCCAGTTCCGGAAACAGTCCTTCTCGCAGGAATGCAAGCAAGCCGACGCGATTGTCGGCATCGATGGTCGTCAACTGCCGCAGGTATTCTTCTGGTAAATGAATCTCGACCGTATTGGGGTACAGCACATCAATCAAGTCTTCGCAGGCATCGGACCACGATCTTTCAATACTCTGGGCTAATCGATTGGCCACTGCCTGTGTGTCGGCAATCGAGATTCTCAGGTCGAGCACCCGGCTCAGGATCGGAAGCAGCCACTCCTGATCGGGAGGCCACTTTCCGGGTTTGACCGACGGAGCCGGCAGCGCGGCCAGGTATGCCTGCAGCTGAGGCCGTTTCAGCAGAACGGAGGGTTGAGTCTTGACGATCGCCACGCTTATTTCGCGGAAGAAGGCTGCCACCATTTGGTGATCCGATTCAGATGCTCCAGGCTCAGAGATTCTAAGTAGCCAAGCCAGGACTTCGGAGGGAGATACGTCTGCCCTGAAGACGCTGCCGTTCAACCAGCAATAAACCGACCGCAGAGTCTCATCGGAGTAGCGCAGAACTTGGTCCTCCACTGCGATTCTCAGGAAGCGGCCGTCGGGCAGCGGGCGTTGGAGAGCGGTGATCGCGACCGCCGGTGCGCCCGGAATCCCCAGCGTTTCCATGAGTTCGTGCAATGCTTGCCCCAGCGCCTGCTGCACGGATTCATGCAGCGGATCCCCGAGCGTGACCACCGTCTGCAAAAGCGAATCAACCTGCAACTCCAACGAAAACGTCAAAGGTGGTACTTCTTTGCCGGTCCGATCAGGCTCCATGGGTTTTCAACCTTTCTTTCAATCTCGCTTTCTTCGCCGCTTCCAGGAGGCTGCGGGAAAGCTGTTCCCGAGCAGAAAGCGCGACCTCAGCGGCTAAAGCCGGATTCAAAACAATGCTCTTACCGCAGCGGTAAACCGCTGCGCCACCCAAAATCAAGTGCAAAATCGAGCTTTTCCGCAGCCTTCTAGGCCGCCGAGGACACGGCTTCGTTTTGCGCAAGAAGTTCTTCCCTCGATAGCAGCATTAACCACGGAAACCGCGGCTCGACCAGTCTTCGCACATACGGTCTGCTCTCTGGGCTGTCCACCACCAACGCGGCTTTCGTTTCACCCGATGGCAGCAGACCTGCGAGCATCACCAGGAAATGATGGGTCTGCTCCGCCGACGGGGCGAAAGAGTTTCCCACGCGGCTGGGTTTAAGCCATGATTCCGGCGCTTGTTTCCACTCCGCGGGAAGTTCATAGCGCCGCGTTCCAGAATCATTTCCGGGAAGTTGCTCCTTCAACTGGAGACGAACGGCACGAACGGCAGCCTCCAGGTTCTCCAGCCCGGAAGCTTGCGCGGAAGCCAGGATTTCCCGCCATGCCGTGATTGGGACTTGCTCTCTCACCAGTGCGCGCAGCAAGCGGGCGAAGCGCACATGGGCCTGTTCATCGGGAAGAACCTTCAGGATAAGAGCATAATCCGGCTCACTCTTTGCCCAGCCTTCCAGCAGGTTCTCCACTTCCTGGACGCCCAGATAATCCGCGAGGTTTTGGCGCAGCACTGCCTCGAGGTGATGGATGATGAAAACCAGCGGCTCTTCCCACAATTCGAGGCCATGGCTTTGTATGGCATCCCAGTGTTCCTGCGGCACCCAGGAACCGCGCTCACCTGTAAGCGGATTCTCAGCGCTCTTCAAAGCCGTGTTTGGAATGCCCAGCGCTTGAAGAACACCTGGAGCGGCCGGGCAATAGCGCATTTGGAGATTAGTGTTCCCCCCGGCCACCGGTTGCTCATACAGCAGGAGAGCATAGCCGTCGCCCGACATCACATTGTTGCCGCGCACCCGCACTCCCGGGAGCCGGACCCCCATTTGATTTTCAAGACGCTCGCGCATCTGAGGAATATACGTCTTCAGCAAGGGCCAATTCTCACTCGTGTCGGCAGGGACCAGTCCCGCCCCGATCTCCATCACGATGGGAGTGACCATTGGGACTAGCAATTCGGGGCTGGAGCGAACTGGACGCTCCAACCAGTCGACCACAAAAGCCGCCAGCGATTTCCTGGCCGCCATCAGATCGCTCTTTAGCACCTCATCCTGGTTCACCGCGCCGGCCAAGGCATTCCATTCATCTTCAAGCGCCCAATATTGTTTTGGATCATTGAGCAATTGACGGCAAATTTGTCCCAAGACTTGGCCGGGACTGTCTGAACCCAGTTGCCGACGAATCTGAAGCGTTTTGCTGAACTCGGAGCGGGCGTGGTCGAGATCTGAGTTGAGAAAAAAGGCGAGCCCAAGGCTGCCGCGCAAGCTCGCTTGCCGCGCCATCCCTTCCGATGCGATATCGGACAAAATGTCCAACCCATTCCGGTACTGTTGGATCGCGCCAGCGAGATCACTGGATTTCAACAGCCGGTCTCCTTCCGCTTCAAATCCCGCTGCCACCTGTAGTATGCCGATGACAACCTCAGGAATCTTTTCGCGGTACTTCAACAACATGCGATAGGCGGCTGCGGCGTCGGCATAGCGCTCAGCTTTGGTATGCAAACGGCCCAGTGCCGCATAGACACTTATCCAAGGCCAGCCCTCCGGCTCATTCTTGCCGGCCAGTTTGTCCAGGATTTCCTTGAGCTCATTTTCAGGAGGACGCACGGATTTGAGCTCGACCTGGCGCGCCTCGAGCTGTTGCCGAATTCGCTCCAGGACTTCGCGGGTTTGCTCCTTATGGGGCCAGCCTTCGGAAGACGCGCTCAAGCCCGGCAGATCCTCGCGGAGCGTATCGTCCAATTCCCGGGCGTTCTTTGCCAGGGCTACGCTCCGTGCGAGATGCCGTTCCCCGTCCGGGAGTTTGTTCTGCGACAGGTAGCAGGCACCCAAGTACCAGTTCGCCGCAAGATCGTCGTTGATTCCGGGGTAGTCGCTGAAGATCTTGATGGCTCGCTCGATATCGCCCAGATAGTAAGCCGCCGTTCCAAAGGTACTTTGGTTCTCGAAGGCTTTTGCGTCGTAGCGACTCCAGATTGTTTTATAGTCCTGTTCCGCATGTTCCTTCTCGCCCAGCATCCGGAAACAGCGCGCGCGCAGATCGAGATCCCAGAGATTTTCAGGTTCAGCCTGGACCACCTGGCGAATCAGTTCCAGTGCCTCCTTGTACTGACGCTTCTCCGAGAGAATGTATGCCTTCACCCCGTCTGCCCAAACGTTCGCGGCTGCCGCTCGGCGCTTATCGACCAGCTCTTCCGCAGCATCAAATTCCCCCACGTTGGCAAGGATAGCGGCCCGTTCGTCCAGGACCGCAAGACTGTCGGGAACCAGCTCCAATCCTCTTGCCGTGGCCTGCAAAGCATTGGCCTCGTTCATCAGGAACCGGTGATCGCGGCCCAGCGCGGCCCAGGCATCCGCGTCCGGTTCGTACAGCAGAAGCGCCCGCTCGAGAAACGCGGCGCCTTCCCACCACCACGTCCGTTGCTGTTGCGGATCGGTTGCCGCCAAGCTAGCCAGCTGCTCGCTGATCAATGCCCGGACCATATAAGCCCATGAATTACGCTGGTCCGGAAGTCCCAAGTCCGTGCCTTTGTCCCAGATTCGAGCGCTCTCTTTGGCGGCTGCCTTTCTCTCTTCCGGACGAAGCGTCGTCTGGTAGCTGAGCATTCTCAGGGCATCGGCACAGTACCAGTAAGTGGCCTGGCCCTTCGGGTCCAGCTCAATCGAGCGGCGCAGTTGCTCGACGGCGGTCTCATAGTCATTTCGCCACAAGAAGCGGCGTCCGGCCTCGTACAGAAACGTGGCCGCCTGGTCTTTCTGTCCCGACTGCTCGAGCAATTCGCCTTTCAGTTGTTGGGCGGGAGCTTCTCGATAGTCAGCTTCCGCGCCCAGGCCGATCGCCAAGGCCTGATCGACCATCTTCAGGGCCTCGTCGGGATGGTCGACCGCACGATACAGCTCCGCCACGAAATACAACGCCTTGCCGTCGGATTTTCTCGCCGCCAGCGCAAGCGGCAGAGTCTTCGGGGAGACGGCATCGGCGCCGGCGCGTTTTGCGTAGCGAGTCAGCAACTGCCGGCCTTGGCGCACTTCGATCTGACCTTCGAGGAGCGCCTGGGCCTTGTACAGCAGGAGATCCGGCCGCTGCGGATCGTTTTGCAGCGCCTCATCAATGACCTGCAGTGCGTCCGGACAGCGGCCCAGCGCGATGAGCGCCTGCGTCCGCAAAATTCGCGCTTCGACAGAAGCTGGCGCTCGCCGTTGCGCAGCCTCGGCTGCCTCCAGGGCCTTGTCGGGTTGCGCCAGCGCGAGATAACACTGGCTGCGGCTCAGCAGGAGTTCGTCGGCGAACCGGTCTCCTTTGGCCAGGCTTTCCGCGATCCGATCCAGGGCGGGCTGGTATTCGCCGGCCTCCACCAGCACCTGCGCTAGCTTCGCGTCAATCGCCATCAGCCGCTCTTTATGGTCTCCCTTCCCGGCCATCTCATGCGCGCGGGTCAGGAACTCCAAAGCTTCCTGGACATTGTGGATGCGCCAGTGAGTTTCCCCGAGGCCCTCCAGTAGCCGCGGATCGTCGCCACTAATCGCAAGAGCCTCGCCAAACAATTTCGCGGCACCCGCGTAGTCGCTTCGATACAAACTCACACGGCCCAGGAATCTCGCCAGGTCCGCTCGCAGGCCCGCAGTAAGATCTTCGGTCCTGATCTGGGTTTTCCACTGGCTGTCGAGCCACTCGCCTTCGGCCACGGCAAGCTCCGGCGTCAGGATTTTGTGGACGGACGGGAGAATTTCTGCCATGCGCCGCGGCGCCACTGCGATGGCTTCCAGATAACTCCTGAAAGCACGATCGGGCTGGTTGTCCTGCTCGCAGGCCACGGCCAAATTGAAAAGCACGACGTCACGATCGGGGCTTGCGCCTTCTTCCTTCAGCGCCTGTTCGAACGCCTGCACGGCATCGGCGTAACGGTTGTGCGCCAAGAGGGCCAGGCCCAGTTCAAAGTAGAGTTCGCGGAGAGGCCGGAGACTCTCGAGATTCGCGGAGTTCGATACGCTGGCTGCAATACTCATGGTGTCGGTCCTATGCTGCTCCCACTACTGTTGCCCCCACTCCCAACCTTGGGCGCAAAGCTATCGCCTGCGGACGGAGCGGCCGCAGGCTGGGTGGCACTCGCCGCGGAGGCGCCGGGAATGAGAGCGGCGCTGCACTCTCCACAAAACTTCCTCGGCTGATCGACGCGCGTCTTGCAATTGGAGCAGACGAGCGACCCCGAGCAGTTTCCACAGAATTTATCCGTGATCTTGTTGCGTGCCTGGCACCATGGACAAGGAACGAATTCGGAAAGAGGTGCTTTTTCCTGCGCGGCGGCCGGTCCCCCGGGAGCAAACATGGAGTCGGATTCGCGCAGGTAAAGCACGGGAAGACCAAACCCCAGTTTCTGAGTCTGGTCCGAGAACTCTTCTTTGATTGTCCTCCGTGCGTTCTGGAGGGCAGCGTCGACCGTATGTCTCTGGGCCAAGGCCTCGTAAAATGCCCTGGCGAATCGATTGGCGACCTGCTGGTTAATCTTGTACTGCATCCCGACCACGGCGGGGATTGCCTTTTGCGCAAGCTGTTGCGCAACCCCGGAGAAGGCCTGGTAAGGATCGCTCTGCGCGCTTTCGCAGGCCTGCAGGAACACCAGACGGAGCGAAGAATAACCCATCAGAGTGGTAGCCACTTCGTTGTCCGAGCGGGGATCGGCGGTTCCATCCTTCTTCATGAAGAGGATGGTCCCGGCCTTGGTCCCGGCGTCCCATTTTCCATGGCCCAGAAAGTGGATGGCGTGGAACTCTTCATTGTCCACCATGGCAGTGAAGTTCAGCCAAGTTGCCTTCGGAGTGATCCCGTCAGGTTCATAGGGCAACAGCGGCGTCACCTTGATCATCTCTGGACCGAAACTCTCGAGCAGTTCCAGGACGTTCTCGTATTCAACGTCAAATCCTTTGGGACTGGAGGCCACAAACAGAACCTTCATGGGCAGTTTGTCGATGCGCAGGCTGCGCAGAGGAAGATCGAGGCGAAGACGTCGCGTCAGGATCAGCTTGACTTGATCGGCAAGGAAATATCCGGTGCCTCCCTGCCCCTCCTCCTCGGGACAATAAAGGTACTCCCAAGGCCAACTGGAAAGAGTCTCCTGGCCCTTCTCGAACTCCAGTTCGACTCTCATGAACCGCATGCGCTGATAGAAAGTTTTTGTTACGGCCTCCCCTATCTCGTTCTCGAAAAGCACCCTGTACAAATTTGCTCCCAGAACCTTGAATTCTTCCTCGCCCGCCAGGCGCCCCTCGCGCAGCATCGTAACCAAAACCTGGGTGGTGCGGCGCTGCAAATCGTCGACCTTGACCGTGCAGTTGGGAAGATCCCCACTGCCCTGCTCTCGTTCCACCCTGATCGTGCCGTCCTTGCCGACTTTCACGCGAAAGACTTTGATGGGATCGTCCAATGGCATAGCTCAACCTCCCTTGGCCAGATTTACAAGCGCGCGGAAATGTCCCACAACTGCCGGTCCTGGATCGGAGTGCCGGCCTCGAAGAAGCTGCGAATCCGCAGTGCCAGTTCCTTGACTGCATCCTGCAAGTTGGCACTGAGAAACGAGAAAGAACGGGAGGCTTGCATCGCGCCCGCCACTTTCACTTCCTTCGTTCCCTTGGGAACCTGCAGGACGACCACCAGAGGGAAGTCATCTTCCTGGAAGAACTCGGCTCCATCCACCCGCCAGAAGACCTTCTCCAATCCGACGGCCGAGTGATCGATTTTGGCCTTCTTCACTTTGTACGCGAAGGGGCCGGCGAGAACGTTGAACCCGGCAGTCGCTTTCGCACCGGCGCCGGCACTCGCGGAAACTTCGGCATCCCCTGCTCGGGCCCCCAGGGCACCGCTCTGAGCGCTGAAGTCCAGATTTTCGTCGAGCCCGAATTCCAGATGCGTTCCCGCCTGCAGTTGAGTCTGGAATTGCTTGTCCGGCAAAATCCGAATCGCTTTGGGCCGGGTCATGGGGTCGGCACTCTCCGGGCTGAATTCGACAATCGCTTCGAGCTTATTGAATCCCCACCCGGGCTTGGCATGAAGATAAACGGGAAAATCCACGCAATAGAGATTGTGGGTCTTGGTCAGTTCCTTGAAGCGGTCACCAATCTTCAGATTGCTGCTGGCGAATTTTTCTTCTGTAATTTTCTGCACGACCGGCGACTTGGCAAACTCCGCCGCATCGCCTTGCAGTTCCTTCACCAGGGCGGCGAGAGGCGAGTCGTTCCCTTGCAGAACCTCCTCTCCCAAGTCGCGGCTCAGCACGTTCAGCCGGTCGGCGGCCTCGTTGAGCAGAGCATTGCGGTCCAGCCCCTCCATGTTGAAACTGAAATCGAGAGATGTCGCGGACATTGGTACCTCCTGAAATAGAAGATAGGTTGCCCTTTTGTTGCCACTTTCCAGTTGACGCCACCACCACCAGGCTGCAGAGAGGGGAAGGGAAAAGCAGAGCCCACTCGGAGAAAATGTTCTCCGAATACAAAATCATGGCATCCAATGATGCCAAGAATGGCGATAATTCTACTCCCACCACGCAAGTAATTACAAAAGGGGGCCGTTAGCGTGTGCGTGAGAACTCATTTTCGGGCAACTTGGCGGAACCTGATGTTCGAGAATCCAGCCCCAGAGGGGCGACCAAGCTTAGCCCAGCGCTTCAGCGCTGGGAAGAGTGGAAGAAATGACCCAAGTCCCGGAGGGACGACCCAGTTCTCACGCACCCTCGTTAGCCCGTTGCGAGTGAGCGATTTGGTAAACTAAAGGGAGCGAACCAGAAGCCGACGTAGCTCAGTTGGTAGAGCAGCCGATTCGTAATC
>Ga0326728_10023563_pt1 | contig 11262 bp, 10 predicted proteins | sample MB3enrmetagenome_FD_207602 | JGI IMG/M metagenome (GOLD analysis project Ga0326728, IMG submission 207602) | Lab enriched peat soil microbial communities from McLean, Ithaca, NY, United States - MB31MN | ecosystem: Environmental > Terrestrial > Soil > Wetlands > Peat | place: USA: New York... | reverse complement strand
GCTCGGTGGACTTCTCGAGACCGTCAAGAACGCAAGTCGGCAGCTGGTGGCCATGCAGTTCTGGGTCGAGGTGGTCACCCTCGTCGTCCCCGGCTTCAACGATTCGGACGCTGAGCTGGCCGCGATTGCGGAGTTCCTGGCTTCGGTATCCGTCGATATACCGTGGCATGTCACGGCGTTCCATCCGGACTATCGGATGACAGATCGCGATGCGACCACGGTCGCGACTCTCCTGCGCGCCGTGGCGAGCGGACAGGCGGCGGGCCTGCGTTACGTCTATGCCGGCAACGTGCCCGGCCGCGTCGCGAAGTACGAAAACACGTATTGTCCGAGCTGCCGTGCGGCGGTTGTCGAGCGCACCGGCTATCACATCCTCGCCAACCACCTCGAAGAGGGCTGTTGCGCGCACTGCGGTACGCGCATCCCCGGGCGTTGGGGCAGCACCCGGCCGAAAGAGCGCGGCATCACCGACCGCGTGCCGCCTACCGTGGCGGTCTAAGCGTTGAGCCTCGCTCACGACCGTGACAGAAGTTGACCAACAGTTCGCCCCGAATAGCGTCAGTCCTCCGAGGGCGCGTGTCGAGGGGCGCGCCTTAGACAAGAAGAGTACCGCCTATGGCGGTGTTCCGCGCCGCAGGGTTGCACTTGTGGAATACCGGCTGTTGCGAGGATACTGTTGCTCGGGCAGGAGGTGACTTATGGGCGAAGAAGGGCTGGAGGTTCCAGAAGCACACGGTACCGGCAAGCTTGGGCAATGGGTAGCGATCTTTACGGCGATCATCGCCTCGCTCGGGGCCGTGGTCGGTTTCCAGGGCAGTCACCTGATGAACGAAGTGCTGCTGAAGAAGAACGAGGCCGTGTTGCACAAAGCCGAAGCGACCAACGAGTGGAACCATTACCAGTCGGTGAGCACGAAATCGCACGTGATGGAGCTGGGGCAGCAGCTGGTCTCGCCGGAGCGCGCGCCGCAGTTCGAAGAGAAACTGCAGAAGTACGCCGCGCAGCGCGACGAGCTGATGGGGAAGGCGCAGGCCTTCGATGAAGCTTCGCAGCGAGCCGACGCCGCATCGCAAGACCTCAGCCGATCGCACGGACGCTTTGCGGTGGCCATGATCTTTCTGCAGATCGCCATTTCCATCGCTTCGATCACGGCGCTGACGCAGCGGAAGTGGCTTTTTGTCGTGGCACTGCTGAGCGCGGCTGGCGGTGCCGGGGTGTGGGTTTCAGCGCTGCTCATGGCGGGCTGAGCGGTGCACCATCTCTACGACTGGTTCGGACTCAACGTCGCGCTGTTCCACCTGATCAACTGCGCCCACGCCACCGGCTGGGACCAGCTGATGCTGGCCATGACTTGGCTGGGGAATCACGAGTGGTATCCGTATTACCTGGCGCTGGCGCTAGTGGTGACCTATGCCGCGCCCCGGTCGCTGCCTTTGCGCAATGTCGTGATCTTCGCGATCGGCTACGCCTTCACGGCGATCGTGATCCCTACTCTCAAGCCTTTTCTCGATTTTCCGCGGCCGCTGCTGGTGTTGGGCGAACAGGCGGTGATCGTCGTCGGCCAGCCCGAGTTCCAGCACTCCTTTCCGTCCGGCCATTCCACCTTCGCCGTCCTGCTGGCCGCCTCGCTCTCTCCGGGAGTGTCGCGCCCGTGGAGGTGGGGTCTCTGGCTGTTTGCCGTGCTGGTATGCCTCTCGCGCATTTCCGTCGGTGCCCACTTTCCCGCCGATGTTGTGGGCGGCGCGCTGATCGGTCTCGCCGGGGCTGGTACAGGCTGGCTGCTGCTGCGTGCAAAGAGCACTCCTGCCCTTTTCTCTCCCCTTCCAGGAGAGGACCAAGGTGAAGGGATGCAATGAGGGCTTCAACCTTGCCCACCCTCAGCTGGTATCTCCCGTGAAACCCACGACGTTGCTGCGCTGAGATCGCGCGGCTCGACCACCGGACACAGCCCTCACGGCGAGGGCCGCCGCTGCGCCCTCAGCATCGTCGCCACAATCGGCGACGGCTCGTCCGGTCCCCACTTCGTTGCCTTGGGATCCTCAGGCCACCGGAACGGCAGATGGGCAACATGGCCGGGCGCCGCCGTGACCAGGACCTGGAGCGCCGCGCGCAACACCGCGCGCTGCGTCTCGATATCGCCGACATCGCCGTACGGACGGCCGAACGGATGCGCAATGGCGGCGACGCGCGGGGCGCCGATCGCCGGTTGATACGCCGGCATCATGCTCAGGATCACAGTAGAGATCCCCGCCTCTTCGATTACCCGCGCAACCAGTCCCACGGACCGGCAGCAATCGGGTCAGACGGGGGCGAGCACGGCGCCAATGACGCCCTCCGCGCGCATGCTCGCCGCGATCGCGGGCGCCGACTGCGTCAACTGCGCCGTGGCCTCCAGCTGAAAGCCCATCACCGAGTAGTGTGTCGGCGCCATGCTGCCGACCTCTCCCGCAGCGACCAGCTCGGCGAGGCGCTGTAAGGGCAGAACCACGTTCAGATCGCGCTTGGCGTACCTCGTGTCGACGTGCAGGTGGTTTACCTCGACGTCGGCCGCGGTGGCACTTGCCGGAATGCGACGCCACGAGGGGTCGCCCCACATCGGATTGGCGCGCTCGGTTTCCATGTCAAACGGCGGATCGGGCGGGCACGAAATGCCCGCCGTCGAGAGCAGCGCGATACGCGCGGCACTCAGCGGGACGGCCAACGGCGTGAAGGGAGTCGGCGTCGGCGTCGCCTCCACCCGCGCCTTCAGCAACTGCGCCAGCCGCGGCGGCAGAAACCGCCAGCTATCGACTTCAGATGCGTCGCTCATGCCCAGCACCATCCGGCAGTTCGCCGCAAGACGCAACCGGCGGACCAACCCCGACGCCAATCAATTCAATGACGTCGGGTCCTGAATGGAACTCTGCGCCGCCGGACAAGATCTGGACAGTGTCCGGTTCTCGATCGCTGCCAGCCCCGCGGCCCGTTTCGAGAGGGCGGCACCCCGCCTCAATCCATGACCGCGATGCGCGTAACAGGGTGAAGCTCCCAGGGGGTCCCGCGTGGATCTTCCGTGGGATTTGTATCATAGAACAGCCATCCGGTCACCTTGACATGCTTGCCCATAAGACTTCTACAATGCTTTTCCGAAAGGGCTGCATCTCTCTTTTGCCAAGCCGGTGGCACCTCTACAATGACCCAGTTGTTGGTGTTGGTCTCGCCATGATTGGCAGCCAGGAACATGACGACATCGCCGTCAGAGTCCTTTTCGACCTGTACGACGTGGCCCTCAAGTATCCCGCCCTTGTTGGAGGACCAAGCGCTCTGCTCCTGCTTCGCGAGAAGGGATGCGATCGATACGTTGGCGTCGATGTCCGCGTCCTTGGGCGCCGACCTCCGACTCTTTAACGCAGACGGCCCTTGGGACCACGCTGGAATCCCAAGGATGGCCGCAAGAAAGAAAGTAAGAGCCACGGACTCAATGACCCGCTTGTGCATATTCACCTCCAAAAATGAGAAGATGCACTCTACTATCATATTCGCAGGCGACCGACAAGGGCGTGAAGCCCAGCGCGCCTTCGTCGAAAAGCGCAAGCCGGTTTGGAAGGGAAAGTGACCCGTCAGTTCACCACGGTCACGTGGTCTCCTGTCACCAACTCGATGGTTCCGTACTCGCACAGCCCTTCCTGACGGCGGAACAGACTGAGCGCAATGAGCCAGACGCGCAGGATTCTGGCTGGAGGTTCTCCCACCCAGCGCGTGTAGTCGGCGTAGAGGTTGCGCTCCTCCGGCACCCACTGGCCCAATCCCCTCTGCCCGGAGCGAACCGCCACGTGGGTCTCCCGGCCCTGCCATGTCGGAATCGGACAGCGAAACCCAGTTTCCGGCGGCAGCTCTGCGCTCCAGAAGTAGGTCAGGTCCTGCCCATTATCGAACTCGACCGCGAGGCTGAAGTAATCGTGCGTTGGCAACTCATCCTCCCGAGATCGAGACGGCAAGATATCGATCTTCCACGACCATCGCAGGCGGGTGTCGGGAGTAAAGGGCAACGGCACGTCTTTGTGAAGAATGGCGGCATCTGCGTGAGTGTAACAAGCAATCGCCTGTCGCTGATGCGCGTGCGGCACAACGGTGTACGTCTCGGACGGCCCCACGAACCACAGATATGCCCAGCCCTCGGGCTTGCTGATGGGATCTTCGAGGCGGTCGATTTCACCGGAAATGAAAGCCCCCACAGCTCTGAGCTGAGACAGTCGTTTCAACCCTGCCAACGGGTCAACTGCCCAGCGCACCACCAACACGGAGATGCCGCCTTCCACTTGGTTGTAGACGTCCGCCGGAACGGCAAGGTCTCCAGTGCGCGTCGCCCATTCCCCAGGAAAGTACCCGGCAAGGAACAGGCGGCCGCTGGAGGGTGCGGTGAACGTATGGGAACAGCGCGTGCCGCGGAACACTTCTCCTTTTTCGCTGACACGATACCAGAGCTGAAAATGCGGGTGGATCCAGAGGTCCAGCTCACGCGAGAGGTAAGTTCGGCCGGCGGCGAACACCGTGACGTGATCGCCGGCACCGCAATCGAGGCCGGTATCGAACCACGGCGGGGTATTCGCAGGGAGGAAGAAGAACGCATGGTCGCGCAACGTGTGCGGGGGAGCTTGGGCGAGCAGGGCAGCGAAGCGCGAGCGAAACTCCGCCTCGGGCATGTCGCCGCCGGCTCGCCGCTTGGCACACTCCCGTAGCTCCGTTGCCGTTTGTATCGTACTCCCCATCAGAACTTCCGTTTCTGCTCTTTCAAATGATGGAAACCTGCAATTACCCCTGACAGTTCCTTCGCCCGCTCAAGTGCAGCAATGGCCTGCTCGCGGCGGACTGTCGGAAAATCGTCAAGGAAGTCTTCTAGCAGGGTGCTGTCATTCGAGGTAATCGAACGGCGTCTGAGCTGGCACCCTCGCCTCTCGATAGCTTGCCAATGGCTGCCCCTACTTAGAAACTGAACCGTAGGTCTTCGCGTTCGGAGACCACTCGCATTACCAGTTCCCTGTGTTCATCGGGCTCCACTTGCCCCCACCGCAGCGCGAAGGACTCGGCCTGGAACTCTGGAGTGAACTTTGCCGAACGGCCAAGAATGATTTCGCCCGCGTCGAGCTCTTGCGCCGTGCGCGCGATGGCGAACAGCGAGTCGTTGGAGTTGAGGACCAGGGGGATCACCGCTTTGCCGTGCGCCTCGGCGAGGTTGACTACGGCGGAGAAGATGGTTTGCTCCTCGGTGCCGAACTTCGGGTCGCCGTCGGCAGCCAGGCCACGCTCGACCTTGACCGTCAGCACCACCAGATCGACGCTTTGATGTTCGGCCTCTTTCAGTGCGCGGTCGAGGTGAACGAGATTCTTCGGGTCGCGCACCGGGACGATCTTGCACGGCCGTTTGCCGAGCCCGATGCGCGCCGGCTCGAGTTCCGGGGTGTAGTGGACGTTGAACTTCTCCAGCTCACGCTCCGAGCCGCGCTTCTTATGGCCGAGAAACCGCTCGGACAGGGCGAAGAGGGCGAAAAACATAATGGTGAAGCCGATCCCCCACTCGGTGGCCACCCGCTTCGTGGCCAGGTTCGTCAGTGCCGTCGCCAGGAGCATGAAGAAGATGAGCGCCAGCCCGATGGGTAATTCAGTCCTGCCAATGCGCAGATTCAGGGGCACCCTCCAGGCCCGCGGCCGCCGGTCCTTGAAGCGCAGCACCACCATTGACATCGCCTTGAACACGAAGCTCCACACCACGCCGAAGGCATACGCCTCACCGAGGGCGTAGACGTCGCCGCGGCTGGCCACGATGGTGAAGATCTGCAGCCCCACCACCAGATTGATGAGCCGGTGCGACGTGCCGTAGCGCGCATGCGGGTGACGGAACCAGTCCGGCAGCACCCCATCTTCCGCCACGCGGCTGAGCACGCCGTTGGAGCCGACGATGGCGGTGTTGACCGCGCCGGCCAAGATCAGAAACCCCACGAACACCACAAACACGCGCAGCACCAGGCGCGCCGACAGCGGTCCAACGACGTACATCGCCAGCCCGCCGATCAGGTTGTCGCTGTAGGTGCTCATGCGCACGTCGTCCGGAATGATCATGACGGCGAAAAAGGAGATGAGCGTGGTCATCAGCATGCTGTAGAGGAAGATGACGAACCCGGCGCGGATGAGATTCTTCACCTTCGGGTAGGCGATCTCGCGGTTCACTTGCGCCAGCGTTTCCTCGCCGCTCATCGCCAGGATAGAATGGCCGAAGGCGATCATGATCCCGAGCACCCCGATCTTCTTCGCCCACTCGCCGTGCACCCAACCGAGCGCTTCGTTGCTGAAATGCAGCTCGAACGGCGGCAACGCGGCGCCACGCACCCAGAGCGTCAGGCCGCACCACGCCAGCATGACGACGATCATCACGGTGGTGACGCCCATCACCTTCATGGCCTTGTCGCTCGACTCTTCGATCCCGAGGACGTTCTGGTACCAGAAGTACAGAGTGATGCCGATGGCGATCGCCGCCGAACTCGCGTCCGGCGGCAACATGAGCGGCAGGTGGATCACATGCAGAAACTCATTGACCAGGCCGACGATGTACTGGCCCGCCGACACACCGCTGATCGGCCCGGTGAGCACGTAGTCGAACATGAGCGCTGAGACGGAGATCTTCGCCAGCGTCCCGCCCATGGCCTCTTTCACAACGCGGTACACACCGCCGCGGACGAACATGCCGCACGATTCGATGTAGACGCCGCGCACGGCGTATGAGAACGCCATCACCGCGAAGATGTACCACGGTGCTGCCTTGCCCACGGCTTGCTCGACGATGCCGCCGATGTAGTAGGCCGTCGACGCGAGATCGCAGAGCACGATCGCCGCCGCCCGCCAGAAGGAGATGAAGACCAGCATCGCCGTGGTGAGGACGATGACCTGCGGTCGCGACCGGGACGGACCGGTCACAACGGGGTGCGCTTCCGCCATTTGATCGATTGCCCTTCCGGATTGCAGCCTGAGGTGACCAAGCCGTTGCGGGTGCCGTGCCGCTCGGGTGCTGGCCGGAGCGTCTCAATGTCCCGCGCCGCGCAGGCCCCGCCACTTCATGAAACCTTAACGCCGGGCAATGGATAGTGCAAGTTGCATGAATGATGCTGTAATTTGGAATCTACAGAGGGCGCTCAGCGCAGCGCGCCGCCCATTCTGCGGTCCCTATCAGCCTGGCAGGAAGACTGCGTGTGCAACGGGCATGGACTCCGGCGCCTGGACGGACGTGATCCCTTACGTCAAGGTGGCTTTGTGGCTGGCGAACGTCATCGTGTATGGATACTGCATCTGGCTCTGGGCTTGGCCGGAGGACCAAAGCATTTTAACCCGTACGGCGACAGTCAGACGCCCGACAATTGTGATTGGGTTGATTAGGTGATCAACCCAGCCGGCTCGGCGGGCGGCCCCGGCGCCTCGTCGAACGAGAGCACCGCCAGGACACGGTCGGCGCGCTGCAGGAAGTCGAGCGCCAGCTCGGCGTCGGCGCGGACCAGCCCGCCGCTGGCGATGCGGGCATTGAGCGCGCGCAGCATGGCGAACAGGCGTCCGCGCGCCTGCGGCACCGAGAGGTCTTCGCGCAGCGCGTCCCAGAAGCCGGCGTCGGCGTCGGCGACCAGGTCGTCCACCTCGCGGTGCCGCTCGCCGTCCGCGCGCACTTGCCGCAGGCTGGCGTAGAGCCGGCTCAGACGTGCGAGCTCCCGGCAGGCGGCGTCGAGCCCGTCGAAGGAGAACTCCAGCGGGTGGCGGTAGTGAACGCCGAGGAGGTAATACCGCACCTGGCTGCCGGTATAGCCTCGCCCCAGCAGATCCCGCAGCGTGAGCGCGCTGCCCGCCGACCGGGACATCTTCTTGCCCTCGCGCAGGACCAGGCCGGCGTGCAGCCACACCCGCGCCAGCGGGCGTCCCGTCAGCGCCTGGCAGATGGCGTTCTCGTTCTCGTTGTGGGGGAAGATCAGGTCCTGCCCGCTGGTATGGATGTCGAACTCGTCCCCCAGGTAGCGCATCGCCATGGCCGCGCACTCGATGTGCCAGCCGGGCCTGACGTTTCCCCACTCGGTGTGATAGGTGATGCGGCGCCGGATCTCGCCGAGGTCGCTGCGCCGCATCAGCGTGAAATCGTGGGCGTCGTCCTTGTCGTAGTAGTCCATGTCGACGGTCGCGCCGGTGCGGATCTTGCTGCGGTCGACGCCGGACAGGCGCCCGTAGTCGGGGAAGCGGCTGATGTCGAAGTACACCGACCGCTGCCGCTCGTAGGCGACGCCCGCCTGCACCAGCCGCTGCGCCAGGCGCACCATGTCGTCGACGTGCTCGGTGGCGCGCGGGCAGTGGTCGGCGGGGAACATGCGCAGCGCCGCGACGTCGTCGAAGAACTCGCGCGCGTACTCGCCGGTGAGCTCGCCGAGCGACACCCCGCGCCGCGCCGACTCCGCGATGGTCTTGTCGTCGATGTCCGTGAGGTTCACGACGTGGCGAACCTGGTAGCCCTCGTGGGCGAGCAGCCGCTTCAGGATATCGACCGCGAGCAGACGCCGGATGAGGCCCAGATGGGCGAACGCGTGCAGCGTCGGCCCGCAGGTGTAGATGCCGACCCGCCCCGGGACGAGCGGGCGCAGCAGACACTTCTTCCGCGTGAGAGTGTCGTGCAGCCTCAGCACCCGGTGACCTCGAAGAGCGAGGTGGACAGGTAGCGTTCGCCCGAGTCCGGGAGAATCACAACGATGACGCCCTCCTGCAGGCGCGCCGCCAGCCGCAGCGCCGCGCACAGCGCCGCCCCGGAACTCATGCCGACGAGCAGCCCCTCGGCACGGGTGGCCCGCCGCGCGGTCTCGAAGGCGTCCTCATCGGAAATGTTGACTTTCTCGTCGACCAGGCGGCGGTCGAAGATGCCGGGCACGTAGGCCTCCTTCAGGCTCTTCAGCCCCTGGATGCGGTGGCCGAGGTACGGCTCTACGGCGGTCACGTGCACCGCGGGGTTATACTCCTTCAGGCGGCGCGAGCAGCCGACGACGGTCCCGGTGGTGCCGAGCGCCGCGACGAAGTGGGTGACGCGCCCTTCGGTCTGCTCCCAGATCTCCGGCGCGGTGCCGCGGTAGTGCGCCAGCGGGTTCGCGGGGTTGTTGTACTGGTCGACGAGGAAGTAGCGGTCGGCCTCGCGCTCGGCTAGCTCGTAGGCGCGCTCGATGGCCCCGTCGGTGCCGAGCCGGCCCTCGGTGAGCAGGAACTCCGCGCCGTACGCCGCGAGGATCTTGCGCCGCTCGACCGAGACCGCCTCGGACATGGTGAGCAGCAGCCGGTAGTTCTTGACGGCGGCGACGAGCGCGAGCCCGATCCCGGTGTTGCCGCTGGTCGCCTCGAGCAGGATGCGGCCGGGAACCAGCGCGCCCGATCGCTCCGCCTCCTCGATCATGCAGACCGCGATGCGGTCCTTCACCGACCCGCCCGGGTTGTAGCTCTCGAGCTTGGCCCACACCTCGACACCGGCGGGGGGCGGCTGGTCGGTCCCCGGGACCACCAGGCGCCGGATGGGCACCACGGGGGTGTGGCCGATCAGCTCGAGCGGGTTCTGGTAACGTGGGGCGTGGGACATTCTGAGCGTGCGACGATAGCCGATCGATCCGCGAATGCAAAGACGCCGAAGCATACTGTCCGATTACTGGATCTTCGATAATGCGGTGACAGTCTACCCGGTGCGCCACCAGGGGCACCGACAGGTCAAAGAAAGCCCCGGGGAAACTGCCCTCGCGCGGAGAGGAGCCCGATCATCCAGGATGCTTGGCCGCGGGTGAGGCCCTTGGGGATTGGAATGCCTTTCCGTTGGAGCAGCCCCCGCTGCGCATCACTGGGCGGCTGGTTGCGCCAACGCGCGGAGACGTCGAGGACGCGGATTGCCGCGGGGCGTTCCCTCTGCACAAACGTCTCCGCCTTGCGAATGGCTGCGGGCAGCTCCGGGGCACTGCCCAAGCTGACCTCTTCTCCTTGGCGCCTCGGTGAGTGGAACTTCACCTCCCACGCATCGAGCAAGTTCTGCTGGATCACCACGTGTTCACGCTCCGGAAGGCCGAGGCGGTAGCCGCCGCCGGGGGTCGCACACCAGGACAGGCGTGTATACGGCTGTACCTCATCGGGCGGCTCGAAGCGAAAGAGATCGATACGCTCGGCCACAAACTCCAGGTCCCGCGGCGTCTTGATCTTGCGGATGTCCACCCATGGAAAGCGCTCGGCAATGGCGCGCAATCGGTCTGCCATCACCAGAGCGTTGCTTCCCTGCAGGTCCAGCGCTGGATCCAGGTCGAAGAGCGCATGCAGCCCGGCGAGGGTGTGCTTGCGGGTGTTGTCGGCCACATCAATGACCAGGAGGTCGGACTTCTCCGGGTGCAGTCGCGTCCCGCGCCCCACCATCTGCGCATACAGCAGGCGGGAGCGTGTGGGGCGGCCCATCAGAATGCAGTCGATCCGCGGCTCGTCGAAGCCTTCGGTGAGCACGTTACAGTTTGTGACGACCTCGATTTCACCGCTCGAAAGCTGCGCCAGCGTGGTCCGTCGCTCAGCTTTCGGCATGGCGCCCCAAACCGCGGCGGCCTTTATCCCAGCATCACGGAACAGCGCCGCCACATCCTGGGCATGGGCCACGTTGACGCAGAACACGATACAGCGGCGATGCCGCGCGAGGTCCTGATAGGCGCGGAGGAGGAGCGCGTTGCGCTCGGCCACGTCCACCACCCGAGCCAGCTGCGACTCGACGAAGTCTCCGGCTTTCACCTGGACTCCGTCGAGGTCCACATCAGAGGTGACGCGCCAGCCGGACACCGGGCAGAGGAAGCGCCCGCGGATCATCTCCTCGAGGCTCCGGCTGTAGGCGATCTCCTCGAACACCTCGCCGAGACCCTGCTGATCTCCACGCCGGGGTGTGGCCGTGAAGCCGACGAGCATTCTCGGGGTGTTTGGGGCCGACAACCCAAAATGCTCGAAGATGGCGCGGTAACTCTTGGCGACGGCGTGGTGCGCCTCGTCGACGACGATGAGATAGAAGTCCTCCGGGTCGAGCGCGGCGAGGCGCTTGTTCCCGGCGCGGCCGATGGTCGGTACGGAGGCGATCACCACCTTACAATCCGCCGAGGCGCGTTTCCCCGCCTGCTCGATCTCGACGGGCAGGCTCGGATCCGCGTCGTGGAATTTCTCCAGGGCTTGCTCCAGCAGCTCCTCGCGGTGGGCGAGCACGAGCAGCCGCTTCTT
>Ga0326728_10023562_pt1 | contig 11262 bp, 8 predicted proteins | sample MB3enrmetagenome_FD_207602 | JGI IMG/M metagenome (GOLD analysis project Ga0326728, IMG submission 207602) | Lab enriched peat soil microbial communities from McLean, Ithaca, NY, United States - MB31MN | ecosystem: Environmental > Terrestrial > Soil > Wetlands > Peat | place: USA: New York... | reverse complement strand
ACCTGGTCCATCATTGCCAAGCGCCTGGAGACCTTGGACTGGGGTGCCCGATACGTCCTCACCCCCGAGCCGGAGGTGGACAAAAAATCCCTGCTGGCCGACCGCGACCGCTTGACCGGCGAGCAATTGGCCGAGGCCGGCATCCGCTTCGAGCAGGACGAGCTATTCTACATCACTCCCAAATCCGAAGTCGCCGCCAAGACCGTCATGCAAGCCGCATAGCCGGGAGGGATTGGATTTTAGATATCGAAGACCGTCAACTCGGGAGGGCAGTTGAAACGCAGCGGGGTTACAAACCAGCCGATGCCCGGATTGACGTAGAGCGGCCCGGCCGCAAGCCGAAACAGCCCCACCTGGTACTTGCCCACCCAGTACGGCAGCATCAGCGCGCCGTAAAACGGAATCCGCACCTGCCCGCCATGCGAATGCCCGGCCAGCAGAAGATCAAACTTGCCCGCAACCCTCTCCGCCATCAGCGGATAGTGCAGCAGCAGGATATTTCTGCCACCCGCCTTGGGTGCAATCGCCACGGGCGCCCCGCCCAGGCAGGTCACGCCCGTGAGATGAATTTTTCCATCCGGCGACCTTGCCTCCTCGTCCATCAGCCACGCGCCGCCGGTGCGCGCGAAGGATTGTCTCATCTTGTCAAAACTCGCGTGGCTCCAGTAGTCGTGATTTCCCGGCACGCCATAGACCGGCGACTTGATTCCCTCCAAAATCTCCAGCGCCTCCGGCACAAAACCCACATTCTCGATCAAATCACCCGTGAAGCACACCACGTCCGGCGAAAGCGCGTTGATCTTTCGCACCGCCGATTCCAAGAAGCGCCGGTCGCCCTTGTGATGGATGTCGCTGAAATGAATCACCCGATGCGAGGGCGGGTCGTTAGTAATGCGGACATGGCGGACCTTCAGCCATTTCGGCTCAATCCACGCCATATCGGCATAGAGCGCCGCGGGCGCTGCCAGTGCCGCCAGCATGAGGAAACGTCTCCGATTGATCCTGAATCTGCCGTCCATTTGCGCTCCATTCTAAACCCAGAGCTTCGTTTTTATGCTCAGTGGAACTCTCAGCTTTCCCGCACAGCGGCGTGAAGCGTCTGCTTCAATTGCTCGACCAACTTTTCGTGGGCGGCGTTGACTTCGGCGTCGGTCAGCGTCCGCTCGGCGTTGCGGTAGGTGAAGGCGTAGGCCATGCTCTTTTGGCCGTCGGGCACGTTCTTGCCGCGGAAAACGTCGAACAGTTCGGTCTTTTCCAGATTCTGCGGCCTGGCTTGCCGCACGACGTTGAGCACCGCCTCGTGCGCGGTTGCGTCGGGCACCAGCATTGCCACGTCCCGCCGGATGGGCGGAAAGGCGGGCAGCGGCTTGAACGACTTGGCGGCATTGCGCCGCGCCAGGATGAGATCCAAATTCAATTCGGCCAGAAAAACGCCATCGCGCAGGTCGTAACGCTTTTGCAACGCCGGCGAAAGCTGACCCATCTCGCCCAGCGCCAGCTTGCCCAGTTGCACGGCGGCGGATTCCACGAAAAACGGGCCGCCTTCCTCCCGGCGGGTCCACGACACGCCGCGCAGCCCGAACTGGTCGAAGAATTCCTCCAGCGCACCTTTCAAATCATACATGTCCATCTTGGCGTCGCGATCGGCGCCGCTCCAAAACGCCGGCCAGCGGCGTCCGGTCAGCGCCAGGCCCAGACGGCGCTCTTCCTTGAAAGCGCCGTCCAAGGGCGCGAAGACGCGGCCGATTTCAAACAGCGCGACGTCCGCATTTTTGCGGCTGACATTGTGGCGCAGGCTGTCAAGCAGGCCGGGCAACAGGCTTGGGCGCAATACATTCATGTCGGCGCTGAGCGGATTCTCCAGCGCGGCCAGGGCCGGGGCTTCGGCCGGCAGCCTCGCCGCCGCCTCGGAAATCAAAGTCTGCCCTTGGGCCTCGAGCAGCCCAAGGCCGGCCAGCAGGCGGCGCGCTTCGGCGATCTCGTCGTGCGTCGCGTCGAAGGCATTGGCGCCGATGGCGCCGCGCGGCGGTGTGGACGGGATTTTGTCAACACCAAAAAGACGCCCAATTTCCTCGATCAAATCCACCTCGCGCTTGAGATCGACGCGAAAGGTCGGGATGCGAAACGATGGAGGGGCCGGATTGACCAACTCCAGCCCCAGCCGCTGGAGAAACTGGACTTGCGCCGCGTCCGGTATTTCCACGCCGAGCAAGGCATTTGTTTTTTGGGGCCGCAAGGTGATTTGGCGCGGTGGGGCAGGGGAGGGGCAGGCATCGACGGGCGGATCGAGCAGGCGGCCGCCGGCGGTTTCGAGAATGAGTTGCGCGGCGCGGCGGCTGGCCCATTCGCAGATGGCGACGTCGGCCCCGCGTTCAAAGCGGTAGGAGGAATCAGTGCGCAAGTCCAGGTTTTTGGACGTGGCGCGGATGTTCTGCGGTTTGAAGCAGGCGCTCTCCAGGAGCACATCGACGGTGGCGGGATTGATTTCGCTGTTCTGCCCTCCCATCACGCCCGCCAGCGCGACGGCCTTTGTTTCATCGGCGATCAAGAGCATCCGATCCGTCAGCACGCGCTCCTTGCCGTCAAGGGTGACAAACTTTTCGCCTGCCGCCGCGCGGCGGACCACAATGACAGGACGGTCTGAGATCGCGCCCAGCAGATGATAATCAAAGGCGTGCAGGGGATGGCCGGTTTCGAGCATCACGTAATTGGTGACATCGACAACGTTGTTAATGGAGCGCAGACCCGCCTTTTCCAATATCGAGCTTAACCACGCCGGGCTGGGGCCGATCTTGACGCCGCGCAGGACGCGGGCGGTGTAACGCGGGCACAAGTCCGGTTCGTCGATGCGCACGGACACGAGCTTTTCCGCCGCCTCGGAGTCCAGGAGGCCGGACGGAATCTCGACTTGCGGCAAACGCAGCGGTTGGCCGGTCAGGGCGCTGATCTCGCGGGCGATGCCAATGACGCTATTCCAGTCCGGGCGGTTGGGCGTGATTTCCAAATCGTAAATCACGTCCCCGCCCTGGCGTCCGAGATATTCGGCGAACGGCTGGCCAACGACGGCATCCTCGCGCAAAATGAGCAGGCCCTCGGCGTCTCCCTCCAAGCCCAACTCGGGAGGCGAGCACATCATCCCTTGGGATTCGCAGCCGCGGATTTTTCCGAGTTTGATGGTCACAGGCGGCTGGCCGGCTTTGGCCGGAAGCTTCTGGCCGGGCAAAATCAGCGGCACCTTGTCGCCCGCCTTGAAATTGTGAGCGCCGCACACGATCTGGCGTTCGCCGCGCCCGTCATTGACGCGGCAGAGCAAAAGTTTGTCGGCATTGGGATGCTTGTCGCAGGTCAGGACCTGGGCGACGAAGATGCCCTCAAATTCCCCCGTGATCTTGACCACGCCCTCGACCTCCAGGCCGAGCATGGTCAGCCGTTGCGCCAGTTCGTCCGGCGTCCCGGTGAAATCGACGTATTGCTTGAGCCAGTTGTAAGTGATTTTCATCTTGTCAGGAAATCAACGCCCAGCCCGGCGGACCAGGCCGCCGCGACACGCCTCCCTCCCTGAGCTTGGAGCTTCGGGTTGCGAATCAGGATCGCGCCATGGTGCCGTAGGTGATGGCCGCGACCTCCTTGCCATCCATCGTGGTGACCCGGCGCGTTTTTTCATCAAAAAGGCACATCATGTTCATGCGATTGGACATTTCGGCCAGCGAAATGACGGTCTGCGCGCGCACCCCCAACTCGATGCCGGCGTTGGGCTGCTTGTTGGCGCGGATGCAATCAAACCAATTCTTCTCATGGGCGCCGATGTCCTCCGTCGGCGTGAGGCCGTCTTTGGTCTCCATATCGATGTCCTCGGAGAATTCCTTCTCCGGGATGAGCTGGACGCGCTCGCCGTTGCTCCCGATTTCCAGTGAGGCCTGGTGCCCGTAAATGACAAAGCCCGGACTCCGCGCCGAAACCGTGCTGGACACAATCATCAGGGTCAGGCCGCTGGGAAATTCGGCCAGCAACTCGACGAACTCGGGACAATCGCGTTCAGGCGTGCCAGGGGTCCCCTTGTCGCTATGCACATTCTTGGTGCCGATGCAGGTCACGCGCGTGGGGAACTCCGGATTGCCCGTCGCCACCATCAAGGGCAGCAGGCGGTGCGGCACAAGGTCGCCCAGCGGACCGGCGCAGTAGGGATAGTATTTGCGCCAGCGGAAATAGGCGTCTGCGTCGAAGGCTTTTTTATCCTTCACCGGCGCCTGCCATCTGTCCCAATCCAAGTCGGCGGGCTTGCACCACTCCTGGATGGGATAATTCCATTCGCCGGTTTTGCTGTTGCGGCAGTAGTAGCCCTGCGCCCAGACGGGCGTGCCGATCTTGCCCGCCTGAATCATCTCCGCCGCCGTGTGCCAGCCCGCGGCGGTGCAACCCTGCGAGCCGACCTGAAGGATTTTCCCGGTCTTTTTGACCGTATCATAAAGGTCAAAGGCCTCCGGCAAATAGCGGGTCATGGGTTTCTCCACATAGACGTGTTTTCCCGCCTCCAAGGCGGCGATGGCCGTCTTGCAGTGCCAGTGATCGACGGTGGCGATGGTCACGGCGTCGATGTCCTTGCGCTCCAGCAACTTTTCATACTCCTTGTAGAGTGCGCAAGCGTCTCCGATTTCGCCCTTGGCGTCCTGCTGGCGGTGCTCGGACAGGTCGCACGCCGCCGCTTGGACGATGTTGTTGGCGCTGGCGTTGCTCTTTTGGATGCGGACGTGAGCCATGCCTTGGCTGCCCGTGCCGATGTAGGCGACCGTCAGGCGGTTATTGGCGCCGACCACGCTGCCTGGGGCCGGCGCCTGGTCCTGTCCATAGACGGGTGTTTTAAAAATACTGCTGCCGGCGACGGCGGCGGCGGCGAGGGTGGACTTTTTGATGAACTCACGGCGGGTCGCCCCGCCATCCTGCGGCTTGTTTTCTTCCTGATTCATAAATTTTCTCATTCCAGCGCGGAATTATCGACGCCAATAATACCCGAAACCTTCAATCGGGAAAGCCCAAAGTTAATGCCGAAAAACGCCGGGAGTGCATTCGCCATTTGGCGCGTCTCGGCCTTGGGGAAGGTTTCGATTGAAACGTTGCACCAGAACCACGCGCGCAGAGCACGGCGCCGTCATCCATCGGCGCGGAAAATAATCCAGAACCATTGCCCAGTGAAAGCCACGGCACTTTTGGTGGCGGGTTCGGTAATCATAGGCGGTTCTCTGAGAAAAATAACCCCGTGCGGGCCTTTCGGCGTGTCGCACGGGGAGCAGATGAAATCTGTTGCCTGAGCGGTGATATGCAGCGATGCGGAAGTGGTGTCAACCCAGTAATCATCTGTTGGAGATTACTGGGTGTGAGACAAAATTCTTCACGTGACGAAAAAGGGTCCCCTCTCTCCGGCTCTCTCCCCGCACGCGGGGAGAGAGGGGCAAACGCGACCCCAAAGGAGTAAATTGGGTCGCATATACTTCCGTCTCGCAAAAACCGGTCGGCGAAGAATTTTGTCTCACACCCGAGATTACTAGTGTACAAGGAGGATGAACCAGCCGCAGGCTGCAAAGGTGCCCAATGCCGATTGGGTAGCTCACACGCCTCGGAGATTTGTCTGGCCATGTTTCCGCCGCCACCAGAACATCCGTTCCAGGCCGGTGCGGTTGGGGTAGGAACGCGGGACCCATTCCTCCAGCAAATCAAAGTGAGGCGAGAATCGCCGCCAAACCTCTTCACGCGTCGTGCTGAATGGCGGGCCTTCTTTGTCGGGAATAAAATAGTTGACCGCCAAATAGGTTCCGTCGGGCTTGAGCCAGCGCAGGACGGCCCGCGTGTAATCATCGCGGCGGGCCGGGTCAATCGCGCAAAAGAGCGTGTGCTCGAAGACCCAGTCAAACGCCTGTGGCGCCGGCGCCTCCAGAAAGTCGCATTGCAGAAATTCGATCGTCAGCCCGGCCGCGGCGGTCTTTTGCCGGGACAATCGGATGGCGCTGGGGGCGATGTCGCATCCCGTCACCGTAAATCCCGCCGCCGCCCAGGCGCGCGCGTCGTGGCCCGTTCCACATCCAGGCACGAGGACGGCGCCGCGAGGCAGTTGCGGATGGGCGGCCAGGAAATCGACCAACCCGGGCGACGGCGCGCCCTTCTCCCAAGGCATCTCGTGCGCCTGATAGCGCGCTTCCCAATCGGCGTCCATGGTCAACCCGCAAATTGGCCATCCACCAACTCCAGCGCGCGCGGGGCGCGGGCGGCGATGCCGGCGTCGTGCGTCGCAATCACCAGCGTGGCCTGCCGCTCGGCGCGCAAGGCCTCGAGCAATTGGATGATTTCCCCGCCCGTGCGAGAGTCGAGGTTGCCAGTCGGCTCGTCGGCCAAAACCAGGTCCGGGGCGTTGACCAGGGCGCGGGCGATGGCGGCGCGCTGCTGTTCGCCGCCGGACAATTCGGCGGGCCGATGGTCCAGGCGTTCCGCCAAGCCCACGCGCTGGAGCAGATCGACCGCCCGTTTGGCCGCGGCGGACGGCTCCATCCGCGCCATGCGGGCGGGCAGCATGACGTTTTCCAGCGCCGTCAATTCGGGCAAGAGATGATAGGCCTGAAAAACAAAGCCGACGCGCCGGTTGCGCAGTTGGGCCAGGTCGCGCGCCGAAAGGGTGTGAAGGCAAGACGAGTCAAAAAGAATTTCACCGGCGCTGGGCAAATCCAGCCCGCCCAGCAAATGAAGCAGAGTGCTCTTGCCCGTGCCGGAGGCGCCGCGCACCGCCAGGAATTCGCCGCGCGCCACGGCCAGGTCGATGCCGCGCAGCACCTCCAGGCTGCGCCCGCCCATGAGGTAGGTTTTGCGCAAGGCGCGCGTGAGCAGCAGGGGAGCCTCACTCATAGCGCAAGGCCTCCACCGGCTGGAGCCGGCTGGCTTTCCAGGCCGGAAACACCCCCGCCAGCACGCACGCCAGGAACGCCGTGCCGCATATTATCAATACGTCCTGGGTCTGGATTGAGGCCGGCAGGTCGTACACGTGGTAAATCGAAGACGGCAATATCTCCGTATGCGTCACCTCCCGCAAAAAGTGCAGGAATTCGTTTCGATAATGCAGGGCGACCATAGCGGTTCCCAAGCCCAGCCCCACTCCCAGGATCGCCACCACGATGCTCTGGCTCAGGAACAGCCAGAGGATCTGGCCGCCGCTGGCCCCGATCGCCTTTAAAATGCCAATCTCGCGCGTCTTCTGCACGACAAAGGTGATCTGCGAGTTGACGATCCCGAACGCCGCCACGATCATGATGAAAAAGAGCACAATGAACATCGTGTTCTTCTCCGTCGCCAGCGCGTTGAAAATCTCCGGGTTTTCCTGCCGCCACGTCACCACGGCCAGCGGTTGCCCGCGCAGGGATTGCACCCGGCGGGCCGCCTCGTCGGCTCGGAAGGCATCGCGCAGCTTCACCTGCAATCCCTGCACCGAGTCCTCGGGCAAAGATTCCAAGTCCCGCGCGTCGTCCAGTGAGGCCACGACGATCTGGCTGTTGTAATCGGGGAAGCCCACGTCAAAGATGCCGCGGACAGTGAAATCCTCGGGCAGAAAGACTTCGGCATTGGTTTTGCCGATGCTGGCCTGCATTTTCTCGATGGTGCTGGTTGAGTAAATGGCCAGCCGGTCGCCGACCGCCAGCCCCATGCGGGCGGCGAAGTCCTCTCCGATGACCAACCCTTTGTCCGTCAAGTCGAAGTTGCCGGCAATGATGCTTTTGGGCAGGACGTTGACCTGGCCGAGGGTGTCCTGGTCCACCCCCAACAACAGAGGCGCAGCCGAGCGCCCCGGGCCGGTTTGCGGCTCGGTTTTCACCAGCACCTGCCCGCCAATGAAAGGTGAAACGCCGGTGACATCCGGATCGGAGGCGACGCTCCTGATGACGCTCTCGTAATTGGTCAGCGCCTGCCCGCCCTCGCCCGCATAGACCTTCAAGTGGGCGTTGAAACCGCCGATGCGCTCGCGCCACTCCTGATCAAAGCCGCTCATGACGGCGATGACGACGATGAGCACCGCCACCCCCAGAAGCACGCCAATGACCGATATAACCGTGATGACCGAGACAAACGTCCGGCGCGGCCGCAAATATCGAAATGCTAAAAAGGCCTCAAAGGGCAACCTCGACATGCCCCCACAGCCTACGGGGCTGCGTCCGCCGTGTCAATGTGACGGGGCGGTCGCGACGGCGGAATTGGTCAGCCAATCGCCCAGCCGGCCATAATCCATTTGGTTGACGCTGTAGTGGGCCCGGTCCACGGCCCGCATGTAGCGGTATTGGAGGACAACGGTCCCGTCGGCGTCCACCGACTCCGGCGTACCATAAACAATGGCCAGCTTGTCTCGGCCGGCGTAGGTTTCGGCATCGCCGGAGGTGGCATCCGGACCGGTTTTGACCAAGTGCCAGCGGACGCGAAAGGCCCCCTCGCCGCGGCGCGAGAGAAGGAGTTTGACGCCCTGATCTCCGTGGTCCTGCTTCCAATCGAAATAATGGTGCTCCAGCACCGTCTCGGCTCGAATCCTGCCCCGATAGTCCTCGTCTTGCGCATGGGTGGAACGAATGACACCGGGCCAGACCACCAGAGTGTTGGTGTAGCGGCTCGGGTCGTTGCGCACGTCCTCGGGATAAACATCCAGCCGGGCTTGTTTGAACTCGATCTGCTCCGGATCGGAGTTCGGTTGATATGAAGAGTTGGTAGCGCAGGAAACCGCAAGGCACCCCGCCACAATTGTCAAAACAAGATTTCGCATCATAAGCATTATCCTCGCTCAACTGATTGCCGGCGTGCAGCCTGCCGCGGCCAGTGGCCCCCGGCAAGACCGGATTTCGTAACTACCATACTCCGCAATCGCCAGCTTTCCAACTTTCTTTTGCAACTGATTATTTTCCAAAACCCATGTCCTTGAGCCAGCGCCGGCAGTCGCGCGTCCAGGGGTGCCACTGCGCCGGGTCATAAGTCTGGCTGCCCAACCCGATGCCATGATGGCCGTGCTGGAACACGTGCAGCTCAAACGGCACGCCCGCCCGGTGCAGCGCGCCCGCGAATTGCAGGCTGTTTTCCACCGGAACGGCAGAGTCGTCCGCGGTGTGAAACAGGAAGCACGGCGGCGTCCGCGGGGTCACCTGCAATTCGTTGGAAAGTTCGTGGATCAATTCCGCCGAGGCGTGTTGCCCCAGCAAATTATCCCGCGAGCCGGTGTGGGTGAATTCCCCCATCGTAATGACCGCGTAGCAAAGAATCCCAATGTCCGGCCGGCAACTGACCTGGTCGATCGGATCGCTGGCGTCGGGGTTGCCCGCGTCAAAATGAGTCAACAAGGTCGAGGCAAGGTGCCCCCCGGCCGACGAACCCATGATGCCGATGCGCTTCGGGTCGATCTTCCAATCGGCCGCGTGAAAGCGCACAAGCCGCAGCGCGCGCGCCGCGTCCTCCAACATCCGCGGATGCCGGTATCCGCTGGAACTGAGGCGATACTTCAGGACGAATCCCGCGATGCCCTGATCGTTGAGCCAGCGCGCGTAATCCTCCCCTTCGTGCCGTGCCAGCATGGCGTAGCCACCGCCGGGACAGATCACCATCGCGGCGCCCGTGGCCCCGCCCCCCTCCGGGAAATAAGCCGTCAGGGTCGGAATGTCGTTGGAGTTGGTTCCCAGAGCGCCGGGTGCTCCCGCCGGCCAGAGAACCAGCGGCGCTTGCGCGTCGGGCAATGACTGGGCCGGCAGCGCCATTTGTCCAGCCAGAGCGACGCCCAATAGGCAGGCAAGAGAAGATTTCATACGCGCTGCTTCACTTGGCCTGGCCTTCGGCTTTGCGCTTCTTGGCTTCTTCGATGACTTTTTGCTCCAGCTCGCGCGGCATTTCGGCGTAATGGTCCAGCCGCTCGGTGTGCAGCCCGCGCCCGCCTGTCAAGGAGCGCAGCACGCTGGAGTACTTGTAGAGTTCCCGCGCCGGAACCTCGGCCCGGATGACTTGAAATTGGCCCTCGGCCTCGATGCCCAATATGCGACCGCGCCGGCTGGAAATGTCGCCCATCACCTTGCCCAGGCAGTCTTCGGGAATGCGGACCTCGATGTTGAAGATCGGCTCCAGCAGGCAGGGCCGGGCTTTCATGAACGATTCCTTGAACGCAAAATACCCGGCAATCTGAAAGGCGATGTCCTTGGAATCGACCGGGTGCATCTTGCCGTCGTAAAAATCAATCTTCACATCCACCACCTTGTAGCCGGCAAGGATGCCCTCCTGACAGGCGTTTTCGACTCCCTGCTCAACCGACGGAACATAGACGCGGTCCACGTTCTGGCCGGTGAGCGACTCGGTGAATTCGACCCCCGAATCCCGCGGCAACGGCTCAATCCGCATCCAGACCTCGGCAAATTGGCCCGCCCCGCCCGTTTGCTTTTTGTGGCGGTATTTGGAATCGGCCGGCAATTTGATGGTCTCCCGGTACGGCACGCGCGGCTCGCCCAACTCGACGTGGGCGTTGAAGCGGCGGCGCAGTCTATCGACTATCACTTCCAGGTGCAGTTCGCCCTGCGCCGAGATGATCGTCTGGTGCAATTCCGAATCGACGCGATAGACGAACGTGGGGTCTTCCTCGTGCAAGGCGCCCATGCCCTGTGCCACCTTGTCCTCCTCTCCCTTGACGGTCACTTGCAGGGCGGCATGAATGGTCGGCTGCGGGTACTGCACTTTGGCCAGTTTGACCGGACGCGACGCCGAACACAAAGTGTTGCCGGTGTGCGTGTCTTTAAGCTTGACTACCGCCCCAATGTCGCCCGCGCCCAGTTCATCGGTCGTGCCGCGCTCCCGCCCGTTGAGCAGGTAAATCTGCCCGATCCGCTCCGACGTCTGCCGGTCGGCGTTGTACAACTCCATTCCCGCCCTGATCGCGCCCGAGTAAACCCGGAAAAACGACAACTCGCCAAAATGGGCCTCCGCCATCGTCTTGAATACGTGGGCCACTGGCTCCGGGTCCGTCAGCCGCACTTCCGCCACCCCGCCCGCCGCGTCCAACGCCGCGTAGCGCTTGCGATCAACGGGCGAGGAGCCGTACTTGGCGATGAAATCCATCAGGCGCGCCACTCCGACGTTGCTGGTCGCCGCGGTGCAGAACAGCGGGATGAAGTGCTGGCTCTGCACGGCGGCGTGAATGCCGGCGCGGAACTCCTCCTCCGACAGCCCGCCCTGGTCAAAATACTTCGTCAGCAGCGTGTCGTCCGATTCGGCGAT
>Ga0326728_10023561_pt1 | contig 11262 bp, 7 predicted proteins | sample MB3enrmetagenome_FD_207602 | JGI IMG/M metagenome (GOLD analysis project Ga0326728, IMG submission 207602) | Lab enriched peat soil microbial communities from McLean, Ithaca, NY, United States - MB31MN | ecosystem: Environmental > Terrestrial > Soil > Wetlands > Peat | place: USA: New York... | reverse complement strand
TGGCCGCCGCCGGTTCCGGAGCGGTCTTTCTGCTGAACGCCGCTTCGTTCCTGGGCGTAATCGTAGTGTTCTACCGCTGGCGCCGCACGCCCCGCAAGAGCGTGCTGCCGGCGGAGCGCGTGGTGGGAGCCATGCGGGCCGGATGGCGCTATGTGGCCCACGCTCCCTCCATTCGCTCGACCCTCGTCCGCCTGTCCCTCTTCATGGTAGGGGCAAGCGCCTTTTGGGGCCTGGCGCCCCTGTTTGCCCGCCAGGACCTGGGGCGCGGGGCAGCGGGCTACGGCGCCCTGCTGGGATTTTTCGGATCGGGCGCAGTAATCAGCGGATCAATTTTGCCGCGGGTGCAGCGGCGGCTGGGCATCCCGCGTTTGCTGCACGCCACCACACTGCTCACCGCGGGCGCGCTGGCGCTGATGGCATTGTGGCGGCATTACCCGGTGGCCTGCGCGGGGGCCTTCGCCGCCGGGTTTGCCTGGACCGCTTCCTTTTCCACTTACAACACCAGCGTTCAGCTCAACACCGCGGGCTGGGTACGCGGCCGGGTTATGGCCTTTTATCAGCTCACCTACTTCGCCGCGCTGGGCGCGGGCACTGCCCTCTGGGGCTTCGTCGCCGAGCAAGTGGGCATCCCTCGCGCCCTCCTGATTGCTGCCCTGGCGATGGCGCTGGGCCTGATCGTAGCGGTTCGCTATCCGGTCGGCTTCGGCGAAGGGGTTAACTTCGCCCCCTCATCGCGACCCATACCCGTCCTGGTGACTGAGCCGGAGCCGGAGCATGGCCCGGTGCTGATCACGGTGGAATACCGAATCGACCCGCAGAGGAAAGCGGAGTTCGCCCCGCTGATGCTCGAACTCGGCCGCTTTCGCCGCAGAGACGGCGCCATGGACTGGGGGCTCTACGAAGATGTCGCCGAGCAGGGCCGCTACCTGGAGACCTTCGTGGTGGAGTCGTGGGGCGAACACCTTCGCCAGCACGAGCGCACCACCGTGGCCGACCGCCAAATCCTGGAACGCGTCAACTCTTTCCACCTCGCAGACGGGCCTCCCTCCGTCTCCCACCTGCTCTATGCCTACCACCAGGAGACTTAGAACTCATCTGTCGGCAGACGCCGATCCGGGAGCAAGATTTTTGAGGGATGTCGAATGTTGGGAAAAGACCCCTCACCCACCGCCTTGCGGTCCCCCCTCTCCCCGGTGGAGAGGGCAAAAAATCATCGTGGGGCGCGCCCGCGCGCGCGCAAAAATGCACTCTCCCTCTCCTCGGGGGAGAGGGGGGACCGCAAGGCGGTGGATGAGGGATCTTTTGGGCAAGGCATCGGCGGCTCTGCCGGGGGATATTTACTGCCTCGAAATAGGTTTGGCGGAACGGATGTGCTTGGCGAAACGGATGTTGACATAAGCTTGGGAGAGTACGAGAATCGCCAAAACGATCATGGATAGCTCATCAACCGCTGACGCCAAGAAGTACGCAATGCCGCGGATAGCAGAGCGGCTAGCCGCAGAATCGGAATCCTTGCCCTACCGCTGGGGGTATTTTCAGGGTGCAATTCTGATCCCGTGGTCCCTACTGGTTGTATTAGGAACCCTTGTAGAATTGCTGAAACTACAAGATCAGCCTTGGTATCTGATAACGATCCAACTGTTAATGGGGCTGCTGGGTTTACCTCTGGCCGTTGGCCTGCTCCGCAAGCGACGGTTCGGACTCATGCTGGTGCACGCGATGTTCGGCCTTTCACTGCTTCAAGTGGGGATCAAAGTTCCGATCGCGATAGGACACTTCGCTGACCCTGGCGATATCGGCAGCGGCATGTTTGAAGCGGAACAGATGATGGTTTGGCTGATCTCATTGCAGTATTACCGTAGGCGGAAGAGGCAATTTCAGTAAGTCATCATTTGTTCCTTGTCCAAACAGGCGAGTTTGTTTTATCCCGCTCCCCAGCCCCTAACCCCTAGCAGCCGACACCTATTTCTAGACACTTCCGCGCATCGCCCCCTATAATGAATGTTTATCCTCACGACGGAGGACGCATGCAGGAACCCTTGGAACTGAAGCAGACCATCAACCTTCCCAAAACCTCATTTTCCATGAAAGCCAACTTGCCGCAGAACGAGCCCAAGTGGCTGGCTCGGTGGGCGAAGGAAAATCTCTACGGGCTGATTCGCGAGTCGCGCAAGGACGCGCCGATTTTCACCCTGCACGACGGCCCGCCCTATGCCAACGGACGCATCCATCTGGGGACGGCGATCAACAAAATCCTGAAAGACTTCATCGTAAAGATGAAGACCCTGGAAGGGTTCAACACCCCCTACCTTCCGGGCTGGGACTGCCATGGCTTGCCCATTGAGATCAATGTGGACAAGGAACTGGGCCCCAAGAAGGCCAAGATGAGTGCGGTGGAAGTGCGGCGCGAGTGCCGCAAGTACGCCGAGAAATTTGTGGACATCCAGCGCCAGGATTTTATGCGCCTGGGGGTTTTCGGCGAGTGGGACAAGCCCTATCTGACGATGGGTTTTGAGTACGAAGCGCGCATTGCCGAAGCGTTTCTGGCGTTTCTGCGCGGTGGCTATGTTTACCGCGGGCGGAAGGCGGTTTACTGGTGCATTTCCTGTAAAACCGCGCTGGCGGAAGCCGAGGTGGAATACGAGAACCACCGCAGCAGGTCGATTTATGTGCGTTACCCGGTGACGTCGGATCCGGCCGCGCTCGATGCGGCACTGGCGGGGCGCAAACTCTGGGTGATCATCTGGACCACCACGCCCTGGACTTTGCCCGCCAGCATGGCCGTGGCTTTCCATCCGGATTTTGAATATGTCGTGGTGGGCAATGACGATCCCCACGGTGACGCCTACATCATCGAGAGCCGCCGCATGGGGCCGGTGGTGGAAGCGACGGGGCTCGACGCGAACGTAAAGATCCTGGCGCGCGTTCCCGCCAAGGCGCTGGAAAAGATTCAAGTCCGCCATCCCTTTTTAGACCGCGCCATCGTCCCGGTGATGGCGACTTACGTGACCGCCGAGGATGGCACGGGCATTGTGCACACCGCTCCCGGCCACGGTCGCGAAGACAACATGACGGGGGTGCAGTACGGCATCGATATTTACTGCCCGGTGGATGAGTCGGGGAAAATCACCGAGGGGCTGCCCGAGTACGTGGGCAAGCGGGTTTTCGACGCCAATGAGCCCATTGTGGAGGTATTGAAGGCGCGCGGAGTGCTGATGGGCCCGGCGGGCTGGCTGGACCACTCGTATCCCCACTGCTGGCGCTGCCACAACCCCATCATCTTCCGCGCGGCGGAGCAGTGGTTTATCAATCTCGATCACCAGGAACTGCGCCAGCGCGCGCTGGACGAAATCAAGAAGACCCGGTGGGTTCCCGCCTGGGGCGAAGAGCGCATTTCCAATATGATCGCAGAGCGCCCGGACTGGTGCATTTCGCGGCAGCGCGTTTGGGGTGTGCCGCTCACCGTCTTTCATTGCCTTGACTGCAAGAAGCCGATCCTGAACGCGGACCTGGCCCAGCACGCCCTTGAACTCTTCCGCAAAGAAGGCGCTGACGCCTGGTATGCGCACACGGAAGCGGAGCTTTTGCCGCCCGGCGCCCACTGCCCGGAATGCGGCGGAAAGAATCTGCGCCGCGAGACCGACATCCTCGACGTCTGGTTTGACTCCGGGTCGAGCCACTATGCGGTTCTGGGGCATCGGTGGGATTTGCCCTGGCCTTCCGACATCTATCTGGAAGCGGGTGACCAGTACCGCGGCTGGTTCCACAGTTCGCTGCTGGTGGCCTTGGGAACGAAGGGCTCCGCGCCCTACCGCCAAGTGCTGACGCACGGCTGGGTGCTGGATGCGCAGGGCCGCGCCATGTCGAAATCCATCGGCAACGTGATTGAGCCGCAGGAGGTCATCAAGACGCACGGAGCGGAGGTTCTGCGCCTCTGGGCCGCGTCGGTGGAGTTTGGCGAGGACGTCTCCATCTCGCCGGAAATGCTCATCCGCCTTTCCGAAGCTTATCGCAAGCTGCGCAATACCTTCCGCTATTGCCTGGGCAACCTCTACGATTTCGATCCGGCCAAGGACTGCGTGGACGCGAGCCAACTGGAGGAGATCGATAGCTGGGCGCTGGTGCGTACGGCGGAACTGCTGGAACGCGCCCAAGCCGCGTACGGCGAATACGCTTTTCACAAGGTCTATCGCGGCGTGTATGACTTCGCCACGGTCGACATGAGCAAGTTTTATTTCGACATTCTGAAGGACCGGTTGTACACGGCGCCCGCGGGCTCGGTGCGCCGCCGGGCCGCACAGACCACACTCTATCGAATTGCTGACGCCCTGGTGCGCGTGGTGGCGCCGCTGCTGAGCTTCACGGCGGATGAGGTTTGGACGCACCTTCCCGCCCCGCAACTTCGGGAAAAGAGCGTTCACCTGGCCCAATATGTTTCCCCCGCCGACCTGCGCGCGGGAATCTCCGCCGAGCACCTTAAGCGGATGGAAAACTGGCCGCGCCTGATCGCCCTGCGCGAAAGGGTGCTGAAAGCGCTGGACGATGCGCGCGAGGCAAAGTTCATTGGCGGATCGCTGGAGGCCCGCGTGGTCCTGGGAGTCGACGGCGAGGTGCAACCGTTGGCGGAACAGTATCGCGAATTCCTCCGCTACCTTTTCATCGTGTCGCAGGTCGAGATTTACAATCCTGCCGCCGAGGGCATTACTTCCTATGGGTTGACCGGCCTGGGCGTGAAAATCGAAAAAGCCCGCGGCCAGAAATGCGATCGGTGCTGGAATTTCTCCGAACAGGTGGGAAAGGATGAGCGCTATCCCACCGTGTGTGAGCGATGCTCGGCGGCGCTGAAGGAAATCGAGTCATTGAGCCATTGAGTCATCTGGCCATCGGGTCATTTCAAAAGCAGATTGGCAAATGACTTAATGGCCCGATGACCCGATGACCCGATGGATGCACAGCCGCTATAACACGAACTTCATATGCCTTCTCCAACCTCCTCGCGGGCCAAAATGATCTCCCGAATGCTCATGGCCGCCATCACCGCCGTGGTGTTTGCCGCAGACCAGGTGACCAAGCACATGGTGGAAAGCCGCATTCCTGAGCGCACCGTCATTCCCGTGCTGCATGGATTCTTCAACCTGACCAATACCTGGAACTCCGGAGCGGTGTTCGGACTCTTCTCCGATTCGACGGTCTGGTGGAAGACGCCCCTGCTGATCGTCGTCTCCGCCGCGCTGCTGATTGCGGTGGTCATCGTGGTGATCAGAACCCACCACCTGAGCTGGGGAACGAGCATTGGGCTGGCGCTGATTCTGGGCGGGGCGCTCTCCAACCTCTTTGACCGCATGCGCTCGGGCCTGGTCGAGGATTTTCTCGATTTCTACTTCCGCAGCTACCACTGGGCTACCTTCAATCTGGCCGATAGCGCCATCGTGGTGGGTACGGCGTTCATCATTGTGCAGGTGCTGCTGGCGGAATAGGGCGAGAAGTCAGGAGACAGGAGTCAGGAGATTGCGTCATTTGGACATCGGATGATTGGGTCATGGAAAATCGCTGAATGGCCCATGGCCCGGTCTCCTGACTTCTGTCCCCTGACTTCTGACTCCTCGAGCACACATGGCGGAAGCACGACAATTTATCGTTCCGGCGGAGGCGGCGGGCGACCGTCTGGACGTTTTCCTGGCGCGGCAGATGCCGGACTGGAGTCGCAGCCAGATTAAGCGCTTGATTCGAGACGGGTTAGTGACGGTCGGCTCGGCTCCGGCGAAGAAATCCGGGGAAGTGATTGAAGCCGGAATGCCGATCAGCGTTCGCGCCGAGCACGAAGAGCTGCGTGCCACGCCGGAAGACTTGCCGCTGGCCGTAATTTACGAAGATTCGGACATTTTGGTGGTTAACAAAGCCGCTGGCATGGTGGTGCACGTCGGTTCGGGCATAAAGTCTGGCACCCTCGTCAACGCTATTTTGCACCGATTTGCACCCCTTGGCGGAATATCCACAATGGGCGGTGACCTGCGGCCGGGAATTGTACACAGATTAGATAAAATGACTTCCGGCTTGGTCGTGGTGGCCAAGAATGACGCCGCGCACCGCCGCCTGAGTGATCAGTTCAAGGCGCGGGAGGTGCACAAGACTTACGTGGCGCTGGTCCACGGGCGCGTGGCCGCCGACCGCGGAGAAATCTCCAGGTCAGTGGGGCGCGACCCACGACGGCGCACGCGCATGAAGGCGGGGGGAATTGCTCCGCGCGAAGCTTTGACGAGATATCGTGTGCTGCGCCGCTTCGGCCATTTCACTCTGGTCGAAGCCCTGCCCCAAACCGGGCGCACGCACCAAATCCGCGTGCATCTGGCCAGCCTCGGCCATCCCGTGGTGGGCGACACCACTTACGGCGCGCCCGCCAAGCTGCGCTTTGGTGATAGCGAGGAGCCCACACTGCCGCGCACATTTCTGCATGCGGCAAAGCTGGCGTTCATGCATCCCCTCACCGGCGCGCCGCTGGAGTTTGAGGCGCCGCTGCCGGAAGAACTCGCGACGTTCCTCGCGCACGCGGAAAACCGCGAGGGGTGATTAGGAAAGGCCAGGTGACAGACCATGGCGATTCTCGATCATTTCAAGCTGGACGGTAAGATTGCGGTGGTGACCGGATGCAGGCGCGGCATCGGCAAGGGGTTGGCCGTGGCCCTGGCTGAAGCCGGCGCCGATATTGTGGGCGTCAGCAAATCACTTGAACCCAGTGGCAGCGATGTGGAAAAAGCGGTCGTGGAAGCGGGCCGCAAGTTTCGATCTTATCAATGCGATTTTCGCCAGCGCCAGGCCGTTCATGAGTTCACCGCCCGCCTGATGGCAGACTTTCCCGTTATCGATATTCTTGTTGCCAACGCCGGGACCGCCGCGCGCAAGCCTGTGGCCGAGCATCCGGACGAATATTGGGACGAGGTCATCGAGGTGAATCTCAATTCCCAATTTGTCCTCAGCCGCGATTTGGGCAAGCGGATGGTGGAGCGTGGCGCCGGCAAGATCATCTTCATTGCCTCCCTGTTGTCCTTCCAGGGTGGAATCCTGGTCCCCAGCTATGCCGCGAGTAAAGGAGGCGTAGCACAACTTACCAAAGCGATGGCCAATGAGTGGGCCGCTAAGGGCGTGCAGGTGAATGCCATTGCTCCCGGATATATCGCCACAGACATGAACGCAGTTTTGCGGGCTGACCCGGATAGGAATGCTGCTCTCGTGTCGCGGATTCCCACTGGCCGTTGGGGCGCCCCGGAGGATTTGCAGGGCGCGGTGGTTTTCTTAGCCTCGGGAGCTTCCGATTACGTGAATGGCACGCTTCTCACCGTGGATGGCGGGTGGATGGCGCGGTGACGCGCCGTTGCCCTTCACAATGATCAAGGCAAAGTTTATATTCCTGACTTGAGCAATCTAAAATGTTCCTCAAAATCCAACCGTTCATCCGCATTGCATTTATGGGTGTGCTTCTCAGCCCCGTGGCAACAAGCCAAGTCCAGGTTCCTTATGACGGCAACCCGGGACGGACTTCCCCGGCTCATGTGCCGGCGTTACTGACCCCGGAATTGCTCGGCATGCCCCGAACGCAGATCGCTTTCGGCGACCGTATGCTGCGACTGTTCAACGGGCGCGGAGCCGTATCCATTCGTGACAAGAGCCTGACGGGACTGCAAACGCTGCAATTTCCTCCCATCGACATTCGGGATTACCGTTTCTTCCTGGCGTTCCGGGAAACGAAGGCCAATGTCCTTATCCAGGATGTTGTCCCGGACGTTTACGACTACATGGTTGAGACTGGGAAGGGCCCGCACCCCCTCGGGCTGAATTTTTCTCCTGGCGCCCCCTTGGTGATGCTCCTCCAACAGGCCTATTGGGAGCCAAACGCCTTCTTCCGCACCGGTACATTTCACAAGCAGTTTGGCGACCGCTGGATCTCCTTCGGTATTTCGACGAGAGCGAGCGTGGCCGCCGACAAGGATGAAATTTACATGGCGGTGGAAATCGAGAACCGGGAGGCCGAGCCGCTGGTGTTTGTTGCCAGTCCCGACCAGCGGGCTCCGGAGTTGAGGCTCTCTCTACCCAACGAGGCCCACAAGCCTTCGGGGCCCGTTACCCACCCGGACGCGTTCACTCTGGCGAGCGACCAAATCAGGATCACCGTGGTCAGTGACCTTCCGGGGCGCGAGAAAGACGGATGGCGATGGGAAATCCCCGGCCATGCCAAGCGCCAGGCTTATTTTGGCATCATCCTTCAACAAACCTCGTCGCCGGCGCCGGGTGTAGTGGCTCCCGACCTCGCACCGCGAATGGAGCGGGCTGACCAAGCGCTTCGCGGCCGTTTGCAATGGGCGGGTGAAACGCTGCCGCAAGTGAGCACGGGCGACTCCGCCTTTGATGACCTCTATCGCCGCTGCATTCTCAGCGTTCTGGACTCACGATGGGAAAGGGAGAACTTCATCGTCAAGCCTTTTTACGCCGTCGGGACGTGGATCTTTACGATTCCCTGGGACACCTCCTATGCCTCGGAGATGCTCAGCATTCTTGATCCCGCGGGTCTTCGTGAAGCCTTCCTGACTTACGTTCGCGCGGGCCTCCTCACGAGCAGTTGGGTACCTTGGAATGGCAAGTCCAACACCTCTTGGTATGCGCAGAACCCTTTTGCGGAAATGCGCATCCTCCAGGATTACCTTGTGCAAACGGGGGACACGGACTTTCTCAATTACTCCGTGGAAGGAGCTTCGGTCTTCGAATGGATGAAGCGAATGGGCCGGGAACTCGTAAAACGCTACGGTCGTCCTGATGGTCTGCTCGATTTTGGTGCCGGCTCGGAAAAGATGCTGGAGATTCGCACCGACGGATACCAGCACGTGGTGGCGGCGACCAACGGCATGGCGGTTGCGTACTTCCGGCAAGTCGCCGAGTGGTGCCGGCAACGGAACGATCCCGAGGCGGCGCAATTTGAGAATTGGGCCAAAACGCTTCAAGACTCCCTGAACCAGAAACTCTGGGATGAGCAGAATGGCTGGCTGGTAAATCTGTATCCCGACGGAAGCAAGCACCTGGTGATGAGTTATCACCAGTTCGATTTGCTCGATACCCCGGTTCTTTCACAAAAGCAAAAAGACGCAATGATTGGCCATCTGAGGGAGGGCGAATTTCTGGGGCCGCTCGGGGTCTACTCGATTTCCAAGGCCGATCGCGTCCATTGGGACCTCGAGGACGTGGATTGGGGCGGGGGCGGACAATACACCGGAGAACCCTTGCGACTCGCAGAGAGCCTGTACCGGCTGGGACACGCTGAATTAGGCTGGGACATCCTGAATCGGTGCACTAGATGGACTGAACATTTTCCCTACATCACCCAGGAAATTTTTGCGGATTATTTCCGCTCTCCGGAAGTAGAAATGCCGCTGGAGGTCGCCGCCGGTAGCGGCGTGCAGGCCGTCATCTTCGGCACATTCGGCCTGCGCCCCCACCTCGATGGGTCCTTGGGTGTTGCTCCTTCCTACCACCGGGAACTGGGGCAAGCCCGGTTGACGGGTTACCGGTTTCGCGGTCATTCCTACGATGTTGTTCTCGGCCCCTGGGACTACGAGATCTTCAAGGATGGGAAGCTCGCGACGCGGTCAGATTATGGGAAGTCGATCGAGTTTTCACCAAGCGGCGCGTTGAAAGACTAAACCCTGCGTGCCGCCCCTCCCTTTGTCAAAGATGGGTTCCAGGATGTAAACTCCCGGCGTCCTGGAATCTGCCGAGGCGAGTCCCGGCGTGTGATCCGGGGTTTTGGGGGCCAAAGAACATTGGCAATTTATTCCCATCAGATAAGAGGACGCACTAAGGCCTACAGGAGGAAGTTTCACCGTGTCTAATAAAACCATCGCATTCTTGTTTGCTCTGATGTTATCCAGCCCCGCTGTTTATGGGGCTAATTTGCCCCTCACCCCTTACCCCAATCAGCTTGAGCTCGGTCAGGGAGTGTTCCAAGTGGGGCCGCACGTGAGCATCGAAGTCACCAGCAATACGGAAGAGGATCGCTTTGCTGCGTCGCTTCTTTCCGGGGACCTGAGTTCGCTGGACGGAGTGGTGGCCGCCAAGGGCAAGGGCTCTTCGCGAATCGTCCTGGCGCGAGCCGATAGCGCGGCGGGCATGCAAATTCTGGAGAAGTCGGGGTTGCAACTCCCTGCTCAGGCCGAGGAGGAAGGCTACGCCCTGGTGGTCACTTCCCATGACGCTTCCATCGTGAGCAAGACGGCGGCGGGGATTTTCTATGGGGTGCAAACGCTGCGGCAACTGCTCCATCCGGTAAAGGGGGGCGGGGCCGAGTCGCCGGAGGTTCGCATTGTCGATTGGCCGGCCGTTCGCTGGCGTGGGGTGAGCCTGGACATCAGCCGCGGCCCCATTCTCACTTTGGCTTCCTTCAAGCGCGACGTCGCATTGCTGGCGGAATATAAAATCAACGTGGTCTCTCCTTACATGGAGAACGCTTATGCTTATCCGAGCCTGCCGAACGTCGCGGCGCCGGGCGGGGCCCTCACTCCCGATGAAGCGAAGGAACTGGTGCAGTTCGCCGCGCAGTATCACGTGACCATCGTCCCGGAGCAGGAGGCCTTCGGACACTTGCACTTGGCGCTCCAGAGTGAGCGGTTCCAGGATTTGGTTGAGGTCCCCTACGGCTTCGTGCTCTCCCCTACCTCGCCGGGGTCCTATACTTTTATTGGTAAGATGTTCGGGGACCTGGCGGCGGTTTTTCCCGGACCCTTCTTTCATATCGGGGCCGATGAAACCCACGAATTGGGCGAGGGACGCACCAAGGCGGAAGTCGATGCGCAAGGCTACGGCAAGGTCTACATCGATTACATCAGCAAGATCGACGAGACTTTGAGCCCTTATCATCGCAAGGTTCTGTTCTGGGGCGATATGGGGGTTCAGCACCCGGAGCATCTCAAGGATTTGCCGCATGACATGGTCGCCGTGGCTTGGGACTACGGGGCCAAGCCGTCATTCGTTAATTTGATCAAGCCCTTCCGCGACGTGGGCCTGGAAACCTGGGTGGCGCCCGGCGTTAGCAACTGGAGCCGCATTTATCCTGACTTCAACACCGCGCTCGCCAACATTCGGCAATTCGTGAGCGACGGGAAAGCCCAGGGCGCCACCGGTGTCTTAAATACCGTCTGGTTGGACGATGGTGAAGCCATGGTGAATTACACCTGGTACGGCCTCACCTATGGAGCGGCGCACAGTTGGCAGAAAACCGTG
>Ga0326728_10023560_pt1 | contig 11262 bp, 10 predicted proteins | sample MB3enrmetagenome_FD_207602 | JGI IMG/M metagenome (GOLD analysis project Ga0326728, IMG submission 207602) | Lab enriched peat soil microbial communities from McLean, Ithaca, NY, United States - MB31MN | ecosystem: Environmental > Terrestrial > Soil > Wetlands > Peat | place: USA: New York... | reverse complement strand
AACATTCCGGCTTAGCGGCACTGGGTATCGCGCTAAAAAGAATAGAAGCAACAGAATAAAAACGGCCAAGCTGAAATCTACTCCGCGCTCCGTGGCATAGACATAGCCCATGATCCTGGTTCGCTGCTGCATCGCCGGGGTGATGTGCGGGAGAAGGCTCAGCACCGAAACCGTCACTGAAACCGCCAGCGCAAGATACATCGCCCACCGGCCCAAAGTGTACAAGCCCTTGTGTTTCTCCAGAATCAAGCCGCAAAGTTCAAACACTACAAGGACATAGAAGAGCCAGAACAATGGCGCCGTCACCGTCCAGAATTTTTGATATAGACCGGAATTCACGTCGAGCATAAGAAGGCACATGCCGTAGGGGATACGAGAAACGAGATAAACGAAGAAAAACCGATATTGGCGATATAGTCCGGATCTGAAGAGCTTGAGCGCGATCAGGCCAGAGCCTAACAGCGAAACCCACTCAAAAAACAAAACCAGCGCGGGACTCGGCATCGAATGGCTCTCAGGCCCGATTCTAACACCGGCCGCCGCGCTGGTTTACCGCCTTCCTAAGGCTTAACGCACCCACGGGCAGGGATCGCAACCCGGAAGCGGACCTTCAATTCTGCTGGTCCGAGCTGTGGCCACAAAGGCGAATGCAACCAATGCGAGGAGAATAAGCTTTCTCATGTAATGTCCTTTCTACTGACTAAGACATCAAGCTGAGTACTATACTAGACCTGACCGTACCGTCATAAGGGATTACACTGAGAAGTTTTCCGAAACTGGAACACCATTGAAAAATCGATGGATCTTCGAAACTGGTGACGGCAAGTGGCACCAAAATTGCCTCGGCCATACTGCTACATAGATCGGATGAACCAGTACTCTCACGATATGGAGAGCTGGCTTTCTCTCAAGGGATTGGAGACCTGGCTGGCACGGACGAAGTTCGGGCGTGGCGGCGTCTTCTCGATTCCAGAAGCATAGCCACCCCGATTACCTGGCCGATGATGTCGATCTCCTTGGGATACTCAAACATCAGCGGCGCGCGGTGTGAGGCCGGATGCGGCTGCACCAGCAACCGATTGTCCGCCAAGACGCACCAGCCGCAAACACAGCCGCCACGGTGCTCGAGGAAATAGATCGGGCGGTCAAATTCATTGGTCCAACCCGAACTGGCGATTTTCCGCCGGCTGTCATCAATCACCAACAGCGATCCGGGCTGTAGAATCGGATACATCGACCAGTCGTCCAACCCCATAAATCCGTAACGGTACTCTCGAAAGTCCAGACCGCCCAGGAAATTAAGCGACATTCTGCCCCAATTGCGGACTAAGTAGCTCAAAAAAGCCGTATTATGCAGGTCGATCTCGAAGTCCGGGGGCTGAGGAACAGTCACCGTGCCGCCAGGCTTGAAGTGGACGGCATGGGTTTCATCCAATCCGACGTGCAGGGCTTCGGAAGCCAACTGGTCCAAAGGGACCCCATACCAGCGGAGCACCTCGGTCAAATCCTGCCGGTAGATGGCGCAAAGGGCGTAGAGCCGGTAAATGGTCGGCACGGTGCCCTTGTTCTCGATGTCCGCCAGGCGGCTCAAGGCAATCGCAAACTCGTCGCTTCCGCGGCGTTCGGCGATGTGCCGGCTGGCCTTCTCCACATCGCGGTAGGTCAGCTTGAGCCGCTCGCGAATCCGCTTGAGCTTTTCTCCGGGGCGCTCCATGATATGATCCTCGCTGTAAGGCAACGCGAACGATGCATCCGAACGGCATTATATCTCCCAGGTGTAATCCGGGCAAGCGAAAACGCGGGTTTTTGTTCCGATTGCGGAACATAGGCGGGTTTATGACGGAGGGGTTGGCGTGAGAATCGTTGTGGGAATCACGGGAGCCAGCGGGGCGATTTACGGTTTGCGCCTCCTGGAACGGCTCCGCAACCGGCCAGGCGCCGAGATCCACCTGATTTTGACAAGGTGCGGCGAGAAGACACTTTTCCTCGAGACCGGCAAGATTGCCGCGGACGTAAAGAAGCTGGCGGATTTTTGGTATCCGCTGGAAGACATCGCCAGCCGCCTGGCCAGCGGCTCGTACCCCACCGATGCCATGGTGATCTCCCCCTGCTCGATCCACACCATGTCCGCCATCGCCAACGGAATCAGCTCCAACCTGCTGGTGCGCGCCGCCGACGTCGCGCTAAAAGAAAAGCGCAAACTGATTCTGCTGGTACGGGAAAGCCCTTTGCACCTGGGGCATTTGAGAAACATGGCGGCTTTGGCCGAAATGGGGGCCATAATCGCTCCCCCAATTCCCGGCTTTTATCACCATCCCCAAACGGTGATGGATATCGTCGATCACACCATCGATCGCGTTCTGGACCTCATCGGCATCCCCGACGCCCAGGTGCGCAGATGGGAAGGAGCGGAGAAGTGAGCGTGAAAACCAGACGGGCCCGGGGGTCGCCCCAGGCAACGCCCCCGGCGGCGATTGCCTTTCAGGGCGCGCGCGGCGCTTTCAGCGAAGAAGCCGCGCGCAAGTTGCTGGGGCCGGGAATCGCCGTTCTGCCGTGCGAGCGTTTCGAAGACCTCTTCCGCAGCGTGAAGGAAGGCCGCGCGGCCGGAGCGGTGGTGCCCATCGAGAATACGCTGGCGGGGTCGGTGCACGAGAATTACGACCATCTCGTGAATTTCGAGCTGCCCATTGTGGCCGAGACCAACGTCCGCATCGTCCACAACCTGATCGCCTTAAAAGGCGTTCCATTTCCCAAAATAAAGAGAGTATTTTCCCATCCGGTAGCATTGAATCAGTGCCTGGATTTTCTTGCGCGGAACCCGCAAATCGAGAGAATCCCCTTCTACGACACCGCCGGAAGCGTCAAAATGTTAGCCGAGGAGAAGCTCACGGACGCCGCGGCGATCGCTTCCTCGGTGGCCGCGGAGATCTACGGCGCGCGCATTCTCCGCAAATCGATTGAAGACGACCGCCGCAATTTCACCCGGTTTTTTCTCCTCCGAACGCCTGAATATGCGCACCGGCATCCCATCCGGGTCGACCGTCGCGCGCCCTGGAAGACCTCGCTGGTGTTCAGCACGCGCAACGTTCCCGGGTCGCTGTTCCGCGCGCTGAGCGCTTTTGCTCTCCGCGACCTGAATCTGATCAAGATCGAGTCGCGCCCGCTGCGCGGAAAACCGTGGGAATATCTGTTCTACCTCGATTTTCTGGGCCGCGCGGATACGCCCAACGCGCAGAACGCGCTGAACCACCTGCGGGAACTGGCGGACTTTTTGCGGGTGCTGGGCTGCTATCCCAAGGGGGCGTAGCCCCGAGGCTTCATGAGCGCTTTCACGTATAGGATGCTGCTCCTGCAGGGTTACCGCCGGGATGATGTCAACCACAATCCGAACCTCAACCTGCTGGCCCGATGGACGCCATTCGCTTGCGGATGTCTTGGCGCCCTGGGGCTCAGCTTGCGGTCACCTGCGTATCTATGGGCGCTCGGAATCCTCACCCTCATCGGCGCCGTGAGTTCGAGAAGCTTCTACGACTATCTCTACCAGTTCTTCCTTCGCCCATTGACCGGTCTGGGGGAGATGCCTCGCCATGGAGCCCCTCGTCGCTTCGGTTGTGCCATCGGCGCCGCTCTTTTCATCCTCAGCGGCACGGGGTTTTACCTGCGGAGCCCGGCGCTGTCCTTTGTCCCGGCTCTCATAATCATCCCGTTGGCATTCGGTGCGGCCCTCACCCAATGGTGTTTCGCATCGGCTTTGTACCGCCTCATCTCCGGCAAGAAGGCAGACTGCTGCTGATTGCCGTCTCTTCAGGTCTTTGGCAGGTTGGGCAGCTCTGGGACAAACCCCCGAAGGGCGCCGCTTCGTTTGCTCAGGCGCTCAGAATCCGGCAAGCGAACTGGACCGCAGGACGGTTATTTCTGACTCATCGCTTCGGTGGACTTGACGACCACCTGCACGCAATCTCATATCCCTATTTCAGCAGAAAAATCAGAGCACTCGCTGACCAGCGACCCGCGTATCGTATCCGCCGAGGCCCTCCAACTCCCGGCGAAAAGCCGACCGGCTCAGAGTGTCGAGCAAATTCCGTATGCGAGGCAATTCCAAATGCCGCCTGTGGATCACGAGATCGTATCGCTCGTTCACCAGCGGAATGAAGTTGAGACCAAACACGCGTGCGACGGCGCGCGTTGCCAGGCAACAATCCACCGCGCCCGTCTGCACCTGCCATGCCGCCGGGAGATGCCCCGGCGCCAATTGGTCGTAGCCGCGGACGCTGCCCGGTTCCATTCGCGCTTTTTGCAGCCGCGAATCCAGCAGAGCCCGGCTGCCCGACCCTTTTTCTCTATTGACGATGGCAACGTCCCTCCGGGAAAAATCCTCGATTCCGCGGATGTTCTTCGGGTTGCCTCTGGCGGTCACGATGCCCTCCTCCCAAACGGCAAAAGCGATCACGGCCACTGAGTTCCTGGGGAACAGACGGCCGATCTGCGGCAGATTGGATTCGCCGCTGGCTTCGTCTCTGAGGTGTGTGCCGGCCACGTGAACGCAACCTTCCTTCAGGAGGGACAGGGCCTGTGAACTGTTCCTGTGCGCGAGAACGAGTTCGATGCCGGCGGCCTGCACATGGCGGGAAAGCACGGAAATGCCGGGATCGCATCCCGCCACCAGAATCCGGTTTGTGAAATCATCCTCGTCTTGAAAGACCTGAACCAGGGTCTTGCCCTGGCGCGATGGCTTATCGGCAATCACTGCGTCCGTAACGGGAAAATACCACTGAACAGGAGAGGGGGCGGACGCCATCAGCCGCTTCTCCACCCGGCACAACTGAACACCCTGGCCCTCCTGCACGGTGGCGGAACCGGGCAACAGGGCAGCTTGCTCCGACCGCAGCTTTGGGGCGGGAGGATTGCCGGGGAGTGTAAACAACTCTTCAACGGTTGTTTCGAGCGCCCGCGCCAGGTGCAGCGCGACCGCCGTGTTCGGAACGTAAGTACCGGCTTCCATCGCGTAAATGGTTTGCCGGCTCACACCCACTGTGGCCGCCAGGTGGATAGCGGATAGGCCGCGCTTGCGGCGAAGTGTTCCCAGGCTGGTCTCGATTTCAGGCATGTCTATGTCGTCATTCTAGCCGGAATACGGCTGGGTCTCGCGCTGGGCCCCGCGCTTGTCTTTCTTGCGTTACATTGATATTCTTACAAGACATGCGCGCGCATCAAGTCCTTTCCGCTCTCGCCACACTCGTGGCCTTGCCTTCGTACTGCTTCGCACAGGCTGGGAAAGCCGAATTGTTCGGCACGATTCAGGATCCGCAGGGTCTCGCGGCGACCCAAGCGAAAGTGACCAGCGAAGGACAGGCCACCGGCGCCCGTTTCGACGTCCTAACCGACGACCGCGGTGAGTACCACCTGCTCGGGTTGCCCGCCGGACAATATGTGCTGACGGTCGAGAAGCCCGGCTTCCGTCCGTACAGGCAGGAGGGCATCACGCTGCGCATCGGCGACCAGATCCGGCTGAATGTAAAGCTGGAATTGGGGCAAGCCTCGCAGTCGGTGGATGTAAACGCTCAGGCATCGTTGCTGGAAACGGCTAGCGGCTCAGTGGGCTATCACGTCAGCCAGCCGCAGCTCGAAACGCTGCCCCTCGATGGGCGCAATTTCATTCCCCTTGTCGCACTCTCCCCGGGCGTCGCCTTGCCGGGAGGAGGGTCGCTGCTGCCACGGATTGACGGAAGCCGGCCGCGTACCAATGAATACATTTACGACGGCATCAGTGTTCTGCAGCCCGAGCCCGGTCAGGTGGCTTTCTATCCAATCATCGATGCCATGGAGGAATTCAAGCTGAACCTCAATGCCTACTCGCCCGAATACGGCAGATCCAACGGCGGAACGGTCATGGTGATCGGGAAATCCGGCGGCAATCGGTTCCACGGCACGCTTTTTGAGTTCTTCCGCAATGAGGATCTGAACGCCCGGAACTATTTTGCGCAGCCAGGCCGGCGGCCGGAATTCCGCAGGAACCAGTACGGGCTGACGGTAGGCGGGCCGATCCGCAGGAATAAGACGTTCTTCTTTGCGGACTGGCAAGGCACCCGGCTGCGGACCGGCATCACCCGCCAGAGCGTGGTGCCCACAGTGGCTCAACGCGGCGGCGTGTTCACCTCCGCGATTTACGACCCGGCAAGCTCGCCCCGAACGCCTTTCCCTGGCAATTCGATCCCCACGAGCCGGTTCGATCCGCTGGCACTGCAGGTATTGCAGCATTATCCGTTGCCTGATGCGGCCGCGGCAAACAACTTCATATTCACCGGCGTCGAGCCGGACAAGCAGGACCAATTCGACGGCCGCATCGACCACGTCTTCAACGAAAAGCATCGCGCGTTTGTGCGCTACTCGTATCTCCGCGACGACGACACCCCTGTGCCGTTTCTTCCCGATGGCAGCGGCAATCTTACCAGCGGCGTTATCGGACATGCCATCACGCGCGGAGACGGCCTCGCGTCGGAATACGACTGGACCGTGTCGCCGTCAACGTTGAACCAGGCGCGCTTCGGGTACACCCGCCGGGACGTCAACCAAGCATCGCTCCAGAATGGCGGCATTACCATCCCCGGCGCGCCAGTGAGCGTTTTCCCCTCCACGCTCCCGATCTTTACCGTCACGGGTTATCAGCAGATCGGACCGACCACTGCCGCCAACGAAAACTTCACGACGTCGGTCACGGAGTTTCTGGATACATTCTCGAGGGTTCGCGGACGGCACACGTTCAAGTTCGGAACGGATCTCCGGCGCGAAGCTCTCGACATCGTCAATCCGGCGAATCCCACCGGCTCATACGCCTTCACCACAACGGGCACCGATTCGTCTACCGGCGCCAGCGGGAACGCGCTGGCTTCGCTCTTACTGGGCCAGGTGAACGCTTTCAGCATCGACATTCAGAGTCAGGCGCTTCAGGAGCGCGCCCATATCGCGGAATTCTTCGCGAGCGACGAATGGAAGGTTTCGAACCGCCTCACGCTAAATCTCGGCACGCGTTATACACTAAACTTCCCCTCGACCGAAGTCCATAACCACGACGCCGTTTTCAACTTGAACACGCAGGTGCTCGATTTCCCACACACGGCCCGCGAACTGGAGTGCTGCGATTTCGGGCCGCGAGCGGGCCTGGCATACAGGCTCGGGGACTCCTGGGTGATTCGTTCGGGTTACGGAATGATCTGGTTCGAACAGACCGGCATCACCACTCCGTTCACACTGCCGCAGTTCCCGTTCGTGCAAACAGTCGGACAACAATCGCAGGATAACATCAACCCGGCGTTTGTCCTCTCGAACGGTCCCACGGTACAGGTCGCGGCGCCGAATCCGAATTCGGGTCTGGGACAGGGGGTTTTCGGCGTAGACCGCAACGTGGGGTCCGGCTACTCCCAACAGTGGAATTTCACTGTGCAGAAGACCTTGGGAAGCGATGTGAACTTCGAGATCGGCTATCTGGGATCGAAGAACACGCACCTGGGCCTGCCGGAATCCAACCTCAACCAGGTGCCGGCCGCGGACCTTGCGATGGGATCCGCTCTCACGGTGAAGGTCCCTAACCCGTATTACGGGCAGATTCCAACTTCGTCGTCTCTAGGACAACCAACCATCGCGCAGCAACAACTGTTGCGTGCATTCCCGCGGTTCACCAACGTTGCCCTTTTCCGCGACAACGTCGCCGATTCCGAATATGAAGCGCTGCAAATGAAGCTGGAAAAGCGGTTTTCGCGCGGCCTGACATTCACGTTCGCGTACACGTTTTCCAAGCTCATTGACGACGCTTCGACATACTTTTCTCAGACCATCTTCACCGGACCCACGCTCACCACAATCGGGGCCGCCGACGCCTTCAATCGGAAGCTCGAAAGAGATGTATCGAGCGGCGACATTCCCCGGGTCTTTGCCGCTGGCTGGGTGTACCGGATTCCGCGATGGTGGAAGATCTCCGGTTGGGAAATCGGCGGCATAGTACGCATGCAGGCGGGAGATGCGGTGCCCGTCACGCAGGCGACGAATACGCTATCCGCGTTCGGGTACGCCGTTCAGCGGCCCAATCGCATCGGCAACCCGAACGCGTTCGCTACTCGCAGATTTTCCGAATGGTTCGACAAGTCGGCTTTCGTCGCCGCCGGCCAGTACAGCATCGGCAACAGCTCGCGGAATCCGGTGCGGGGGCCCGGGCTCCAGGATGCCGACCTGATGATTAGCAAAACGTTTCGGATATCGGAGAGGGTCGATTTTGAATTCCGCGCGGAAGTCTTCAACGTCAGCAACACTCCGCCGCTGAACGATCCGAACGGCTCGTTTGGCAGCGCCGCCTTCGGAACCATCACGAGTGCGGGAAATCCGAGGGACTTTGAGTTCGCCGGCAAGATACGGTTCTGAAACGGTGGACTTCGCCGGAAACCGGAAAACGTTCCGTCTGTCCCCGGGTTTCCCGAACGCGCCTCAAGTCTCGCGCCGGCGTAGCGTGTAACTTTCCGGCAGTTCATGGATATCTATAGTAGGCGGCCCGATGATAGACTTCAGCGCGCTCTACAAGAAGTACGCGACGGACGTTTTCGGCTTCGCGCTATATCTTTCCGGCGAGCGCGGAGAGGCCGAGGACATCACCTCGGAGACGAAGAGCGCAATCGCTAAACAGGACAGGCGCATCTTAATCAGAGTCTATATTGTATGCTGGATGCAACATCCATGCGAAACGGCGTTTTGATCCTGCTCGGCGCGCTCGCCGCCACTGCGCTGCGCGCGCAATCGCTGGAGATCTATTCCGAATTTCAACGGGTGGATCCGTTCGGAAGCATTGTCGCCATCGACCGGGCGGAGCATCCTCGTGAGATTCTCTCGCCGGCCGTCGCACCCAACGGCTACGCATCCTTTCATGTGGTGGTGTCCGTTCCACCCAAGACCAATTACCTGCTTTACGTCGTGACCAACCCGTTGGACGCCTGCCGCGTGGCGTTGTACAAGGAGCATTTCGTGAAGACGGGCGGCGGCTGGATACCCGACACTCTGGCCGAGTTGCAGCGCCTTCCGGATTTCGGCGCCATGCCCGACCCCGATGAGGATATCCCCGGACAGAACACGCGCGTGTATCTGCTGGATGTCTGGATTCCGCCGGAGGCCAACCCTGGCCGCTTCCGTCTCGAAGCCCAATTGAAGGTGGGTTACTGGATTGTCCGGCCCATGGAAGTGCGCGTCATTCCGGCGCTCGTCCCCAACCGGTCCGGCGGCCGGGAGTCGGGCCGGGCAGCGACCCTGCCTCGAATCGAAGAGGGCGCGGACGCCGCGGCGGCCGCGGTTCTCAACGACTACATTTCCGGCACGTTCAGCCCCACACCGGCGAAGCCGCTCACGGTGCGCGATATCATTCGCCGAAACGCCATTCAGGACATGGCCCTGGCCGGTTCGGCCCAAGCGCTGGAAAAGTTCTGGAGGGGCTTGCCCTCCCGCAAGAACCTCGGTGCGGAGTGGTATCTGCGAATTCGCGACCTGGTGTACTCGGAAGCGCAGCGCGCGGCGCGGTGAATGCTACAATCCACGCATGACCGTTTCGCGAAGAGACTTAGCGCTTCTGCTGCCCGGCCTGGCCGGAGCTGCCACAGCGGCCCAACCCGTGTCCGGGCTGCCGGTATTGGTATCCAAGGCCTATGAGTTTGACGATCTGGTAGTGCGCACCAGCGCCAACGGGGGGAAATCCCGCCAGGTCTTCGACGGCATAACGATTCGAGGGCAGCGGATCGCCATGCACATCAGCGAACTCCCGCCTGGTCAAGCGCCGCACCCTCCGGCTCGCCAGCCCCACGAAGAAATCATTATGATTCGCGAGGGGACGCTGGAGGTGACGCTGAACGGGCAGGTTTCGAGGGTAGGGCCAGGGTCGGTGATCTTCTCTTCTTTCAACGACCTCAATGGCTGGAAAAACGTGGGGACCACGCCGGTGCAGTACTACGTGATCTCCCTGGAAGAACACTCGGCCTGAGGACATATGCGCACCTACTCTATCGGACTCGATCTCGGCGGAACTAATCTCCGCGCGGCGGCCATCGACCGTTCAGGCAAGATCCTCGACAAGATTTCGGGCGCCACCAACTTCTCGGAAGGGCGGGAAGCCGTCCTGTCGGATATCGTCGCGGCCATCCAGAAGTTACGGGTGAGGCACGGCGCAACGCGGCTGGCCGGCATCGGAGTGGGAGTGCCGGGCTTCATCCGCATCAAGGAAGGCTTCATCACCAACTCGAATAATCTGCCGTACCTGGAGAATTTTCCGGTGCGCGACGAAATCAGCCGCCGCCTGGACACGCCGGTGATTCTGGAAAACGACGCCAACGCCGCGGCGCTGGGCGAGAAATGGATGGGGGCGGGACGCGAGGTGGATGACCTGGTGCTGCTGACCCTGGGCACCGGCATCGGCGGCGGCATCATCTCCGGCGGACGAGTGTTGCGCGGTTACGTGGGAATGGCCGGCGAACTGGGCCACATGACAGTGGTGCCGAACGGCAATCCGTGCGGCTGCGGCAACCAGGGCTGCCTGGAGAAGCACGCTTCGGCTACCGCGGTGGTGGCGATGGCGGACATGCTGCACCTCGGCGAGAATCTCACCTCCAAGGATGTGTGCGACATTGCCGGCCGCGACGACGAAGCGGGCGAAAAAGCGCGCGCCATCTGGCGCGTGATGGGTGAATCGCTGGGCATCGCGCTGGCCATGCTGGTGAACGCGTTTAACTTTCCGCTGTATCTGCTGAGCGGCGGCATGTTGCCGGCGTGGGAATTCTTCGCGCCGCAACTGCTGCGGACGGTCGAGCAGCGTTCCTTCACCTACCGTGCCACCAAGGCCGGGACGCGCATCGCCCAAGCCACGCTCGGCAACGAAGCCGGCCTCTACGGCGCGGCATACCTTCCGTGGGTCGAGAAGTAGGGTCGCATGAAGCAGGTCCTCGCCTTTCTGTTCCTCTTGCAGGCGGCTGCCGCGCAACCGGGAGTCGTGGCCATTCGCGGCGCCCGCGTGATTGACGGGACGGGCGCGCCCGCACAGACAGCTACCGTGCTCATACGCGGCCCGCGCATCGAGGCAGTGGGTGCGGATGTGGCCATTCCCGCCGGCGCGCGCATGGTGGAAGCCGCTGGGCAGACGCTCATTCCGGGACTATTCGATCTCCATACGCACCTGTCGGCTTCGGCGGTGAGCGGCGCGGGCGCGGACTGGGGCAAGAACCTGAAAGCGTATCTGGCCTG
>Ga0326728_10023558_pt1 | contig 11263 bp, 9 predicted proteins | sample MB3enrmetagenome_FD_207602 | JGI IMG/M metagenome (GOLD analysis project Ga0326728, IMG submission 207602) | Lab enriched peat soil microbial communities from McLean, Ithaca, NY, United States - MB31MN | ecosystem: Environmental > Terrestrial > Soil > Wetlands > Peat | place: USA: New York... | reverse complement strand
CACGTTGTTGGGGAACGCAGTTCTGGTGATCTTCCCTGCCGAGAGGACCGCCGAAGAAGGGTCGTAAATCTGGTAGCTGGTTCCATTCGGAAGCAGAGCCGAGAAGTCGCCCGTTCGCTCGGCCGCGGTGGGCACGGCGCTGGTGGAACTGGCGGGCGTGGAGTCGCGGTAGCCTTCGTAGGCGAACATGAAGAAGAGCTTGTCCTTCCCATTGAAGAGCTTCGGTATCCACACCGGGCCGCCGACCGTCCCGCCGTACTCGTTCTGGCGCGTGATCGCCTGTTTCGTGCCGGCCGAGTTCAGAAAGAACTGATTGGCGGCGAGGGCGGAGGTCTCGTTGAACTCCATCAAAGAACCGTGGAGTTGGTTGGTTCCGCTCTTGGTGGTGATATTGACCGTACCGCCCAACGTGTCGCCGTAAACGGCGTCGGTCTGGAATTCGTCCACACGGACCTCGTCGACCGCGTCGAGCAACGGGCTGTAAGCGACCGTACGGCTGCCGTTCACCATGTTTGGCACGCCATTCAGCAGGTACTCGTTGGAGTTGGAATTCGCTCCGCCCAGGGAAAAATCGCCTGCGCCGGAGTTATCGAACGGCCGAACCTCGGTGAGGGAATGTTTTTCCTTGGGAATCACGCCGTATGCGGTGCGCGCCAGCGCGATGGGGCTACGGCCGTTCACGGGAAGGTCCTCGGCCATCTCGGTAGAGATCACCTGGCCCTGGGAGGCCGTCGCCGATTCGACCGGTGGAGCGTCGGCGTGAACTTCAATCGACTGCGAGGGGGTCCCGATTTTCAGCGCCGGGTTGACGGTTACCTGTTCGACGGCCGAGACCCGGACACCGGTCTGCACAAATTTGGAGAACCCGTTGGCTTCTACGTCGATCTCGTAAACGCCCGGCGCCAGAAACGGCACGGTGTAGTCGCCGTTGGGTCCGGACACCGTCTGAGACCGCCCGTTCGTGTCGGTCTTCGTGACCACGATCTTGGCGCCGGGAACGCCGAGCCCGCTGGGGTCGGTGACCCGTCCCGTCAGCGTGCCGCGAAATTCCTGCGCGGAGAGAACTACTGCGAAGGCAAGCAACAAAAGCGACAAACGTCTCACATTGACCTCCTGAGTATTTCGTCACGGAATACTCGTCCGGAACCAAAGCCCAAGGCACCGGAGATGCCCTGAATAAATATGCACTAACCAAATTCTATTCTTACGAAGAGTATATGGGGGCGCAGGACGCGCGTCAAGGGGGTGCAGGCGTTCCGGCGACATTTCTTTCCTTTTGGGCGCCGGGAAGGTGGTCGAAGTTCAGCCCGGAACTTACCCCTTGACCGCGACGCCGCACCGCTGTTATTTTGTTAGCTTGCATAAAACGCAGGTTACGAATAATTATTCGAAACCAGCCACGGCCTCCGGTCCCGCCCAGTTGAGCGATCTCGCCCGCGCCGTTCGGCGCCAAAGTCTCCGCATGGTGCACCGCGCCCGTTTGGGTCATCCAGGCGGCGACCTTTCGGCGGCCGACATCCTGGTGAGTCTGTATTTCGGCGTTCTTCAGGTGGATGCGTCGCAGCCGCGCAGCCCGGCGCGCGACCGGTTCATTATGAGCAAGGGACATTGCTCAGCGGCGCTTTACACCACGCTGGCGCTGAAAGGTTTCTTCGCTTGGGAGGAGTTGGCGGAGTTCATGCAGCCCATGTCGCGGCTCAACGGCCATCCCAACCGCACCGCGCTTCCAGGCGTGGAGGCCAATACCGGGCCGCTGGGCCACGGGTTCCCGATCGCGGTGGGCGCGGCCCTGGCGGCCAAGATGGACCATGCCCCGTGGCGCACCTTCGTGCTGACGGGCGACGGCGAGTTGCAGGAAGGAAGCAACTGGGAAGCCATAATGGCGGCGGCGCACTACGGGCTCGACAACCTGATCGCGATTGTGGACCGTAACGGCATCCAACAGGGGGCGCCGACGGAGACCATCATGCGCCTGGAGCCGCTGGCCGACAAATTCCGCGCGTTCGGATGGGCCGTTCGCGAGGTGGACGGGCACGATTGCGAGGCGATGCAGAAACTCTTCGGCGCGACGCCGTTCGAACCCGGCCGGCCGAATTGCGCGATCGCCAGGACAACCAAGGGCAAGGGCGTCAGCTTCATCGAGAACCGCGCCGAATGGCACCACCGCGCTCCCACGGATGCGGAACTGGCGGCGGCCTTGCGCGAGTTGGGCGAGGATTCCCATGGCTGACCGATTCGATTGCCGGGTGGCGTTTGCCGCCACCTTGGAGCACGTGGCTGAACGCGACTCCAGAATCGTGGCGGTGGTGAACGATTCGGTGGGCTCCACGCACCTGGGCGCTTTTGCCAAGCGCTTCCCGGATCGCCTGGTGAACGTGGGAATCGCCGAGCAGAACATGGTGGGCATCGGAGCCGGCCTGGCGAACGGCGGCAAGATCCCGTTTGTGTGCGGGGCTTCGTGCTTTTTGACGGGCCGCGCGCTGGAGCAGGTGAAGGTGGACATGGCGTACTCCAAGGCCAACGTCAAGCTATGCGGCATGTCGAGCGGCCTGGCTTACGGCGAACTGGGTCCGACGCACCATTCCATCGAGGACCTGGCATGGACGCGAGCCATTGCCGGGCTGACGGTGGTGGTTCCCGCGGATCCGGCGGAGACCGCGCAGGCGGTGCGCGCCGCGGCGGAAACCGAGGGTCCGATCTTCCTGCGCTTGAGCCGTTTTCCGGTTCCCGAGGTGCATCCGCCGGATTACCAGTTCCGCATCGGCGCGGCGGCCGTCTTGCGGCCGGGACGCGATATGGCAATCGTGGCCAACGGGACCATGGTATGCTTGGCGCTGGAAGCCGCCGTGCTGCTGGAGCGCGAAGGCGTATCGGCGCGCGTGATCAATATGTCCACGCTGCAGCCGCTGGATCGGGCAGCCATCCTGGATGCCGCCCGCAGCACCGCGGCCATCGTAACCGTGGAGGAGCATTCGGTGCGCGGCGGGCTGGGAGGAGCGGTGGCGGAGTTTACGGCCACCACGTGCCCCGTGCCCATGCGCATTCTGGGCATTCCCACTTTCGCGCCGACGGGCGGCACCGAATGGCTCTTCGAGCACTTCGGGCTCACGCCGCGGGCCATCTGCGCGGCCGCGCTGGACGTGCTGGAGACCAAGGTGCGGCTGTGAGCGCGGGTCACGTTCTGGCAATCGATCAGGGCACCACCAATACCAAGGCAATTCTCGTCGATGGCGGGGGAAGCATCGTGGCGTCGGCCTCGCGGCCGGTGGAGACCCGGTTTCCGCGGCCGGCCTGGGTGGAGCAGGATGCGCGGGCCTTGTGGAGCGGCGTGGCGGCATCCGCCGGAGAGTGCCTGGCGCGGGCCGGGAACGTGCGGCCATCGGCCATCGGCATCAGCAACCAGCGGGAAAGCGTGGTGGCGTGGGATCGCAAGACCGGCGAGCCGGTGGGACCGTGCGTGGTGTGGCAATGCCGGCGCACCGCGCCCTTCTGCGCGGCCCTGCGGGAAGCCGGCCACGGGGAACTGCTGCAGCGCCGCACCGGTCTGGCGATCGACCCTCTGTTTTCGGCCAGCAAGGCGCGCTGGCTGCTGTCGCAGACGCCGGACGGCATGAGGCGCGCGGCGGACGGAGAACTCGCCATCGGCACGGTGGATAGCTGGGTGCTCTGGAATCTCACCGGCGGAGCGGTGCACGCCACGGATTTGACCAACGCCTCGCGCACGCAATTACTCGATTTGAAGGGGCAGCGCTGGGATCCCGAATTGATGGCTCTATTCGGCATCCCGGAGGCGGCGCTGCCCACTCTGCGGCCATCGAGCTGGCGGTACGGCGAAAGCGTTGCCTGCGGCGGGCTGCCGGCGGGCATTCCGGTGTGCGCGTTGGCGGGCGACTCGCACGCGGCGCTGTTCGGCCACGCGATCTTTTCGCCGGGACCGGTGAAGGCGACATACGGCACGGGCAGTTCGCTGATGACCGCCACATCGGAACCGGTGGAATCGACGGGCGGATTGTCGGCCACGATCGGGTGGTCGCGCGCGGGGCAGACGATGTACGCCTTGGAAGGCAACATTACCGTCACGGGCGGCGCGGTGCAGTGGCTGGGAGAATTCTTGGGGCTGCGGGACGCAGCGGCGGACGTGGCGGCGCTGGCGTCCACGGTGGCGGATACGGACGGCGTCTACGTGGTGCCGGCTTTCGCCGGGCTGGGCGCTCCGCACTGGAAGGACGGCGCGCGCGGCCTGATTACGGGACTGACGCGCGGAACCGGAGCGGCCCACGTGGCGCGGGCCACCATCGAATCGATCGCCTACCAGGTGCGCGACGTATTCGACGCGATGGAACACGATTGCGAACATTCGTTGCCGGTGTTGCTGGCGGACGGCGGCGCCAGCCGGAACGATTTCCTGATGCAGTTTCAGGCGGACATTCTGAACCGGCCGGTGGTGCGCAGCGCGTCCTCGGATGTGTCGGCGATGGGCGCGGCGTGGCTGGCCGGACTGGCGGCGGGGGTGTGGGGGTCGCTGGACGAGCTGGCGGCGCTAGGTCTTTCGCGCAAAACGGTACGATGGATGGCTGGAAGTAATCGGCACGCATTTTCCGGCGGCCGGGAAAGGATAGGGTATGGCGCGGGTCGACGAGTTGCGGCTCATGACCAAAGTGGCGCGGATGTACTATGAACAGGGTCTGCGCCAGACCGAGATCATGGAGCGGCTCAACGTGTCGCAGTCCACGATTTCGCGGCTGCTCAAGCGCGCCGAGAAGGCCGGCATCGTGCGCATCACGGTAAGCGTGCCGTCGAGCGCGCACCCCGAGTTGGAAGAAGCGCTGCAGGAGAAGTTCGAGCTGAAAGAGGCGATTGTCGTGGATTCGATGGACGACGACGACCAGGTGGTCCGCGACCTCGGTCCGGCGGCTGCATTCTACGTGGAAACCACGCTGAAACCGAGCGACGTGGTGGGCATTTCGTCGTGGAGCGCGGCGCTGCTGGCCATGGTGGATGCGATGCAGCCGAACTCGCGGGCGGCCGGCGCGCGGGTGGTGCAGATTCTGGGTGGCGTGGGCAACCCCAGCGCGGAGGTGCACGCCACGCACCTCACCCAGAGGTTCGCCAACCTGGTGGGAGGCACGGCCACACTGCTGCCTGCGCCGGGCGTGGTGGGGTCGCCGGAAGCGCGCCGCGTGCTATTGAAGGACCGCTTCGTGCAGGAAGCCACGGAATTGATCGGCAGCGTGACGCTGGCGCTGGTGGGCATCGGCGCGGTGGAACCGTCGCGCATGCTGGCGGCCAGCGGAAACGTATTTTCCAGCGCCGAGCTGGAGTCGTTGCGCGCCGAGGGAGCGGTGGGCGATATCTGCCTGCGCTTTTTCGACCGGCAGGGCGCGCCGGTGGTGACGCCGCTCAACGACCGGGTGATCGGCGTGGACCTGGCACAGTTGCGGCTCGCCGACCGCGTGGTTGCGGTGGCCGGTGGGAGACGCAAGATCGCGGCCATTCGCGGCGCGCTGTCCGGGCGTCTGGTGAATGTCCTGATCACGGACGTCGATACGGCGCAACGGCTGGCGGGCGACAACGGCCCCTCGGAAGCCGCGGATCGGCGGCGCCGGGGGGTGCCTCAACGGGTATGAGCCGCGCCTGGCTGGCCGCAAGCCTGCTGCTATCCTCGTGCGTGCCGTGGACGGTGCGCCCGATCGAAAAGGACGGCGGGGAATCGAAGGACGGCGCGTTCGACGCCAACGCGTATGTAGAATCGATCTGGGATTCGAAGGTGACGCCCGCGGTCGCGACGGGGGCCGCGGACCTGGCGGGCTGGCTGCGCGGCCGGCGCGAGGACTTGCCGGCGGCGTTCCTGGTGAAAGGCGCGGGACGGGTGCTGCGCGTGGACACCACTTCGCGCACGGGACTGTTGCTGATCGACCTGGCGCCGTACGACGGCCGGGCCGACGCGGCACTGCAGATCGGACCGGTTCTGCGGGGAACGGCGCTGCGCGATGCGCTGCCGTTCATCCAGTTCAGCCAGTTCGTGAATCAATTGGAATTCGCGCGGGTGGGCAACGCGCTCAACGACCGGGTGTGGAAGACCACGCTCGCCGCGCTGTCCAAAGAAGGGCTGGTGGGCGGCCTGGCGACGTTCGCGGGCGCGGCGTCGCGGCCGGCGGCGAACGGCATGCTGGAGATTGTACCGGTGCAACTGACGGTGACGCGGGTGAGCCGATGACGGTGCTGGCGGCGCGCGCGGTGTCGATGCAGTTCCCGGGCACGCTGGCGCTCGACTGCGTGGATTTGGAGGTGTCGCCCGGAAAGGTCCATGGGTTGGTGGGCGAGAATGGCGCGGGCAAGTCGACCTTGATGCGCATTCTGGCGGGAGTGGAGACGCCCACCGGCGGACGCGTGGAAGGGGATGCGGCGTCCGGCGGCGTGGCCATGATCTACCAGGAGCTCAACCTGCTGCCCAACCTGAGCGTGGCCGACAACATTTTTCTGGGGCGCGAACGCACCCGCCGCGGCCTGATCGACAGGCGGGCCGAGGAGCGGGAGACGGCCGCGGCGATGGCGCGGCTGGAGCAGCGCATCCATCCGGGCGCGCTGGTGGGCGATCTGCCGCTGGGGCAGCAGCAGATCGTGGAGATCGCCAAGGCCATCGCGCGCGACGCCCGCGTGCTGATCATGGACGAGCCGACTTCGGCGTTGAGCGCGGCCGAGATCGCGGCGCTGTTCCGGCTGATTCGCGATTTGAAGCGGCGCGGGGTGGCGATTGTGTACGTGTCGCACCGGCTGGAGGAACTGCTCGCCATCGGCGACAGCATCACGGTGCTGCGCGACGGCCGGGTGGTGGCGGAGGCGGAAGTCGCCCGGGCGACAGTGCCGTGGATTGTGGAGAAGATGACCGGGCACGCCGCTTCGGAGCGCGAGACGCGGGAGCCGGGAATTTCGGAGTTGAGTAGCCTGCCACCGAAACTGGAGGCGAGGATCGGAGAGGTTGCGGTTTCGGCGAGATCGGGAGAGATTGTGGGGTTCTATGGGCTGATGGGCGCGGGACGAACGGAGTTGTTCGAGACGCTCATCGGACTGAGAGGAGCGAAACACGAGCGGATCACCCTGGCAGGACGCGCCGTGGAGAGACTCGATATTCCGGGCCGGATTCGCTCGGGGCTGGCGTTGGTGCCCGAGGACCGGAAGGCGTCGGGAATCGTACCCACGCTATCGGTGCGCGAGAACATGACGCTGGCTGCGCCCAAGCGGGAGCATCGGCGCGCGCCGGGGTTGGCGGAGGAAATGCAGATCCGCTGCGCCGGCCTGGACTGCCCCGTCGCGTCGTTGAGCGGCGGCAACCAGCAGAAGGTGCTGCTCTCGCGGTTTCTCATGGCGTCGCCAAAGGTGCTGCTGCTCGACGATCCCACGCGCGGCGTGGATGTGGGCGCGCGGGAAGAGATTCATCACACCATCCGCACACTGGCCGGGCGAGGCATGGCGGTGTTGTTCGCCTCCTCGGAACTGGAGGAGGTTCTGGCGCTGGCCACGCGCATCGTGGTGATGGCGCGAGGGCGGGTGACGGCCGAGTTCAGCCGCGCCGAAGCCACCGAGGAAGCGCTGGTGGCAGCTTGTGGAGGGACGGCGTGACCGCGACGTTGTTTCGCCTGCGCGCCCTGGTGGCGCTGGTAGCGCTGCTGGTGACGTTTTCGTGCCTGTCGCCGGCATTTCTCAGCGCCGCCAACCTGACTATTCTCTTGAAGCACGTGGCCATCAACGCCATCATGGCCATCGGCATGACGTTCGTGATTCTGAGCGGGGGCATCGATCTTTCGGTGGGCTCCATCGCCGGGCTGGCGGGCATGATCGCGGGCGGGCTGATCGACCACGGCCTGGTGCTGCGCCCGTTCGGCGTGGTGGTGTATTTTCAGGTCTGGCTGGTGATCGCGATCGCGCTGATGGGCGGCGCGCTGGTGGGCGCCATCAACGGCCTGCTGGTCGCGCGCCTGTCGGTGGCGCCGTTCATCGCGACCTTGGGCACCATGTACGCGGCGCGCGGGGCGGCGCTGCTGCTCTCGAACGGGGCGACGTTCCCCAACCTGGCCGGCCGGGCGGACCTGGGGAACACGGGATTTCCGCTGCTCGGCGAGGGGACGGTTCCTATCTGGCTGATGGTGGCCTTCGGCGTGGCGGCCGCGCTGGTGGCGGCGCGCACGCGGTTCGGCCGGCATGTGTACGCGGTGGGCGGCAACGAGCGCGCGGCGCAACTTTCCGGCGTGCGGGTGAAGCGCGTCAAGCTTCTGGTGTACGTGATCTCGGGAATCTGCTCGGGGGCGGTGGGGCTGATCGTCGCCTCGCAACTGGTGGCGGCGCACCCGGCCACCGGCCAATCGTTCGAGTTGAACGCCATCGCGGCAGTGGTGCTGGGCGGCACGTCGCTGATGGGCGGGCGGGGCGGCATCGGCGGGACCATCGCCGGCGCGCTGGTGATCGGCGCGCTGGCGGACGGCCTGGTGCTACTGGGAGTTTCCGAGTTCTGGCAGATTGTCATCAAGGGAATCGTCATCATCGTGGCCGTGGTTCTGGATCAACTGCAGCGGAGGATACAATGGCAGCCTTCGGTAAAGTAGCGTGGGTTCTCGCGGTGGCGGCATTGCTGTCCGCGTGCGGGCCGCGGCAACCTCAGGCCGGCTCGGGGGGCCGGAAGACCATCGCCATCATCACGCCCTCGCACGACAACCCGTTCTTCAAGGCGGAGGCGGACAACGCCGCCGCGCGGGCGCGCGAGCTGGGCTACGACGCGATGGTCAACACCCACGACGACGATGCGCACAAGCAGGACGAGCTTTTCGATAGCGCCATCGCCAACCACGCCGTGGCCATCATCGTGGACAACGCCGGCGCGGATGCGTCGATAGCCGCGGTGCGCAAGGCCAAGGCGGCGGGGATACCGTCGTTTCTGATCGACCGCGAAATTAACGCCAACGGCGTGGCGGCGGCGCAGATCGTGTCGAACAACTATCAGGGGGCGGCGCTCGGCGCGCAGGAATTCGTGCGGCTGATGGGCGAGAAGGGGTCGTACGTGGAGCTGGTGGGCCGGGAGTCGGACACCAACGCCGCCATCCGCACGCAGGGCTACCACGACGTGCTCGACAAGTACCCGGAGATGAAGATGGTGGCGCGGCAGAGCGCCAATTGGAGCCAGACGGAGGCGTTCCAGAAGATGGAGACCATTATCCAGGGCAATCGCGGCATTAAGGGCGTGATCGCGGGCAACGACACCATGGCTCTGGGCGCGTCGGCGGCGCTGAAGGCGGCGGGGCTGGCGAAGGTTCTGGTGGTGGGGTTCGACGGCAGCCCGGACGTGATCGCGGCGATTCGCGCCGGGGACATTCAGGCGACCGTGCTGCAGCCGGCGGCGCGCATCGCCAGGCTGGCCGTCGATCAGGCGCATCATTATTTGACGTCGGGAACGACGGGGGCGCCGGAGAAGCAGGCCATCGATTGCGAGCTGGTCAATCGGGCCAATGCCGGCGAGTTCGGAGTCTTTGCTCGAAAGTAAACCAGCGCGGAAATAAGGGAGGCCGATTGGCATGTCCAGGATGACACTGGGAGTGATCGTAGGGACTCGCGATTTTTTCCCCGATCATTTGGTCACGGAAGCGCGCCGCGATCTGGCGGCGCTGTTCCAGGAGATGGATCTGGAGCCGGTCTGGGTGGATGAGACCGAGACCAAGCTCGGGTCGGTGGAGACTTGGGAACACGCACAACGCTGCGCGGAGCGGTTCCGGTCGCGCCGCGACGCGATCGCCGGGGTGCTGGTTTCGCTGCCCAATTTCGGCGACGAAAAGGGCGTGGCCGAGGTATTGAAACTGGCGGCGCTGAACGTCCCGGTGCTGGTGCAGGCATATCCCGACGACCTCGACCGGCTGGGCGCCGAACGGCGGCGCGACGCCTTCTGCGGCAAGATCTCGGTGTGCAACAACCTGCGCCAGTACGGCATTCCTTTCACCCTGACTGAGCTGCACACCGTGGCGGCAGGCGCGCCGGAGTTCCGGCGCGACCTGGAGGACTTCGTGGCGGTGTGCCGGGTGGTCCGCGGCCTGCGCCGCGCCCGCATCGGCGCCGTGGGCGCGCGTCCCAACGCGTTCAACACCACGCGCTATAGCGAGAAGCTGCTGCAGGCGGCCGGAATCGGCGTGTCGACCATCGATCTGTCGGACGTGTTCGGACGCGCGGGCAAGCTGGCGGATGGCGACGCGCGCGTCGCGGCCAAGCTGCGGGAGATCGGCGCGTATGCCGACGCGTCGGCGGTGCCGGCGGGGTCGCTCGTGCGGATGGCGAAGCTGGGCGTGGTGCTGGCGGAGTGGACGGCGGCCAACGGCCTGGACGCGACGGCGCTGCAATGCTGGAGCTCGATGCAGGAGAATTTCGGGGTCAACTGCTGCACCCTGATGAGCATGATGAGCGAGAAGCTCATGCCCAGCGCCTGCGAGGTGGACGTGACCGGCGTGGTCGGGATGTACGCGCTGCAACTGGCCTCGGGAAGCCCCAGCGCGCTGGTGGATTGGAACAACAACTACGGCGGCGATCCCAACAAGTGCGTGCTGTTCCATTGCGGCAATTGGGCCAAGAGCTTTCTGCCGGACATCCGCATCGGGACGGCCCCGATTCTGGGATCGACGCTGGGCGAACAGAACACCTTCGGCGCGCTTTCGGGCCGGACGGCGGAGGGTCCGGTGACCTTCGCCCGCATCTCGACGGACGATGTTTCGGGCCGCATTCGCGGCTATGTGGGCGAAGGACGGTTCACCTCGGATCCGCTGGCCACGTTCGGAAGCCGGGCGGTGGTGGAGGTTCCGCGGTTGCAGCGGCTGATGCGCTACATCTGCAAGAACGGGTTCGAGCATCATGCGGCGATGAACGCGTCGCACTGCGCGCGGATTTTGAAAGAGGCTCTGGAAACGTACCTGAGGTGGGAAATTCAGGTTCACGAGGGCGAAAACTAGTTTTGAGTTTTCTAAAGTTGCGGTTTAGATTTCTCAACACCGGATGGCCGGCGTGTGGGAGGCGGGAGCCAGGCATAGTCGGCGCCTGGCTCCCGGATTGTGTCGCGGTTACTTGCCCTGCTTGGCCAGCTTTTCGCGCTGCTCTTTGAGAACGGCTTTGCGGCTGAGCTTGATCTTGTTGCCTTCGAGCGCCAGCACCTTCACCAGGATCTGGTCGCCCTCCTTCAACTCGTCGCGGACGTCGCGGATGCGGTTCTCGGCGATTTCGCTGATGTGCAGCAGGC
>Ga0326728_10023557_pt1 | contig 11263 bp, 11 predicted proteins | sample MB3enrmetagenome_FD_207602 | JGI IMG/M metagenome (GOLD analysis project Ga0326728, IMG submission 207602) | Lab enriched peat soil microbial communities from McLean, Ithaca, NY, United States - MB31MN | ecosystem: Environmental > Terrestrial > Soil > Wetlands > Peat | place: USA: New York... | reverse complement strand
GCAGGGGACCCTCACTTCGTTCGGGCTCCAGTCGTACACACATGACCCACCGGGCGACGCATATAGTCCGCGCCCGATCTTTTCTGGAGGGCGGAGAGCGCGGCGGTACGCGTGCGCCGCCTCTTTCCTCTGATCTTTTCTCAGTGGCCTCCGTGGTGAGCACAAGAGCGTCGGAAAGCTCTCAACATTGTGAGAGAAAAACTCTCGGAAGGGTTTACTCAAAACTAAAAACTCAAAACTCAAAACTAACCCGGCACGCGCCGCCTCTCTCTGATCTTTTCTCCGCGCCCTCGGCGTCTCTGCGGTGCTAAACAAGAGCGTCGGCAGGCTCTCAACATTGTGAGAGAAAAACCCTCGGAACGGGTTTGTAAGAATCTAAAATCTAAAATCCCTCCCTCACTTCACCGGTGTGGCGAGTGGCTGGCCCTTCTCCGCCACCCAGAATCCGAGGAGCTTCGTCGGTTCCGTCGCGCTCGGGTTCTTGCCGTTGTGGACGTATTTAGCAGGGCTGTACCCGCTCTCGCCCGCTTTGAGCGTCACCGGCGCCTGCCCGTCGAGTTCGAGGGCCAGAGCGCCTTCCAGGACATAAAACATCTCGGGTCCGGGGTGGTAATGCCGGCCCAGCGCCGCCCCGGGGGCCAGTTCGGCGCGAAACATGACGATCTCTTTACCGGGAACGCCTTCCAGGTCCTTTTGTTGTAGTATCGTGCGCGTTACCGGCGCCTGCTCGGCAATCAGGACCTGTTGGCAGATCATGCCCAACGCTACGCCGACGATTAAAGTGATACTCAGCAATACCGCTTTTCTACGCATAAATGTCTCCTTTTCGATCTGGCGGCAAAAAACCGGAAAAGATTGATGCTTCACCCCCGTTGTCGCAGTGACGGTTGATATAAGCCGGATAAAGTAATAATCGTGCGCGAGTGCATCATCGTCTGGATTTGCGCAGCCCGCCGGGAAGCTCCCTCCTGGTGGGCGCGGGACGCGCTGCTCGCCCTGCGAAGTGATGATGATATTCGCGGACCATCACCTCCTCTCGGAGTGTCTTGGCCAATGTTCGAACGGTGTCGGAAAATTCCCTGGGGACAATGCCATTACCGCAAGACCATACGATTTCTCAGTCAACCTTGCAACCGATATGTTGGCGGTCCGGCATCTGGCGTTTCAGGACGTGTTCAGAAGTGATCGCCACCACCGCAAAGGCTACGGAAAAATTGCGCCGCAGGCGAGTGCGCGGCCGCCAAGTTTTGCCTCTAATTTCTGGTGATTGTTTGGCTTTTCAACTAAAAACTAAAAACAGAAAACTAAAAACTAATCTGGTACGTACGCGCCGCGTCTTCTTACCTCTAATCTTTTCTCTGCGCCTCTGCGGTGATTGCTTGGCTTTTCAACTAAAAACTCAATTAAGACCAACAACAATAGACATTTGTAATGTTCAACAAAAGTGAACAATTTCTCACGATAATAAAAGGGTTAAGATATGCGCTTAAGATAGATTGCACTTGACATTAAACACTTTTTGTGAGTATTATTTAACCAAGTGATTGGGTTATAAAAATATGTGTTGGAACCAGCCAAAGCCAAACCTGTGGTAAAACAGGGGCGGAAAGCCACGGATCGGTTTTGGGTTAGATAGCGGGGCTGCCGGAAGGCAGGTCGGTTTTTTAACTTTGGAGGCAGGTTCCATGATACTACCAAGAATAGTAAAGTGGTTATTATTGGGTTGGAGAAGGTCCGCAAAACTTCTTTACTTGCCGTGTTTGCTTCTTGCCGTCACCCTTGTGCTTGCCTCGCCTGGCCTGCTTTCGATTGCGCTGGCCGGTAAGGTCGCTACCACTACTTATTCGTATGTCGGGCAAAATTTCGATCCCAGCCAGTGCTGGCCCGATCCGCCGGATCAACTGTGTGCGACCGGGCACATCCGTGCGACGATCACGGTGAATAACGCCATAGCCTCAAAGCAGGGCGGCAACGTTTACGTTTATCCTCATCAGGACGGCGGCATCGAGTCGTTTACGGTGAGTGTGGCGGGCCGGACGGTGAGTTACTCCTGGGATGAAGATCCTGAGTGCGCCCCCGGCTCGGAGAGCTGTGATTACCAGTGGTACGCCACGATCACCGGCGGGCAAATCGTTCAGTCGCTGGGATCTTTGGATCTTGGGACTCCGGGGAAGGACCTTTTCCTGGTTGATATTACCACCGGTTCACCGGACAGTGGTGATTATTTTTCCTGGGATGAAACTCCCACCGTTAATATCATGGGCAAGTCCTTAACCCCTGGAGTATGGACCCAGGGCATTGTGTGTGGCGATGAGCGTGACAGTATCATTAAGGAATACATAACTTATAAAATCCCTTTTACCCCAACCTGTGATGAGTTTACTCAGACCGCGCACACGGCTGACTATTCTTTTTCCGACCTGAACACCGGGGACTATTCATGGGCGCTTATCAGGCAGCCGCTGGTTAATTCGGCTGTGGTTGGGTACGGCCTGGAAAAGTGGGTCGCCAACATAGGCTCCGTCCATCTCATCACCAGTGCTTATCGCAACCCGGCCCGCAATGCGAGAGTGGGCGGGGCTACATCAAGCCGTCATCTTTATGGCGATGCTGTTGATCTGCAGAATGTGACTCGATCCACATCGGAGTATAACTTGCTTCGTAAAGCCGCCCTGTCGGCCGGCGCCGATTATGTTGAACCCCTCAACGGCCCGTGCGGGACTGGGTGTGTTCATGCCGATTGGCGTAAGCATAAAGGGCCGTATGCTCAGTAGTGGTGGATTTTCGCTGAATGGAGTGGGCAGATGATTGCAAAAATCATTACTCTGACTTTTTTGATATGGGGTTGTGTTGCGGGCGCCGCTCATGGAGTTCTTGCAGAAGAAACGGCACATCAAATAAAACTCGCTGAAGTCTTTCAACTGGCAAAAAGCAGCGACTGGCAAACCAGGGAGCAGGCTTTCAGCAGGCTGCGCGATGCCCTGAACCGGTGTCCGGGCTCATCGCCGGAATGCGGCAAGATTAAGTTTGAGCTTATTTCCCTGCTGAAAAAGGAATCGCAGTATCTTGCCGCTTCCGGCCGTGTATCGGAAGATTATACCGAATATTATGCGGAATTGATCGACGCGGTTGCGAAAACCGGGGATGATCGGGCAATCAATGTACTGATGATGCCGGATGTTTTGACAACCGGGCATATTGCCATCGATGGTCTTGCCGCTTTCGGAGACAAGGCTGTTACCAATGTCATTAGTCAATTCTTTCAATCACAAGTGGATACGGAAAAAACGTCGTTGATACTGGTAGTCGATTCCATGTTATGGAATGGAAAGTTAAAGGAACCTGCCAATATACAAAAAGCGGAAGCAACGTTGTTCAATGCAATTAAGGACGGCGAGCCGTTTGTCAGGTTGAATGCTGTCAGAGGGCTTGCTTTTTTCACTGATGATCCCGGCGCAAAACAAGCCATTGTTGAGGCGGCCTCCAGTGATCCGTATGTTATAAAAAATGACGGCGCGGAAACCTATCCGGTTCGGGCCGAAGCAACTAAATTTCTAAGGAAAGAATAGGCTAATCGAAAAGGCTCTTCTCCAATCTGGCAAAATATCTTGAATCTCGGCCAATTCATTTTAAAGGGTCGGCCGCTCATAACATCTCGCGTTCAAGACTATAAAACCGCCCAATCGTCTCCCCGTCGAAAGACGGGGTCCAGGCTTCTTTACAAAGACCTGGCTCCGGCTTGCGTCGGCATGACGGTCCAGGTGCCATTTTAACGCAACCTCGGATGCAAACCGGTATGATACCGTGTTACTTAGAAAATAGAATTTTCATGCTTCGCGGCTGACTCGCTGCATCATGGATAATTGCGTTCAAGATCGGGCGGGAATAAAACCCGGCCCCCACCCGTAGGTGAGGGGGAGCGTAGCGCTGTACGCCCTCCCGAAACATCTCTAAGCAACCTGTCGGGGTCACTTTGGAGGGGTATTTGGGGACATCCTCAGCAATAGCTTGGCAGCGGAGCCGAGAAGGCCGACAGTCAACATCTGTCAGCCTTGGATGGAGCTACGGGGAGTCGAACCCTGTAGCACATATATTCAGAGCCACTCTACAAACCTCTGAAACACCGGTGAAACACCGCGCGTGATTGGAAAGGGTTGCATGAGTTGAACCCAAGGCCTCCGGCATCTGGAAAGACCGCCTGACAAATACTGTAGCGTGCCAAAAATTAAGATTACAGAAAAACCTTGCTCTCGAAAGGGTTGCGAACTATAGTTCGCGGCGCTATTATAAGGGGGTGTCGAGTGGCACTAACGGCAAAACCGAAGCGCGTTATTGTTTATGCGGACGCGAACGGGAATGAACCTTTCACCGATTGGCTTTATGGGCTGCGCGACATTATGGGGCGTAAGCGGATTTTTGCCCGTATTGCTCGCCTGGAACAAGGCAATTACGGCGATTGTGAGCCTGTGGGGGAGGGCATAAGTGAATTAAGAATGTTCTTTGGGCCTGGGTACCGGGTCTATTTTGGAGAGGACGCAAACAACATTGTTGTATTGCTCTGCGCCGGGGACAAGGGAAGCCGGAACCAAGACATTAAAGTCGCGAAAGCCTATTGGAAGGAGTACCTCGAGGATGCGAAACTATAGAACCTTTACCGATGTTGAGGAATCATACTTCCGTGAGCATCCGGAAGAGATTGACGACTACATCGAAATCCTTTTTGATGAATATGCGAAAGACGGTGACACAGGGGCGTTGCTGTCCTCCCTGCGTGTTCTTGGTCGCGTTAAGGGTTTGACCAAACTTGCTGAAGAAGCAGGCATGAGCCGAAAAGGCCTTCAAAAAGCGCTTTCCGAAGCGGGAAACCCCGAGTTTGCCAGCATCAACGCTATCCTGCATGCCATGGGGTATAAGCTAACGCCGAAAAAGCTTGATAATATCATTCATCCATAAATTCAATGTCGCCCGCGTCTTTGCTTTCCGCTGTGCCATAAATCAAGATTTGTGACACAGTGACGCGGCCCTGTCATATCAATGGCTTACCAAATGCCATAAATTAGGGACAAAACAGGGTCATGAAAATAGGGTATGCGCGAGTCTCCACGGAAGACCAAAACCCCGACTTGCAACTGACGGCTTTGAAGCGGGCAGAGCGCGGCAAGATATTCACAGAGACGGCCACGGGCACAAACGCCAAACGGCCGGCGCTGGCAAAATGCCTTAAGGCTCTCAAGGCCGGTGACGCTCTGACGGTCTGGAAACTTGACCGGCTGGGCCGGTCGTTGCGTGACCTTATAGCCCTGCTGGATGATCTGAAAGCGCGGGGCGTGGCCTTCCGGTCGCTAACTGAGGCTATCGACACGGAAACGCCTACGGGCCGCGCCATGTGGCAAATGGTCGGGATACTGGCAGAGCTTGAACGGTCGTTGATCCAGGAACGGACAAAGGCGGGCAGGGCGGCGGCTGTGGCTCGTGGGGTGCGGATGGGCCGCAAGCGCCTGCTATCCGCGCAACAGGTCGCCCATGCTCGCAAGCTGATAGATCAGGGGGAAGGCCCTGACCATGTGGCTCAATCGCTCAAGGTGTCGCGTCGAACGCTGTATAGGGCGTTAAGCGTCAAAAGTTCGGAAAAATAATTACCTAATTCCTCGGTGCTCTCAAATCGAAATTCCCCTTTCAATCCCCATGAGCAAATATGAGCAAAGTGAGAACATATCAGCACAATAGGCACACATGAGTACAACACGATCAACAGTATCTATCCGATAATACGGTACTTTAAATTTTAAGAGATACATAGAAGTGTAAATCTCCAAAGACGATCTTCCATACAAGTTTACATAATAAAAGCTCATGGTATAATCTATGGACCGAAAGTAGAAAAAGCTATATTATATAAGTAGTTGATTTTATTTATTTTATGGCTATTATACGAGTTAGCAAGGAGGTTGATCATGAATGCGCGACAAGCAGTAGTTAGGGCAAAGAAAATTAATCGTAAATATCTAAATATGCGAGCCGAATTATGGCCTGACGTCGATGACGAAATGCTATGGAACAGAAAAGAAAACGATGGTTTTATAACTATTCCAAGAGCTATGCCATATATACTATACATAATGGACACAATGACAGTTGGAAAACCCATTTCATCCGTATATTTCAGTCTTTGGTGTCGCGTTTATGATCAATCGTTTATTATTATTAATGATACTAATGTAATGGCATTAGAGGCTGGTTTTGCGACGCAAAGAGGTTTGACCGCATGGAATAGTCGCATGAAACTATTGGTAGAATTAGGTTTTATTGATGCTAAAGCAGGAGCCTCAGGTAATTATCACTATGTACTATTATTAAATCCATATAAAGTATTGAGAAAACATTACGATCAAAATAAAATTCCAAAGAATGCTTATTATAATGCATTAGTGGAACGAGTAACGTCCATCGGTGCTGAATTTTAAAAAAAATGGAGATGATGAGCGATGCCGGACTTGTCGATTTTGATAGGGTTCATAAAAGAATACGGTGTCCCGACATTTTTGCTGGTGATCATTATTTGGATGCTGGTACGATCAGACATCACTATTAATTATCATCCAGTAGGGAGGAAACCCCCGAAGTAAGAGATCGAGGATAGTGTTTCTGCTTTCGATGGCCTGCCTTTTTGTCCAGCTATCGTGGTATAGGTCGGCCCGCATCGTAAGGCGGGGGGCGAGGGCGGTTTTGAGAATTGGGACAAAATACGCTCAATTGTCCAGCTTGGTGAGATTGCGAGAGATTTATTTTTTAACACAACGTAACAACTTGCAAAGCTCATTTTTCATAATGTAAGAGATAGTTACTTGTTTAGTATAATTGTGAGTTAGATCGCGAATTAGGTCATTTATTTCGACTTCACTCAATGTATCTATAATAGAATCTAGTTCATATGATTCATCGTCATTTTTTGAGTACTGCTATTTTATAGAGCCATATTCTTTTGATCCAAATCCTTGTTTTATAAACTTGTCTGCAACATCTTGAAAATACTCAGGTATTAAAGCTATAGAGCGCCCCATCAATGTAACTGTTTCCTTTGTTAAATAAGGGCCTGTCCTTCGGTTTTTTTTACTTATTCTGAAATGTTGAGCTTGAAGTTCATAATCACTGCCTTCATTTTGATAACAAATCAGCGCTGTTACTGCATCGTCATAAATCTTAGTTTGTCTTTCTACCTTCTTTTGAGCTAGCCATACCATAAATCCAACTAAAGCACCAAAAAGCCACACAAAGATTTGCATATCTTCTACTCCTTCAGTAATACATCACTGTTTTCTAGGGTCTGTGCAAGCAGGAAGACAATAACAAGTGAATATAAAAAGCGGATCGTCTTTAGTTGCTGCTTTACCCTTCGTATAGGTTTTGCAGATCGGAATTTGCGCCATGCTAGCCTTGCAATCAGATTCTTTTGAAAATCCATCAAGGATTTCCCACTCAACTTCTCGCGTCAGGTCTTTTCCTTTATACTCAAACTGTTCTCCCTTCTGCCATAAAACCCAAGAGTCTTCGGCATATAAAGGAAGTGCTGTGAAGATTAAAAGGAAAACAATGACTAAGCTTGTAGCATTCATTATATTCTCCTTTGCAAGTTTGATTTAAGTTTCCAATAACTGGACAATTTACAACAAAGTGTCCAGTTTTGCCCGCTGTTTTTACAGGCTTTTTTGCTCGCTGGCAATTGTGCGGCTTTTCCGGTTTTCCTGGTGCGGAAGCTCATGGCAATCAAACCAACATCGATATAGACTTGGTAAGGATTTTCCCACAGCCGCACGACATGTGCAACGCCGGGAGTTAAAAGTTGAACCCGATTCTAGGCTCGCCCGATAGATCGGATATTACATCGCATCGTAATGGAGCCCCAGGGGGCGTCGAATCCCATAGCACATAGACCCATAGCCAAATGGCACCTCCTGCCCGGACACTCCCGGCACATTACTCACCGGCGCCACAAGAAAGAATTCCTTCTCAAATTCGCAATCGAACGGTGCGGAACGAGGAATGCGGAATGATGGTTGCCGTTCCCTGGTGAACGCGTTTTGCGGTGAAGTTCACACGGCCGATACTCTTAGCATTGAGATCGACTTGAGCTTAAGAGTCAGTTTCCCATGGTAAAAAAACCGGGTAGTCAACTGCTTTCTTATTCGAGCGCTTATGCTCGCCGGCCCCCTTCATTTCACAAAAGATATCCCCCACATGCCCCCGACGGGCTGCGCGGGGATCGTCTGGGCGGCCCAGCTTTTGCCTCCGTTTGACGTGGATATGACCTGCCCTGGGCCGGTCGTTTGGCTTGCGACGGTTGCCCACGCGTGCTGCCCGTCAACGGCGCTGACCCTGAGGATATATCCATGATCGTATTGACCCTTGTTTCGCAACGTCCAGGTCTTCCCGCCATTATCGGAGCGCCAGATGTTCGAAGCATCGGCGACCGCCCAGATGGAGCGAGAGGTCAATGCGAAAACACCGTTGATATCCATGTAGTTGCTGAAGGCCGGTGTCTGATCCGAAACGGTCACGCCTTTCCGGGTGACGGAAATATGCATGATCTGATCGTGGCCGACGGCCCAGACTTCGTTGGCATTCGCGCCGTCAACCGTGATCAGGTAATAGTCCGTGGGAGCGGGAGTATGGGTAATCTTATAGGGTACTTTCGTCCAGGTTTCCCCGCCGTCGGTGGTGCGCAGAATTGTGCCGTATTCGTTCCCGTTTTCCTCAGTCCCCACGATCCACACGTGAGAAGCATCACTCGCATAGACCCCATTCAGGGGAACCGCCGGTATCTGGCCGGCGCCCTGCCGCTCCCATGTGCAGCCGCCGTTAGTGGTGCGCACGATGACGCCGTCGCCCCCCACCGCCCATGCGGTATAGATGTCCACGGCGGAGACCGCAAGAAGCTCGGTGCCCGTCAGGCTGGTGTCGTTCGCCTCACGGCACCAGGTCTGTCCTCCATCCCGCGTATGGAGGATCAGGCTGCCGCCCACTACCCATGCCTCACGGGCATCGACCGCGGCAACCCCATTCAGGGGTAAATCGGCGATCGCGTCTTGAATGCCCTGCCTCACCCACGTTTGGCCCCCGTTCGTAGTGTGGAGAATCGTGCCGTAGCCGTCCGTGGAGACGCCGCCGACCGCCCACCCCACTGCCTTCATCGCCCCGGCGAGCTGGGCAGGTCCCTCGATTTGAGCCTGACTGACGCAGCCCTCGTGGCACTCATCCGCCGCGTTCAACGGAGAGACGCCAAGGATTAAGAGGATGGCGACTGCAATCGCGGAAAATTCCCGGATACCGAAGCAGCGCGTTTTTCCCGGACGGGAAGCATGGCCTCCCGCAGGCTCCGCGAACCATCTCGGGAAAACATTTGACCGATCGTTCCCCTGCTTTATTTGAAGACGCGCCGCCCTTTTCATGTCCCCTCCTTGTCGACGATTTGGCTCTTGCCCCTGTCGCCGATTTGCCTGCTTCACCTCAGTGTCTTTTTCACCCGGAATAATGTGTCATTATAATGGAGCTTTCCGTCTCTGCGCAAGAAAAGGCGGTTCGGCTTTTTTCCTGACCGGCTTTCGAGGCGCTCCTGCATCAAAGAGGCCTTCATCCCTTTCATGGCGGCGTGGTGGCGATTCAAGGCCGCGCCGTGGTGTTCATTGGTTCCTCGATGCAGAAGGCGGCCTCAATACCGTTAACTTAAGGGAAAAAGCCATATCGTCGCGTACTTACGTATCGAAATCCGTAGCCATCATGGGTGGAGGAAGAGGCTGTGTCACAATTGTTGGGTTCTTAAAAGATTCCCACTCAAAGGCGGAAATCTGGCGTCAACCAAAGCCCGTCTTCCCGGCGAAAGCCGGGAACCAGGATCTTTTTCCCACTTTTCTAACGGCTTCTGACTGTCTTCTCCATCATGACACAGCCTCGAAGCGCAACCCATCGTTTTATATAAGTGTCCGGGTCTGAGTGGTCTGAGGTCGAGTTATCATGCCTGGTACCTTACTCACCGGCGCCACAGGAAAGAGTGTCTTCTCAAATTCGCAATGGATCGATGCGGAATGGTGAGCGTGGAATGATGATTGCCTTTCCCGGGGCCAAATCCATCCGTGCGTTAATGGTTCCGAAGAAGCGGGGAAGTTAATCAGTCAATCCTTCTTGCAACCCGCCCCACGACTCCGGATGTTTTATCTATTCTCTGCTTCCCGCTTCCTGCTTCCCGCTCCTCGCTCCTTGCTCCTCGCCCCCCGCTCCTGCTTTTTGCCGCTTCTATTGCCGTTTCTATTTCCGCTTCTGGATGCCGCATCTATTGCCGTTTGGCAAAGCCGAATCCGCGCGGGTATAAATAAAGTGGACGGGGTGATAAATGGAATGCCGAAGGCGTTACGCGCTTTTCGTGACTCACTGTTCACGGCTCCAACGCCACGACCACATCCTTCCGGCTAATCTTTTCTCCGTGCCTTGGTCTCTGTGGTGCTTGCTTGGCTTTTCAACTAAAAACTAGCCAAAGATATTTGAAATTTCAAATCAGGGAGCAAGGGGCAGGCAGCAAGAAGCGGGAAGCGGGAATTCACCACGGCCGCCAAGGCTACGGAAAAAATTGCGCCGCAGGGGACCCTCACTTCGTTCGGGCTCCAGTCGTACACACATGACCCACCGGGCGACGCATATAGTCCGCGCCCGATCTTTTCTGGAGGGCGGAGCGCGCGGCGGCGTGCGCACGCCACCTCCCTCTGGTCTTTTCTCTGCGTCCTCTGCGTCTCTGTGGTGCTAAACAGGAGCCTCGGCAAGTTCTATGCGTTGTGAGAGAAAATCTCTCGGAACGGGTTTGCTCGAATCTGACAACTGTAGTCTAAAAACTACCCTGTCACCTGAATTCGGCCTGTATTTGCAGGTGGAAGTACTTTTTTACCGGACATCGGCGGCCTCTTGGTCACCAGTTCTTTGACAACCGAATACATGAAACAAAGCCATGATTTTTGTCAGGTCTGGCGGATCTGGAAGGCATTCATCATTCATCATTCCGCATTCATCATTCATCATCGAGCCCGCTTCGTGCTCCTCGCTCCTCGCTCCTCGCTCCTTACTTTTGTCAGGTCTGGCGGATCTGGAAGGCGTTTATTATTCATCATTCATCATCGAGCCCGCTTCCCGCTCCCCGCTCCTCTTTCCTTACTTTTGTCAGGTCTGGCGGATCTGGAAGGCATTCATCATTCATCATTCCGCATTCATCATTCATCATCGA
>Ga0326728_10023552_pt1 | contig 11264 bp, 12 predicted proteins | sample MB3enrmetagenome_FD_207602 | JGI IMG/M metagenome (GOLD analysis project Ga0326728, IMG submission 207602) | Lab enriched peat soil microbial communities from McLean, Ithaca, NY, United States - MB31MN | ecosystem: Environmental > Terrestrial > Soil > Wetlands > Peat | place: USA: New York... | reverse complement strand
ACCCGCTGGCCATGGCGGCGGGCCTGGCCGCGCTGGAGGAGCTTTCCTCGGGCCATGCTTACGCCAGACTGGAGGAAGCCGGCGCGGCGCTGGAAGCCGGCATGAAAGAAGCGGCCCGCAACGCAAAAATTCCGGCGCAATTCAACCGCCTCGGCTCGATGTTCTGCTGCTATTTCACCGATCAGCCGGTGCATAATTTGGCGGACGCCCTGCGCAGCGACCGGGCGCGGTTTGCCAAGTATTTTCACGCGATGCTGGAGGAGGGGATTTACATTGCGCCCTCGCAATTCGAGGCGGGCTTCATCTCGCTCGCCCACACGCCGGAGGACATCGAAAAAACCGTGCGCGCCGCCAGAAAGGCCTTCCGCAAGCTCTGAGGAACACGATGCAGGTGTGAGGCAAAGTTCTTGCTTCACAAGGTAGGGACGCCTCGCCGAGGCGTCCGGGCGTCCCGGCGGGACGCCCCCACCAAAAAAGAGCCTTTTCGCGCATCCCGCAGTGGATTCGGAACTGGAAAAATCTTGCCGGAGGCTAATGTGCTGGCCTACATTCTAATTAGGATGAAAGCTGAAACATTGCGCCGTTTGATTGAAGCGACTCCCTTCCAGCCGTTTTCCGTCAATCTGGCGGACGGGCGGGAACTGAAAGTGCCGCACCGCGACTTCATTTCTCATTCGCCGAATTATCGAATGTTGACGGTCTGGCATGAGGATGATTCATGTGATCTTGTGGATTTTATGCTTGTCATCGGCTTTCATTCTCCGCCTCCCTCCAACAATCAACCGTAGTCAGGGCCGGAGCAGTAGCTCGAAGTGGTGGCGGCGTGTTTCTTGAGATAGCTTATCTGGCAAACCGCCGGACGATGAGGATATGAAAAGAAGTCGAAACCCAGCGAAGCGCAGAGTCATCCGGTTCGGCACGGCTGATTCCCAAAAGTTCGCCAAGACGTTGCTGGCATCACCAAAGCCTAACCGGCGGCTCAGAGCGGCCGCCCGCCGTTACTCGACCGTCGTCTCCGCGTGAAAATCGCCGCATATCGGCGACTGTTCTTGCCAATGAGAACCATCGGTCAATTATTTCCCTGAATATGCGCATCCTCGCCTTGGATCATGGGACGAAACGGATCGGCGTGGCGATCAGCGATGAGACGGCCACGCTCGCGCAGCCGCTGGAATTCATCGCGGCGCAGCCGTTCGCGAAATGTTTGGACCGGATCCGGGAGATTGTTAAGGAACGGCAGGCGCGGGAAATCGTGGTCGGTTTGCCGCGCAATATGAACGGCACCTACGGACCAGCGGCGGAATCGGCGCGGAACTTTGCCGCCGCGCTGCGGGAGGCGCTGGGCATCCCCGTCAAAACCTGGGACGAGCGGCTGACCTCGGTCCAGGCGAACCGTTTCCTGATCGAAGCCGGGATGAGGCGCGTAGAGCGCAAAACCAAAGCGGACCAAAGCGCGGCGGCGATTTTGTTGCAGAGTTACCTGGATGCCGCCGCGTTGCGCTCTGAAAATCCGGCGGATAGCGGATCGTGAAATTCAAGCTGACCATCGCTTTCGACGGCACGCATTATGCCGGGTGGCAGGCGCAGAAAACCGGCGTGGGCGTGCAGCAACGGATCGAGGAGGCGCTGTCAAAAATTTTTCCGGGCGCGGACATCAGCCGGTTGCGCAGTTCCAGCCGCACCGACTCCGGCGTTCATGCCCTGGGCATGGTGGCGCAGGTGGAAATCCCGGGCTGCCGCATGCCGGCGTGCAAACTGGCGCTGGCCCTCAACGCCTGCCTGCCCGCCGACGCGCGCGTCATGGCGGCGGCGCGTTGCCGGGCGGATTTCGACGCGCGCTTCGATGCCACGGGAAAACAGTACCGTTATTTTGTGTGGAACGCGCCGGCGATGAATCCGTTGTTGCGCGCGCAGGCCTGGCATGTGGCCCGCCCGCTGGATCTGGCCGCGATGCGGGCGGCGGCGAAGTTTTTTCCGGGCCGGCACGATTTTAAATCGCTCGCCGGCGCGCGGAGTTATGAAATGAAATCCACCGTGCGCACTTTGCGGCGGTGCGACATCCTGCGGCGCGGCCCGCTGTTGACCTTCATCATCGAAGGCGACGGTTTTCTCTACAAGATGTGCCGCGGGATTGTGGGAACGCTGGTGCAGGCGGGGCAGGGGAAGATCGCCCCGGACGACATCGCGGAAATCCTGCGCCGCAAAGACCGCCGCGCCGCCGGCATGACGGCCCCCGCGCACGGCCTGGTGTTGTGGAAAGTGTTCTACGGAAAGAAACGGAGTGATGTGAATTGTGAAGAGTCTTCGCCATGAATGTCGTTTTGGTTGAGCCTGAGATTCCGCCCAACACCGGGAACGTGGCGCGGCTTTGCGCGGCCACGGGCGCGACGCTGCATTTGATCGAGCCGTTCGGCTTTGCGCTGGAGGATAAACATCTCAAACGCGCCAGTCTGGATTACTGGCAGCACCTGGCCTGGCATCGGTGGGCCGGGTGGAGCGAGTTTGAAAAACAGCTTCCGCCAAAGGCCCGCCTCTGGCTGATTGAATGCAACGGCCCGCGGAATTATGCCTCCGTGAATTACGCCCCCGGCGATTACCTGGTTTTTGGACGCGAAACAGCCGGACTGCCCAAACCGATTCTGGAACGTTATCGCGACGGTTGGCTGCGCATACCGATGTTTCACGACCGGGTTCGTTCGCTGAATTTGTCCAATTGCGTGGCGCTGGTTCTTTACGAGGCGCTGCGGCAGCAGCGGTTTGCCGGCGAAGTCCGGCAGGGGAATGCCGGCCGGCGCGGATTTGGCTCGCCAAGGGCCGGGGAGGAATTGTAGAGTTGCGCCGGGGCGATTAGCGCAGTGGTAGCGCAGCAGCTTTACACGCTGTTGGTCGGGGGTTCGAATCCCTCATCGCCCACCATCCACAACCAACATAAAACAGGATGCAGAATGCGGAATGCAGAATGGCCCGAACCCGTACAAATAGTATTTACAAGTCGCGCCGGCGCGCTCACTTGGTGAACCGGAAATTGGCCACGTCGTAGTCCTGCATCACGTAACTCTTCAATTCCAGCCGGAGCTTGCCGGCGCGCTTGGCCTGCGTCTCCCCGCCGGCCGCCGTCAAATCGGCGAAGCTGATAATCTCGGCGCGGATGAAGCCCTTCTGCATGTCGGTGTGGACTGTGCCCGCCGCCTCCCAGGCGGTCGTCCCGGCGCGGATGGGCCAGGCGCGGTTCTCCTTGCCGCCGAGAGTCAGGAAGCAGATGTAGCCGCTCTCGGCCAGCGCGCGCACCAGCAGGGCGTCCGGCGCCGCCAAGTCCGCTTCGCCGGCCACGACCACCGGGCGGTTGGTGACAAAGGCATGCGCCGAAACCGCCGCCAACTCCTCCGGCGTCAATCCGAGCCGGGAGACGGGCGTCTCGCTGACCAGGCCATCGGCCATTTTTTGCAGCACCTTTTTCTCCGCTTCGCCTGCGTCGCGTCCGAGGCGCGTCTCGACAAAATCCAGGTCCTTCATCAGCAAGTCACTCAAGGCGGCGCGGCTGGTGAGGATGGCGTCGCAGACGGCCAGTTCCTTGTCGCCGGCCAGAACGACCTGCGCATAGACCTTTTTTTGCGCCTCCACCAATTTGTCGGCCTGGTCCAGCCGGGGGTCCTTGACGTTATGATTGCCCGCCGGGATGCCGGTGATGCCAAAGAGGCAAATTTTCATGCCCAGTGCTTAGGTTGCCATGCGCCCCAGGTCAAGAAGGAAAGGAACCAAATAGGACGCGCGAGCAGAATCAGCCCTGGGGAAGACCGACACATAAAACGCCCAATCCATCGTCCAGAAAGGACGCCATCAGGCGGTTTGACAAAAGGCCACGTTTGGGCCACATTGGGCACATGAGCGCAATTGCCAAAAGCCGTATTGACCCCGAACTGAAACGCCAGGCTGAAGCCGTCTTGGAAGAGATCGGACTGAAACCACGCGCCGCATTGGAACTTTTTTACAAACAGATCATCAAGCGCCGGGCCATCCCGTTCCCTGTCCAAGCAGACAGCCCGGAGGATGAGGTTTTGAGCCCGGCCACCCGCCGCAATACGCTGGCTGATGAGTTTTAGGGATGAGAACTGTCCCGCAACCTGGCGAAGTTTGGTTTATTGACATGGGCATGGTTGGCAAACCGCGTTATGCGCTCGTTCTGGCGGCGCAAACCGATGCCCGACTGGCACTGGCCAGCGTGGTTTTGATCACCACACAGTTTGAGGACACGACTTACGAGGTGACACTGCCCCGCGTGCCGTGGTTGCGGGAGCAAAGCTACATCAACGTCCAGAGCATCCAGCCGGTGAAGTTCACCGAATTCGTCCGCAAAGCTCCCGGAGAATTTGAGGCTCGCGTCATGAGCGAAGTGGAAGCCGCGCTCAAACGCTGGTTGAAGCTCTAATAGTTCGGGACAGGGGGCAGGACGTCTTGCGTGTCGGGCGGCGGCGACGCGAACCGGGGTTCGGAACGCCGTCACCGCCACTTCCGACCATGGTGCCTTGGCGGGTGATCAGTGGTACGCTCTCGTGTGAGAGAATACGCCATGCAAGGGGGGTGGACGTTCTTGGACGCACTTGATATGAATATAACAAACATTGTGCGAAATAACTGCCCTGTGGCTCTTGTGAAGCGGTGCGCCAACAAGCGTTGACGCGATCTGGGGTCGTTTGCTGGAAGGTTCAGGCCAAAATCAAGCCCCGGAATCTTTCATGCGCCGCCGAACCGGCAACGACGGTTTGGATGAGAAAGTTGGTGTCGAAATGAATCATGCCGAATTATCCGGGCATCAACGTCTGGCTTCGCGTACGGAGGTCATCCATTCCGCCGCCTTCGCTGCATCAAGGTGGAGATGCTTTTGCAGTGATTCCAAAGCCTGCAACGGCGAGATGGCGGCGCGGTTCACGGCATCCGATTGGAAAATGGTGAGCAGGCCGGAGGCTTTTTCGGGCAGGCTCTCCGCGCCTTTGGCCAGAACGTGTCCGTGGTCAAGTTCGACTTCAACGGTCCGATAACTCATGCCGTGAACTTACGCCTCCGCTCGCCTGGCCGCAAGCGGCGATTTGCGGTTGTTGGGAGGCTGATCAATCGGTGGTGAAGCCGAAACGGCTGGAATACGGCCAATAGACAAACCAGGCCTTGCCGATGACGTTCTGTTGCGGGAAATCTCCCCAATAACGCGAATCGGAGCTGTTCTTGGTGTTGTCGCCGAAGACGGCGTAGTGTTTGTCGCGGACTTTCAGTTGGTCCGCGGTGGTGCGGAGCGGGTTGAGGCGGAAATCGGGCGCGAGGATGTGCCCGCTGTAGCGGCTTTCGCGCGGCGGCGCGTTGGTGTCAAATCCATAGACATTCTTGAAGTGCGGCGTGGAGGCGTCCAAACGGACTCCGTTGACGCGGACATGGCGGTCGTCGCCAATGGTGATGGTCTCGCCCGGCAGGCCGATGAGGCGCTTGACATAAAACTGGTCCGCGGCGATCTGGGGAATGTCCCTGGTTCTGAAAACCACAATCTCTCCGCGGGCCGGCCGGCGGAAATTATAGGTCAGGCGGTCCACGAACAAATGGTCGCCGCTGTACTCGACGGATGCTTGATGATAGATGGCGCCATGCAGGGCAAATTCCCACGCGCGCTTCCAGAGTCCCGGCATGACAAAACTCGGATCGCCGCGGCGGTCTTGCACCGTGACGCCGTACAAAGTGGGCTGCATGGAGCCGGTCGGTATCTTGAAGGGTTGGGCGAAGAAGGCGCGGACGCTGATGGCGATGACGATGGCCATGAGGAGGACTTCCACGTTTTCGCGCCATTCGGGGTGCGGATAGGGCCGGAGCGATTGTTGGGCGGCCTGCTCCAATTCGAGGTCGCGCACGGCCAGGGTTTCGTCGCCGGCATCGGCATCGAGGGCGGCTTTGGTCTCCCGCAAGGCGGTGTCGAGGAGCTGGAGGTCTTGGGGGGCGAGGAGGTCGCGTTGGGTGTCGCGGAGGTTGCGGAGGCGGCCCCACAAATCGGAGGTTTGGCGGAATTGGCGGGAGAGGAACCAGCGGAAGGTCATGGCTAGGCCGGGGCGGCGGAGTGGGACGGATGGGACCGATGGGACTGATTTGGAATCGTCATGCAGATGGTGTTTTGGGTCAGGCTTTGAGGACCTGGATGAAGGCTTCCTGGGGAATGTTGACGGAGCCGAAGGATTTCATGCGCTTCTTCCCCTCCTTTTGCTTTTCGAGAAGCTTGCGTTTGCGCGTGATGTCGCCGCCATAGCATTTGGCGGTGACGTCTTTGCGCAGGGCGCCGACGGTTTCGCGGGCGACAATTTTGCCGCCAATGGCGGCCTGGATGGCGACCTGGTATTGCTGGCGGGGAATGACTTCCTTGAGCTTGGCGGCGAGGATGCGTCCCCTGCCCTCGGCCTTGGAACGATGGACGATGCAGGAGAAGGCGTCCACCGGCTCGCCGTTGACCAGCATGTCGAGTTTGACCATGTCGGCCTCCTGGTAGCCGGCGTGCTCGTAATCCATGGAGCCGAAGCCGCGGGTGATGCTTTTAATGCGGTCGTGGAAGTCAATCAGAATTTCGCTCAAGGGCAGCGTGCTGGTGAGCATGACGCGGCGGGGATCCAGGGTTTCGGTGTGGTCCACCAGGCCGCGTTTTTCGGCCAGGAGGGCCATCATGTCGCCGATGTACTCGTTGGGGCAGATGACGAAGGCCCAGACCATGGGCTCGTCAATCTTTTGAATATAGTTGACTTCGGGCAGGAAGGCGGGGTTGTCCACCTCCTTGAGGGCGCCGTCGGTCATGGTGACGCGATAGATGACGCTGGGATACGTGGCGATGATGTCCATGCCGTATTCGCGGCGAAGGCGCTCCTGGACGATTTCCAGATGGAGCAGGCCGAGAAAGCCGCAGCGGAAGCCAAAGCCCAGGGCGAGGGAGCTTTCCGGCTGATAGACGAAGGCGGAGTCGTTGAGCTGGAGCTTGCCGAGGTTGGCCTTGAGGTGTTCGTAGTCGGCGGTGTTGATGGGATACAGGCCGCTGAAGACCATGGGATGGATTTCCTTGAAGCCGGGCAGGACGGGCGACGGATTCTTGGCGTCGGTGATGGTGTCGCCCATCTTGACGTCCATGGGGCTTTTGATGTTGGCGGTCATGTAGCCGGTTTCGCCGACTTGGAGTCTTTCGCGCGCGTAAGGCTTGGGGTTGAAGCTGCCGACTTCCTTGACTTCGACGGTTTTGCCGGAGTGGAGCAGTTGGACGCGCATGCCGGGAAACAATTCTCCATTGAAGATGCGGACATGGGTGACGACGCCTTTGTAGGTGTCGAAATAAGAATCGAAGCCGAGGGCCTGGACGGAGGGCGCCCCGGTGGGTTTGGGGGGCGGAATGCGCGCCACGATGGCTTCCAAAACATCGTCAATGCCGATGCCCTCCTTGGCGCTGGCCAGAATGGCGGTGTCGCCGGGAATGGCCAGGATGTCTTCCATCTGGATTTTGGTCTGGGGGATGTCGGCGTGAGGCAGGTCAATTTTGTTGATGACGGGGATGATGAGCAGATTCTGTTTGGTGGCCAGATGGACATTGGCCACGGTCTGGGCTTCGACGCCCTGGGCGGCGTCAATGATGAGCAAGGCCCCTTCGCAGGCGCTGAGGCTGCGGGAGACTTCGTAGGAGAAATCCACATGGCCCGGGGTGTCAATGAGGTTCAACTCGTAAGTTTCGCCGTTTTTGGCCTGGTAGAGCATGGTGACGGGATGGGCCTTGATGGTGATGCCGCGTTCGCGCTCCAGGTCCATGGAGTCGAGCAATTGCTCCTCCATTTCGCGGGTGGCGATGGTTCCGGTGCGATGGAGGAGGCGGTCGGAGAGCGTGGTTTTCCCGTGGTCAATGTGGGCGATGATGCTGAAATTTCTAATGTGCGCGGCGTCCATTTACGGGGGAAGATTAAGGGGAATGGTGAATTTTGAATAGTGAATTGTGAAAGGGGCGCGCGATTTGGGGAATGAGACGAATGGGGCGGGCGGTTTGGAGGCGTTGGCGGCGGTAGGCGGGTCCCCTGCCCTGCCCCGGCGCTGTGGGAATTAGAAAATTGCGGCGGTCAAAGCGTGCTGGACAGTTTTCCGGCGCGGGGGCAGTTTTGGGCCGCCATACCATGTGGAAACGACAGCGCAGAAAGAAGTTGCAGTCCACTCCATTTCCTCCTGCCTGGAGGGGAATTCTGGAGGCCCGCGTGCCGCTGTATGGGCGGCTGCCCGAACCGGATCGGCGGGAGTTGGAAGGGCACACCCAAGTGTTCCTGGCGGAAAAGAATTTCGAAGGGTGCGGCGGGTTGGCGATGACCGAAGAGATCCAAGTCTGTATCGCGGCGCAGGCCTGCGTGCTCTTGTTGCATCGCCACACGGACTATTATCCCGGATTGCGCTCCGTGCTGGTGTATCCGGGCAGGTATTTCGCGCCCACGACCCGGCACTTGGGGTCGGGAATCGTGGAAGAACGCCAGGAAGCCCGGCTGGGAGAAGCGTGGCCGGAGGGAACGGTGGTGCTGGCTTGGGACGCGGTGTGCGCCGGCGCGTCGGACCGCAAAGCCGGGACCAATATTGTCCTTCACGAGTTTGCGCATCTGTTGGATTTTGAAGATGGCTGGAGCGATGGCGCTCCTTTGCTTGACAGAGGAGAATCGCCATCGGCGGGAAGGAGCAAAAAGGCTTCATGGGCGCGAGTGCTGGGCGCGGAATTCAAAAAGCTTCGGGCCGGAGCGCAAATGGGTGAAGAGCCTGATTTGGATGTTTATGGCGCCACAAACCCCGCCGAGTTCTTCGCTGTCGCCACCGAATCGTTTTTTGAGCGGTCGCAGGAGATGCAAGAGAAACACCCGGAGCTATACGAGCAGCTCAAGGGGTTTTATCGGCAGGACCCGGCGCGGTGGGAAGGGGAAAAGAGCGCGGCTAACGCGCCTGATTTCACTCTGGGGGAATCGGGCGGATCAAGCGCATAATGTGGAGGCGTTGGCGGCGGGAGCCGGGTCCCCTGCCCTGCCCGGCGGAAGTTCAAAATCATCAAAGGGGGTCAAACCGTACTTTTGCCCAATCATCGGTGGAGTATTTTATCTTGCTCTGTCCTCCATGCCCAAGCGCGTCAAGGGAAATGAGCAAAAGCATGTTTTGACATGTGGCCTGCACGGAGTCGAGATAATGATCGGCCACCTCCCAGCCAGCATTGGCTACATACCAGTCGAACTGCTGTTCCACGTCGGCGATGAATTCATCCGTTTTGCGGACGTTCATTTGGCCGTGGATTTAACCTGCGCTCGCGCTCGCTCCCGGATGGCTATGAAATCCGCCGCGGTCAGCGGGGTGGCGGGCTTTTCCGCCGCTTCCAGCAACCAAGCTTCGAGGTCGGGCGTGACGGGGAAAGGTCGGGACTGTTGGTCGCGCAGGGAGCGAAGGACATCATTGACGAGGTTGCTCGCATCAGTGCAGTTACCCGCCTGAACTTGCTCCTGCAGGAAATCTTCAACGTCTTTGGCCAGTGCAATCGTCATGCACTCAATATGCCGGAGCGGGAAGGATGTGTCAAATGCTCATGGGGCAGATGCCCTTCATTGACTTGGGGGATGCGGGACGCGAGGGGTTGGGGCGGAGGAGCACCTCCGCCCTACCGTGAGGCGGGACGCGCGCTCCCAGGTAATATCGAAATGCGACGGTCATAGACCGCCGCTACATTTTTTTGTGGTTCACTCCCCTGCCCTGCCGTGGCGGTTCTTCCTTACGGCTTGCCGAACAGTGTGCCGAGCAGGCCGTAAAGGCCCAGGCCGAGTGCGGAGAGGGAATCTCCCGCGATCAATCCCCCGCCTATCAAGGAAGAGTCGCTCATGTCGTCGGGCACGGCGGGGCCGTCCGCCAGTTTTGGTTGGCGGCTTTTTTTGCGTTCCTTCAATCCATCCATCAGGGAACCGGCCACGCCGCCGACGCTGAACCACGTCACCGCCGGCAAGTCAACAAAACCGCCAAAAGAAGAGGCGTACGGGCTGGAAAGGAGGAAGGCGTCCAACACGAAATCGGCGGCGCGTCCTTTGGGGCCGGCTTGGACGAACCGGCGCCAGGGCCGGCTGTTCTTGATGAGCTTGCGCAAGGCTTCGATGAGGAAGCCGGCCCCGATGCCGATTTCCAGGGCGGTGGTGAAAATGGCGTTGGGATGCGTCAAGTTCTGCAGCGCGCCGACGAATTTGTAGGTCATGGCGGAGGCCCATTTCTCGGCGCCAGGGACATTGTGGTGCTCAAAAGTATTGACACGCAGAACAGGGTAGGCTTGCATGAAGACCCGGGCGAGCGCGACGGAGAGAACAGCGCCCATGAGAATGCCGATGACCTGGTAACGGAACTGGTTGGCGCGATTGGTCCCCAAGCGCCAGCCGGTGGAACGATCCTGCTGCATGTCCACGCCGGAGCTGCACGAAATGAGGAGGATGGAGGCGCACATCAGGCCCACGCCCGGGTCTTTCAATCCCAGGGAAGCCATGATGACGACCGAGACGACAAAGGCGCTGGAAATGGGGTTCCAATCCGAAATGCCGTCGGCAATGCCGTTGATCAAAACAAAAACCAGTGTCAACAAGATGGCGACGGCGACAAAATAGAGAGGCAGGCGCAGGATATGGCTGGCGACAAAAGCCAGGGCGGTTCCCCAGCAAACTTCCCAAACCAGGAGGCGCGGCGTGCTGACGTTTTTCCAATCTTCGCCCGGCGGCCGGGGCGCGGCCTTCTTTTCCCGCCACTGGGCGACAAATTTGCAGGCGATGATGGACAGGTCAATGATGGCGGCGCCGAGAATGGTTCCCAGGGCGATGACGAAACCGATTTTGCGATAGGTGTCTTGCGGGCCGAGCCAGCCGATCTGGCGCAACCACGGCGTGAGCGCCCTGCCCACCAGCGCCAGGATCAAACTGGGGATGGCAATGCGCGCGCCCACCACCATGCCGGCCCCGATCGTTCCGCCGGAATAGTCCAGACTGTCAAAACGCGCCGCCGCCCCGGGGCCGGCCACGGCCTTGAGAAAGTTGGAGCCAAGCCCGCCCGCCAGGCCGGCCAGAGCGCCGCCGCCCAGTTTGGCGATGGACCGCTTGAGGAGGGTTTTGTCGGTCAGGGCGCGCAAAATATTGGCGACAGCATAACCGGAGGGGTAGGTCAATTGCATCTTGTCCACGAGGATGGGGGTGTAAAGCATGCCGGTGCCGACGCCGAACATGCCGATGCAG
>Ga0326728_10023551_pt1 | contig 11264 bp, 7 predicted proteins | sample MB3enrmetagenome_FD_207602 | JGI IMG/M metagenome (GOLD analysis project Ga0326728, IMG submission 207602) | Lab enriched peat soil microbial communities from McLean, Ithaca, NY, United States - MB31MN | ecosystem: Environmental > Terrestrial > Soil > Wetlands > Peat | place: USA: New York... | reverse complement strand
TGCTCTCCTCCTCCCTTGGTGCTCCGCGACCGGAAGCCGCTGATGTTTTGTTTGTCGGGCAGCGGCCAGGGCGGCATCTGTTGGGCGTTGTACACACCACCGACAATAACAGGGTGGTCAGGGTCGCCTTCCTCGAAGTCGACCCAGACCTCCTGGCCAATTCGGGGAAGAAACAACGCCCCCCATTGGTTGCCCGCCCAAATCTGCGAGACGCGGCACCAAGCTGTTCCTGTGCCGTACCGGTACTGATCCCAGGGGAACATAACCTGAATCCGGCCGTATTCATCCGTGCTGATCTCGTCACCGCTCGGGCCAACGACGATTGCGGACGCGAGGCTGTGGACGTGCGGGCGTACGGTCACGCGCGAAGGGCGGAAAGGAACTGACAGAGGGATGCACGTAAAAGTATTCGAGTAAGACTCCCCTTCTGCAACTCCGGTCGAAGGGTAGGCGTCGGTCACCGCCGTGTGTTGTATCTCCGTCAGGACGTAATCGGTATTCATATCCTGCCGAGGATGCTCTTCCAAGGTAAACTTATACCCGCTGACAAACATCCGGCAGTGGCTCGATCCCTTGGCAACAAGGTGTCCGGCTTCTATCTCCTGCATGCGGACTTTGGCCAGAGACTGTCCCTTGTCCTTGGTCAAATGCTCGCCCGGGTAATCGTAGACCTCGTATTTGGTGTTTCCTCCAACCTCATACATGGTGGGCTCGTTGGCCATTAAATTGGTGCCGCGTGTTTCGAAATTGTAATCCTGCTGGGAGTATTTTCCGGGGCGCAGCTCCCGCTCGATGTGCCACTCGGTAATGACGTCTTTCTGGGGTCCCCCCGAAATCGTAACGTAGCGAATATCGCTTTGGCCGGGACAGGAACCATGGGCGGTCGGAGAGTCCGCCAGCACCAGCGTGTGTTTCCCTTCCTCGTGCTTGAAAAAGTAGAAAATTCCGTATTGTTCCATCAAGCGGGAAACAAAATTAAAACTCGACTCCCGGTATTGCACACAATACTCCCGTGGCTCATAAGAACCTTGCAGTGAGTTGGTGTAGTCGTTGAAACCCAGATCGCTGAACACTTGTGTGATGATATCGGGAATGGTCTTGTTCAGGAAACCGCGGCAATCCGCATCTCGGGTCAGAAGCCAAAGCCAGGGCACCATTTCGGCTCTGTAAGATGTAAACTCCTCTTCCGTTGCGTGCTGCGCAAAGCGGCTGATAATGCCGTTGAGGTAGCGATAGGATCCGTCGGCTTGTCTCAAAGAGATAGTCACGTTCTTACCGATGATGTCTTCAAATGAAATTGATCGGTTCTCGGACAGGAGGTCGAGTTCGAACCTGAAAAGGCGCGAAATCCCCTCGCTGCCCTGGAAACCTCGGAGCAGCAAAACATCCTTCCCCAGCGGAGTGTCGATCTTAATCAGTCCACCTTCTTGAGTGTAAGCGCCCATGGTTCTCCCCCAAAACAGTCGAAAAGTCGAGGGGTCGAGAAGTTGAGAGTCAAAGGTCGGAGATTGACCACTCCTTGATCAGGCCTAGTACCCCTCAACTCTCGACTTCTCGACCTTCGACTCCTCGACTTTCTACTCTAGACTTCTCGGCCTCTCGACCTTTCGACTTTCAACTCCTCGACTCCTTGACTCCTCGACTTCTCGACTATTGATACACAAACGCGCCATCCGGACCCACGCCCACGTGAAGGGCGCTGAGTTTTTCGCCTTCCGACATCCGTCCCAGCAATTGCCGCGAAATATCCGGAAGCAAGGTGTTAGTGAGGATATTGTCCACATTGCGTGCCCCGCTTTCAACTTCCGTGCAGCGGCTCGCCACCGTGTCCACCAGGACCGGGTCATAGCTGAGTTGGATCTTATGGTTTTCCTGTATACGCCGCTGGATTTTCCGCAGCTTCAAGACCACGATCTGTTTCAGCGATTCATCGCGAATCGGGTAGTACGGGATCACCACCATGCGGCCCAAAAATGCCGGTTTGAAGATCTTATTCAGTTCCGGCTTCAGTGTCTTCACCAGAGCCTCCGAACCGGGCATGGTTTCCGGATCGGCGCAGAGCTTCATCATGCGGTCCGTTAAGGCATTGGTGGTCAGTATGATAATGGTATTCTTGAAGTCGATTTCGCGGCCCTCGCCGTCTTCCATCATGCCTTTGTCGAATACCTGATAGAAGAGCTCGAGAACATCGGGGTGCGCCTTCTCGACTTCATCCAGAAGCACCACGGAATAGGGGCGGCGGCGCACCGCCTCCGTCAACACCCCACCTTCACCATAGCCGACGTATCCGGGAGGTGAACCTTTCAGGGTGGAAACGGTGTGCGGCTCCTGAAACTCGGACATGTTAATGGTGATCAGGTTGTGTTCTCCGCCGTAAAGCAGGTCGGCAAGGGCCAGCGCGGTTTCCGTCTTACCCACGCCGCTCGGGCCGAGCAGCATGAACACCCCGATGGGTCTGTTGGGATCATCCAAACTGGCCCGTGACGTCTGAATCCGCTGGCCGATGATATCCAGGGCATGGGTCTGGCCAATCACCCGTTTTTCGAGATGAGCGCTGAGCGTCAAGACGGTGGAAATTTCATCCTTGAGCATCTTGCCCACCGGAATTCCTGTCCACGCGGAGATCACCTCACTCACAATTTGGGCGTCGACAGCCACCCTCATCATGGGCGTTTCGCCCTGCAAGGCGGCCAGTTCCGTGTCGAGTTTCGTGAGTTCCGCGCGCAACGCTTCGGGGTCGCGAACCGGGGCAGGTTCGCTGGCCGCGGGGGCAGGAGCGGGGGCCCCACCCGCGGGGTTAGCCGTAGCGGTCGGGGAGGCAGGAGCGGCGCCTTCCGACGCGGTTTTATCCGCCGACACGACGGCATGGCCGTCGCCAGAAACCGCCGCCTCGAGCTGGGCACGCAACTCCCGGATCTTCGAGACCAATTCGTGCTCTTTGCTCCACCGTTCACGAAGTGTTTTCAGGCCGGCCTCAACTTCCGCCTTCTGCTTTGCGATCTGTTCCAGGCGTTCCGCGTGGTCTGCGCCCAAGGCACTCTCGCGTTCGAGAATTCGCTGCTGAACTTCCAAGTCGTCCATCTGGCGGGTGGCATCCTCGATGGCTGGCGGCGTAGCGCTCTGGCCGAGCGCCAGGCGCGCACAAGCGGTATCCAGTACGCTCACCGCCTTATCAGGAAGCTGGCGGCCGGCCAGGTATCGGTGCGAGAACTTCACCGCGGCGGCCAAGCCCTCGTCGAGGATGCGAACCTTGTGGTGCTTCTCCAGCGCGGGAATTATTCCCCGCAACATCACCGCACATTGCGTTTCGATGGGCTCTTCCACCTTGACCACCTGGAAGCGCCGCGCCAGCGCCGCGTCCTTCTCAAAATACTTCTTGTACTCAGACCAGGTCGTGGCGGCAATGGTCCTCAGTTCGCCGCGGGCCAGGGCCGGCTTAAGCAGGTTTGCCGCGTCGTTCTGGCCGGCTTGGCCACCCGCCCCAATCATGGTGTGCGCCTCATCGATGAAGAGGATGATCGGAATCGGCGAAGCCTTGACCTCTTCGATCAACCCTTTCAGCCGGTTCTCAAATTCGCCCTTGATGCCGGCCCCCGCCTGCAATAGGGCCAGATCCAGGGAGCGAATAGTGACATTCCTAAGCGGGGGCGGTACATCCCCTTTGGCTACCCGCAGAGCGAAGCCTTCCACCACCGCGGTCTTTCCTACCCCAGCTTCGCCAGTGAGAATGGGATTGTTCTGCCGGCGGCGCATCAGGATGTCAATGATCTGGCGAATCTCCATGTCTCTTCCGAGCACAGGATCGATCTTGCCGCTCTTCGCATTTTGGGTGAGATTGATCGTAAACTGGTCGAGATTGGCGGTCTTGCCGGCGCCTGCGGGCCGGGGCGCGCCGGCTGGCGCTGCCACACTCGTGGCCATTTCTTCTGCCGAGCCTTCCAAAATCGAAAGGAAGTCTTTGCGCAGAACGTCTCCGTCGACCTTCTGAAACTCCCTGCTTATTTCACGGCTCAGCCTGCGCAGCTCATCGTTGCTGGTCAGAGCGAGGATAGTGAAACCCGTCCGGACCTGCCCGGCGTTGTAATCGATGGACCCGATGGTCCACGCCTCGGTCATCATTTTCACCACGGAAGGGCTGAGGGCAGGGGTCCGGGCATTGCCGGTCTTGAGCTTGTCCAGGCTCCGGCCCAATTCCGCCGAGAGGCGCGACTTGTCCACGCCGAAGTGGCTGGCGATGCGGGCAAAGTCGCCCTCCGCCTGGTCCAGCAGCTTGAGCAGATAATGCTCGACCTCGATATCGTAATGCGTCCGGGACAAGCACAAGCCGGCGGCCGACTCCAGCGCGTTCCGGGTTGAGTCATTGAGCTTCCCGATCAACGATTTAAGGTTTATTGCCATGTGCGCGTCCCTCCCAAAGTTGCAGTATAGTGTCGTCGACGTCTCTGCCCATTTCTTTGGTTCTGCCCCAGGTAGTCCAACCCAGTTTTGGGGCAGATTCCGCCTCGGCCCCGAGTTCACAACGCGGGACTTCGTGGCGGTTCAAGATAAGCTGCGCCTCAAAATCGAACTCGTCATTCGAAAAGAAGCGCGTCAATGCCCGTAACGGCTCGAAGGCTGAACCTGTGGGCAAGAATTCCAGGTACTGGGCGAGCGACAAGGGACCGATCTTTAGGCGCACGCGAGCGGTCTGATCCCAGATTTCGTCACCCACCACTGCGCCAACTGCCAATTGCTCCGAATAACTGTTTCTACTTTCGAAGCTGCACTGATCACTCTTCTCGATCCGGTACCAGCCCCCTGCGAATTGATCCACCTCCACTGGCACTTCGAAGTAATCGCTCAAAATCTGTTCCAGGGCGACCGCCGACCGGGGATGCTGCGCCAGCAGACCCGAATAATAAAGCAGAGAGTCATCACCGACCGTCTGCCTATCCTGGAGGCCGCGGGTGCCGAGGCCAATCAAATCCAGTAGATGACGCGAAAACTGGTCGCGGTCGCCACGCTCATATGCGATCCAGAAGCGGTATTTTTCCCAAGCCTGAAAGAAGAGGGAGATTATGCGGTGGTTGAAGGTGTCGAAAAAATCGATTGCCGAGAAATCGCCCGCCCGCGCCCTTTCCACCATGAAAGCCGTGTAATTGGACGGCAGCACGCCTTCCGGGCCCGTCATCCCCATGAAGTTGACCTTCATCTCGACGGGGCCCTTGGCTGGCCAATTCAGAGCCTCAATCTCGCTGGCTGGAAAGACAAGCGTCGAATGAGCCTGGAAGCGGGCCACTTCCGCCGAGGGCGGAGCAAACTTACCCACCCCCACCTTGTCGGGGAAAAAGCGCTCCAACAGGCGCACGGCCTGAAAAAACTCGAAGAGGTAAGGCTCCTTGCGCAGCCGCTCTTCCAGGGCCGACTTGGCTATATCAAGATTGCCTGGCCGGCTCGAGGTGGCCATTCTTTCAACACCTCCCTCCGCTGGCGAGTCTTGACCACAAGCTGGCTGAAGCTATTGAGCGAAGCGTACAGCGCCAGGAAACGTTCAATCACTGCCGTAAACAGGAATACTCCTCCACCCACGAACTCGTCCTCATCGAACTCCATCTGGACGCGCGTCCCTCTGGCGAACGTTATGCCATTTTCCGAGAGGATCCGCGCGAAGTGACGTTGGCTGTCCAAGCTCACGATGCCCCCGACTTGTTTTTCAAGGTCCGCAGAATCCGAAAAGTTGTAAAGGCGGAGGATTTCCTGGAAAGCCTCTTTGCCCTCCTCCACGATGGAAAGGTAGTTCAGGGCGAGATGGGAAATTAGGCGCCAAAATGCGCCCCTGCCCATTGGGGGCCGAAGGGTTGCGGTGGGTTTGCGCAAGGCCACCGCGCCCTTGATCGGTCCAACTCCCTCGATCTCGAAATCGCCACTTTCGTTCCCGAACGGCAAGCGCGCCAGGATGTCACGATTCGTGCATGTGCAGCGGACCGTGATGGTCTCGGCATCAGGCAAGGAAGCGCGCGAGGACAGGTTGACCAAATGCAGGTAGACTTCCGAGCCTTCATCGCCTTTGCGCCTCGAGGGCCGCCGCGTGGTATGCCAGAAGGTTTGACTCTTGTCCCTCAAAGCCCGGTGCCGGTAAGCGTAGAAAGGCTCGTAATAAGTAATCTCATGGGTCTGGGGATTCGAACTCAGAACCTCATCGATCGAAAAAACCTCCGTGGCGTTCCTTCGCCGCACGTCCGGCACGATAGGATACTCGGAGCGGGTTTGGGTCAGCAGGATGGGTTCAGCCGTTTGAGGAAACAGATTGATCACCGGAGAGCACCCCAGGCGGATCGTCTTGGCATTGACCCCAACTTCCAATCGTTGTTGCCGGTGGTTGGCTTCAAAAGGCGCGATGAGAAACACCATTTCGGCGCGCCCCCCCAGGCCCGTTTGTGCCAGTCCCTCCAGCCCCTGGAGTTCAAAGAAGAAGAATTTCTCCGGCAACGAAAAGTACTCCTGGAAAAGCCGGTAACCCACAAAGGACCGGCGCGGGTACGGCAGCATGGATTCTTCTTCGGAAAACCCCATGGGCCGCAAAGAGTGCGGGGGCAGGGTGACTGGAGGCTTGCGGCTGTTCGCAGGGTCCCTCAGCACGATTTGAGTGCAATTGTTCGAGAGCAATTCGTAGAGAGTGTGGGCGATATCGCCTTCGCCGTGCAAGTAGAGGCGCAGCGACGGAAGCCGGAGCTTGTCGAATCCGACATCGGAAAGGCAGCGAAGTTCCACCCGCAGGGCCGCGACCGCCTCCGGGGCGCGCAAGGGAGGATTCAGCTTGTCCGGGGTCAACCATTTCGCCTCGGCGACCTCAATTGGCCAGAGTGTCACCTCATAGCAAGTGCGGAATTTACAGGGCACACCCTCGATGGGCCGGGAATAGAGCACCGAGCCACGCGGAATCTTCAAGCCTGTGGTGAGCTTACCCTGCGTCGGATCCAGGTGGAACTCCGCCACCGTCATCGAGGGGATCGGCCTGAGGAAATGAGGATAGAGAACGCTGAGCAACCCCTCCGTGATCTGGGGAAATTCATCGTCGATCTTCAGGTGAACGCGAGCCGCGAGGAAAGCAAAACCCTCTAACAGCCTCTCGACATGCGGATCGTCGCACCGGTTGGCATCCAATTGCAGGCGCGCCGCAATTTTGGGATGCTTCTCGGCAAACTCCGCTCCCATCTGCCGCAGAAAGCTCAGCTCGCTCTCGTAATATTCCAGAAGATCGTCACGCATGCTACGAACCTTTGACCTGGTATTGGCCGCTCATCGGTTCCAGCACGGTATCAAAGAAAACGTGCTCGGGAGCAGGATCCATGCGCAGCAATCCTTCGATGCCGAAGCGAAGCACGCGCGTATCGTCGGCCGCGGGTTCCAGAGTCACCTTGGTGTTCAGAAGCCTTGGCTCAAAGAAATCGATGGCCGTCTTGATAGCCTCGAGCAGATTTGCCTGGTCTTTGGGCGATCGCAGATACAGGCTGGAGACGTCCGGCAGCCCGTAGTTGTAAAGCGAATGTTCCAACTCTTTAAGAGACGCTGGGGATTTTTCGATGGTCCGCCGGGTATTGAGCAGCCATTCCAAGTCGCGCCGGACCGCGGCCTTCAACTCACGCACGGATTGAGCTCTCGAAAGGGGAGGCTCCAGCTTGCGCTCAGGCTCCTGATCGATGAGTCGATCAAGCGCCGACAACGTAACCGGACCTTCCCTTTGTGTTGTCGGCATTAGGCTTCAAGACAGGAAATAGCCTGGACGGGATCAAGACGGACGACCTTCTGAAAAAGCCTGTCCTTTTCCGCTTCATCCGCTTGTACCCTTTGGCTGTTCTTCACAATCATGACCAACGCCTTGGCTACAACTTCCCGGTCCTCCCAGACTTCCAGGTGATTATTCTCAATAACGGAGGCCAAATCCTCGATGATAGGTTGGGCAATCTGGCTCTTCCCGGCTGCGATGCAAATCTCGACGAGTTGCATCTTGCGCAAGAACTGGCCTCTTCCCGAAAGTTGTCTTTCCACCTCGCGCTGTATCAACTCAATGGCCTCTTCCGCCTGCCCGGCGCGCAACGCCTCCCGGGCCAAGTCGTAGCTGTCCACAAACTTTCGGTGCCATCCCGGGGCGGAGTGGTTCTCCAGGACCGGCGCTTCCAGAGGAGTGGCATCGGGTGACAACGTCGCGGGTTCAGTTGCCAGCTCTTTCAGCCACGTCTGAGTCTCACTGTTCGCCGCCGGCGTGTCATCGAGCAGGTTGGTCTCTAGCAACTGCGGCACGTCGCGCAGGAGTGCTTTCAGCCCTGAACGGATGGCAATGGCAATCCCTGCGTACTCTCTTCCCAACCCTACACAGGCATCCACGACGAAGCGCTGCAAATCCAGCCAGCCACGGCTACACGGAAGCGACATGGCGTTTTCAGCCGCCTCCAGGAGTTCCTCCCACTTTCCCTCAATCGCCAGCCTCTTGATATGCTGCCGAAGAATGGTCGGTGGACCTTCCAGCAAGGTCATATCGGAGGTCTGGAAAGCCGCCCGAAGCTCACCCCACCGTAGGCCCCTCATCATCAGGTAAGGGGCCGGGCTGTAGGGGTCCAGCTTGCGAAGAGCCGCGGCAGCGCGGGAGACACTGGCAATCGCCTCCCGGCGTGCCGGGGGTTCTTTATCTGCCAGTGGTATTAGAATTCCCGGCGTCACGGCAGCCGCTCGCCCAAGCGTTCCTCCGGCAGAAGCAGGCTGTTCACCAACCGCGCCCTCTCCGGCTTGAACTTCAACCGCATCCGGCTCCGTCTCCCTCTTCTTCTGGAGGAGCAGATGAACGCTATGGCGGACCGTCTCCAGTTCCTTCTTTAGTTCCCTGAAACTCGGCCCGTTACCACCAAACTTCTCCTGGCAGAGAGTATCCAAGGCTTGGAGCGTGGCCGTGCAATCGTCGAGGGTAGCTTCCGCACTCACATAAAAAGCTTTGGGGGTCTCGCTGAAGGACTTATCGAAGGCCTCCGGCGCTATCTTTCCCTCCTGCAAAGCTTTCGTCCGGGCCTCTTTCTTCACCTCGGTGTCGGCCTGTTCTTCATAGCCGATCTTTCTGGACTCCGTGTAGTCCAGCCAACCATGTCTCGCCTTGTTGAGCGGAACCATTTGGAGGGGAAGAACCAGATTGGAGCCGATCCAATCGAGCGGTGCCGCCCTCAACTCCGCGTCGCCATCTTCAAGTTGGGGATACAGGGTTTCCCAGAAAGTCCCGACTATGCCGCGCAGCAGTTCTAAACCCTGCTTCAGACCAGCGAATCCCTCTGTCCGCAGCAAGGCGTCCGTGAGCCACGCGGCAATCTGGAGATCTTTACTCTTGCTGGCGAGGGCTTCAGAGGCCAGCTTCAGAACCAGTGGGTAGTCCGCCTTCTTGATCTCGGTTTTCCACTCGCCCTGTTCGGATTCTTCTTCTTCCCGGCGAGCTTCCTTGATCTGATCGTAGATGGGGGTGTAGCGAAGGTCTTCCCCGCTGGGATTTTCTCCTGGAATCGGATTGAGCAAGTTATCTGGAAGAGGCATTCTGAGCTAAACCGTAGCCTGAGGTAAATTGAATTCTAGTTGTCGGACCTCGAGAAGTGGAAATTCCTCGCTGTCCACCAGCAACATCTTCTGGCCCGCCGGCACCGCCGCGCCCGACTCGTCCTCTTGCCAAACTGTCATCCGGCCAAGGCGAACGGCATCATCAGAATGTTGCCACGCAAATGGGGACAAGACCGGTAACAAGACCTCCCCCAGATCGGTGCTTTTCAAGGCAGGCCCTGCCCGAACTACGGCGGGAGTCCAGAGCAGGTCACGCAACCGGCGCGGCGGCTGGATTTGAATTGAAGCCAAATGCTCGAAATTGATCCAGAGACAGTTCCCGCCCGCAAAAACCTCGAGGCGTGGCCCAATGCGCGGATCGGCGTCCGTAATGGTCTGGAAGGGCCTCCCATTCAGTGTGCCGGGAATGGATTCGCCGCCTGGAGAAGACCCTCCGGTAGGCTTTGGGTATTCGCCCTTTTGAAAAAGATCCTGACGCGTCCTTTCAGCGTGAAGGGCACTGCGGTAAAGCAGTGCCCCCATTTCGGTGTTTGAGCTGGCTTCAGCCAGCATGTCCAGTTGCTTCTCAGCTCGATCATACTCTCCCGAAAAGCAGAGCAGTTCAAAGAGAAAGGTACGGCGCTTGGTGTCCGCGGGGTGGTTTCGCACCTCCGCGCTCAACGCCTGCACCGCCTCTCTGAGCCGACCGGCTTGAAATAGTTGCTGCGCGTTTTCCATTGTGCTTTAGCGCTGACGCTTAGGCCAGCATTTTGTTGCTCAACCGAGAACGCAGGTGGCCCTGACCCCACTTCCCAGGGTCAGCATTTTACTGTTCAATCGTGAACGGAGGTGGCGCTGATCCCGCTTCGCGGGGTCAGCATCTTGCCGTTTCTCCACCGTCCGCTGACCCCGCGAAGCGGGATCAGCGCTACGTGGGCCAACACTCGGATTACGCTGTTTGCTCCCTCTTCCTGAGATCGTATTCAACGTTCCCAGCCGAGGTCAGCGTTCCAGACTTATCCTGCTGCTTGTAGTCGTAATTGATCTTACCGTAAGTGAACGAGAGGGATTCTGAGCCCACATCTTCACCCGACGAGCCGCCGCATTGGTGGCTCGAAACATAGACTTCCGAGAACTTGAGGGTAAGGAAGTCCTCAGGAGTCTTCTGGCCGGTCTGCTTGCTACAGTAAAGTGTTGCCTCGTCCACGTGTTTACCCGTGATGCAAAGCTCCAGGAGCTTGGGGCTGGACTTGTCCACTCTCTTGGTAATGCTGAGATCGGACATCGAGACCTTCCCCGCGCTCATACCAGTGCCCACGATTGTTGTCGGGTTGCTGGCCCCCCAACTCCAGGACATGACTTCAATTTCTTCCTTGTGTTTCGTTGCGGCACTCTCACCCTTGATGCTGCCAAATTTCAGATGGTATTCAATGGCCATATCTCTTCTCCTCGTAGGATTGGGTTCTTCTATTGAACAGGGGGGCGGACAGGTGCTCAAAGTCCGCCCCGAGCGGCTGAGTCACTAGCCTTTGTTGGCCGGCTGCGGCAAGGATGCTACCAACCGCAGCGAAACCGTGAGCTCGTCGAGTTGGAAGTGGGGGCGAAGGAACGCGACCGCGCGGTACGCGCCGGGCTTGCCCTTCACCTCTTCCACATCGATGCGCGCTTCCCGTAATGGGTACTTGGCCTTCGTGGCCTGGGTTGCCGTGTCATCA
>Ga0326728_10023550_pt1 | contig 11264 bp, 7 predicted proteins | sample MB3enrmetagenome_FD_207602 | JGI IMG/M metagenome (GOLD analysis project Ga0326728, IMG submission 207602) | Lab enriched peat soil microbial communities from McLean, Ithaca, NY, United States - MB31MN | ecosystem: Environmental > Terrestrial > Soil > Wetlands > Peat | place: USA: New York... | reverse complement strand
CGCCCGCAGAAGACCGCGCCCATGAACGGCAAAACGCGCATCTCAAAAACGCCCGCGGCGAAGATGAATGCCTTCCACGGGGTGGGAGGCGGCAACATGGAGGGGATCATGACGGCAAGGAACTCCTGCCGCTCAAATCGGGCGCGGATGGCGTCAAACCGCTCGCGGTTGATGCGCTTCATCAGGAAGAGCTCGCCGCCGGCCCGGCCCAGAACATAAGGAAACAAGCTGCCAATCGACGAGCCCAGGGCGGCCATCAGCACGTAGGCCCCGAAGTTGCCTTTGGCGTTCCAGATGGCGATGGCCAAGTAGGCGTCCATCGGAACCGGAATGGTGGAGGAATCGAGCAGCGCGACGGTGCCCGCGCCCCATATTCCCAGCTTGGTGAGCGCGGGAAGCATGATCAGCTTCCAGTAAGCCACAAGGCGCAGAAAAAAGTGCTTCAAACCGGTTCCTTTTCAGGGTTCTTGACCGTCAATTCAGATTGTACGAGCCGGAACCGCCTGAGCCCTGTCCGGGACCGGCATGATTAGCTCGCTGGTTCTGGAATCCGTTCGGCGGGAATGAGAGAATATAACAAGCCAGGAAGGAATTGAGTTGGAGCCGGCGCGTTAGCGCGCATCCCCGGGCTCCCGAGCGTCGAATGCCCACTCGTGAAGCGCCAGCAGAAGTGAACGAGCCCGAGAGCCACGCCGGATCCCAAACCGGAACGGCCGCTTCTCCTTCAGAGTCCGCGCCGCCCGAGCGGGTTTCGTCCAGCAGGAGCACCTCGCGCTGGATCGACTACGACACACACGAACTGCTGGAGATGATCAGCGAGCTCGAAGACGAGCGGCGCTGGGCCCGGCTGCGCGAGGGCGTTTTGTGGGCGGTGCTGATCCACATTGCTTTGATTCTGGCACTGTTTCTGCTGCCCACGTACGTTTTCAAGGTTCCGCCGGTGGTTGAAGCGAACCTGCACGACAAAAACGACTTCACCTACCTCGATTCGCCGCAGTGGAAGCCGAAGATTGCGCCAAAGCCCCTCGCCAAGCCGCCGGTGATTGACAAGCAGACCATGGACGAGATGAAGCGTGAGGCGCCGCCCGCGCCGAAGGAGGCCGCACCGCCTCCTCCTCCGCAGCAGACCCCGGAGCAGCCCAAGCCGCAGGCGACACCGGTCATTCCGCCTGCGCCGCAGTCGCAGTCGCAGATCGAAGCCCCGCGGCCATCGGCGGTTCCGGCACGTCCCAACTTCGCGATGAACGATTCCAATCCCGCCGACCAGTTGAAGCGTGACATGCAAAACGCCATGCGCAACCGCGGCGGCGCGGCCGGGGAGCAATCTTCGGGTGGTCTCGCCCAGCATCCCGGCGCGGCGGGCGGCGTAAGAATCCTGAGCGACACGCAGGGCGTCGATTTCAACTCCTGGCTGGCGCGCTGGCACTACGAGACTGAGAGGACCTGGGACCCGCTGATCCCCGATGAGGTGAACGCGCCAATTTACAAATCGGGCATGGTGGTAATCCGGTTCAAGGTGCTGCCCAACGGGCGGCTGATGGACGGCAGCGTGATTCTCGAGGGCCGTTCCGGCGATGTAGCGCTCGACCGCGCCGCGTGGGGCGCGCTGACGGGCTCGAATTACCCGCCGCTGCCGCGCGACTTCCACGGCCCCTACATCGAGTTGCGCGCCTACTTCCTCTACAACATGCAGGTGCCGGAGCAGTAGCGGGCGGGTTACTCTACCGCCGGCCCGCTCGATGTGTAGTTCGCCAGCTCATCCTCATCCGCGGTCGATTCGAGCGGATGCCCTCCACCCGGCAAGTAGATGCCGTCCTGCTCGAGCAGCGCTTCGTAGATAGGCGTGTGCCGCAAGTGGCGGGCGAGAGCAAAGGCGCTCATGTTGGCGATCATCAGCGGCAGCACAAGCCCGTAGCCGCCGGTCATCTCGAAGATGATGAGCACCGAGGTCATGGGCGCGCGAACGATACCTGCAAATGCCGCTCCCATGCCCACCACCGCAAATGCGCCGATGGAGTCGGCCGGGTGATGAAAGACGGTCACATCGATGTAACCCACTGCGCCGCCTAGCATTCCCCCCATGAAAAGCGCTGGCGCAAAGATGCCGCCCGCGCCGCCGCTTGAGTACGAGCTTACCGTCGCCGCCAGCTTGAGGACACAGAGCACAAGCATCGCCGTAAGCGGCAGCCCGCCCATCAGGGCCATGGTGAGCGTCTTGTAGGGGTCACCGGCGATGCCGTTCAGGCGAAAGAAGACGAGCGCCACAACCGCAAAACTCCCGGTGGCCGCGCCGCCGATTGCGGGCTGCAACCACTTTGGGACTCGCTTGAGCCGGCGAAACTGGAGGCGCAGCCACAGAAGCGAATCGGTAAAGGCGACCGAAACGGCCGCCGCCAGCACTCCCAGCAGCGCATACCACACCAGCGACGAAACATTGCCGAGCGTGTACGACCGCTGGATATGAAACAGGGGCGCAGAACCGAATCCGGGCGTCGAATGCTCCACGACCGCGGCCAGAGCGGCAGCCACGATCACTCCCGAGAGCATGGTTTGATCGAGGCTGCCGATCAGCTCCTCGAGCGTAAAGGTGACCGCGGCAATGGGAGCGTTGAAGGCCGCAGCAATGCCTGCCGCCATGCCCACTGAGGTCATCCGCCGTCGGTTTTCAGGACTAAGCCGGAATGCCCGCGCCAGCATGCTGCTTACCCCCGAGCAAATGTGCACAGTTGGGCCCTCGACGCCGAGCGATGCGCCGGAGCCGAGCTGCATCACGCAGAGCAGAAACTTGCCGGCTGTCTCCCGGAATGGAATAAAGCCGAAGCGCCTGAAGTAAGCGACTTTCACCTGGGGAATGCCGCTGCCGGCGGCGGCGGGAACGAGATAAACCAGCCCAAGCCCGGCCGCCGCGCCGCCCAGCGCCGGGGCGAGAATTGTCCACCAGATCCACGAGTCCCCCGGTGCATGGGTGGCGGGCTGGATCCACAGGGCCTCAAGCCACCCCACACTCACGTGAAAGGCAACCGCCGCCAGGCCGCATAACCCGCCCGCCACAATGGTGAGCGCCAGCACCCGTTGCCGCTCGCCCGGCACGCGGCGGGCCAGCCAGGCACGAATGCGGGAAAACCGCTCCGCAACAACGGCCCGTGGGTTCGATTTTGGGGAGACCTCGCCGCGATCCATTTCGCACTTCAAGTATAAGAGCGGGGGCCGTGCGTTTTCTGCCCGGGACTGGAATACAATTTCCAATAGCATGCAGTTGCGCCGCCAGAACGGATTCACCTTATCTCCTCCGCTCAAGCGCTTCCGCCGCGGCCGTCACGACCGTGGACGTTGAACGAGCGCGCTGAGTAATCTATTCCAGTCGATCCTCTGTCCGGGCGCGGGCCGGTTTTTGTCCGCCGCGTCGCGCGAGACTGCGCGAGCCCCGCTTGCGAGACCCTATTTGATGAGAAACCATCCGCCGGATGGGCGGATAGAAAGGGATTCCCTCAGATGAACAGCTTTTTGAGCCGGGCGACACTCAATTCGGGGTCGACCTCCGGCGGCCGCTCCTACACCATCTTCCGCCTGCCTGCGCTCGAGAAGCGCGGCTTCAACCTCGCCCGCCTGCCCTTCAGCCTGAAGATCCTGCTTGAAAACCTGCTGCGCCGCGAAGACGGCGTGAACGTGACGGCGGGAGACATTGAGTTTCTCGCCCGCTGGGACGCCAAGGCCGAGCCCAGCCGCGAGATTGCCTACATGCCGGCGCGGGTGCTGATGCAGGACTTTACCGGCGTGCCTGCCATCGTCGATCTGGCCGCGATGCGCGACGCCATCAAGACCCTCGGCGGCGACCCGGCGCGCGTCAATCCGCTAATCCCGGCCGAGCTGGTCATCGACCACTCGGTGCAGGTGGACGAATACGGCGCCGCGGGCGCCTTTACTACCAACACGTTGTTGGAATTTCTAAGAAACCGCGAGCGTTACGCATTTTTGAAGTGGGGCCAGACGGCGTTCCGCAATTTCTCGGCAGTTCCGCCGGGCATGGGCATCTGCCACCAGGTGAACCTCGAATACCTGGCTCGTGTGGTGTTTACCGCGGAGGTCGACGGCGAGATGCTGGCCTACCCTGACACGCTGGTGGGCACTGACTCGCACACCACCATGATCAACGGCCTGGGCGTGCTGGGCTGGGGCGTGGGCGGCATTGAAGCCGAGGCGGCGATGCTGGGCCAGGCTGTATCGATGCTGGTTCCGCAGGTGGTGGGTTACAAGCTCACCGGCAAGCTGCGCGAAGGCGCCACGGCCACTGACCTGGTGCTGACTGTGACCCAGGCGCTGCGCAAGCTGGGCGTGGTTGGCAAATTCGTTGAGTTCTACGGCCCTGGCATTGCCGAGCTGCCTTTGGCCGATCGCGCCACCATCAGCAACATGGCGCCCGAGTACGGCGCCACCTGCGGCATCTTCCCCGTGGACGCCGAGACACTGCGCTACCTGAGGCTGACCGGCCGTAGCGAAGACCAGATCAATCTGGTGGAGGCGTACTACAAAGAGCAGGGGCTCTTCCACACCGCACGCTCGCCCGAGGCTGAGTACACGCAGACGCTTGAGCTCGATCTGGCGACGGTAGAGCCCAGCGTCGCCGGACCCAAGCGGCCCCAGGATCGCGTGCTGCTGAAAGACGCCGCGGCGAGCTTTGCGCAGCAGTTGCCGTCGCTGCTTGCTCCCACCGCCAAGCCGCTGGGCACACGCACCGCAACAGCCTGGGAGCGCAAGAGCGTGGCCGATGCTGGCGCAGCCGCAGCCGAGCCGCTGCACGTGACGACCACGGTTAAGGAACGCTTCAACGTCGATCCCGACCCGTATCTCGATCACGGCTCGGTGGTGATTGCGGCCATCACCAGCTGCACCAATACGTCGAATCCCTCGGTGATGGTGGCTGCGGGAATTCTCGCGAAGAAGGCTGTCGAAAAGGGACTCACCGTTCCCCCGTGGGTGAAGACCTCGCTGGCGCCGGGCTCGCGCGTGGTGACTGACTACTACCAGAAGTCCGGCCTGCTGCCGTATCTCGAAAAGCTGCGCTTCAACGTGGTGGGCTACGGGTGCACGACGTGCATCGGCAATTCAGGGCCGCTGCCCGCCGATGTGTCGAAAAGTATCGATGAGCACGGGCTGGTGGCCGTGAGCGTGCTGAGCGGCAACCGCAACTTCGAGGGCCGTGTGAATGTTGACGTGCGCGCCAACTACCTGATGAGTCCGCCGCTGGTGGTTGCCTACGCGCTGGCTGGCCGCATCGGACATAATTTTGAAACTGACCCGCTGGGCACGGACGAGACGGGCACGCCAGTGTACCTGAAAGACATTTGGCCCTCGCAGGCCGAGGTTGCCGAAGCGATTGAGAAGGCCGTCAGCAGCGAAAGCTACCGGAAGGAGTACTCGGTGGTGAGCGATGGCGACGCAAACTGGCAGGGCCTCAGCTTCCCCTCGGGCGACGTGTACCTGTGGGAGCCGGATTCGACCTATATTCGCAAGGCGCCGTACTTCGACGGCATGACCAAAATGCCCGCGCCGATCGGCGACATTCTTGGCGCGCGTGTGCTGGCCGTGTTGGGCGACTCGGTAACCACGGACCACATTTCGCCGGCAGGCAACATCAAGGCTGCGGGCCCAGCCGGAAAATATCTCGCCGAGAAAGGCGTGCGAACGCCGGACTTTAACAGCTACGGCTCACGGCGCGGCAATCATGAGGTGATGGTGCGCGGCACATTTGCCAATGTGCGCCTGCGCAACAAGCTCGCGCCCGGCACCGAAGGCGGCGTCACGCGCCTGCTGCCCGAGGGCGAGCAGATGTCGATCTTCGACGCCAGCGTCGAGTACGCAAAGCGAGGCGTGCCGCTCATTATTCTCGCCGGCAAGGAGTACGGCTCGGGCTCGTCGCGCGACTGGGCTGCCAAGGGGCCGAACCTGCTGGGCGTGAAGGCGGTCATCGCCGAGAGCTTCGAGCGCATTCACCGTTCAAACCTGGTAGGCATGGGCATTCTGCCGCTGCAATTCGCCTCTGGTGAGAATGCGGAATCACTCGGGCTTACCGGAGAAGAGGTCTACGACTTTGCCGGGCTCACCAATCTGCTGAAGGCAAAGCTTGCCGGAGACCGCGTGCTGCGCGTGAAGGCAGCCAGCGCCGACGGCAAGGTGAAGGAGTTTGACGCAACGGTGCGCATCGATACGCCACAGGAGATCGAGTATTACGAGCATGGCGGAATCTTGCTGTATGTGCTGAGGCAGTTGGCGGCGAAATAGCGAATCAGCAAGTCGGCGCGGGCCCACCATATTTGTTGGGAACGTGGTGGGCTCTGGGGCGCCATTGGGAAAGTGAAGAAGGGGCGCCAAGGCGATGAAAATCCATGGGCCAAACCCAGGATTTGTATTGATAGTCGCTCTTGCCTTGTCCGTTGGGACGCAGCCTTCTCGAGGGTTCGGCCAGACCGACGCCACTCTGCAGAGCCTGGGAGCAAAGATCGGTATAACCGTGGGGACGGGAGCGGTTGACCCCGATCAGCTCAACGATCCCCAATTTGCCGCCATTGTAGCGGCCCAATACGGCGCCCTGGAACCCGGAAATACCATGAAGATGTATGCCTTGGAACGTTCGCGGGGCGAGTTCTCATTCGCTTCGGCCGACGCCGTTGTAGCGTTCGCACAGGCTCATGGAATGCACGTAACGGCCAGTGCGCCCATTTGGGACGGGAAGGCCACCGACTATGGAACAGGCAATCCCCCGTGGCTGATGCGGGGACGATTTTCAGCCGCGCAACTCAAAAGCATTCTTCATGAATATATTCAAAACGTCATGCAGCACTACCGTCATCAGTACCCCGGGGTTGTGAATCGTTGGTCGATCGTCAGCGAAGCGACTCATTTGTGTGGCGTGTTTTGCCAGGGCCTTGGCAAGGATGCGAGCGGCTTTCCTGCCTATATTACATTGGCCTATGAATACGCCCGCGAAGCAGACCCCTCGGTACAGCTTTGCTACGACGACTGGGGCGGCGAAGGTATGGGTGCGCAATCGGACGAAGTCTACAAGCTGGTCGCGTATCTCAAATCGAAGGGGCTGGTGGACTGCGTGGGTCTCGAAGGCCAGTGGGAAGGCAATGCGATCGCCGCCATTCCGGGCTCCTCCGATATCGTTGCGAACATCAATCGACTGGGTGCGCTTGGACTGGACGTGTACTTCAGCCAGGTGGAGATTGGATTGCCCGTCTCTCAGGGTGCAGCCGCGACCAATCCCTCGGATCTGAGCGCCCAAGGCAGGGAGTACGCGAATTTGTTGCAGGCCTGCCGGTCGGCCCGTATGTGCAAGGGCTTTTTTACCTGGGGAATCACAGATAAATATGCATTTTGCTGGAAACCGAAGTACTGCGCGCCGCTTCCCTTTGACTCGAAGTACGATCCGAAGCCTGCGTTTTACGCGCTACGCCGGGCGCTCTCCAGTCCCCTCCCGGCTCGCTAGAGTGTTTCAGGAAACGCGGTGAGGTAAGGCAACTGCTCTCATGAAGGCGCGTGCTGCGCTGGCCGCGGCAGGTTGAGCAAGTCGGCGAGTCGGCGCCTGCCCTCTTGCGTCTTGCCATCCTGCGCGCCGGTCGGCGTCCGCCTTGGCGGACGCCAACCAAAGTCGAATGGAGCAGGAGGGACATTGGATATCCCTTCTGCGATACAATGTCGATGTGAGCAGAAAGCCGAAACCGGTCAAGACCGTGTCGGCGGAGATCAACCCCCTTAAAGGCAAGCGCAAGGGAGCGGCGCTCAAAGAGGAGGTCTGGTTTGAGGAGGGTCAAGTTATTGCTTATAACCTGGCCTACATCAACCTGAAACGTTGCCATGTGGACCACGGCAGAGTTCTGGGCTTCGACAACAGCCACGGCTACCACCATCGGCATTTCATGGGACGCGTTGAGGCCGTAACTTCACCACGTATGCAGCCCTATCGAAACGGTTCATGAATGAAGTGCATGCGCTCTGGAGGATTGAAGATGAGGAAGACTAAGGTTACCCTTCGCGTTGGCAGCACGGAAGACTTTTTCGACCGCCTCCAGGGGCGCGCGAAAAAGCTCGACAAGGGCGAAGCTCTACCTCCCGGAATCACCATCACCTTTGAAGATCCCGAAGACCTGCTCGATGTACTCACCTCAGAAAGGGTGCGCCTGTTGCGCCGGGTCAAAGGTGGATCGCAACATCTCTCCGCGCTGGCGACGAGCTTGAAACGCGATGTGCGCGCCGTGAGCCGGGACGTATTGCTTCTTGAAAGAGCCGGATTGCTGCGTACCAGCTATCAATCGAATCCTGGTCACGGCCGGAAGAAGGTTGTGGAGTCCGTCGCGCAGGAATATAAGCTCGTCGCCAACTTGTAAGCCCCCGCCGCCCCATGCGGTTTTCTATCGCAGCCAGCTCACCGCGATAAAAAGGCACCTCAAACTGGAGTGCATTTTATCGCGGCCAACTCCGCAGCCTTTCTACGGATTCGAAATCTTCGGCGGATTCGGCGAGGGATACCGGCGGAATGTTCTGGGCGCTTTCTTTTGCGCGCGCTTGCCGTCGCCGGCTTCCTGCAGAGCAGCTTCCTGGTCGCGCGTGATCTGGAAGCGCACGCCCTCAAGCTTCTGCTCGCCCATCACGTGCAGGCGCATGAAGTTTGTCGAGCCTGACCTGGTGCGGGTTCCGGCCACGATTGCGATCACCTCGCGGGCACGCACGTATTCGTTCTGTTCGAGCAGGTTCTCGGCGCACTCCACCAGCGCCTCAGTGCTGTTCACCTTGGGACAGGGGATGGGCGTTGTGCCCCATAGCAGATTGAGCCGGTTGATCGTGATCTCGACGGGGCTCAGCGCGTAGATGGGCGCGGAGGGATGGTACTTCGAGAGCTGGCGCGCCGTTGCGCCCGATTCGGTAAACAGTGCAATGCCGCGCAGGTCGAGATCGTCGGCCGCGTGCGCCGTGGCTTCGCAAATGGTTTCGGCAATGGAAAGGTGCGAGTGGCGCAGGTGCGGCTCGAAGAGGTTCTGCTCCTTTATGTCGCGCTCGGCCTCGCTCACAATGCGCGCCATCATTGCGACGGCCTGCACCGGGTACTTCCCTACCGCCGACTCGCCTGAGAGCATCACCGCGTCGGTGCCGTCGTAAACGGCGTTGGCAACGTCAGAGACCTCGGCGCGCGTGGGCCGGGGATTCTCAATCATCGACTCGAGCATCTGCGTGGCCGTGATCACCGGCTTGGAATACTCGGCCGCGCGGCGAATGATGTGCTTCTGGATGGCGGGCACCATCTCCGGCGGAACTTCGACGCCCAGGTCGCCGCGGGCCACCATGATTCCGTCGGAGGCCTGCAGAATAGCGTCCAGATGTTCGATGGCCTGGGGCTTTTCGAGCTTGGCGATGATCCATGTATCGAAGCCGAGCGCCGCCACGCGATTGCGCACCATGCGCACGTCTTCGGCAGTGCGCACAAACGAGACGGCGATCGCGTCTACGCCGTTTTTCAACGCGAATTCAAGATCCTCGGCGTCTTTCTCAGTGAGCGAAGGCGTGCGCACCGGAATGCCGGGCAGGTTGATGCCCTTGTGCTCGCCCAGCATGCCGCCGTTGACGATGTCGCAAACAACGTCGTCGCCCTGCACCTCGTGCACGCGCAGCTCAATCAGTCCGTCGGAGAGCAGAATGCGCGAGCCCTGCTCCACGTTTTCGGCCAGAGTTTTAAAAGTGGTGCCCACCAGCGACGCGCTGCCGGGAACATCGCGCGGAGTAATCGTCAGCGTTCCACCGGCCTTGAGCAGAACGGGTTGGTGATCTTTCAGGGTCGAGGTGCGGATTTTGGGTCCCTGCAAATCGCCGAGGATGCAGAGAGGCTTGCGCTCTTCGCGGCTGACTTTGCGGATCAGCTTCATGACCGCGAGCTTTCTTTCGTGCGTGCCGTGCGAAAAATTCAGGCGCACCACATCGACACCGGCGCGGACCAGGTCGCGGATCACGGCCTCGGTGTTCGAAGCGGGTCCGAGCGTGGCCACAATCTTGGCGCGCCGCTGGGCCGGCATGTCGGCCAACCCCGTGACAGGGAAAGACATAAGACAACTCCCTTGCAATCGTCATTAATATGAGACGCAGTTACCGGGTGAAAAATTCGCTGAAGGGGCGGGGAGACTACGTATTTTTATTGTAAATGGAGCGCGCCTGAGGAGCCCCTGCACTGGTTCATTGATTGACGGCGGCGATCCTCCGGGCTCATTTTGTGGGCTTTATCGGCACCCTTCGGCTCCGCTCAGGGCAGGCTGGAAATCGTGCCCTGTTACAAAGCGCCATCCCCTGGCGTTATTCCGCAGTTTGGAAAGTCGTGCCCTTTTGAAAGCATCGACTTGTTCAGAGGCTTCTACGATGTCTTGCCGCCGGCCGGTTCACAAGCGGCCTGCCGCTCGTGGTAAAGAACTCCATTCAGCTCCGCGCCCATCAGCACGCTGAAATTAGTGATGTAGAGCCACACCAGCGTGGCAATGCCTGCGCCGAACGATCCGTAGAACCGCGAATAGTCGGCGACACGCGTGACATACCAGCCGAAGGCCAGCGTGGCCGGAAACCAGATCAGCGTGGCCACGACCGCCCCCGGCCCGACCCACAGCCAGTGTTCCTTGCGCCGGGTGCCGAAGTGGTAAAGCGCGCTCATCACCGTGGCGCTGGTGAGCAGGGCTATCGACCAGCGCGCCAGGCGCCAGAAGAAGAGAACAATGTGCCGCAGCTCGTGGCCGGCGTTGTCAATCATCCACAGCTCAATCTGATGTCCGAACACAACCACCAGTGTTGCAATCGACAGGGGGACCATTGCGATGGGCAGGAGCGCGATCCCGCGCAGGCGTTTGTCCCAGAAACCCCACGTATCCTGCGGCAGCCTGTAGGCGCGGCGAAAACCCTCCATCAGCGAGAGCATAACGCCGAGGCCGGCAAAGATGCTGAGGCCGGTGGCCGAAAGCAGAAGCTGGACTGAGTACACCCGGCGCGTGAGCACGTACGACTGCAGCAGATCGAGGGTGTCAACCGGAAGAAACTGCTCGAAGAGCGTGCGCAGCTCACCCAGCATCGTGCTCCCTTCCTGCACCTGGGCCACAAGGGTGGTGATGACCAGCATGGCGGGAAACAACGTAAGAATGCCTGAATAAGCGGCCGCCTTCGCCGTGTTGACGATGTCGTGCGACAGCGCCTCCAGCACTGCCTTACGCACGATTCCGAAATACCGTTTCATGACC